>Ga0224495_10002227_pt1 | contig 12823 bp, 11 predicted proteins | sample SF_Jul11_sed_USG_FD_168128 | JGI IMG/M metagenome (GOLD analysis project Ga0224495, IMG submission 168128) | Sediment microbial communities from San Francisco Bay, California, United States - SF_Jul11_sed_USGS_4_1 | ecosystem: Environmental > Aquatic > Marine > Sediment | place: USA: California... | reverse complement strand
GATCGCAGTTTTTCGAAAACGGACATTCAACGCGCCCTTAACCGGCGGACCGCTGTCTGGCCCGTCCGGTTGAAGAGATTATTGGGTTTACGGGCAACACTATTTCAAACAGCACGTGTTGCGATGCACATCATCCACACCAACTCGGGCACCATTATTCGTTAACCTAAAAGACGGCTCTAAACGCTCAGCCCGGGCCGGTATCGAACACTATGGGTGTTAGTTCATACGGTTGTGTAGGTCCGACCAGCCTAGGTACAGGCTAGGCTGCTCTAAGACATTCAGAGATGCAATTTTTGCCGACCTTGTCTGAGACACTGGCTGTCAGTTCATGCGGAGCCGCGACTCAAGCCCCGAGGACTTCACGCTCTTCTCAATTGTCTCCGCAATCGCGCGCGCCTTGGCGTCGTGGCGCTGTGCGACGTCGCGCTGACCCTGCGCAGCAAGCAGACGAGCCAGCGCGGCCTGCGTGTCCATATGCAGTCGCACACGGCCGACATCCTCCGCCAGCGCCGCGGCGCGGGACAGCTCTGCGTGCGACGCCTCGTAATCTTTCTCCACAAACATGGCCTCACCGCGCCAACGTCGCGCGACTGCCTCGAGTTCGCGCAGGCTGTTCGGTTCGGCGATCGCTAGCAGTTCGTCAGCATACTTACGGCAGCGGCTTGTATCGCCCGCAGCGAGCGCGATCTCCGCCAGCCCCTGAAGACAGCGGACCATCATGTAGCGCTCGGAAGTGCGACGTGTCTGTTCGAGCGTGACCTGCAGCGCCGACACATCGGCCTGTTGCCCAAGCCGCATACGCGCGACGGCCAGATGTGTTTCAATTGCAGCACACCAAAACAGGATGCCGCTGTCGCGCCCGAGCGCAAGTCCGCGTTCCAGATTGACGACCGCCAGTTCGTTCAGTCCGAGATCGAGCAGCAAATGGCCGATACAAACGATAGCGATAAGTTGATAGCGTGACTGATTGAGACTTTCGAGCCAGGTCAGGGTCTTCTGCATACCGGTCCAGGCTTCGCCGTAGCGGCCGGTGCATGCCCGGACATGGTCAAGTCCGAGCAATGTTGGTCCGAAATGCCACTGCAAGTCCGTGACGCGCGCGATCTCGTAAGCTGCTTCGAAGTTGGCCATGGCACGTGGATAATCGCCGAGCCCATGGGTACCTACACAAGCGTGTCCGATCATCATCAGATTCTCGGACTCGTAACTTTTGTCGCCGATGGCACGGGCCAATTCGAGCGAGCGGGTGTAGCACGCGATGGCTGCGGCGGGCTCTGCGTTGGCAAAGTGCGCTTCGCCGCGGCCGTGATAGGCCTGTACCGCGACAAGATCGGTGAATCCCGCACGCTCGCAGATCTCCACCGCCTGCTGATGGAATCCAATTGCCTCGTGGTTCTGTCCGGTACTCCACGCGACGGTGCCCAGATGATAGAGGGTGTCCGCAGCGTGACGTTCGTCGTGCATCGCACGCGACTCTGCCAATGCTTCAGTGAGACATGCCGTAGCGTCGTCATAGTTGTCGGCACGCCGATAGGCCATGCCCAACTGGATCAGCGCATCGCGCGTCTTGGCGCGTTCGCCGCCGGCACGCAATGCATCAATGACGCGGCGCATATCGGCGACGGCACCTTGTGTCTGGCCGGCCTGCGCGCGTGCCGCGCCGCGCTGCTCGTAGAGCGCGAGGCGTTGCGATGCGTCCAGCGACTCCGGGTGTGCCTCGATCAGCGCCACCGCGCGATCCAGCCAATGCAAGGCATCGCGCATCGCGAACAGCGCCTGCGAGTGTTGTGCAGCGAGAACCAGATACTGCAGCGCCTTCGACCAGACGTGCGCACGTTCGTAGTGTTCCGCCAGCTGCGCATCGCGCTCATGCGTAGCGCGTTCACCGAGGCGCTCCAGCGATTCGGCCACCGACTGGTGCAACAGCCGGCGCCGCGCTCCGCCGATGTCGCGATAAACCACCTCGCGCAGCTTGTCGTGACTGAAGTCGTAGACCCCACCCTCGGGTTCCTCGCGCAGTAGCCGGCGCTTGACGAGCGCCTCCACCGCATCAAACAGCTGCGCCTCGGGCTCGCGTGTTACGTCGAGCAGCGTATCAAAATCGAAACGCCGGCCGAGAACGGCGGCGGCTTCCAGCAAAGGCCGGATCGCCTTGGGTACGCACGCCAGGCGCACGCGCACGGCAGCACGCAAGGCGTCGGGAAGCAGGCCCGGTGCGCCGCCCGAGAGCGGCTCCAGCCGGGTCTCGCCTTCGCTCAGAGATTGCAGGATCGACATCAGGAAAAACGGATTGCCTTCAGTCTCGCGATGCAGACGCTCAGCCAGCACCGGTGCACCGAGCTTCGCATCGCTAAGCGCCGCGACAATACTTTCGGTTTCGGCATAGCCCAGACGGGCGAGCGACACACGGCGTGCGCCGGTTTCGCGGCGCAAGCTCTCAATCAGCTGTGCAAAGCGCTCATCGCTGTCAATGGCTTCGTCGCGATAGGCATAGATCACAAGCACCGGTCGCTGCGCGGCGTGACGCGCGAGGTAATGCAGCACTTGCGCGCTGGCGTCGTCAGCCCACTGGATGTCGTCCACCATGAGCACCGCCGGACGACCGCCACGTGATGCCTCGAGGAGCTGGTCCACGGCGCGCGACAGGCGCGCCTGGCGCGCCTCGGGAAAATCGTTCGACAACTGCGGCAGGTCCGGAAAACGTTCGCCGATCTCGGGGACCAGTGCGGCGAGCTCGGCGAGTGACACAGGCGCCAGGCTGCGCAGTGCCGCATCCGATACGAGATCGAGCGCACGCGTCACGAGGCCGATCACGGACTGGTACGGCGTGGCACGTTCGATCTCGTAGCAGTTCGTCGCGTGTATCGGCAGGCCCGGCGCCTGTGCATAGCGCGTCACTTCGCGCAGCAACCGGCTCTTGCCGATTCCCGGCTCGCCTTCGATCAGGACGGTGTAGCCGGTACCGGCGGTGAGCCGCGCAATGAGCCCGATGAGCAGGCCGTACTCATGGCTGCGGCCGACAAAGGGTGTGGCATCGCCCGCGCCACCAGTAGCCGGACCGGGCATGGATTGCATCGCAGTAGCAGGTGCATCGGCGTCGGCCGGGAGGGGTTCCAGTTGTAACCGATCCGTGGCGTGCAGTGCCCGTGCCGCATCGAGGAAATCGCGCTGCTCCGCCTCGGGCACGGCCAGCGACGCGGCCAGCCGTTCCGCGAGCCGCCGCGAAGGGCGACGCTCATCGGCCTCGATTTTTCTGATGGTAAAGCCCGAGCAGCAGACCAGCTGGGCAAGCGCCTCCTGGGTGAGATCCAGCGCCTTGCGCCGCCGCCGCAACCAGTAGCCAAACGAATGTGTCCGGTCCTGCACGTCGTCCGACCCCTTTTGCACCCGACGCGCTGGAGTCTAGCAGTTTCGCCACCGATTTTGTCCCGCTTTTTGTCCCGCTTTGCGTGACCTCGGCCCGCCCCATTTGGGCTGAACTAGGCACGTCGAACGGCAACTCCAAACACGGACCCGTCGACAGTAAAGAAGCCGGCGTCCCTGCGCCAGCAACCTTCTCCACCTAATAACAAGGAGCATAACCATGGCAGCAACCCTATTTGAGCGACTCGGCGGCAAGGACGGCATTACGCGTCTCGTGACCGACATCGTCGACAACCACTATCGCAATCCGCTCATTTGCAGTCGCTTCGAGCAGATCAAGGACCGCGCCGCAGTGGAGCGTCATTCGGTCGAGTTCCTGTGCGCCGGCAGCGGCGGGCCGCAGGCCTACAGCGGCCGTGATCTGCTGACGACCCACAAGGGCATGAATATCAGCGAGCAGGAACTCATTGCAGCGATTGATGACATTGTCGCGGCGATGACCAAGAACCACCTTGACCAGTCCGTGCAGAACGAAGTGGTCGCCATCCTGTATTCGTTGAAAGGCGACGTGCTGCGGCGCTGATCCGCGGCGCTGTCGGAGCCGTGTTACCAGCACGATATCCTCATCCATATAGATACGAAGGAGAACAACCATGTCTGCCGTCATTTCCGCTACCGCCCCCGCCGTTGACCTTGTCGCCGTGAAGAACAAGCAGAACCTGGCCTGGTCGTCCGGAGACTACGCCGTCGTTGGCACCACGCTGCAGATCGTCGGCGAGTCGCTCTGCGAAGCACTCGACCTGCGAGCTGGCGAGCACGTCCTCGACGTCGCCGCCGGCAACGGCAATGCGACAATGGCCGCCGCGCGCCGCTGGTGCGACGTCGTCTCGACCGATTATGTTCCGACGCTGCTCGAGCGTGGACGCGCCCGGGCAAGTGCCAACGGCCTGCAAGTGAAGTTCGAGCAGGCGGACGCCGAGAACCTGCCGTACGCCGACCACAGCTTCGATGTGGTGATGTCCACCTTCGGCGTGATGTTTACCCCCGACCAGGACAAGGCCGCGGCGGAAATGGCACGCACCTGCAAAGCCGGCGGCCGGATCGGTCTTGCGAACTGGACGCCGACCAGTTTTGTCGGCGAAATTTTCAAGACCTTGGGAAAATACCTGCCCCCGGCGGCCGGCGTGAAGTCACCCGCACTGTGGGGTACCGAAGCGCGTCTGCGCGAGTTGTTCGGCGAACAGGCCGCCGCGATCGCAATCGAGCGCAAACACTTCGTGTTCCGTTATCACAACGCCACTCATTGGCTGGAAGTCTTCCGCACCTTCTACGGCCCGATGCACAAGGCATTCAGAGCACTTGACGCCGCGAAGCAGGAAGCACTCAGCACCGACCTGATTGCGCTGGCTGAGAAATTCAATCGCGCCACCGACGGCACGTTGGTGGCACCGAGCGAATACATTGAAGTTGTCGTCAAACTCAAGTAACCCAGGCACCACAACCCAACCATTCCAACAAAAAAGGAGTCACACCATGAGCATTAGCGACGTCATGATTCATATCAACGAAACACTGAGCGAGAAGGCGCGAACCGATCTCGAGATTGCCATGCGCAAAATCGATGGTGTCGTCACGCCAAGGTTTAACGCCGGCAAGGAGCATCTTCTGGTGATCGCCTATGACACGGGGAAAACCAACACGGCGGCGTTGCTGGAGAAGACCCGGGCAGCAGGCTATACCGCCCAGCTGGTCGGCATGTAAACGCGGCGGGTCCGGCAAGCCCGGATACTATTCTGGACCATCAATTGTTATTTAAAGGAGAATTACACATGAAACGCATCGCAGCATTTTTTTACGGCATAACCTGTTATGTCATTTTCCTTGCGACATTCCTGTACATCATCGGTTTCATCGGCAACCTTTTTGTGCCGAAATCAATCGACTCGACGCCAGTCGGTCCGCTGGGTCAGGCATTGTTGATTGACGCGCTATTGCTGGGAATCTTTGCCATTCAGCACAGCGTGATGGCGCGCCCGGTCTTCAAGCGCTGGTTGACGCGCTTCGTGCTGCAACCGGTCGAGCGCAGCACCTATGTGTTGTTTTCGAGTCTGGCGCTGATCCTGCTGTTCGCCTACTGGCAGCCAATCGGCGGTGTGATCTGGCAGGTGCAGAGCCCGGTTGGTCAGGCAGTTCTCTATGGACTTTGCGTCTTCGGCTGGGGGCTGGTGTTGGTGTCGACATTCCTGATCAACCACTTTGATCTTTTTGGTCTGCGTCAGGTGTGGCTCTACCTGCGCGGCAGAGAGGATCATGCTCTGGCGTTCGTTACGCCCGGTCTGTACCGGCTCGTGCGTCACCCGATCTACGTCGGCTTCATCTTCGCCATGTGGGCAACGCCGACCATGACCGTGGCGCATTTGTTCTTTGCGCTGCTATCGACAGCCTACATCCTGATCGGTATCCAGCTCGAGGAACGTGATCTCGTTGCGTTCTACGGGGCGCGCTACAGTCAGTACAAAAAACAGGTACCGATGTTGATACCACGTCTCGGTGGTCGTCCTTCCGGGGTCGACGCCTAGACAGCCTGGATAAATCAGGTGGCGCGGCATGTGCCGCGCCACCATGTGCTCAGGAGGAACCCCATGAACATGGTGACTTGCAATACTCAAAGAATATTCTGGAAACGCTTGGGCATGGCCGGATTCGCATTCTTTCTGGTGAAGGGTCTGGCCTGGCTGGCCGTCTCAATCGTGCTGTACGTGCTGGGAATCGCAGGATAGCGATACGATGAATTCCAGTTCTGCCGGCTCTCTCACCAATGAATCCTTGAATACGGTCAATACCAGTACGGGGACGTTACTAAAGAAGGCCTGGGTAACGGGTTCTTCCGTTGCAAATTGAGGTTTCTTGCAGGCTGGAGTTTAATAGGCGTCGCTGCGCCCTACGCCCACCCGCGATCAGGCTCAAGCCGATCCTACCGGGCGTTCACAATAATACTAACGGAGGCATCTACCAATGAAACAGCAACTTGAGCAGATTCGTGACCAGCAAAAAGAAGCCTGGAACAAATTCTCTCCCGGCTGGAAGAAATGGGATGACCTCTTTATGGATTTTCTGGGCCCCATGGGCAACGAGATCATTCGCGCGCTCAGTCCAAAAGATAAAGACGTGGTGCTGGATGTGGCGGCCGGCACCGGTGAGCCGGGCCTGACCATCGCCTCCAAACTGAAAGGCGGAAAAGTGGTTATTACCGACCTGGCGCAGGACATGCTTGCCATAGCCAAGGAAAACGCCGCTCGCAGGGGGATCCAGAATATCGAAACCCGTGCCTGCGATGTGTGTGAGCTGCCGTATGCCGATAACACCTTTGACGCCGTCAGCTGCCGTTTCGGTTTCATGTTCTTTCCCGACACCTTGTTGGCGGCAAAGGAAATGGCGCGTGTTCTTAAGCCCGGCGGGAGAATTGCAGCAGCTGTCTGGAATGTCCCCGAGAAGAATTTCTGGGTTACAGCGATCATGGGCGCCATCAACAGAAACATGGAATTGCCGGCGCCACCGCCAGATGCGCCGGGAATGTTTCGTTGCGCCAAAGACGGTTATCTTGCGAGTCTGTTCGGACAAGCAGGCCTGAAGAACATTTCAGTCAAAGAAATAGCTGGCAAGTTGAACTGCAAGACAACCGATGTGTACTGGAACGCAATGAACGAGGTGGCCGCTCCCGTTGTTGCAGCGCTCAGCAAAGCCGATGCGGCCACGAAAGAAAAAATAAAAAATGAGGTCTACCAGGCCGTGAATCAAAGATACCCTGATGGCAACATTCAGATTGAATCAAGCGCGCTGGTCGTTTATGGCGAGAAATGATTCTGGCACTCGCTATAAATCATAGGCGCCACCGGCAGGCGCGGTAACCTGGCAGAGAGAAACGTGGGGGACGGCTATGGGCAGGCGATACGACAGCATTCTGGGCACTATCGGAAACACACCGGTCGTACGCATCAACAAGCTGGGGCCAAAGGGCGTTAACCTATACGTCAAGGTGGAGTCCTTCAATCCGATGGGCTCAGTAAAGGACCGGCTCGCGCTCGGAGTGATTGAAGACGCCGAACGTCGCGGTGAACTCAAGCCCGGGCAGACCATCGTCGAAGCCACAAGCGGCAATACAGGCATCGGCCTGGCCATGGTCTGTGCGCAGAAGGGATACCCCCTGGTCATCGTCATGGCCGAGAGCTTCAGCATCGAGCGGCGCAAACTCATGCGCTTTCTCGGCGCCAAGGTCGTGCTGACACCGGCCCAGCACAAGGGCTCGGGCATGGTGGCAAAGGCCGAGGAACTGGCCAAGGCGCATGGCTGGTGGCTGCCGCGCCAGTTCGAGAACCCGGCCAACGCCGAGACTCACGCCCGCACTACCGCCGTGGAAATCCTCGACGATTTCGCCGATGTCTCGCTCGACTACTGGGTCACTGGTTTCGGCACCGGCGGCACCCTCAATGGCGTGTCGCGGGTGCTTAATGAGAAAAGCCCTCACACGCAGATCGTCGTTTGCGAGCCGGACAATTCTCCCATTCTGGCGAGCGGCATCACGCAAGCCCGCCACGCCGATGGCTCACCCAGCGCGAGCCACCCCCGCTTCCGGCCGCACCTGATGCAGGGCTGGACCCCGGATTTCATTCCCAGGCTGGTTGAGCAGGTCACGGCGAACAGTCGCATCGACAGCCTGATGATGATCGACGGCCAGGACGCGCTGCGTTGTGCGCGGGACCTCGCGCGACAGGAAGGTATTTTTGTCGGTCCCTCGGCGGGCGCAACGTTTTCCGGTGCGCTGTGCGTCGCGCAGTCCGCGCCGCCGGGTAGCAACATTCTGTGCATGTTGCCCGATACCGGCGAACGTTATCTGTCCACGCCGCTGTTCGAGGATGTCGCCGTCGAGATGACCGACGAGGAGATTGCATTGTCGAAATCCACAGCGGGTTATCGCTTCGACGTGGCAATGCCAGCGGCACCGGCGTCTGCCGCCGCGCCCGTTGTCCTGGATGAAGCTGCCACCCGCGAGGTCGATGCACTGTTGCACGACCCGCTGAATCCAGTCGTGCTGTTCACCCACCAGTGGTGCGAGTTCGGCAATGCGGTCCGCAAGGTATTCGCCAAGTACGGTATCGACTACACGTCCGTTGATCTCGATTCTGTTGCCTACCAGCCCGACGAGCGCGGCATCAAGATGTTCGAAGTAATAAAATGCCGGACTGGATCGATCTCCGTGCCGCAGATCTTTGTCGGCGGCAACTTCGAAGGCGGCTGTGTCGATGTGTTTAGCAGTCTCAAGTCAGGGCAGCTGCAAACACGTCTGCAAGAACATGGCGTCCGCGTCGATCCGATAATCCAATACGATCCCTATGAGCTGCTGCCCAAGTGGCTGCTGCCGCGCTGAACCCGCTGCGATTCAGAACTTCGGCCTGCTACGCAAAATCTGGTCGCCAGCCCGGCCTTCCAGTCTTCCACAAACTTCTTGAGAGAGTCGACGAAATCCTGGTCTTGTTCGATACGGTTGATGGAGAGATGAACAACGGTTTGCTGCGGGTCGGGCTGATGCCCGGTGGTCACGGTCCATTGCAAGGCATTGGGACAGAGGGGCAATGAAAAGCGCACGCCATGACTCAGCTCCTCGCGGTTCACAAGGAACGTCCCCCACACGCAGTAGATTTCGCCGCTCGACTTTTCGTCGCTAAGCACCCTTTCGATTGAGGCGCACCAGCGCGGCAGTTCACTGATCGTCAGACGGCGCTGCAGATCTGCAGCCGAGGCGGGAATAATTATCGTGGCAAAGAATTCCATGCGTACATTTTAATCGTGAACCTAGTGGCGCGCACCCGCTAAAAAACAATGCACCAAGACTTCTGAACGCTGGGGCTACTATTTGCCAGTCCTGCAAGTATAGGCCCGTACTTGCAGGAGACTGACGTTGCACGACATGCCCCAAGGCGCTCAAAAAGGTCGCTCTGACGAGCCGGAGACTGCTTGATCAGTCAGTGAAGACAACACAGCCGATGGCTATAGTGGCGAGTCAATACGAAGGTCTGCTATGGGTCGAAAACGGTCACTTGGCGCAGCCCCCGGCGAGGAGCTCTCTCCAAGGACCAAACAACTTACCCCCTGCTCACTCTTTCCCGCGTTCGTTGGCACCGGCCAGAGCCACATGAGCGAGCGTAACGAGCATACAGCGATATCCATGTAGTTTGGCCGCGAGCGCCGCTACCCGCTAGAATGTCCGACTTTAACGGTTAGGTTCATTATGCGCGTCCGCCACTTCGGCAAACCACCCGAAAATCGCAACGACTGGCAGACCATCAAGTCTCTGCTGCCCTACCTGTGGGAGTTCCGCGGGCGGGTGTTGCTGGCCATGGGCTTCCTGATTGCCGCCAAGGTGGCGAACGTCGGCGTGCCGCTGCTGCTCAAGGAAGTGATCGACGCGCTGAGCGGCCCGCAGGCGCTGCTGACCCTGCCGGTGTTTCTGCTGGTCGGCTATGGCGCACTGCGCCTGTCCAATGCGCTGCTCGGCGAGCTACGCGACGCGGTATTCGCCAAGGTCATGCAGCGCTCCATTCGGCGCGTGGCGTTGCAGGTGTTCGAGCATCTGCATCACCTGGCGTTGCGTTTTCACCTGGAGCGCCAGACCGGCGGCGTGTCGCGCGATATCGAGCGTGGCACGGCCGGCATCCGCTTTCTGCTCAATTTCATGCTGTTCAATATCCTGCCGACGCTGTTCGAGATCACCCTGGTCACGGTCATCCTGCTGGTGCGCTACGACGTCTGGTACGCGATCATCACCCTCGGCACGCTTGTGGTGTACGTCACGTTCACGCTGCTCATTACCGAGTGGCGCATGATCCTGCGCCGCACCATGAACGAGATGGACTCCAAGGCCAACACCAAGGCGATCGACAGCCTGCTGAACTACGAGACCGTCAAATACTTCAACAACGAGGACTGGGAGGCGCGTCGCTACGACGAGACCCTGCAGAAGTGGGAAAAGGCCGCGGTGCGCAACCAGACCTCGCTGTCTGTCCTGAATGCCGGGCAGGCCACCATCATCGCCATCGGCGTCACCATCCTGATGCTCATGGCGAGCAATGGCGTGGTGACCGGCAAGATGTCCATCGGCGATCTGGTGCTGGTAAATGCCTTCCTGATTCAGCTGTACATGCCGCTGCACTTTCTTGGTTTCGTGTATCGCGAGATCCGTCATTCGCTGGCCGACATGGAGCGCATGTTCAGCCTGCTCAACCAGCCGGAGGAAGTGCAGGACAAGCCCAACGCAACCGAACTGGTCGTGGGCGATGGCGCCATCCGCATCGAGAATGTCAGCTTCAGCTACGATGAGCGACGCCTGATACTCGACAAGGTGAGTTTTGAAATCCCTTCCGGTCACAAGGTCGCAGTTGTCGGCGCGAGCGGTGCCGGCAAGTCCACGCTTTCACGTCTGCTGTTCCGTTTCTACGACGTGACAGGCGGGCGCATCACCATCAACGGCCAGGACATCCGCGACGTGACGCAGCAGAGCCTGCGCAAGGCGATCGGCATCGTGCCGCAGGACACGGTGCTGTTCAATGACAGCATCTACTACAACATCGCCTACGGCCAGCCGGACGCGACCCGCGAGGAAGTCATTCAGGCCGCACGGGCCGCACATATCCACAACTTCGTCGAATCCCTGCCGGACAAATACGAATCGCTCGTCGGCGAGCGCGGCCTGAAACTCTCCGGCGGCGAGAAGCAGCGCGTGGCCATTGCGCGCACCTTATTAAAGAATCCACCGATCCTGGTATTCGACGAGGCTACCTCGGCGCTCGACTCCAAGACCGAGAAGGCCATCCAGGCCGAGCTGCTGGAGATTGCCACCAACCACACCACCCTGGTGATCGCCCACCGGCTCTCGACCATCATGGACGCCGACCAGATCGTGGTACTGGATCACGGCAACATTGTTGAGCGTGGCACACACGCCGTATTACTTGCGAGCGGCGGTACCTATGCGCATCTCTGGAACCTGCAACTGCAGGAAGAGGAAGAGCGGCCGATACTGTCAGTTGGAAATGGCCTGACACCGGCTTGAGGTAAATCCCGGCCGGGCACCTACAGCACTGCAGATCCCTGCTCTACGCTTCTGCTACTCGATGACGCGCAGACTTGTAATGAAATACTCCGTTTCACCGAAGCAGCTGCTCGGCACGCCAATGTGTTGTTCGTAGCTCAACGCCACGCGCTTGCCGACCGATTCCTGGATTCGCTTTGCCACGGATTCGTCACGTACCGTGAAATGAAAAATCTCCGGCATCGCGCCCGGCAAATTGACCAGCGCCAGTTCACCCTCCCAGGTCTTGCACACCCAGCCCTTGCGCGAGAGCTTCTGCACATAGCCGGCACGCTCGCCATCCGAATTGTTGTAGGTCAGCGTGAAGAAGGTCCACCCGCCGAATCCGAGCACACCCGTCAACACGACAATTACAGCAAGTTTCAGGAAGACTTTATTCAGTATTTGCATGGATTGGTCCGGTCATGCGGGGAAAAACAGGCGGTCAGACAACGCAACTGAAATGGAGGCGTTTACAATTTGGCGCTGAACACCGGGCACAACCCTGCGTATCGTTCCTGGCTATAGCTCGACTTGCGTACCGAGCTCGATCACACGGTTGGTTGGTATCTGGAAATAGGTGCTGATACTGCCGGCATTGCGCGCCATGCTGACAAACAGCTTTTCGCGCCACAATGCCATGCCCGGCTTGGCCGTCGGGATAAGCGTCTCGCGGCTCAGGAAGAACGAGGTGTCCATCATGTTGAATTCGAGCCCCAACGGTGCGCACAGTTCGAGCGCCTTGGGAATATTGGTCTCATCCTTGAAGCCGTAGATCACGAACACCTTGTAGAAGTTATTGCCAAGCGGCCAGATTTCGATGCGCTCGCTGTTGTCGATGTGCGGGATGTCCTGGAACACCACCGTGAGCAACACAACACGTTCGTGCAGCACCTTGTTGTGCTTGAGGTTGTGCATCAGCGCATGCGGCACGCCCTCGAATTTTGTTGTGAGAAACACGGAAGTGCCCGGCACGCGTGCCGGCGGATGCCGGGTGATGCTGTCGAGGAACGGCTCGATCGCGATTGCCAGCGCCGTGAGTCGCTCATACAGAAGCTCTCGGCCGCGTTTCCACGTGGCAAGCAGCGTAAACACCCCCACGGCGATCAGCACCGGGAACCAGCCGCCCTGAAAAAACTTGATGGCATTGGCGCCAAGGAAGGCGAGGTCGATGGTGAGGAAGGCGATAATGCCGGCCACCGTCACGCCCCAATTCCATCCCCACAACGCGCGCACCACTACGAATGCGAGGATGGTGTCGATCGCCATGGTGCCGGTTACCGCAATGCCGTAGGCCGCGGCCAGATTACTGGACGACTGGAAACCAAGCAC
>Ga0224495_10002226_pt1 | contig 12830 bp, 11 predicted proteins | sample SF_Jul11_sed_USG_FD_168128 | JGI IMG/M metagenome (GOLD analysis project Ga0224495, IMG submission 168128) | Sediment microbial communities from San Francisco Bay, California, United States - SF_Jul11_sed_USGS_4_1 | ecosystem: Environmental > Aquatic > Marine > Sediment | place: USA: California... | reverse complement strand
GTCTGTCCAGCGCAGCCAGTGCCGCAAACGCTGCCATCTCACATATGCATGACTGGATGCTCAGCTCGCACCACAACGACTGGGTTACGATGAGCGTGCCTTCCGACGGCAGCTACGGCATCCCCGAGGGTGTGATCTACGGTTTCCCGGTCACCTGCAAGCAAGGTAATTACCACATCGTGCAGGGACTGAGCATCAGCTCCCAGGGACACCAGCACATGGAAGAAAGCTACCGCGAACTGATCGATGAACGCGAGCATGTGAAGCATTTGCTCGGCTAACAACACAAATTGCAGAAAACCAGGATCAGAAAAACAGTTATTTGGCTTACTTGATTCTGCCCGGACAACCCTCATTTAATTCACATCGCTTGAATGGAGGTCGTCATGTCCACCGTCCGCCTGCCTGCCGTAGCAGGCATGTTTTACCCCGCTGAACCCCGGCAGCTCGCACACGACGTGCAAGCGCTACTGGCTGGCGTGCGCCCGCATGAACTGGAACCCAAGGCACTGATCGTTCCGCATGCCGGCTATATCTATTCCGGCGCAATCGCCGCGACTGCCTACGCTACCCTGCTCAGCCATGACAGAGCTGAGCAAGATTCAACTATTCAAGAAGGGCTGATTGGCGGCAGCTCCCGCAATCGGCTGGCTTCGCCAGTAACGTGTCGCAACCGCCCCATCGCCGCGCGCATCCGTCGCGTGGTACTGCTCGGCCCCACCCACCGTGTCGCGGTGCGCGGCTTAGCATTGCCGGGTGTGGATGCATTCGATACGCCGCTGGGACGGGTCATGCTCGATACTGCAGCGGCATCCACGATCGCCCGTCTGCCGCAGGTGACCGTCAGCGCGCAGGCCCATGCGCTGGAGCATTCGCTCGAAGTGCAACTGCCGTTCCTGCAGTCTGTGCTGACCGATTTCACTCTGCTGCCGCTGGCGGTCGGCATGGCCACCGCCGAGGAAGTCGCCGAGGTGCTGGATCTGTTGTGGGGTGGAGAAGAGACGCTGATCGTGATCAGTTCGGATCTGTCGCACTATCTTCCTTACGCCACAGCTCAACAAGTCGATCACGAGACTGTGCAATCCATCCTGAAGCTGCATCAGCCCATCGCGCATGACCACGCCTGCGGTGGCACGCCGGTCAGCGGCCTGATTGTCGCGGCGCAGAAACATCACCTCACACCGCACCTGCTCGATCTGCGCAACTCCGGCGACACTGCCGGCACGCGCGATCGGGTGGTGGGTTATGCGTCCTTCGCCTTTACAAAAGAGAAGGCTCTACAGCAGCCATGAAAAATTGGAATCAAATTCTTGGTGTGGCGTTGGCTGCTGGCGCCCCCTCCCGCAATCGGCTGGCTACGCCAGTAACGTGTCGGGGGCGCCATGACCACTGAAAGAGGAAAGATCCTGCTGCCGATTGCGCGCGCCGCGATCTCGCAAGCCCTGAACGTGTCCCATGCGGCGGATGAAACCGCGCCGTGGCTGGCCGAGCATGGCGCGTGTTTCGTCACGCTCACGCAAGATGGCGATTTGCGCGGCTGCATCGGCTCGCTGCAGGCGCACCGCCCCTTGCTTGCAGATGTCAAAAGCAACGCCGTGTCCGCCGCCATGCGCGATCCGCGCTTCACGCCATTGACCGTCGAGGAACTCGATATCACCACCGTTGAAGTCTCACTGCTCTCTTCTACCCAGGAGATGACTGTACGCGACGAGGCCGATGCGCTGGCACAACTGAGCCCCGGTGTGGATGGCATCATCTTCGAATACGGCCGGTATCACAGCACCTTTTTACCTCAAGTTTGGGAGCAGTTGCCGCACCCGCGACAGTTCATGGCGCATCTCAAGCGTAAAGCCGGGTTGGCAGATGATTTCTGGGCTGAAGGCGTGAAGCTGTTGCGCTATACCGTGACCAAATGGAGCGAATCCGAAGAACTCATGGCCGGGCACCCGAAGGAGCACCATCATGGATGAACCGATCAGCATGGAGGAACGCTACCCCGCCAGATACTGGCACAAACTGGATGACGGGCGCATCCAGTGCGACCTGTGCCCGCGCGACTGCAAGCTGCACGACGGCCAGCGCGGCGCATGCTTCGTGCGCGGCCGCGTCGGCGATGCGATGGTGCTCACCACCTATGGCCGCAGTTCCGGTTTTTGTGTTGACCCGATCGAGAAAAAACCGCTCAACCATTTTTATCCGGGCAGCAGCGTGCTGTCATTCGGCACCGCGGGCTGCAACCTCGCCTGCAAGTTCTGCCAGAACTGGGACATCTCCAAGTCGCGCAGCTTCGACAAGCTGGCCGACCAGGCCACGCCGGAAGCCATCGCACGCCGCGCCGAGCAACTGGGCTGCAAGAGCGTCGCCTTCACCTACAACGACCCGGTGATCTTCGCCGAATATGCGATGGACGTCGCCGATGCCTGTCACGCGCGCGGCATCCATACCGTGGCAGTCACCGCTGGCTATATGCATGACCAACCGCGCCGCGATTTCTACGCGAAGATGGATGCCGCCAATGTCGACCTGAAAGCCTTCACCGACGAGTTCTATGTCAAGCAGACCGGTTCACATTTGCAGCCGGTGCTCGATACGCTGAAATACCTCAAGCATGAAACCAACGTGTGGTTCGAGATCACCACCCTGCTGATCCCCGGCCTGAACGATAGCGCTGACGAGATCGCCAAATTGAGCGCATGGATCGCAAAGGAACTCGGTACCGACGTGCCGCTGCATTTTTCCGCGTTTCATCCCGACTTCAAGATGACCGCCATCCCCCCTACCCCGCCCGCGACCTTGGTGCAGGCGCGCAACATCGCCAAGGCGGCGGGACTGCAATACGTCTATACCGGCAACGTGCATAACCGCGAGGGGGACACCACGACTTGCCCATCCTGCAACAGCGCCCTGATCGTGCGCGACTGGTACGAGATCGAACAGTACCGGGTCACTCCGGATGGACGTTGCCCGGATTGTCATGTCAGTATCGCTGGACGTTATCAGGAATTCACCGGACAATTCGGAAGACAGCGTATTCCTGTCATGATGAAGGGAGCAGCATGAGCAGCGTAACAATTCCTGCACACATGGCCAATGCAGAAGGCAAGCTGGTTGAACTCGACGGTGAACTGAACCTGCCTCCAGCCGCAAAAGGCGTGGTGCTGTTTGCCCACGGCAGCGGCAGCAGCCGTTTCAGTCCGCGCAACACCTATATAGCCGAAGTACTGCAGCAGCGCGGTATCGGGACATTGCTTTTCGATCTGCTGACGCGCGAAGAAGATCATAATCAGGCCACGCGTTTTGATATCGTTCTACTCACGCAACGGCTGCTCGCTGCGACCGCATGGCTGCGCTCCAACCCTGACACGCGAACACTTCGCCTGGGCTATTTCGGCGCCAGCACCGGGGCTGCGGCGGCATTACAGGCGGCAGCGCAAATGGGCGACAAGGTCGCTGCGGTGGTATCTCGCGGCGGTCGGCCTGACCTGGCCGGAGAAGATGCGCTGCGCCGGGTAACTGCACCGACTTTACTGATCGTTGGCAGCGGAGATTTCGGCGTGATCGAGTTGAACCAGCATGCGGACCGGTTGATGCACTGCAAGAGAAATCTCATTCTGGTACCCGGCGCCACCCATTTGTTCGAAGAGCCCGGCACGCTGCAGCAGGCCGCCAACAGCGCGGCAGACTGGTTCGTGAAACACCTGTAATCAGGTACCTGTCATTCCCGCGCAAGCAGGGAATCCGGACGATAGAAAGAATACCTGCTAATCAGCCCACAAGGTTTGGATTGCCTCGCAGAGTGTCGAACACACTGGATTACCGCTTTCGCCGGAATAACGTTATTTATTTTTAGAGATATCATGCCTCGCATCCGCAGTTTCCCGCCGATCGCAGATGCCGCTGCAAGCATCCTGATCCTCGGCAGCATGCCGGGCAAGGAATCGCTGCGCGCCGGGCAATACTATGCGCACCCCCGCAACGTTTTCTGGGCCATCATGGGCGAACTGGCCGGTGCCGATCCTGCCCTGCCTTACGAAACGCGCACGCAAAAAATGAAATCATCCGGTATCGCGATCTGGGATGTGCTCGCCACATGCAAGCGGCATAGCAGCATGGATGCCGATATCGAGGCGAGTTCAATCTGCGCAAATGACTTTGCAGGATTTTTCGCCAGGCATCCGGACATCGCTCATATCTTCTTCAACGGCAGCATGGCCGAACAATGCTTCCGCAAACACGTGTTGCCTTTGCTCGAGTCACTCCCCGGACAACGCCTGCTGCACTATCAGCGCCTGCCGTCGACCAGCCCATCCCACGCGTCCATGACATACGAGCAGAAGCTGCAAGCCTGGAAGGTGATCCTTCAATGCAGCCCGGCGCTACATCCGGGTGGCTTATTGAGCGAGTGCCGCAAAGGGCAACCAACTTGCACTCCTTCACCTTTCAGGGGAAAAATTTCACTTTGAATTAGTCTGGTTTTGCGTGGGGCTACACCAAGGTTATATATTGTTATTTGGTGCCGGTGCAATAACCGATTACGTCTTGCTCTTGCGCGCCGGCTTAGGGTGCTCCGGCTCATGGTGTCCGGAAAGCTGGTAAGCGCGGCGATAAGCGAGCAAGGTTTTCTGGGCATTGCCCAGCACGCTGCCAGAAGGATAATTTCCCGCCACATCCGCAACACCGAACGGGCATCCGCTCAGCAGCTCCATGCCTGCACTGACGTGATCAGTGGTATAGATATGAAACATCCCGCGCTCGACCGCAGCGATGACCTTGCGATCCAGCATCAGATGACGACGGTTGCGGTCCGGGATCAATACGCCCTGGCTGCCATCCAGTCCGGCCTTTTCGCAAACGCGGAAATAGCCTTCGATCTTTTCATTGAGCCCGCCTACCGGCAATACTTCACCATGCTGGTTGAGCGCGCCGGTGACTGCGATGCCCTGCTTGAGCGGCAATCCGGACAGTGCCGAGAGCAGCACATAGAATTCTGCACAGGAAGCTGAGTCGCCTTCCACACCGTGATATTCCTGCTCGAACACGATGGATGCATTCAGCGCAAGCGGTGAGTTAAGGACAAACAACGCAGACAAATAGTTCTGCAGAATCAGCACGCCCTTGTCGTGGATAGGACCCGACATCTCCACTTCGCGTGCGATATTGAGCAAACCATCCTCGCCGGAAAAAGTACGCGCCGAGACACGCACCGGAAAACCGAAGCGGTGATCACCCAAATCCATCTGGCTCAGGCTGTTCAGCTGCCCGGCTTGATCGCCATGAACGGTGATCAGCAGCTCGCCATCGGCGATCGATTCCTGCATGCGCTGGTCCGGATAATCGTGGCGACGGGTGCGCGCATCAAGTGCAGCCTCGACATCCTGTGCTTCGACCAAGCGTCCGCCACGCGCGCGACACAGCGCGGCACTTTCCATCACCAGCGCTTCGGTGCGTGCGAAGATCGCGCTCTGGCGGGCCTGATCCTCGACCTCTCGATGACCATCTTCCATGAGTATCGCGACCGCTTCAGAGGAGAAATGCGGCAGACCAAGATCACGGCAGGTATGCGCAACGAAGATCGCCGTACTGTGGCGCGACTCGTCACTGGTTAAAAAGCTTTCGGCAAAATCCACCTTGACGCGGAAGCGGCGCGCAAACTCCGGGTCTTCATCCTGCAATTCGTAATACTGCTCGCGCGAACCGATCATGATGATCTTGGTATCGATATCCACCGCCTCGGGTTCCAGCGAAACCGCCGCGATCGGTGCATACGCCGTGCCCGGCTCCTCGATCTGCAAACGGCCGCTGCGCAGGAAGCGCCGCAGCTTCTCCCATACCAGCGGGTCAGCCAGCAGGTCGCGCAGATGCAGCATCAGGAAACCGCCGTGCGCCCGATGCAGGCTGCCGACACGGATACGCGAAAAGTCAGTCACCAGCACATCGTTCTCGGACTGGTATTCGATGCTGCCGAACAGCGATCGGAACATCGGGTTGTCTTCGATGATCACCGGCGCGCCATTCAGGCCGTCGTTGTCCACCACCAGATTGATGCGGTATCGCGACAGCACCGTGTTCAACGCCTCGCGACGGATATCCTCGTCGGTGTCGGAAACCTTGAACAACTCCAGGTTGTCGAGTACATCCTGAACCACCTGATCCAGATAGGTGCCGAGCTTGACCGAGTCCTTGATCTGCTTCTTCAGTCCGACGCGGATCTCCTGCAACTCATGGTCCAGCAGCGGCTTCACCACCTGACGCCGCAACACCACCAGGGTCTCGTTCATCACCCGCTCCAGCGGACGGGTCTTTTCAAAGTAGCGGCTGATCTCAGCGCGCAGCTCCTGCTCGTAGCGCTCGATCTCTGCGCGGCGTTCCTTAGGCAGCGCCAGCACTTCATCCTCGGTATAGGCGTGCCCTTTCTTGCCCAGTAACGTGAACAAGATATGCCCGGTCTCGCGATGCATCGTAAAGCTGCGCGCTTCGGCAAACGCTTCTAGCTCGGCAAAAGCCTTGGACTCCTCGGCCTTGTAGGCCTTCTCGATGCGCTCGCTTTCGGCCTTGAATTCCTGGCTGTCCAAGCGTTGTTGTATTTCAGTCTGCAGCGATTTCGTCATCCTCGCCATCAGTTGGCGTAACAGGCGTCCCTGCCCGGCCGGCAGGCGCAAAGCGCGGGGCCGCTCAGGTGCATCGAAGTTGTACAGGTAGCACAAATCGGGCGGCGCCATGCGTTTGGCCGCCGCTGCCTGCATCGCGTGACGCAGCAAAGACGAACGGCCGCTGCCAACCTCTCCCAGCACGAACAGGTTGTAGTCGGGCTGATCCATGCCCAAACCAAAACGGGCAGCCTCCTCCGCTCGCGCCTGCCCTATCCATGGCAATGGATACTCAAGCAACTCTGATGTTACGGAAAAGCCCAGCGTATCAGGGATGATAGTGAATCGAAGATCGGCGGGAGACAGGTTTTGAACAGGCATTTTTTTACAGCCACGACACATAAGATGGTTTAATTGTAACCAATAATTGCAACCGGCACTGCCTGCTCAGGACTTGTGAAGAAGAGACCGCAAGAAGGGAACATCATGAGTATACTGATCGTAGTCAACAATCCGCGCGACTGGCCACTGGCGATTCCTGACGTGACCGTCGTGTCGGCGCGCGCCTACCTGTCTGATCCGTCCTACGGCAGCGAGCGCATCATAAGGGTGTTCAACCTGTGCAAGAGTTATCGTTACCAGTCTCTCGGCTATTATGTCTCGCTGCTCGCCGAGGCGCGCGGACACAAGCCGCTGCCGCGTGTAAACACCATCGAAGACCTGCAATCGCGCAATATGGTCAGGTTGTTGACCGAAAACCTGGACGAGTTGATCCATAGATCACTGACGGCAATCAAGTCGGACACATTCGAATTTGACATCTACTTTGGCCGCAGCGCAGCGAAGCGCCACGAAGCACTCAGCCGCCAGTTGTTCAACCTGCTGCAGGCACCGTTGCTGCGTGCGAATTTCGCGCGCCGCGGACAGCATTGGCACATCCGCAGCGTACGGCCGATCGCAGCCAATGACATTCCGCCTGCACAGCATGAATTCGCGATCCATGCCGCCAGGGAATATTTCACTGGACGCCGACGGCGCACCCATAAACTTGCCGCGCCTCGATATAACCTCGCCATCCTGCATGACCCGGACAACCCCGAACCGGCTTCCAATGCCAGGGCACTGCAGAAATTCGAAAAGGCGGCGCAATCGCTGAGCATGCATGCGGAGCTCATCACCAGAGCGGACTATGGTCGGCTGAACGAGTTTGACGCACTATTCATCCGCGACACCACTTTCGTCAATCATTACACCTACCGCTTCTCGCGACGCGCCGCCGCCGAGGGACTGGTGGTAATCGACGATCCGGATTCCATCCTGAAATGCAACAACAAAGTCTATCTCGCCGAGATGCTTGCGCGCCACCGCATCCCGGCCCCAAAAACCCTGCTGGTGCACCGCGACAACATCAGCCAGATTATCCCCACGCTCGGCCTCCCCTGCGTACTCAAACAACCTGACAGTTCATTCTCGTTGGGCGTGGTTAAAGTGGAATCGGCAAAAGAGCTGCCCATGATAGTGAACGGCCTGCTGGACAAATCGGAACTGATCGTCGCGCAGGAATTCCTGCCCACCGAATTCGACTGGCGCATCGGCATCCTCGACCGGCGCCCACTGTTCGTCGCGAAATACTATATGGTTCCCGGCCATTGGCAGATCATCCGGCACGGCGATGACAAACACGATTTCATCGAGGGCAAGACCGAGGCGCTGTCGGTCGGCGAAGCACCGGATCGGGTGCTAAAAATGGCGCTCAAGGCAGCGAGGCTGATCGGAGACGGGTTCTACGGAGTGGACATCAAGCAGGTCGGCAAAAGATTTTACGTCATCGAGGTCAACGACAATCCCAACGTGGATGCCGGCAACGAGGACAGCATACTCAATGACGCGCTCTATCGCGAAGTAATGGGCGTATTCCTGAAGCGCATCGAAGCGCGCAAGCGCGGCACGGCTCGCTGAGTACTTATTGCTATACCCATACTTGTGCCACTTCGAAAATTAGAAAATGAAAGAACCCGCGGATGGCTGGTTTTCTTCATCACCGCCTAATTCCTGACCTCTTTGCCACCCAACCGAGCCGACGCCAGGAGAAATTGCAGCACCACCAGTTCGTCTCGCCGCAGCGCTGCTTGCGATAACTCGCGGCGGGCGCTATTCGTCTCTGCCTCCGGCGCAGCTGGTGCAGTAAGCCCCAGCTGATAAGCTTCCAGCAGTGCGGGATGCACATAATATTTTCGGCACACCGTGCGGGTATTGCCAAGCCGCTCCGCCACGGCGTCGAGTGCACGCAAAATATTGCGGTCGGCCTCGCGCCGACTGGTCGCCGGACCTATTGCCCGCAGTGTCACGGCGGCGACCATGGTTCCACCCCAGGTACGGAAATCCTTGGCGGTGATGTCGTGGCCACTGACTTCCCGCAGATAGTCGTTTACGTCGTCAGATAAAATCGGCTTGCGCTTGCCAAACGCATCGAGATACTGAAATATTTCCTGCCCAGGAAGATCCTGGCAGCGCTGCACAATACGGGCAAGCCGCAAGTCGTTCACCGCCACTGTATGGTCGACCCCGCTCTTGCCGCGGAAACTGAACCGCAAATTCGCCCCTTTGACCTGTACATGCTTCCTGCGCAGAGTGGTCAATCCATAGGAGCGGTTCTCGCGCGCATATTCGTCGTTGCCGACACGGATCAGCGTCTTGTCCAGCAACCTCACCACCGTGGCCAGTATTTGACGGCGGGTAAATTCGCCGGCGCGCAAATCGCGCTCGACGCGCTGCCGCAGCACAGGCAGGATTTCGCTGAATTCCAGCATGCGGCGAAATTTGGATTGGTCGCGGGCATCGCGGTACGAAGGATGGTAACGATATTGCTTTCGGCCACGCGCATCGCGCGCCGTCACCTGAATGTGGCCGTCTGGGTCGGGGCATATCCAGACATTGGTCCACGCGGGCGGGATCGCCAGCGCGTTGAGCCTCTTGCGAGTAGCCGCATCGCCAATGCGCGTGCCGTCTACATCATAGTAGCTCCACCCCTTGCCGGAACGGCGCCGGGAGATGCCGGCAAAACCATCGGTAACATAGTTCAGGCCGGCGTAGGTCGCCGCCGTACGATATTCATGGTTCTTGGATGTACTCAACAAACTGTACCTGGTCTCACTTCATCATTTGCTCAAGCTTGCTCTTATCCGCCGCGCTCGGCATATGATTTAGATTAAGGATGATACCGGCCAGCTCCCTTACCTCGGCAGGAGCGGAGCTATCGTCCATCACCTGCTTGAGTTTATCTTTATCCTCGGCGGCCGCTTTGTGCTTCAGATTCATGATCGCTCTGGCCAGTACGCTCTCCTGTCCGGTGCTGGCCATGTTATCGGCAATGCTCTTCAGCTTGCCTTTTTCCGCGTCACTAGGGAAATGCTCCAAGTGAACCATGATTCCGGCCATCTCTCTTACCGCGCCGCTCGCCGCCAGCGCAGGTTGTATGCCTAGCATCAAACCAACCAGCGATATGAAACACAACAGTATTCTGCTTTTCATGGCATATCTCCTTAATGAGGTTGAAAGGGACAACTATTCGTTTCACAACTTGAACTAACATCTTAGACTTTTCAGAAAAAAATGGTAGTGCACTTGGAATTAGAATCCACCTATCATGAAACCTGGCGCAAATCAGCCAGACGACCAAGCCCGAAATGAATGAAGGCCAGTGCCGTCAGCACCGGGGCAAACAGGTTCAGGAACGGAACAAATTGCAGCAAGCCTGTCAGCAGTCCCAATCCCCACCATGACGAGCGATGCCGCAAAAACATCGCTTCCATCTCCTCGCGGCTGGCGTGTTCCGCCAGGGCATCATAGCGAAACAAGCGCTGATTCAGATACGTCGCGGCAATGAATGGCACTGCCACTCCTGCGCCGATTAGCCACAATGGCAGGGTGAACACCCAGATTGCGGCAAATATTCCGATAGCCAGCAAGGCGTTGAGCAGGTTTCCGGCAACGCCGCCGCCATGCTCGCGCTTGAGTTGCGGATAATCACGCCCGGACACCAGGCGAATCAGCGCGGACATCGCAAATAAAGCGGTGATCACCAGAGCGGTAATAAACACCAGCGGGACGAACAGGATCAAATGCACTATAGCCTGGATCCCGTCGGCTACCCAGCGCGGCTCCAAGCCTTCGAGCCATGATTGCATGCCGATTGCAGTAAGGCCGCTGGCAAACCAGCCTGAGAAAGTGTCCCAGAAGATCACACCCAGAGCCAGCCACAGAAACGCAGCCGCCAGGATCGGCCAGATCACGATCCACAAAACCTTGAATTGGAACAAGTCGCGAAAAGCCCGTGACAGCGCATCGAATATCGGAGTCATGCGCATACCTGAATCAGTGCATATCTCATTATTTTTTTAGTTTACTTGACGGCTTGGTGTTTTGTTTGCCGGTTGTCGGCTCTGTCTCTTTGGGCTTGCCGAAATCAGCACAGGGGTCGGCCCGATCAACGCGCGGCGTAAACCAGACAACATCAAATGGCACATCGGCTGATGCGCTATTCCCGATATATGAATTGGGGTCTGTACTGCCCGGGCTGACCTCTACGAAACCGATCGAAAGTATACGTGCCGCCGGAGCGCGCGCGGCAAAATAAAGTGGCAGTCCTATATCCCGGCGGGCATGGCTGCTGCCGACAATTGCGACCACGCCTCGATCGACGCTGGATAGCGCGCTATCGGCCATCAGCGCATCACGCAACCGCTGGCTACGGGTCAACCCCTCGCGCAATTCGTCTCTGAGTTGGCCGCAGTGCGCCCCCCCCATGTTTGCGACTAAAAATTTCTGGCGGCTTTCGCTCCACACTTCCTCTACGGCCAGGCGCTTCAACTCCTCCGCGTCATAAGCAGCGTAGCCGCGCCAAACAACTGGCTGTAATTGCTGATTGGGAACGTTGGCCGCTATAATCGGCAACTTGTTGTTGACCGCAATGGCCAGCAGCGTGCTGTAAGCCTGCCAGTCGGTGAACTTGACCAGGGCGGTGACATTGCCCAACACCATATCCCGATCGCTGCCAGCCAACGCCTGATCGAGTGCCGGTTGGGCGGATGCATCAAGCTGCTCCATCATCAGCGCCGGCCGCGCGCCCGATTCGATCCGCGCCAATAGCAACTCCTCCTGATACTTATGATGCTGCGTATTGTCATGTGTCTCGCCAAGCAACAGTACATTGGCCGCATTGACCCTGTTCAGAAGAGTAGGCTCATCTATGTAAGTGCGGCTGTTCATGTCCCATATCTTGCCAACCAGCGGATGATCGGTGAAAAGCATATTCCCGGCCTGAGCAAGATTCCAAAATGACAACAAACCAAGGATGATGAAAGATTTGATAGAGAAAGGTATTCCCACAGAAGTATTTATTGGCATGCTTTTGTCTCGATTATAAATAATGGATTGAGCGGACCCGTTTATTCGGATTAATTACCTTATACGATGCTTTCAGAAAGAAACTGATCCAGGAGCATCTTCCTCCAGCCGAAGGCTGCATGTTAATTCATTTTTATCACGGGCGAGTTTGGCAGATGCAGCCATTGCCAGATTTGCATCACACACTCCTCCAGTATAAGTTGTATTGGCCTTATTACTTCACATCCATACTTTCAGGTTCATGCAAGCGCCCGGACAACAGGCTAGCCGAGACTATCAGGATCGCCCCAACCCAATCGCGTAACTCCATCGCTTCATCCGCCAGGAAATAGGATGCAAGGGCGGCAAATACCAGCTCGAACAGGAACAAGATGATCACGCGATTTGCCGCCAGCTGGGAAAGGCCATGCTGCACTGCATAGCTGGTGGCACACAGCACGATACCGATCAACGCGAGCAGCAACCAGTTCCGTGCTTCAATCTCCAGCAACTGATCCGGCAATCCGCCCTGCCATAACAAAAATGGGGCGGTCAGCAAGGCTGTGCCAAACAGCACGCTGTTGGATTTCGCCGTCACACTCAGATGCACTGATCGACGCGACACCACATTGGAAAGGGCAAAACTCATGCCTGCCGATAACCCTATCCATTCGGAAAGATTTTGCGGCAACGGCAACCCGAGCTGCGGTCTCCACAACATCACAACTGCTCCGCCAAAGGACAGCGCTATGACCAGATATCCGTAGCGATTGAGCCGCTCCCCGAGCAACCAGTAGGAAAACAGGATGGTCCACAGGGGCGCAAGGTAAAACAACAACAATACACGCATCACCTCGC
>Ga0224495_10002225_pt1 | contig 12839 bp, 9 predicted proteins | sample SF_Jul11_sed_USG_FD_168128 | JGI IMG/M metagenome (GOLD analysis project Ga0224495, IMG submission 168128) | Sediment microbial communities from San Francisco Bay, California, United States - SF_Jul11_sed_USGS_4_1 | ecosystem: Environmental > Aquatic > Marine > Sediment | place: USA: California... | reverse complement strand
CTCCGAGGCTCATAAATACGATTTGCGACAATGCACTGCTGGAAGGGTTTCTCTTTAAAAAAACTGCCATTGACGAGGCGACCATCAAGACAGTCGGGGTAGACCTGGGGATCGATACGTAGCAGCCTGCGTTGTGGTAAAGTGAATCTTCTTCACCACAAGGGTCACCGCATATCTTGAAAGTTCTATCCTCATCCGGGACTGATACAAGATGCCTTCTTCCCTTGCCGGATTGTCATAATGAACAGTAAGGACTTTCCCGTTTGAAAAATAAATGAGCTGTTTTTTGGGCAGGATGCTTTTTTTATCGAGCAGAATCTCACGCGCAGCATTTTTGAGCAGGTAATACCCGCCTTCATCCTCAACCGTAAAGTCTTTTATATCCCACCAGAAGAGACAGTTCCGCAATCCCTCCGTCAGGATTGTTTTTTTTGCGCTGTCAAGCCGCGGACTGCTCTTTACGACTCCATTGCGTGAGGTCAATTCCATCGCGAGAAACCCCAGGGAATAGACCCTCAGTTCCAGGTTGCCGCTATTAATTATATTCAATACCCCGTCTCCCCGGATCTCTGAATCAGCCTTTTCAAACACAACCGAAAAAGTCGTATCAATTTGAGATATCCCTCTCCCGCGGGCTATGACCTCATCAAGGCTTCTCTCCTCAAACAGCAGCGGTTCCATTGTTCTTGGCGCGCATGAAACGAGGAAAAAAATAAAACTAACGCAGCAAAGCTTCAAGAAATTCATCGACATTTTTAATTCCGATCACCTTCAAACCATCAGTATTCGCCGTCTTCACGGCATTGCCCGCAGGGATAATCGCTCTTTTAAATCCTATCTTCGCGGCCTCCTTCAGCCTTGCGTCAGACTGGGCAACAGCCCTTACCTCTCCCGAGAGCCCTATTTCACCAAAAACAAAGGTATCAGGCTGAATTGCTGCTTCTCTCACTGATGAGGCTATTGTGGCGATAATGCCGAGGTCCACCGCCGGTTCCACAATCTTCAATCCCCCGACCACATTGATGAAGACATCCATACCGCCAAGATGCATACCCGCCCTTTTCTCAAGCACCGCTATCAGGAGGTTCACTCTGTTGAAATCAACGCCGATGGAGGTCCTTCTCGGCATTCCGAAGTTTGTCTGCGATACGAGGGCCTGCATCTCCACCATAAGAGGCCTGGTCCCTTCAAGGCTTGCTACCACAGTGGAGCCCGAAACATTCAGAGGGCGCTCCGACAAAAATAATTCCGAAGGATTATCGACCTCCCTGAGTCCTGAATCGGACATCTCAAAAATCCCTATCTCGTTTGTCGAGCCAAACCGGTTCTTTATTGTTCTCAGAATCCGGTAGGAATGCCCCCTGTCGCCTTCGAAATAAAGAACTGTATCGACAATATGTTCGAGAACCCGCGGTCCGGCAATCGTTCCCTCTTTTGTAACATGGCCGACAATGAAAACCGGCATCTGGGACCTTTTTGCAAAAAGCATCAGTTTCGCGGCACACTCTCTGACCTGCCCTACTGACCCCGGAGCGGAAGGCACTTCCTGCGTATACACAGTCTGGATAGAATCGACGACCATCGCATGAGGTGAAAGCTTCGCGGCCACATCCAGAATCCCTTCAAGCGATGTTTCAGGAAGCAGAATAATACCGTCCGAATTTACCGAAAGTCTGTCGGCTCTCATCTTGATCTGCTGCGGCGACTCCTCACCCGACACATAAAGAAGCTTTCCGGAGTTCTTCGAAAGCCCTGAAAACGCCTGGAGGAGCAGCGTTGACTTTCCGATGCCAGGGTCGCCGCCCACGAGAATTACGGAGCCCTGCACTACCCCACCGCCCAGAACCCGGTCAAATTCCTTCATCCCCGTAGAGATCCTCTTTTCCGCAATCCCTTCAATGGAATACAGGGAGACTGCTTCTGTTTTTCCGAACGCCTGCAGCGGTGGCGCGTTCCTTGACTGGGGAAATGATTTTTCTTCCACAAAGCTGTTCCAACTCCCGCAGTCAGGACATTTACCGATCCATTTCGGGCTCGCGTATCCGCAGGACTGGCACTGATAAAAGGTTTTGATTTTTGACATATATTACTTATATTAATTACAGCAGCGGATAAAGTCTACATTTACAACAACCGTACCCGGCTTCCCTCAATCAGCAGTCATTCACCGTCCGGGAAGCCTATGATAAGGCAAGGCCCCCCAGCGGACTCCGGGAAAGAGGACTGAGGGGCATGTCACAGCTTAAATAACCGCATTTTTCCGCCTGTATCGAATGTCTTCCTCAATGCCCTGTTCATGAATTTTTTTGCCTCTTTCGAGGCGTCCGGCACACTGTATCCTTTCGCAAGGAACGCGGTCAAGGCAGCTGAAAATGTGCAACCGGTTCCGTGATATTCTCCACTCACCTTCCTGCTTTTCAGATAATGAAATCTGCCGTCATACAATACATCCAGAGCAGCATCTTCCAGATGTCCACCGGTTATAAGGACATTCTCAGGCCCGAAATCTTTCAGACATACGGCAGCCCTCTCCATATCAGCCCTGTTTTTAATATCAATTCCGGTCAAGACAGATGCTTCATGAATATTCGGCGTTATAACGGTACAGAAGGGAAATATTTTTTTTCTTATTGCAGCCGGAACATTTTTTTCAGCGAGCTTTTTCCCGGAAGAAGAAACAATGACAGGGTCTACTACGATATTCTTCAGCGAGTGTTTTTTGATTATGTCCTCGAACACTTCCACATTGGATTCACTGCAGAGCATGCCTGTCTTTGTTGCATCCGGAACAAGATCTGAAAGAAGCACCGCGAGCTGTTTTTTCAGAAATCTGTCCGGAACAGGCATGACAGCCTTTACCCCTTCTGTATTTTGAGCAGTCAACGCCGAGACAACCGAAAGGCCGTATATTCCGAGGGCATGAAAAACCTTCAGGTCCGCCTGGATGCCTGCCCCCCCGGTTGGATCAAAGCCGGCGACAGTAAGCGCTTTTTTCATTAACACGGATTATATAACGATGATATCATTAAGGCAAGCAAGGGAATAATCGCTTGTCTTTGAGTTAGGCAAGTCTACACAACCATATTCTTTCTTATTTGGGGAACTGGTTCCCCAAAAGGGAACCACCAACGATTAATGAAATGCATAAATATGCCGTTTTCCATCTGGCATGATACCTGCTTATATATGATGTCTTACGTAATCAACCTTTAAGGTTGTTTTTACATAGATGACAAACATTTCGCTAAAATCCGAAAATGAAAGGAGGTGTTCAATATAATGAAGAAATTTTTTGCTATAATGCTTACATTGGTAATGGTTCTTTCTCTGGCACTTACTGTTGGCTGCCAGAAGAAAGAGGAGGCTCCGGCTCCTGTAGAGGCACCAGCTCCGGCACCTGCTCCTGCTCCTGAGCAGGCTCCAGCTCCGGCTCCTGAGCAGGCACCAGCTCCGGCTCCGGCAGCTCCACACGGTAAATAATTTAATTTACCTGAGGATAATTCTCACAAAAGGAGAGGCCTGATAAGGCCTCTCCTTTTTCATTTCTGCTTTTCTTTTCCCTTCTATTAAAATAAAAGAGTCCCCTTCACCCGCGATACAGTATGGAGTGATACCTGCGCATTTGTCTTGACAGAAAAGACATAAAGTTATAATATTTTGACATTAAAACGAGTATTTTTCTGTTTATGTGCAACTTTACCGATGAAAGGAGGTGTTTAGTAGAATGAAGAAATTTTTTGTTTTAGCTCTTAGTTTACTTATGGCTCTTTCACTGGTGCTCGTCGTGGGTTGCCAGAAGAAGGAGGAAGCTCCTGCTCCGGCCCCTGAACAGGCTCCTGCTCCGGCCCCTGAGCAGGCTCCAGCACCGGCTCCTGAACCTGCTCCGGCTCCTGCTCCTGAAAAGGCAGCTGAAAAGCCAGCTCCGGCTCCTGAGAAAAAGGCAGCTGAAAAACCAGCTCCGGCTCCTGAGAAAAAGAAGACCTCAGGTTATTAATCCGTACAGTGCAGTCGCATAACATAAAAAAGGGCCCGCGAGGGCCCTTTTTTATAGCCACCACTCAACAGCAACTAAAGAGTGATTTTAAACTCTTTTTCTTCAGGCCCAAAGAAAAACCTTTTTCTGGATATCTTTACGGTTACTTCATCACCTTCTTTTTTGAAGAGGAGAAATATCCGCATATCCTCTACGCTCTCTACTGTTGTATCATCAAGGGAAATAATGACATCATCTTCTTTCAGTCCTGCTTTTTCTGAAATGCTCTGAGGAACAAGCTGGCTTATGATAACTTTGCTGTCCTCTTCCCTCAACAGAACGCCCAGCTTGGGAGACTCCGGCAAAGCCACCGAAGCAGGGAACACGATAAAATCAGCTGCATCTTTCTCGATATCTCCTGTATTGAGAATAACCGCGTAATCTTTGCTGTTCAGCCTGAAAGAGCGCTTGGGGATTCCTGAGCCGAACGTCATATGCCCTGCGCCGGCCAAAACAACAACCTTATAATCCGGATTCTTCCGGACAAAATCATCGAGATTATGCGCCATCGATTCATCCCAGAGGACCTGAGCCTGATAGAAAAAGTCGAAATTCCTTTCACCCGAACCTGCATGCCTCTCAAAAAATTCCCTGAGTCTTTCACGGTAATCCATATCAGAGAGATCAAAATACTCCGGGACCTCTTTCAACTCTTCGTCTGACAGAGCCTGCAGCCCCTCTTTGGAGACCTTTGAGACTATTTCTTTCCGGATATTGAGTGCGATGACAGGAATCTTGTATTCCCTGGCGTACAAGAGAATTTCACGGTAAAGATTATAATCAAATCCCCACCGCTTGAAGTATTCTGATTTTTTCAGGAATGTTTTTTCGTCGATTGCTCCTGCAATAAAATCGTCAAGCACCTGCTGTGAAGGCTTCTGGAACATCTCCATGCCGATAGCTATTTTCCCGTATTTCTTATGGAGTTCCATGATGACCCGGAGTTGAACGCGGTGGTGTTCAAACCTGTCATGGAGTTCTCCAACATAGATGATGTCTTTGCCGGCCACCTTTTCTATTACTCTGTCGAGATTGGTAATCTGGGGAATTTCAACCCCGGGCGTTTCTTCCGCAATGGAGGTTGCGATTCCCCGTTCAGTCTCATCGACCGCCTTAATACTGTTCCTGTTCCCTTCAAAGGCGAGGGCGCTGTATTTGCTGTAGTGGGCAGCCTTCCGCAAATATTTCACACTCTCAGACGGCAGAGAACTCTCGAAGACCGCAACCACCTTTCCCGTGGTATAAGGATTCCTCATGGCAACAAGATAAAAATCAGCCTTCTTTGCCTCAATCTTTCCCAGCAATCTCTTCACCAGAGAAGTTTCCGCGCCCGGGATCAGCAACGAAGATTTCCTGATATCTTCATAGGATATCTCGCTTTCTTTTTTCTCCGCAAAGCCTTCTTCCCTCAGATACTCTGATAATCCCTCATACGCGCCTCCTTTTTCTGTAGGAACCACAAAGATCTTATTCTCATCACCAAGCAGTTGGGAGATTACCGGAGGCGACTCTTCGTCCGATAGCTTTCTGAAGATGTCGTAATTGTCATCGACAATCAGAGAGACCGGTATTTCACCCGCGTCTATCTCAATCTCCAAAGGGGTCGCTTCTTTCTCTATCTCGAATACCTTCCTCACCTCTCCTTCCCGCAGCTTTAGTATGAGCGGCAGGAGCAGTTTATAACTTTTGCCCTTCTGGTCTACTGTGAATGACACGACCGCCTTTGCGCCGCTGTATTTCAGTTCGGGGTTTTGAATTTCCAGCTCCGGAGCCCCGGTTTCATCGATCCATTGCCTGAAGAACCAGTCCAGCTTTTTGCCGTAGCCGGCCTCAAATGCCTCCCTTATTTCAGTCCAGCCGGCATCCTTGAAACTGTTTTTTTCAACAAATCTTCTCAGGGAATCAAAAAAGATTTCATCCCCGACCGCTTTCCTGATCATATGAAAGACCATAGCGGATTTCCCATACCCTATGGCTGCAGATGCCCTGTCAGTGCGGCCGGCGAACGAACTCAAAGGGAAGTCCTTCTCCGCCGTCACATAACTTTGATATGAAATCAGGATCTGTTTCCGGTAATCCCAACCCTTTCCCTTCACCTCCTCATACATGTGGTCGGCAAGGTATGTGGTGAGCCCCTCTGTCCAGTTTCCGCTTTTGTCATCGGCATAAACCAGATTCCCAAACCACTGATGAAGGATCTCGTGACCTAAAGAAGTCTCGACAATAAAGGGGAGCCTGACGACGTCCTTTCCGAGCAGCGTAAACGTCGGCAGAGAATACCCCGTGGGCAAAAAGTTCTCCACGACAGCAAATCTTCTGAAGGGAAACTTTCCGATATTTTTTTCATACATATCGAGATACTTTTTGGTATATTCTCTATACGTCTTCGAAAGTCCGCTGTCGTCAGCGAAAAAGTAGGAATAGACATCAACCTCTCCGTGGCGTTCCCTTTCGACCTGATATTTACCCGCCATGAGGGTAAGGTTTCCGAGAGGATGGCTGAAATCAAAAAGAAATTCCCGGCTGCCATCTGTAGTCGCGGCGACCTGAATCTCTTCTGCCTCAGATACTCCCTCGAACTCTGCTGGCAAGACCGCTCTCAGACGGTAAAAACATGTCCCCTCCACAGATGGGTGCCAATTTTCCATGAGCAGGACACCTTCTGCTCCTATATAGTTGCCTCTCACCACGCCGGGATTTATGTCCTTATCACTCTTTGGCAAATTCGCATATTCTGCTTCATATTCTATCTTCAGAACGTCTTCAGTTGATCCGGGAGTGAACGTAATCGAGGACTTACCCGGCTCAACAACCAGCGCACTGTCGTTCATAAAAACCGCTGTCAGCTTTATTCCTGCGAGATTTATCCTGGCGGTCTGTCCGGCGGGCAGAGATATTTTTGAAACTCCGGCAATCATGTGCCTGTCGAGGTCAAATCGAACGGAGAGATCGTTGAGGGGCAAATCAGTCTCTGCAAGAGCATACGCAGGCAGCAGCAGCAAAACAACAAGGATAATTCTGCCTAAAGCAATCATATTTTTTTCTCCTTCGCAGAAATTTTAACTACCGGGAAGATCTTTCAAGGCATTCCAAACATAAATCGGGCATACCCGGGCATCTTTTTTGAGATATTGGCATAAAAAACTTTTTCTCTTTCCTCAAGTGGATCCACATATTCTATAACGGGCACAGCGAGCATCTTCAAAACCTCGCCATTTCTGTTAATACCAAAAAAAGACTTGCCCGTGGAAAACATGCTTCCCACATTATATTTACCCGGTATATATATACCCGCGTGTTTTCTCGACCACACCACTTCCTCTGTATTAATGACCACACCATCAGAATCAATAACCTTTATATCACCTTCAAAAACTATATTTTCCATGTCGATATTTATCTTGGCGCTCTCAGCTTCAATAAGCATCTTTTTTTTGGGCGATGTGTGTATGGCAAGCGTTAATTTTTCAAATAAAAGCCTGCTCAAAAGATCAAGATCAATATCCGCATTGCCCGCAAGATAGTCTTCAACAGGGGTAGAAGGCTTCCCCATAGATGTAACACTTCTTCCGATTTCATCAACCGGTATCAGGACATTATTATTTGTCAAAGATTTTTTATTGTAAGAATAGATGTCTATCTTAACGCCGGAAATGCATATTTCCTTTAAATTTTGATAAACGAAAAACTTGGAAATTCTTTTTCTTTTGAATATCTTATCTGCGGAAAGGGAAAAAACCACCTTGCCACCCTCTCTCATCACAATAGCAAGCTTGTCAACATAAAATTGATCATAATTATTTTCATGCTTGAGGTTCAAGGCAAGGTCAGCCTGAGGATTATTGTTTGCGGGTTTTTCCTGAGAACGAGAAAAAAAAATTACAATACCTATCAAAAGCACCACAATTAAGACCTTCGGCAATTCCCTTCTGATAAATTCCATATACTCATTATACATCAGAACTACTCCCCAAAAGGGCAGAACATTCGAATCTGCCAGATGCTGTGTCCTCCCATTATAACGGCGCCTTCTGGACTACTCAAACTTCCGCATTGTGAGACTTAAAATTGTTTCAAATTCACTTTTGCGCTGCGCCGGTCGCGGAGATCAAAAAATGATCTGAGAGCAATTCAGCGATTATCTACGGTTAGGAAGGATGTCTCTGTTTTACAGCGGGCAGAGTAATCGCAAGAACTGCCGGACTTCCTCAGCGGGTATTTTTAAAGTTGCCGTCATTAAACCCGCTTTTGCAGGATAAGTCATGAGGTGTCTTGACTGTGCCGCATTTTTCAACAGAAGGAGCCGCGGGTAAAAGTCTGGACCCAAAATGGTGACCCGGCAATTTGGTTCATGCCTTTATTTTCTTTGCGTCTTTTGTGGGCAGCTGAGTTTTTTTTGTTTATGAGACCCGCTCCCTCAGAATATTCACGAAGACAGCATGTCGTCGCAGCAGGAGCATATGACAAGGTCGGAAGCCCCGATATAAAGCAAGGCCCTTATGCGCTCATCCCCGGGGTTTTGAATCTATCCGGGAGGCGATGACTCATTGACATGTTCAATCAATTCGACAGCACACTCCCGGTGTCAATTTTTGCAAGAGTTTTGACGGTGCTGCCTTACTGCTCCCCCTGTGGCATGGGTACTTGCATGCCAACAGGCATCCCGCCCGTCCGCGGCATAATATTGTCACTGGCTTTATTGAATAACCAATTCGCGACGGTCCGGCCTACATAATCACCGACCACACTGCCAAGCGGCCCGCCAGCAGCCATGCCTATCGAAGCTCCCAGTTTGCCGGCAGCCCCCACGGCTATCCCGCTCGCGGCATTCACCGCCATGGACTTCATCATTCCCGCGCCGCCCATCATACCCATCATACTGCCCATATCCGGCATTCCCGTACCGCCCATCATATTCATCATGCTGCTCATGTCAGGCATTTCAACGCGCTTGTACCCTGCAGGCGGTTCGAACAGGCCGGCTTCCTGCAGACCGACATGATAATTGCGCCAGTCTATACGCAATCCGTCGTCCTCCATACGGACCGGGGCCTTCGTTTTATGGTCCTCCCAAACATAGGCCAGGCCTTGTCCACTGTCGAGCTCATACTTGTCGCATTCCTGCCCGTCGATCGTTTCGGTGCCGACCTGCCTGAGCTTCCGCCGTTGGGCTGCAGCTTCCGCGGGACCCTCATCCTCCTCCTCTATCTTCATCACAAAATATACCTTCTCCGCCTTATGCATAACATAGGTAACCCTGAGGTCCCTGCGTTCGATGACTTCCATCAGTTCGCCGTTCGTGGCGATTTCTATACGCGTCTTGTCATGATCGACGAACTGTCTGAGCACCTTTTTCTCTGTTGTCTGCCCCCTGTCGCTCATTACCATTTCGCAACTGTACTGTTCGGGCTCCTGCCATTCCGGATAACCTGTATCCTCCTCTGCAGAGGCGGCACCCATTCCCGGCAACATAAGCACAGTAACTGCCAATAAAAAAAGAGGGAAAATGAACGGCCGGCGGGGCGGATGGCATAAAAATCCGCGGGAAATTTCTTTTTTAATCATGTATAGGCCCCTCGTTATGATCTCAATAAATGTTCTTCAGCAGAAATCTTTCGGGGAAAAAAGGTCCGGCCCCTGCACGTATTGCAGGGGGCTTTACGCCTGTCCCTTATTCTTCCGTACCCTTCGGCTCGTCTTTCTCTTCCGTAGCCGCTTCTTCCGTCGTCGTATCTTCTGATGTAACGTCTCCTGGTGCAGCTTCCTTCCCTAAACGCTTCTGTCTCTTCTTCTCCTGTTTTTTCTGCCTCATTAATTCCTTTTTCCGCTTCTCACTCTTAAACGCTCCGGGTCTTGCCAAGGTTCCTCCTCCCTGTTAAACAGATCTAAAAGAATCCGTTCCTTATTGCTTCACAAGTCGTTTGTTTTTCTCTTTTACCATACAACTTCTGACAACTGTTTTTGTGCCGGATGCCCATCAGTTTTGATAAGTATATCACAGAAAAAAAATTCGGTTTAAAATTCTTTTCCCTGTGAAAGCGGGGACTTTTTTGCAGAGAAACTTTGAACGAAGATATTATTTCTTCCTGACAATCCGGTTTTTTGCATTGACATGCACGATTTTCGGCTTGAAATCCTTCATCTCGCTGTCGTCAAAATAGTTGTAACAGAAAATGATGACCTTGTCGCCGACAACGCCTTTTCTTGCCGTAGGCCCATTGAGACATATCTCACCGGAGTTCTTTTTTCCTGCGATAATGTAGGTTTCGAACCGCTCCCCGTTGTTTACGTTGCTGATCATCACCTGTTCATAGGGAAGCATTCCGGCCTCTTTCAGAATGGCTTCATCAATAGTAATGCTGCCTTCATACGCTATATTGGACTCGGTAACCGTAGCCATATGGATTTTGGACCGTAGCATACATCTCCTCATGCGGCATTCTCCCCTTTATCAGTTTCATCGTCACAGCAGTTTCGGCTGCTGCATTCGTGTATTTGAATGGAATTCATTCAATAATCTTCGGGACGCGGTAAAATTTCTCCGTCCTGTCAGGAGCATTCATCAATGCGTCCTCCCTTTCAAGGGAATTCTTCGGCAGGTCTTCACGCACAACATTGCTGAGCGGGATGACATGGGACGTGGGGTCGATATTGCCGGTGTCCAGCTCATTGAGCTTATCCATATAATTGAGAATACTGTCTATCTGCTTCGCAAAGAGTTCTTTTTCATCGCTGGAAACAGACAACCTGGCAAGCCGCGCTAAATGTTCAATTGATATTTTCATCTGCTGGCAGGCCTAGAGCTTGGTCAGATTCGCGAGCTTCAGTGAAAGTCTTTTGAGTCCGATGTTAGGAAAGTTGACCATCACCTTCTGGTCTTCTCCGTCACCGTAGCAGTCACGGACAACACCCACCCCCCAGACAGGATGCTTCACCCTGCACCCTGAATCAAAATAGGGTCTCACCTTTCTCTTCGGTTCAGGCTTGTTCTGGGTGTTCTGGGCAGATCTGATCACGGGGGGTTCAGTGACTTTCTCGATCCACTTGCAGCACGTTTTCGGTATGTCCTTCAGGAACCGGGAAGGCTCCTGCTCCTGCAATTTCGCGTACAATCTTCTCTTGCGGGCTCCGGAGAGCACGAGAAAATCTTTCGCCCGTGTCATCCCAACATAAAAAAGTCTTCGCTCTTCGGATATCTCTTCATCATTGCCGTTCGCTTTGAAATAGGGGAGAAGTCCCTCTTCAAGTCCGGCAACAAAAACAACCGGGAACTCAAGGCCCTTTGCGTTATGCAGGGTCATCAGGGAGATGTAATTGCCCTCCGCGGCATGATCAAGGTTCGTCATCAATGAAGCCTTGTCAATGAACTCCTGGATATTTTTCCCTTCGGCGGAGGCGATCAACTCATCGACGTTCTGCCTCCTCTCTTCATCAAGCAGCTCCATATACCCCGTTTTCTCCGCTACCTGCTTCAGAATATCCGAAGCACTCCTGTAGCTGACGGAAGACAGCTTTTCTATCATATGCACGAATTTGCTCAGCTTATCTTTCGTTGATGCCACGATACTGTTGCTCTTGATGCAGAATTTGATGGCGTCAAAAAGACAGAGAGACTTTTTCTTTGCTTCATTTTCTATTTTCGAAAGGGTAGCGGCACCGATCCCCCGCGAGGGCAGATTAATGATCCTCCTGAGGCTCACGTTATCCCCGTGGTTTATGACCAGGCGGGCATAGGCGATGAGGTCCTTGATCTCCTTTCTCTGGTAAAAACTGATGCCCCCGACAACGTGATAGGGCAATCCGGTTTCCCTCAGGGCATCCTCTATCGCCCTTGACTGGAGATTCACTCGGTACAATATTCCGATGTCCTTATATGCATGCGTTCCCTTCAGGTATAACTCCTTGATGATCTTCGCGATATGCTTCGCCTCTTCTTCTTCCGTATTGAGCCAGCAGAAGCGGACCATTTCTCCGTTTTTTCTCTCCGTCCAGAGCTTCTTTTTCTTTCTCTTGTCGTTCACTGATATCACGGCGTTGGCGACATTGAGGATATTCTGGGTAGAGCGGTAGTTCCTCTCAAGCCTGACTATCTTGGTGCCGGGGAAATCCTTGTCAAAATTCAGGATATGCTTCACGTCAGCGCCCCTGAACTTGTATATGCTCTGGTCATCGTCTCCGACAGCGCAGATATTCTTATGTCGTTTGGCCAGCAGCTTTATGAGATTATACTGCGCGTAATTTAAATCCTGAAACTCATCCACCAGCACATAGGGAAACTGCCCGTGGTATTTTTTCAGGAGATCCGAGTTTTCTTCAAAGAGTTTCACCGTCAGCATGATCAGGTCGTCGAAATCAAGGGCATTGCTTCTTTTCAGCTCATCCTGATACCTGACGTACACTTTGGCAAGCTTCTCATCAAACCCGTATCCGTCGCCGGAAGAAAGGAAATCCTCCGGACCGACCAGAGACGCCTTCAGAAAATTGATCCTTGAAGATACCCCTTTGTAAAGCGCCTCATAGATCTTGAATTCCTTCAGGATATGGCGTATGAGATTGCAACGGTCGTCTTCATCGTATATCGAAAAATCATTTCCGTAGCCGAGGGCCTTTATTTCCCTGCGCAGAATCCTGCCGCACTGAGAATGCATGGTCCCGATCCAGTATGATTTCATGTCCTTGCCGACGAGGTTCCCGATCCTGTCGCTCATCTCTCTGGCAGCCTTGTTCGTAAAGGTTACCGTAAGGATCGATTCGGGAGGGAGTTTTTTTGATTTGACGAGATATGCAAATTTGTGAGTGATAACTC
>Ga0224495_10002224_pt1 | contig 12844 bp, 7 predicted proteins | sample SF_Jul11_sed_USG_FD_168128 | JGI IMG/M metagenome (GOLD analysis project Ga0224495, IMG submission 168128) | Sediment microbial communities from San Francisco Bay, California, United States - SF_Jul11_sed_USGS_4_1 | ecosystem: Environmental > Aquatic > Marine > Sediment | place: USA: California... | reverse complement strand
ATCTTGAAACTCCACTTTTTATGCCTGTAGGAACACAGGCAACCGTAAAATCTCTCAGCTCAAATGATCTTGATGAAATCGGTTATAAAATGATTCTGACAAATACATATCACCTTTACCTTCGTCCGGGAACTGATCTACTCAAAACATTTGGCGGAGTAAAAAAATTTATGGCATGGCCCTATTCAATGCTGACTGACTCCGGAGGATTTCAGGCCTTCTCGCTCTCCACCCTGACAAAATATTCGGATACTGGAATAAAGTTTAAATCTCATCTCGATGGAAGCTACCATGACTTTACACCGGAAAATGTTCTGGACTTTCAGGCTTCCATCGGAAGCGACATTGTTATGCCTCTGGATGATTGCGCACCTTATCCTGCCAGTGAAAAAAGAATCATGGAATCACTTACCAGAACTCATGCATGGCTGGAGCGTTCCCGAAATTACTGGATAAATAATGATTATAACAAAACTCAATCACTATTTGGCATTATACAGGGAGGAACCGGAGTTAGCACAAGAAAACAGTCTGCCCAAGCTGTTACTTCTCTGGAGCTTCCGGGATATGCGATTGGAGGATTATCGGTCGGTGAAAAAAACAGAGAATTTGAAGAAGCTCTCGCTGCAACAACAGAAGAGATGCCATCAGACAAACCCAGATACCTTATGGGAGTCGGATCCATTCCGGAAATTCTTTATTCTGTCTCAAAGGGTATCGATATGTTTGACTGTGTATTACCCACACGCAATGCCCGCAATGGTCAGATTTTTACCAGCCAAGGAAAGGTTAATGTCCGCGCTGAATACAATAAACTAAAAGACACCCCAATGGACGAAAGCTGCGACTGCAAGATATGTAAAAGTTATAGTCTCGGATATATTCGACATCTTCATAAAACAAAAGAACTTCTAGCCTATTCTCTTACTACCTATCATAATCTTTATTTTATGAAAAAATTTATGAAGCAACTCAGGGAATCGATAATTCAAAATAATTTTCATAATTTCTACAACGAATGGTATGTAAAATTTAAATAAATCTTCATTAAAAACTTTTGCCGCTTTATCAAAATTATATTATTTTCATACTAATTTAATAGGATTAATATGAAATTGACCACTAAAAGCGAATACACCTTGATTCTTTTACTTGCACTTTCCCGAAAAACAAGACAAAAAAACAATAAATCAAAACAGATCCTTGTTCACCTGGAGGACCTATGCACAGAAACAGGAGCTCCCTTTAAATATGCAGAACATCTGTTTCAGATACTGAAACAACGGGGTATCGTAAAATCAAAACGTGGATCATCAGGCGGGTATCTGCTGGCAAAAGAAACCAAAGATATTACACTTGCTGATATTGTTCGAATGATGGATGGAGCACTGGCACCCACAGAATCAGTCAGTAAATATTTTTTTTCGCATACCCCTATTGAAAAAGAAAAAAAACTATTAAAAGTTTTCAAGGATATTCGAGACCACATATCAAAAAAAATGGAATCTACAACGCTGGAGGATCTTGTTTAATGATTGAATCCATCATAGGTATTGCTATCGGTTCTGCCATTGGCCTCACCGGAATAGGAGCAGGAACGGTAACTGTTCCCCTCCTGATACTGTATTTAAAAGTCGACCCTTTAATTGCAGTAGGAACAGCTTTTACATTTACCTTTATGGTAAAAATTCCTGCATTGATATCTTATTATCGTAATAACAATGTGGATATTCCTGTTTTAAAACTTATGTTATATGGAGCAATTCCCGGGTTCTTCATCGGAACCGTATTGCTTACACTTGCTCATAATATTACTCAATATAAAAATATCATTTTTTTAACTATCGGTATTATTATTATGGTATCAGCTTTAATTAATCTTTTTATAACTATAAAAAATGATATTAAACCTAAGAAACAAAATAGGCAAAAATTTATTCCATGGGTATCACTTTTTATTGCTATGGAAGTAGGTTTTTCATCTGCTGGTGCGGGAGCACTTGGCACTATACTATTAATTTCAACCACCTCTTTATTGCCTGGTGCTGTAATTGGTACCGATATCGCTTTTGGGCTGACCCTCTCTACCCTTGGTACAATTTTTCACACAGCGTCTGGACACATTGATTTTATGCTGCTTTTGAAAATGACACCAGGCGGAATAATCGGAGGATTAACCGGAGCTTATCTTTCTGATAAAATTCCACGCAAACCCATGAAAATTTTTTTGTTGCTGTGGCTTTTGTATATAAGTTCCGAATTAATTAAAAAAGGAATTAACAGCTAGAAATTTTTAAAAAACCAGCATTCTTAATCAAGAAAGGTCTGTCATATTTTGTTTACATTATGAATTTATTATAATACGTATCCGATAACAATATGATATATGTTTCAACTAGTAATGGAATTTATTTTTTTAACGAACTTGATTTTATACCCAAAAAACTTCAGACCTCAAAAGATTCTCTGGGATATTATGGACTGGCCTACAATAAATCAAAAAATCAACTTTTAATTGCATCAAGAGCTAAATTACGATTTACATTTAAATCAATGAAGCGCTCATCGGATGTAACTCTATTGGCATTTAATGAAAAATCAGAATCGGTGGATCATCTCGGTGATTTTTACAAGGTTTATGATGTTCATCAGATTGCATTTTATGAAGGTAAATTATTTATAACAGATACAAGTTTAAACAGAATCCATATTTATGATCTTTCATTAAAAAAAAAGCTGACGATCCTTAATCTTGGAAAAGTTCGCAAGGATGTTCATCATATAAATACGATCAAAATTCACAACTCTTCTCTATTAATAGGGCTGAATAACCGGGGAAACAAAGAAAGTGAAGTAATGTTTATTCCTCTTGAAAAAATAAATTTTTCCCAGAAAAAAATAGATGCCTTCAATATTTTTGAAAAGATCATAAAAATTAACGGCCTTTATCATTCCCATGATCTTGAACCTTTCCATGATGACTTCCTGATCAACTCATCACATGATAGTCAGGTTGTATCTTTTAAAACAGGAAAGTCCCTTTTAAAAACAAATGGTTTTTCCCGTGGCCTTGCCATTGATACAAAATATATTTATGTCGGCATAAGCCCATTGGTCAGCAGAAGTGAACGTTACAGCAAAACCATAGATGGAAAGGTTCAACTATTTGATTTCAAAACCTTTAAACTGCTTCATGAAATTATTCTTCCGGGCGCCAATCAGGTTAATGATATTCTTATAACAAAAAATTAAATTAATATTTATATTTTCGCTGGCATTATTGGTCAGACAGAAATATTTCTGTTATTATTATAGAACGCACAATGAGAAAAGTAATTCAACAATTCAAAGCTGTCGATACAAGTGATGGAGCAGGTGTTCGCCTGAAAAGATCAATTGGACTGGCTAATTTTCCGAATATAGATCCATTTTTATTGCTTGATGAATTTTCCTCTGCAAATAGCAATGATTATATAGCAGGCTTTCCTCCGCATCCCCACCGTGGATTTGAAACAGTAACATACATGATTGATGGAATGATGGAGCATAAAGACAGTGCCGGAAACAACGGTCTTCTAAGAAGCGGATCTGTTCAATGGATGAGTGCCGGTAAAGGAGTTTTGCACTCAGAAATGCCTATTCAAAAAGAAGGATTAATGCGCGGATTTCAATTATGGATTAACCTTCCTGCAAAAGATAAAATGATGAATCCCAGATATCAGAATATTGAACCCGAAGAGATCCCGGTAGTAAAGCAGGCTAGTGGAGCCATAATTAAAATTATTGCAGGAAATCTGGAAAATACAGCCGGACCAGTCAAAGGAATCATTACCAACCCTTTTTACTGGGATTTAATGTTACCCCCAGAAACACAGTTTGAAACCGAAACCAGAGAAGGTCAAAATGTTTTTGCTTATCCATTTGAGGGAGAGGCGGACTTTGGTACAGGTTTGGTTCCCCAAAGCACTCTTGTTTTGTTTTCCAATAGTGGAAAGCTCTTGATAAAAACCGAAAAAAAAAGCAGTCGAATTCTTTTGATAGGAGCTGATCCCATAAATGAACCTATCGCACGGGGTGGCCCTTTTGTAATGAATACACGGGATGAAATTTCCCAGGCAGTAAAAGATTATGAATCAGGAAAGTTTGGAATATTATAAATTAAATTTTATTATTTTGAATAAAATCAAAAGCAGCAGGCGCAATAATACTTGTCAAAATCATTTTTAATAAATCATTGACACAGATATGAGTGAATACTGGATTTATATTCTCGTTGGTATAATTATACTTTCCCTGATTCTCTATAATTTTTCATTTATGGGTTCTTTTCACAAGCAGTCCTCAGAAGATTTAAAGCGTACCAAAGAATATGGGTTAAAACCTCTAACACGGCATCCTATCATTGACCATGGTATTTGTATTGTATGCGGATCATGCATTAGAGCTTGTCCCGAAACTCATGGAAACGATTCGCCACTGGGTATTGTTGATGGACGCCTTTTACTGGTTAGCCCGCAAAAATGTGTTGGGCATGCAGCATGTGAAGTAGCCTGTCCAACAGGAGCTTTAACTGTCAGCCTGGGTGAACTAGCAGAAGACCCCAATATGCCCGTTCTTACCAAAAACATGGAAACAATCGTCCCAGGCATATTTATTGCGGGTGAACTGAGTGGAGTACCTCTGGTTAAAAATGCGATCGAACAAGGGGAAAATGTTATCAAATATATCAAAAACAAAACCACACCCACAAGTGATATTTACGATGTAATTATTGTTGGAATCGGACCGGCTGGATTGTCTGCAACTCTTTCTGCACAGGAAAATGAGTTAAATTATTTAACACTGGAACAAGGAATGATTGGTGGAACAGTTGCCAACTTCCCCAAGCAAAAAATGGTTATGACCTCACCTGTAAGATTGCCTTTATATGGAATGCTGAAAAAAAATGAGATCCAAAAAGAAGAGTTAATGGCTATCTGGAACAGTTTATTAACAAAACACAGTTTACACATAAAGCTTGGAGAAAAAGTAGAAAATATTCATAAAGATAAAAATATATTGATCGTTAAAACAGCAACTGGTGAATATAAAGCTCAAAATGTCCTTCTATGCCTGGGGCGAAGAGGAACCCCCCGAAAACTGGGTATTTCAGGAGAAGAACTTTCAAAAGTAACCTATGGTTTGATTGATCCAGACGCCTACTCAGAGAAGGATTTACTGGTTGTAGGAGGTGGTGACTCTGCAATTGAAGCTGCGATTGTATTAAGCAAAAATAACCGGGTAACAATGTCTTATCGCAATGAACAATTTTTCCGTATAAAAAAGAAAAATGAAGAAAAAATCAAAGAAGCGATAGAGCAAAAAAAAGTTACTGTACACTTTAACTCCACTCTTTCAAAAATTACGGAAAAAGAAGTTACACTTAAAAATGAAAAAAATGAAATTAACTTGAAAAATGATTTTATTTTTATTTTAATAGGTGGAGAACCTGCATTCCCATTACTAAGATCAGCAGGTATATTACCAGAAATGAAAAAATAAAATGAAAAATATTCTTATAGTTGATGATGATCCGGTAAGTGTTAAAATAATTGAAACTATTTTAACATCGATAAAATATACTTTCACATCTTATACAAATCCTCTTATTGCCCTTGAAAATGTAAAAAGTCAAAAGTATGACATAGCAATAATTGACTTTGAAATGCCAGAAATCAATGGAATAATTTTAGGACAAAAACTTCGGAAATTATATGGGGAATCATTTATGATTCTTATGCTGACAGCTCATGAGGAAATTGAAATATTAGAGCAGGCAATTGAAGCAGGTATAAATGATTTTTTTACCAAGCCCATTAGCGTGAACTATTTAAAAGCCCGTATATCTATAATGGCAAAAACCCTGGAAAGTATTCAAAAAAAACTTGAATATCAGAATGAATTAAATAAAACGCAGGATCACTATAGAGCTATTTTTGACAACTCTGCTGTCGGTGTAATGGTCTTTGACATGCAGGGAAATTTACTCGAAGCGAATCTGACTTTCAGCAAAATGCTTGGATACCCCATATTAAAAGAAAGCAGAGAATTTATACTTCAATATACGCACCCTGATGACCGGGAAAAACTTTATATTTATTTAAAATATTTTATACAGGACAAAAAATCATACGGATCTTTTTTTACACGCTACATTTCCAGATCCGGTTTAATTGTCTGGACAAAATTGAGCATATCACTTGTCACAGAAGGTGATGAACACAAGGCATATTTAATTATTATTGTTGAAGATATTACTGAGGCCCGGGAATATGAAGAGGAGTTGAAATACTATGCCCTGCATGATTCACTCACCGGCTTACCTAACAGAAACCTTTTTCTTGATCGACTTGATAATTTAATCTGGCGGTCATCAAACCTGACAAATGAAGAAAGGGAAGTTCGATTTACTCTTGTAATTCTTGATATTGACAGATTTCAAATTATAAACGAAACACTTGGCCACACTCTGGGTGATGAGTTAATAAAATCTATTGCTGAAAGATTGCAAAAAGGATTAAGCACTGAGACAACAATAGCCAGAATGACAGGCGATGAATTTGCTATTTTAACTGAAGAGTACAAAACCATTCAAAATGTTAATTTACTGATAAAAAAAATAAAAAACCTGTTTCAAAACTCTTTTTTTATTCATTCACATGAAATTACCATTACAGCAAGCCTTGGAATAAAATGTTACACCGGAGAATTGCAATCTAAATCTGAAATATTAAGAGATGCCGATACAGCACTGCACAGAGCTAAACAAAAAGGAATTAATGGTTTTGAATTTTTTACAAAAGCCATGAATGCAGAATCAAAACAGGCTCTGCGCCTGGAAAATGATTTGAGAAAATCATTGCTTGATGGGGGCTTTGAACTTTACTTTCAGCCACAACTTAATATTAAAAAAAATCAAATATCAGGAGCAGAGGCGCTTATTCGCTGGAACCATCCAACTGATGGACTTTTACTACCCAAGTCCTTTATTCCCCTTGCAGAAAAAATAGGATTATCAAGTAACATTGGGAAATGGGTTATTGAAGAAGCAATAAAAATCGCCAACAACTGGGAAAAAAATGGTCTTAGTAATTTAAATATTGCTATAAACCTATCACCCAATCAGATATCTGATCATACTCTTGTTCCCATTTTAAAAGATTGTTTATCAAAATTTCCTCTTGTAAAAAATACATTAACTATAGAGTTAACAGAGAATGTATTATTGCATACCCCTGAGCTGGTTATTGCCACATTACAGGAAATAAAAAGCCTGGGTATTAAACTTGCAATAGATGACTTTGGAACAGGTTATTCTTCTTTAAGTTACTTTAAAAAGTTACCTATTGATTATATTAAAATTGATAAAAGTTTTATCGATAATATACTTGAAAGTGAATCTGACAAGTCGATCATACTTGCTATAAATGCCCTGGCACACAGTATGCGTAAAATTACTGTGGCCGAAGGTGTCGAATCTCAAGAGCAGCTTGATCTGTTAGTTGCCATGCATGTAGATAGCATTCAAGGATATTTTATAAGTTATCCATTACCCGAAAATCAGCTCTTATCTTTTTTAGGCGATTATAATAAAAATAAAAATTTTGTTAACTAAGCGCAAACTCTCGACTGTCCACAATAACCTTTCCCGCAACCTGCCATGCAATATTCTTTTCTGATTCAAGAATCGCCTTCAAATCATTTGTTAATTCGGTATTATACTGAACATTAAACGATGAGTGTGTTTTTATTGTATGGATTTTTTCCTGTACTGTATCTTTGTAATAAAGAAAAACAGGATTTTCACCCCGATAAACAGATAAAACTTTTTTTAAATTTTGAATTGATTTTTTTAACATTTCACTGTCTTTAAAAGGAATAAACAGATGCAGACTTTTTTTCACCTGATCTGAGAGAGTCGCACCAGACTCTACATTCGATGCAGAGATCATAACCATAGGTGTTTCATCATCACGATAAATCGTCACGCGGGCCTTTATGATAACAATTCCGTTTTCAATTAAAAGATCATTTGAACGCTTCCATAAATTTTCAAAAACTCTTACTTCTTTTCTTCCGCTAAGATCAGACAGCAAAATAGAATAAAATGTTTTTCCACGACGTGTTGTTACATTTTTTATATCTTCAATAACACCCAGCAAGGTTACTTCCCTTTCGCTGCTCACCCCGTCATCGACTTCCGAAATAGGCGTAATAGAAGTATAATTTAACAAATCTTCATATTTATCAAGTGGATGTGAAGATAAAAACAAGCCCAGAGTGTTTTTTTCATGATTCATTTTTATTTCATCACTCCACTCCTCCATATCTGCCAGCATAATAATCGATGAAGTGTCTGTCACCTCTGCACCAAAAAGATTAGATTGACCATTCATTCTATCCTTATGCATAGAACTTCCGTAAGATAAAATCTTGTCAATGGCATCAAAAAGAGCTGAACGTTTATAGTTTAAACTATCAAATGCTCCCGCACATACAAACGCCTCTACCAGCTTTCTGTTTACAAAATTAAAGTCAATTCTGGATGCAAAATCGATAATATCTTTGAACGGACCATTATTCCTAACCTGCAAAATACTATCTATTGCATTTTTTCCTACACCTTTAATACCAAGCAGACCAAACAAAATAGTATGTTCATCAATAACCTTGAAATAATCTTCTGACTTATTAATATCAGGCGGTAAAACTTTTATACCTATTTGACGGCAATCAAAAATAATACCAATAAGTTTTTCTGTGTTTTCGATATCAGCATCGAGCGTCGCCTTCATGAATTCAACTGTATAAAATGCCTTGAGCCAGGCTGTCTGATAGGTAATCAACCCATAGGCTGCAGAGTGTGATTTATTAAATCCATATTTACCAAACTCTGCCATCATATTAAAAAGTTCACTCGCCCACTTCTCTTTATGCCCCCTCTCCATTGCCTGATCTACAAACTTTTGTTTCAGTTTGTCCATTACATCTTTCAGCTTTTTTCCCATTGCTTTGCGCAAGCCATCGGCTTCGGCCATTGTAAAACCGGCGATTATCTGAGAAATAAGCATCACCTGCTCTTGATAAACCATTGTTCCAAATGTATCAGACAAAATCTCCTTGAGAGACGGGTGCGGATATACGACCTCTTTTTCACCGCTTTTTCTCTGAATATACGCCTCTGTCATACCCGACTCAAGAGGGCCAGGACGATACAAGGCAATACATGCCACAATATCCTCAAAACATTTGGGCTTGGATCGCATTAACAAGCGGGTAATTCCGGTATTTTCAACCTGAAAAATTCCTTTCGTTTTACCCTGCTGAAGTAACTCATAAGGTTCCTTGTGATCAAGTGGAATTTTATCTATATCTATAGTAATATTTTTTCTGGCTTTTATTTCATCTACAGCTCTTTGAATGATCGTCAGGTTTTTCAACCCCAGAAAATCCATTTTTACCAGACCGACTTTTTCCAGGTTGTTCTTTTCAAATTGCGAAATCACTGAACCCGAAGAGGTATCTTTTGCAACAGGAATGATATCAGAAATTGGCTTGGGAGCAATTACTACACCGGCAGCGTGCTTGCCTGCATTTCTGGGAACTCCTTCAAGGGCTCGGGCAACCTCATAGATCATACGCTCTCTGTCGCCCTTGCTGAAAAATGCCTTTGCCTCTGCAGATGCCGAAACCGCTTCATCAAGTGTAATTCCGGGTGTAGAAGAAAGATTTTTTGATATATTATTTATTTCAGCATAATCATACCCGATAACGCGTGCAACATCCTTGATTACTGCCTTTGCCGAAAGGGTTCCAAATGTTATAATTTGAGAAACATGATCTTCACCATATTTTTCAATTACATAATTAATAACTTCCTCTCTTCGATCACGACAAAAATCGATATCAATATCAGGCATCTCGTTTCGTGAGGGATTTAAAAATCGTTCAAAAAGAAGATTATATTTCATTGGATCAATACTTGTAATTCCCAATGCATAAGAAACGAGTGAACCTGCAGCAGAGCCACGACCAGGCCCTACAGGAATTCCGTTATCACGGGCATATTGAATAAAATCTGCTACAATTAAAAAGTAGCCTTCAAAGCCCATTTTATTCACTACCCCCATCTCATACTCGGCTCTCTCTTTATATTTATCAGATAGCCCTTCGGGGAAAAGGTGATCAAGTCCCTTATATACAAGAGTACGCATGTAGTCAAAAAGAGGCATCTTTTCAGGTGTCTCAAACTCGGGCAAAAGAGGGGTACCAAATTTAAGTTCCAGCTCAACCATATCAGCTATAACCGATGTATTGTTATAAGCCTCTGGCACCTCTGGAAATAAAAGTGCCATCTCCCGGGGTGTTTTTACATAAAACTCTTCGTTAAATCCAAATTCCAGAGGATCTTCCAGCCTCTTGTTAAGCTGGATCCGCATCATAATATCCTGAACGCGGCGATCCTCTTTTTTTAAAAAGTGCGAATCATTGGTTAAAACCAGAGGAATTCCTGTTTGTCTGCCTATCTCAATTGCCCCTTTTGCAGCTATAGCCTGTTCACGAATTCCGTGATTTTGAATTTCAAGATAAAAATTTCCGCGGCCAAAGAGATTATCCATATAAACGGCCAGATCAAGGGCCTCTTTAAATTTATTATTAAGTAACTTACGGTTTATTTCTCCCGCAAGGCAGGCACTTGTTGCAATTAATCCTTCACTGTATTTTTCGAGAAGTTCAAAATCAATTCTGGGTTTGCGATAAAATCCTTCCAGATAACCCAGTGAAGAGAGTTTTATTAAATTTTGATAACCTTTCTGGTTTTTTGCAAGCAGAACCAGGTGATATGCATTACCATCGGCAATATTATCTGCTGCTTTTTTTTCAAATCTTGATCCAGGAGACATGTAAAACTCCGAACCAATAATAGGTTTGATTCCTTCTTTTCGGGCTGCTTCGTAAAATTCAATGGCCCCAAACATGTTTCCATGATCTGTTACAGCTACAGAGGTCATGCCATTTTCCTTGATATATTTTACCAGCTCTTTAATACGAATTGCTCCATCGAGCAGAGAATAGACAGAATGGAGGTGCAAATGGGTAAAATCAGAGCGAAATGCAGAAGAATCTGACATAATACCACCTATTATCTAATAGAAACATCGTCAATTTGAATTCAAATACAGAGAAAATTCTATATATTTTTTTAATGCTTCCTGATGAGTTGTTTCGCATATTCGGTGTACAGTGCATGATTTAAAAATAGTTTTGCCTATGAAGGAGCCATCTTTTGGTTGAAATTCTTGCTCCTGTAAGCAACGAAGCAATGGCCGATGCAGCTATCCATAACGGAGCAGACGCCATCTATCTGGGGATCCCCGATTTTAACGCAAGAGGGCGCAGCGAAACACTAACAATAGAACAAATCGGAGCAATCATAAAAAAAGCCCGTCTTTATGGAGTAAAAACCTATTTAGCATTTAACATACTCATCTTTGAAAATGAACTTTCAGACGCTCTGAGCCTATTTCTTGAAATGCAAAAATATACTCCCGACGCCTGGATCGTTCAAGACCCAGGACTGGCACTTCTTCTAAAAAAAGCGGCCCTCGAAGCCCCCATTCATGCTTCTACCCAGATGAGTATTACATCTGCGTATGATATCAGGTTTCTGGAACCCATTGGATTTAAAAGATTTACCCTCTCCAGAGAGCTTTCGCTGGCACAAATAAAAAAAATTCGGAGTGAAGTAAAAAACGAACTTGAGGTTTTTATTCATGGTTCGCTCTGTATCGCCTATTCAGGACAATGCTTCACATCCGCTGGTTTTGGGGGTCGATCGGCCAACAGGGGTGAGTGCGCACAAAGCTGCCGCCATGAATATCAACTTTACTCCAATAACAAGTTCGTCGCAACCGATGGTAATTTTCTGGTCTCACCCGATGATTTAATCGGAATAAATTTCAAAGACTCCCTTGTTCAGGCAGGAATCGATGCATTAAAAATTGAAGGACGTCTGAAAAGCCCTGAGTACGTGGCTGCCGCTGTGCATCTCTATAAAAATATCAGCAGCACAGATTTAAACTCTACAAGACTCACCTTTTCTCGCGGAAAAAGTACAGGATGGTTATCTGGCAACAGCTACAGTGACCTTGTAAAAGGAAAACAGAATGGTCACACAGGAGTTGAAATCGGCGTTGTGTCAGGGATAGATACAAACAATAAAAAAAGTAAATCAGTAACAGTCAAAACATCACCACAAATCTCCCTATCATTGCAGCCAGGAGACGGAGTTTACTTTACCGACTTTAAACAAAACCAGGGAGGATCTGTTTTTGAAATTAGAAAAAACAAAGATAACCTTCAGCTTTTTTTCGCAAATGACTTTCCTGTTCATGCCATAAAAAATGGAATGAAAGTTTTTCACTCATCAAGTCCTGTTGTAAACAAGCAACTTGCTAAAAGTTTTCATGATAAAGAGGCATTAAAAAAAATCCCTATCTCTATGAAAATAATCGCCCAGGCTGGTGAAGAGCTGTCCATTGAAGTAAGCGACAAAGATAAAAACAAAATTATCGAAAAAAGCAGCGAAACAGTTCAATCATCTATTAATAAACCTCTGCAAAAAAACGATATAATTCAGGCCATTGGCTCTCTTACCGATACCCCCTTTTCACTTGAAAATATTTCGGTGGAATGTGCTTCTGATATTTTTTTGCAGTCCAAAATTATCAGACAAACCAGAAAATCAGCCCTGGAAAAACTTGCGCAATTACGAAAACACCCTGGAGCACCCATTGAAATTGAC
>Ga0224495_10002223_pt1 | contig 12849 bp, 9 predicted proteins | sample SF_Jul11_sed_USG_FD_168128 | JGI IMG/M metagenome (GOLD analysis project Ga0224495, IMG submission 168128) | Sediment microbial communities from San Francisco Bay, California, United States - SF_Jul11_sed_USGS_4_1 | ecosystem: Environmental > Aquatic > Marine > Sediment | place: USA: California... | reverse complement strand
ACTGGCGCATTGCCCTATACACACTTTCGGGATGACTGGACTTGAACCAGCGACCCTCAGTTCCCAAAACTGATGCGCTACCACTGCGCTACATCCCGCAATGCGACTTCATTCCATATTGATTCAGACTGTCAATTCTAAATCCGCCAGACTTAGCCAAACACAATATTTTTTTCTTACTGCAGAACCTATCGCCTATTCTTTATAAAACAGTTAACTTTTTTCCCACATGAGACTTACTTTTAACTCATGAGCAGTCTGCCTGATTCTTCGTGCAAACACTCTGGAAAGATTATACATCACTTTATAACCAATCGCATTATTCTCTTCAAACAACTTTATCAGTTTTTCTTTTTGAATTTTCAATACAGTGCAATTTTTTATTACATGAGCTGTAGCAGACCTCGGTTGATCATCAATAAATGCAAATTCTCCAAAAAGACGACCCGGCAATATTGTATGAATAGTGGCCTGTTCGGTTTTATCCAGGTCAACTTTGACCTGCACCCTCCCCTCGAGCAAAATATAGAGATCCGATTCCTTACTGTTTTCGTGAAATATCTCTTCTCCATCAGCAAATTTCTTTTCTTCTATGCACTTTTCTACCAGTTTCAACTGTTCTTCATCAAGATTTTGAAATATTTCAATATTTGATAATAATTCTATCCAATTCATCATTTTTCTCCTATAAATTTTCCAGTATTTTGGAACAAAACTGATTTACAAAGGAAGACAAGGCACGTAAACCCTCCAGCATCTCTATATACTGTGAAAGATTTTCCCGGTTTGCTCCTCCCTCCCTGAAGGTTTGCTCAATAGACTGATTTTCGATTTTTTTTATCATAAATTTTAACTTTTTATAAAGAAGCCCCGCCTCTTCAGCTAATAAAATATTTCTTGTAGTAAATGATAATAAATTTTTATCAAATAAAAAATTTATTTTTTCCATAATGGCTGTTAAATTAGCAATCTGTTCTTCTGAAAAAGTAGCTTTTTTTTCAGTATTATGATCCATTCTGGGTATAAACTCGGTTAAAACAGAATCGGAAATATGTTTCAAAGCGTCAATTGCGTGGTAATAATAAGCCGCCTCATTCGATTCCCTGGGAGTCAGAGTATTAGCAGATAATTCGGTTAAAAAACGGCGAATCGCCTTATACAATATGTTTATTTTTTCTGTCTCACCATTTAAATCAACTCTCCACTCCTTTTCAGGATGCATCATTGCATTCTCACAAAATCTGATAACACCTTTGGTAATATCTCCCATACGGGCAACTTCATGAAAAGTCTGCTCAAGCGCAATCGGTATAGATTTTATCTCTCCCACTAAAAATTGTGCTTTAAAGACCTCTTTTTTATCAGTTTCCTTTTCAGGAATCAAAAATCTTACAACCCTTTCTAAAACTCCTACAAAAGGAAGAAACACGATGGTATTGATGATATTAAAAAACATATGGGCATTGGCAATAACCCTTGAAATAGAAGAATCCCCCATAGCAGCAGATATCTGCATAACGAAAATAGCGTAATACTTTATCCAGGGAAAAAACAAAAAAACACCTATAAAATTAAATAAAAAATGGACAAGTGATACCCGTTTCCCCTCCCGCTCTGCACCAAGTGAAGCCAGGAGTGCCGTGACCGTCGTTCCAATATTTGCTCCAAAGCTGATCACAATCGCAGAATTGACGCTTAATATGCCCTGTGATGCCAGCGCAATAGACATACCAATTACTGCACCACTGGACTGAATGATAGCTGAAAAAAGAGTAGCTACCACCAGTCCAAAAAATGGCTTGTCTCCAATATCCATTAATAAATCAGTAAAAGCGGGGATCGAACGCATGGGATTCATCGACTGGCTCATTAATCCCATTCCAAAAAAAATAAAACCAAAACCCATGATCACTTTGCCAAGATATTTAAAGATGGGTTTTTTACTACTGAAAAGAGTTAATAAAAATCCCACAGCAAGCATCGCGGTTGAGTACTCGGAAATATTAAATGCAATCAACTGAACCGTAATAGTCGTTCCAATATTACAACCAAAAATCACACCAATAGCCTGCTTCAAAGTCATCAGTGATGCAGTAACAAAACCTACAAGCATAACCGTAGTTGCGCTCGAACTTTGCACTGCTGCCGTTGTCAACGTTCCTACAACAACTCCCATCAAAGGTTTATTGGTAAGCTTACCGAGAATATAGCGCATCTTATCGCCTGCAGCTTTCTGCAACCCGTCAGAACTTAAATCCATACCAAATAGAAAAAGAGACAAGCCGCCCAGAAGACCAAAAAACAAAAATAAAATCCAGTTACTTCGCAAAGCCAGTATATCTGTCTCTATGGGTTCTACCTTTACCTCTCCATGATAAAATGCAGTTACAATATAATTACCTGCTTTCTTGCCCACTTGAAATGTTGTCTGGGCCACCCCCTCATTGTTGGTTAAAACCCAATCATTTTCTACTTTTGCATCATGCCCATCAGCATGAGTCAGCTTGAACAGAACAGCTTCACCTGCGACCGGCTTGTTATCTTTGAGTACAAGTACTTTAATACCGTCCACCAGGCGACCACCTTCAATGGCAGTTAACTGCTTTTGCCCAGGCGGGTAAGAGCTGTTTTTAAACTCAATTTCTCCACTGAAAACAGAGGTGGCCGTTAAAAAAAGAGAGCCTATAAAGAATAATAAAAAATAGAATCGTTTCAAAATAATTGTCATCACAAGTACACATAAGAATATTTGTTAGCCACAGAAACCATTTTTTATATTTAAGTAAAAAAAATCCTTGCTTCCCTGTATTTAATGCGTCAAATAGCTTAATAAATGAAAATACTTGTGGTAGATGACAATGATATAATGATTACGGTATTTCAAAATATCCTATCAGGTTACAAAGTATTTACGGCCGAGAGTGCCGACAAGGCGTTAGAACTGATTCGGTATCAGGAATTCGATCTGGTTATTACGGATTATCATATGCCCGAAAAAAACGGATTTTATCTGCTTGAAAAAATGCGAAGCGCCCCCGAGTACGCTATCAATAAAAATACACCCGCCATTATATGCACGGCCGATCATGACGAACAATTAATGGAACAGGCAAAACTGAAAAAACTGAAAATTTCACAATTCATTCATAAACCATTCACCAAAGAGCAGATCATAAGTGCAATTCAAAATATGGATATGATAATTTTCTGATTTTTTTAATCATCTGCAATGCACCTTAACAACTGCAAGTTTCCATTCTACTTGCAATTAAATTCAAAAACCAGGTAAAAAAAGCGACTCAAATAAGTACTTGAATCAATACCCGTAATATAAAGCATTTTTTTCATTTTACTACTTGAATGATACCCCAATAAGATGAAAATATCTGCCGTTTGGAATAATCAATAATTGTTATAGGTAAATACGAAAAAAAAACACATTTTATTATTAATTGACAAAATGATATAATAGCGGATAATTGTTCCATAAGTTATGTGGTATATGAATAAGAAGGTGAAAATCTCTGAATTCTAAGCATATAAGTTATAAAAAAATTTGATTTAGGAGAAAATTGAATATGATGAAAAACATGAAAATTACAGTTTTGGCAGCTCTCGTAGCGATTTTTGCAGTAAACTGCTCAGCAGACCCTGTTACAACACCAACGAGCACAGCTTCAAGTGAAGGATCCGTGGCTGCACCAGTAGTTATAACACGGGGAACAGCACACAATGGTACAATCAGTGGATTTGCTGAGAGCTACTATTCACTTGCTGTAACTGTTGGTACACCAGTAACATGCACAGTAACGAATATGACATTTGATGTTGATCTTGACATCTATGAAAATGCAAATTTCGTGAGCAATTGGGCAGCTAATAGCTGGCAGAGTGGCTTGACACCAGAAACTGCAACCTGGACTCCAACAGTTTCAACTGCATATGTAATGGTTAGTGCTTTTGGTAACGGTTCTACCAACCCAACTTACACAGTAACCTGCAATTAATTAAAGTTTAAGCTTTACATTTGTTGAGGCTTTTCTTTAATTAAATAGGGTGTCAAAACCCGAAAGCCCGTTGATCATTAAACAGATCAACGGGCTTTTTTTTTGCAATCTTTGCTGTTACCGCTACTGAGTCGACCAAAGACTGTGTTAAATTATTAATTGACAAAATGATATTCTAACGGACAATTATTACATAAGTTATGTGGTATATGAATAAGAAGGTGAAAATCTCCGAATTCAAAGCATATAAGTTTTAAAAAAATTTGATTTAGGAGAAAATTGAATATGATGAAAAACATTAAAATTACGGTTTTGGCTGCTCTTGTAGCGATTTTTGCAGTAAACTGCTCAGTGGACTCTGTTACAACACCAGGACCAGCTTCGACAGGTGAAGGTACTGCTGCAGCACCAGTTGCATTAACGCTTGGAACAGCACACGCAGGTAACGTCGATGGATCGGGTGATAGTTATTATACGCTTACTGTACCTGCAGGTACCTCGGTAACGTGCAGTGTGACTGCAATTTCAAATGATGTAAATATTTATGTTTATGGAACCTCAAACTTTTTAGTACTAATAACATCTGGAAACAATGGTGGTACGACTTCTGAAATGGTAACCTGGATACCATCTACAGCACCTACACCACCTATAGTTACTGCATATATCAAAGTGTCAGCTTTCACATCAATAAATTCCACTTACACAATAACCTGTAATTAATTAACGTTTAAGTTTTACATTTGTTAAAGCTTTTCTTTAATTTAATGGGGTTGTCAAAACCCGAAAGCCCGTTGATCATTAAACAGATCAACGGGCTTTTTTTTTTGCAATCTTTGCTGTCAGCAGCGTGGTTCTTATATAAAAAACTTGTCGCAACGACTTCAAAAATGAACTTATCTGTTATAAAAGAACGAAATATGACATACTTTGTCATAATAATAAAGTTTAAAAGAATGTAAGGAATATAAAAGAGGAAACATGAAAAAATATATCTATTTTTTTGGAAACAAAATAGCTGACGGAAACTCTTCGATGAGCCCCCTGCTCGGAGGAAAAGGGGCAAATCTGGCTGAAATGGTATTGATGGGCTTTAATGTTCCCGCCGGTTTTACCATAACCACTGAAGTCTGTATTCATCATATTGAACATAACAAGCAATATCCCGAAAATATGCGTGAACAACTCGACATTGCCCTGAAAGAGGTTGAAAAAACCATGGGTAAAAAATTCGGTGATACATCGAACCCCCTGCTTCTTTCTGTACGAAGTGGTGCAAGAGCATCGATGCCCGGTATGATGGACACCATTTTAAATCTTGGGTTAAATGATAAAACAGCAGAGGGAATGGTCAAACTGACAGGCGATGCACGTTTTGTTTATGATTCATACCGAAGATTTGTCATGATGTATGCGGAAGTAGCCATGGGTATCAAAGGTGAAAATAAAAATCACAGCCCATTTGATGAAATTATTGAAAAGAAAAAAAAGAGCTTTGGAATTACCAAAGATACAGAATTTACAGCCGAACAACTCAAAGAGATGGTAAAAGAGTTTAAAGAGTGTGTTAAAAAATATGGAAAAGTAGACTTTCCTGAAAATCCAGTGGATCAGCTTTTTGGCGCTATTGAAGCAGTATTTGCATCATGGAACAATGAAAGAGCAATTATTTACAGACAAATGAATAATATTCCCGACAACTGGGGTACTGCTGTTAACGTTCAGGCAATGGTTTTTGGAAATGCGGGTGAAGACAGCGGTACCGGTGTTGCATTTACAAGGGATCCTGCAAACGGTGATAATATTTTCTATGGTGAATACCTTTTTAATGCGCAGGGTGAAGATGTGGTAGCGGGAACACGTACACCTTTAAAAATTGAAGAACTTCAAAAACAGGATCCTGATATTTACAAACAGCTTGAAGAGAACCGTCACCTGTTAGAACAACGTTATAAAGACATGATGGATATAGAGTTTACTGTTGAAAAGCGCAAACTATGGATGCTGCAGGCTAGAATTGGTAAAAGAACTGCCATGGCTTCCATAAAAATTGCAGTTGAAATGGTAAAAGAGGGTTTAATTACCAAAGAAGATGCTCTGCTTCGGGTGAACGCCGAACAGTTAAACCAGCTTCTGCGGCCAATTTTTCATCAGGATGACAAAAAAAAGGCAATAAAAAATGGTAAGCTGATTGCAACCGGACTCAATGCAGGGCCTGGAGCTGCATCGGGCCAACTTGCGCTCTCTGCTGAAGAGGCAGAAAAACTTCATGCTCAGGGAAAAAAGGTAATTATTGCACGTATTGAAACCTCACCTGAAGATATCAGGGGATTAAGAGTTGCTGATGGTATTTTAACCGCCCGTGGGGGAATGACATCGCATGCGGCTCTGGTTGCGCGCCAGATGGGCAAGGTTTGTGTTGCAGGTTGTGAATCTCTTGATATTGATTATGATAACGGAATTATCAAGGTGAATGGAAAGGTTGTTCTGAAAGAAGAAGATTTTCTTTCTCTTGATGGATCTACCGGTGAAGTAATTCTGGGAAAACTGGAAACCACACAATCTGAAGTTTATCAGGTTCTTGTCTCAAAAGAAATTGCCGCAAAAGATGCTGTTATTTACCCGTTTTATGCAGAACTTATGAGCTGGGCTGATCAATTCAGAAAACTTCGTATCCGGGCCAACGCTGATCAACCTGATCAAGCGGCAATAGCAATTGCACTGGGTGCAGAAGGAATCGGATTATGCCGAACCGAGCACATGTTTTTTGGTGATCACCGAATCAAAGCAATGCGAGAGATGATTTTAAGTGAAAGCGATGAAAGTAGAAAAAAAGCTATAACAAAGCTTTTACCAATGCAAAGGGAAGATTTCAAACAAATTTTTGAAACAATGGCTGGTCGACCGGTAATTATTAGAACCCTGGATCCGCCATTACATGAATTTCTACCTAAAGACGAAGAAGATATTATGGTTCTTTCCCGTGATATGAATATACCTATTGACCACATATATCGAAAACTGGAAAGTCTTCATGAAGCAAATCCAATGCTTGGATTAAGAGGTTGCCGTCTGGGAATATTACATCCGGAAATTACCGAGATGCAGGCTCAGGCGATCTTCGAAGCAGCCTGTGAAGTTAAAAAACAGGGAATGGAAGTAGAAGCGGAAATTATGATTCCTCTGGTTTTTGATGTTACTGAGCTTAAATCGCAAAAAGATACGATCAGAAAAGTCGCTGAACGGGTATTTAAAGAAAAGAAAATTGAGGTTCACTACCAGGTAGGAACGATGATTGAACTTCCCCGGGCCGCTCTTCTTGCCGGAGAAATTGCAGAGGAAGCTGAGTTTTTCAGTTTTGGAACAAATGACCTTACCCAGACAACTTTTGGATTATCAAGAGACGATGCCGGCGAATTTTTAAATCTTTATCTGGAAAACAAAATTATCGAGCAAAATCCGTTTAAAACATTGGATCAAAAAGGTGTAGGCAAACTTATTCAAATGGCAACACTTGCCGGAAAAAAAACAAGACCCGATATGCAGGTAGGAATCTGTGGGGAACATGGTGGTGACCCACAATCTGTCTACTTTTGCCATAAAAATGGCTTAAACTATGTTAGTTGCTCGCCTTTCAGGGTGCCTATCGCACGTCTTGCAGCGGCACAGGCTACTCTGAAAGACAGATAAACCTTTTATTGACAAAATAGGGAAATATGTGCATACGGCCTTATGGATTTATTAAAAAAATTATCTGAGACCGTTGCACAATATCAACCAACAGTTGTTTTTAGTGAAGGAAGTGACGATCGGATAATCTCAGCATCTAAAAATATTGTTGAGAATCAATTATCCAAATCAATATTTTTAGTTGGTAATGAAAACCTGATTAAAGAAAAACTCAGATCAAATAATATTGATTCAGAAATTATTTCTGTAATTGAGCCCGAAAAATCAGATAAACTGATTCCATACGCACAAACACTTATGGAATTACGGCCTGCTGATTTTGAAAATATTGACAAAGCCAAAGAAAAAGTATTAAATAGCCTTTATTTTGGAACCCTGATGCATCATGAAGGAGTTGCTGATATTCATATTACAGGTGCAGTTGAAACAAGCGCCGATGTTATCAGAGCAATGTACCATATAATCAAACCCAATAGAAAAGAGGGAGTGACCACAAGCTTTTTTTTGATGGAAAAAAAAGAGACTGACTCAGTCGGTAATAAAATTTTATTTTTATCTGATTGTGCAGTAAATATAGCTCCCAACCCAAAAATGATATCAAGAATTGCATTTCAAATAGGAAACATTGCAAAAAATATTTTTAACATTGATGCGAAAATAGCACTATTGACTTACAGTACAAAAGGTTCAGGTTCTGGAGAACCAGTAGACCAGATCATAGAAGCCGGTGAAGAGTTAAAAAAACTTCATCCGGAATTTATATTTGAAGCAGAAATGCAGGCTGATGCAGCAATTGTTCCTGCAATATCTCAAAGAAAAGCACCTAATAATATAATAAATGGCCAGGCGAATGTTTTAATATTTCCAGATCTTCAATCTGGAAATATTGCATACAAACTTATGCAACATCTCGGAAATATGCACGCATACGGCCCTGTTCTCGTCGGTCTTAATAAAACAGCCTCTGATCTCTCCAGAGGCTGCAGTATAGAAGATATTTATGGGACTTTTTTAGCAACAGCCTTTTACCACATCAAAAAACATACTTGACCTATTTTTTTCTTCTACTGCTTTTCCGGTGTGAGCCACCTCCGGATGTATGAACTGCGGCCTTGCTGGTTTCCCTGTTTTGGGAGTTGCCTTTCGCACCTTGAAGCGCATTCGGATTAAAACTGGCTGGCTGAAAATTTCCAACTGAAACACCATACGATTTTACATCCTGATGAATTGCATTACCTATTATCTCTTTAGGTTCAGGCATATGCTCTTCTATCATTCCCTGCACCTGGGCTCTGAATATATACATTATTATATCTTCTTTAACGAGGCTAACCATTCCTTCAAACATGTCAAAGGATTGAAAACGATACTCAACAAGAGGGTCCTTCTGGGCATAGCCCATGGCCCATACTCCTTCTCTGATTTGATCATTCGTATTAAGGTGGTCTTTCCACTTTTGATCTATAACCTGTAGTGATATGATTTTTTCCAGAATTTTAAAATTATTTTCTCCAATCTTTTCTTTGCGCTCTTTCAGTTTTTCTTCAATGAGTTTTAATATAATTCTATGCATCGAATCAACACTTTCATTACTCAAATCTTTGCCATTTAAAAAAGAGGTAATAGTAAAACTGTGTTCCAGCCATTTTTTTAACTCTTCTATATTCCACTCGGAAGTTTTTTTCTCGGGCAAGTATTCATTTATTTTTTCTGAAACATGATCTTCAATAAATTCAATAATAATTTCATGGATATCATCTTTTTCAAGAATTTCATCTCTGATAGAATAAATATATTTTCGTTGTTTGTTCATTACATCATCATATTCAAGAAGATGTTTTCGAACTTCAAAATTATGGCCCTCTACTCTTTTTTGGGCCCGTTCAATTGCATTAGTAACCATTTTATGTTCGATGGCTTCCCCCTCTTCCATTCCCAATCGCTGCATAATTGGTGCAATTCTATCTGAACCAAATATTCGCATTAAATCATCTTCAAGGGAAAGATAAAAACGAGACTCACCCGGATCACCCTGTCTACCGGATCTTCCCCGTAACTGATTATCAATTCGGCGTGACTCATGTCTCTCGGATCCGATTATATATAAACCTCCCAGTTCTTTAACTTCATCCCCAAGTACAATATCGGTACCCCGACCAGCCATATTAGTTGCAATGGTTACATGAGCTTTTTGCCCGGCATCTTTAATTATTTCCGCCTCTTTATCATGATACTTGGCATTTAGAACAGAATGAGGAACTCCTTTTAAAGCAAGCATCTTCGCAATTTTTTCAGAATTTTCAATAGAAACAGTACCAACGAGAACGGGTTGGCCTTTCGTATAGCGCTCTTTTACATCGGAAGCTATCGCTTCAAATTTTTCTTTTTGGGTACGATAAATCTTATCTGCCCGATCCAAACGGATCATTTTTTTATTTGCCGGAATTACAATTACATCTAGGTTATATATTTTCTTGAATTCGACAGCTTCTGTATCAGCAGTACCTGTCATACCTCCCAGTTTTTTGTACATACGGAAATAATTTTGAAAGGTAATTGATGCAAGTGTTTGATTTTCCTGTTTTACCTCAACCTTTTCTTTCGCTTCAATCGCCTGATGAAGTCCGTCCGAGTAACGTCGGCCCGCCATTAAACGCCCTGTAAACTCATCTACTATAACCACCTCTCCGCTTTGAACAACATAATCTACATCTCTGGCAAAAAGATTATGCGCTTTAAGTGCCTGGTGAATATGATGCACAAGATCAATATTAGCAGGATCATACAAGTTCGAAACGGCTAAAAGTTTTTCAGCCTTGGATACGCCCACTTCAGTCATTAACACTGTGCGTGCTTTTTCATCTATTTCAAAATCTATCTTGTTCTGTAACTGCGGTATAACCCGATTAACCTTTATATATAAACTTACATCCTGTTCAGAGGGTCCGCTTATAATCAAAGGAGTTCGAGCTTCATCAATCAGAACCGAATCCACTTCATCAACAATGGCAAAATTATGCCCCCTTTGTACCTTCAAGGAGCGATGCTCAACCATATTATCTCTTAAATAATCGAAACCATACTCATTATTCGTTCCATAGGTAATATCTGCGAGGTAGGCAGCTCTTTTTTCCTCGTAGGGCATTTGTGAATAGATTGACCCCACACTCATGCCAAGTGCATTATAAATTGGAGACATCCATTCGGCATCACGACGGGCAAGATATTCATTTACTGTAACAACGTGAACTCCTTTCCCCTCGAGTGCATTAAGATAAATAGCAAGGGTCGATGTCAGGGTTTTACCTTCACCCGTTTTCATCTCTGCGATGTTTCCGTTGTGCAGAGCAATACCACCCATCAACTGAACATCAAAATGACGCATTTTCATTTTACGCAGTGAAGTTTCTCTAACTGCAGCAAATGCTTCTGGTAATATCATTTCAAGCGTCTCACCCCGGGCAATCCGTTCCTTGAACTGAACAGTTTTTTGCGAAAGATCATAATCACTTAATTTTTTATATTCCGGTTCAAGAGAGTTAATTAAATCTACAAGAGGAGCTATTTTTTTTATATCTCTTTCAAATTTAGAGCCAAAAATCACTTTCAATGCTGTCTGTATCATTAACCTCTCCGCATAAATTGTTCAAGCCATGCTTGAATTTTAAAATTTTGATGTAGCTGCTTAACTAATTTGAATCAATAAAGACAATGTAAACAATAAATTATTATAAATCTGTTAAGAATATTTCAGGATAAATAAAAAAAAGGAATTCTCCTGCCTGATCAAAAATGCTGACACGATAGCCTCGTTGTTCCGCCATTCCCGGCAACAGATCAGGCTGCCGTCGATGTATCACCTTGAGTACTTCTTTGGGCTTCAACAGTGCCAGTTGATCTAAGACTATGGACAGAGGCTCTGGCATCGGATAATCTGAAACATTTAACTCCTTTACTGACCACTTCTCGGTAGCCATTTTTTCGATGATCCTTTCTATAGAACAATCGACATACCCCTTACTTGTTCTGATAATCCTGTTGACGCTATTCTTTCTTTCTTTTAAAAGAAATTTTTTATACTTAATATTTATTATCGATACTGAAAATGCAACCCCCACTTTTTTAATAAAAACAAAATCAGCAGCCAATTTTCTCAACAATGGAATAGGGTAAAAAAAATGTAGTAATGTTAAATATTCAAAAGGCAACAGCTTATCAAGGGCCTCCATGATTTTTTGAAATGGGTCAATGCCTTTTTTTACCATATCTCTCACATCCAGGGTAATTTCTTTTAAATTTTCACTTATTACAGAATCTGAAAAAATGACATCAACATTTTTCATTTTAAATTTACTAACCTGTTCATTTTTTTTTAATTTTGATTTAAAAACTCCATGAGACTCTATTCTATTTGCAAGAATATCAAAATCAATATCAAACATTTGAGCATACATCTCCAGAGAAAAATTCTCTATTACTTTTTGAAAAACATCCGGTAACTCATATAGAGGCTGAAATATTTCCCTACTGCTCTCTTTTGATAACCCTAGCTGGTTTATCGTAAAATAATCTGGTATCATATGATCATCATATAAAGAATAATCACAAATGACCAATTAACAATAATGTTCATTACAAATATTTTATAACTTTCATCCGGAACACTGAAAACAAAACATGAATATGTTCTCCAAACAAGAAGCCATTTTTAATACAAAAGTCTAAAATGTAAAATTATGAATTTAATTTGACTTTTAAAAAACCAATAGTTTACGCCTGAATTTTAAATCCCCACAGCACTCACTCGGCTTTTTTCAACTGAAGTTATCTGGATTAACTTATATATTTTTATCAAAAACCTGGTGAGAATTTTTCATTCAATAAGACTTTAAGGGTAACCTGCATATAAAATTAAATTTTTACCTGCTCGAGCAGTATGGCCATCAAATATGATTTGACATAATATCTTTGCATAATAAAAATATAAAAAAAATTTTAAAAGAGGTTTGAATGAGTTTTTCAGATATGAAAGATACAGTCTCCAAGTTTATGAATGCACAAAAGGAGATGAAAAAAATTCAAAAAGAACTGCAGTCTATGCGAATTACATCAGAAACAGGAGGAGGAACTGTCAAAGCTGTCGTTGATGGTG
>Ga0224495_10002222_pt1 | contig 12856 bp, 9 predicted proteins | sample SF_Jul11_sed_USG_FD_168128 | JGI IMG/M metagenome (GOLD analysis project Ga0224495, IMG submission 168128) | Sediment microbial communities from San Francisco Bay, California, United States - SF_Jul11_sed_USGS_4_1 | ecosystem: Environmental > Aquatic > Marine > Sediment | place: USA: California... | reverse complement strand
GAGTTGGCCAGATGCTTGGCACGCGAAGACTCATCGGCGCCATCGAAGCTCGCATCGATCGGCGCCTTGGAATCCACCACCACATGTTTGCCGCCGGGCAGCGACACGACCATATCAGGCCTGGTGTTTTTGGCGCCGTTCCCATTATCCGTGGTGACCTGCTCGGCGAAATCGCAATGCTCACTCATTCCGGCAAGCTCCGCTATGCGGCGCAATTGCATCTCGCCCCAGGCGCCACGCACCTGCGGCCGGCGCAGGGCTGTCACCAGCTTAGACGTCTCCGAGCGCACCTGCACATTCGCTTCGGCCAGACCCTTCACCTCCGCCACCAGTCCGGAGTATGCAGAGACGCGCTCTTTCTCCACAGAACGTAGGGCCGCGTCGACTTTGGCCAGGGTGTCGCCAATCGGCTTCACCATATTCTCCACACTTTTTTCGCGGGCCAAAAGCTCCTGCTTGGCCTTTTCATTGAAGCGAGCCAGATTTTCGCTGGCCAACTGCAGGAAGGCCTTGTTGTTACCTTGCAACGCATCCGCCGCCAGAGACTTAAAAGATTCGTTGAGCTTCTGCCCTGCTTCCTCGATCAACTTCTGCTTCTCCTCGGCTGATTTGCGCTCGGCTTGCATCTGTGCGTCCAGTCCTGCCATGCCTGCCAGCAGGCCCTCCTTCTCATGCCGAATCGCAGCCATAGCCGCCTCCAGGTCCGGGAGTTTGGTGGCGATAGTCTCCGCCTTGATCCTCGCCGATGTTTCACCATCCAGCCGCGCCTGCAACTCAACGGCGCCAGACTTAACCGACTCCAGCAAAGCCGAAAGCTCTTCCACCTTTGCCATGAGAGACGCCTTCCCCCGGCTCATAACGATACCCACAATCCCAGCCACAACAGCCATTCCGACCAACATAATCACGATGTCCATTTTCGATCTCCTCAATATAAACCTATTCTTTATTAATGGCCCGACCACCATGGCCGAGCCTTCCCTGAGAAATCCGCGCTGACAGGCCGCCGCTTCCCCAGCGGCGAACCGGCCGATAGCCATTTGGTGGGCCTCTGCATATGTCCATAATTCAAACCTCTCATTCTTTAGCCTCAATGAAGACCTATAGCAGGTAATATATACCCACAGAAGGTAATGTGCAAGTATTATTTACCTGCTATAAGGAAATATATTTGATTTGATGCTAATATTTACCTGGTAACAGCTCTAACCAAGGAGGAACCAGTGATCAAGTGCCACCTTTCCACCATCTTGGGCAGGAGGAAGGAAAAAGTCTCCGAATGCTCAGAAAGCACGGGGATTAATAAAAATACCCTGTATGCCCTATACCACGAACGCACCCAGCGCATAGAGTTGGATGTCCTGGACAAGCTTTGTGAGCATCTGGAATGCAGCGTAGGGGAGTTATTTGAACACGTTCAATAGATTCATATTTTGCCGCCGATATTAATAAGGCATGCCAAGAGGGTCAATATAATTTATAATTAACATCGGGGAAAATCCGGGATACGAATTGCGGGCATGGTATGCGCCATGCCAGAGAGTGGGTGTAAATGAATAATTTCGGGGATAAAGTATCCTTCATTTGGTCTGTGGCGGATCTGATTCGCGGCCCATACAGGCCAAACCAATATAAAGACGTAATGTTGCCCCTTACGGTTCTTCGACGCTTGGATTGTGTGCTGGAACCGACAAAGGACAAGGTCCTGGAAACCTTCAAACAGTTCAAGGATCGTGGCGCCGGAGTCCTGGAAGCAAAGCTCAAGCAAGCTGCCAAAGTCCCCTTCTATAACACCAGCCGTTTCACGTTCGATAAGTTAAGGGGCGACCCCAACAACATGGCCGCCAACCTGACCAATTACATGAAAGGATTCTCCCCCCGCGCACGGGAGATCATCGACCATTTTGGTTTCGAAGAGCACATTGCCAAGCTGGACAAGGCGGACCGCCTGTTCCTTGTTGTCCAAAGGTTTTGCGATATAGATCTACATCCTGACGTGGTCTCCAACATAGAGATGGGCTACATCTTCGAGGAGCTGATCCGCCGATTCAATGAAGCCAGCAACGAGGAGGCGGGCGACCACTTCACCCCCCGCGAGGTTATCAGACTCATGGTCAATGTCATCTTCAACCCGGATGACGCCATATTGACCAAAAAGGGTATCGTGCGGACATTGTACGACCCTGCCTGCGGCACCGGCGGCATGTTATCCGTGGCGGAGGACTACCTTCGCGAGCTGAACCCGGACGCTCAATTAGAGGTCTTCGGCCAGGATTACAACGGCCAGGCCTACGCGATCTGCGGATCGGACATGATGATAAAAGACCAGGACATCAACCATATCGCCTTCGGGGACAGTTTCACCGATGACCATTTCTCCGGCCAGAAGTTCGATTACATGCTGGCCAATCCTCCGTTCGGCGTGGAGTGGAAACCGGAAGAGGCCATCGTGCGCAAGGAGCACGAGGAGCAAGGGTTTGGTGGGCGGTTTGGCGCCGGGTTGCCCAGGATAAATGATGGTTCCCTTTTGTTCCTGTTGCACATGATAAGCAAGATGAAGGAGCCGAAAGAAGGAGGAACAAGGCTGGCGATCGTCTTCAATGGCTCCCCGCTGTTCACCGGCTCGGCCGGATCAGGCGAAAGCGAGATCCGCCGCTGGATAATAGAGAACGACTGGCTGGAGGCGATAATCGCCATGCCGGATCAACTCTTCTACAACACAGGAATCAGCACATACCTATGGATAGTCACCAACCGCAAGGAGCGTGGCCGCAAGGGCAAAATCCAACTAATTGACGGAACTGGTTTTTTCAAAAAGATGCGCAAAAGCCTGGGAAACAAGCGAAACGAGATAAGCAAGGAAGACAAAGATCATATTACCCGCCTATACGCCGGGTTCCGAAGGGGCGATCATGTCCGCATTTTCGACAACGAGGACTTCGGCTATCGCAGGGTGACCGTGGAGCGGCCCTTGAAGCTAAATTTCCATGTGACAAAAGAACGGCTGGAAAAGGTCCGGGAAGCTTCGGCGTTTGCGAACCTGGCCACCAGCAAGAAGCGAAAGGACACCAAAGGAGCGGAGAAGGAAATCGCAGAAGGTCGTGCAATTCAGGAAGCGATATTAACGGCGCTGGAAGGATTGAAAAAGCTTGGCTTGGTGAAAGAGCGGGAAGCCTTCACTGATGCCTTGAAGGAGGCGTTCCGGAAAGCGGATCTGAAGGTCCCAGCTCCGGTGTTCAAGGCGGTCATGTCCGCCATCTCCGAAAGGGACGAGACGGCGGAGGTGTGCCGGGACAAGGATGGCAATCCGGAACCGGATGCGGACTTGCGCGATTTCGAGAACATTCCCCTTAAGGAGGACGTGGCTGGGTATATCATGCGCGAAGTCCTGCCCCATGTGCCGGACGCCTGGATAGACGATAGCAAGACAAAGATCGGCTATGAGATAAACTTCAACCGATATTTCTATAAGTACACCCCGCCCCGCCCCCTGGAAGAGATCGAGGCCGACCTGAAACAGATTGAAAAGGAAATCGCCGAGATGCTGGAAGAGGTGACGGAATGAGTATTTCAATTTCGCCTGAAGTAATAGGCAAGTTTAGGGAAGGGCTAGTGGGCATGCTTAAGTCACCCATTCAGAAATCCATCGTTGAACCCAAAGACCAGGTCTTGGCCAGGTTCCAACCGATCTTCTCCCCAGATCATATCCCTTCGATTACAGATGATGAGTTTAAAAGCTTTCTAATTCTGGAAAACAATCGGCATTGGACCGGGCTTCATCGCCAGGGGCCGCGCATGTGCGCCAGTATGAAAAAATTGCGCCAAAGCCTTTCCTTGTTGGTTGATGATAACCGTCATATTGCACAACGACTGGATGAAGCTGTGGAGCTGGTCGATGGTATGGGCAAAAATGTGGCCACTGGAATCTTGATCGTCATGTTTCCGGAAAAATATGGCGTCTGGAACAGCCGCTCTGAAGGTGGATTGAAAAAACATGGGATTTGGCCTTCGTTCGAGAGGGGCGAATCGTTTGGGAAGCGTTATGTGAAGGTCAATGAAGTTCTTCTGCGGCTGTGCGAAGAACTGGGGACAGACCTTTGGACACTGGATTCGCTCTGGTACTTTCTGGATTTGCAGGAAGAGGGTAACGTTCCAGAAGCGGCTGCTGGCGAAGAACTGGTTGATATGGAGCAGAGCTTTGGCTTGGAGAGGCACCTGCACGAGTTCATGAGGGACAACTGGAGCAGACTGGAGCTTGGAAAACATTGGGAGCTATACAGGGAGCCAGGGGACGACGAGGCGGGATATGAATACCCATGCGACATTGGGCGCATAGATCTGCTGGCGAAGCATAAAACGGAGCCACGTTGGCTGGTGGTGGAGTTGAAACGCAGCCAGAGCAGCGACCAGACCGTCGGTCAGTTGCTCCGCTACATTGGCTGGGTAAAACAGCATAAGGCCAGCAAGAAGGACCAGGTGCATGGCATGATCGTTTGCCGTGAGCCTGAAAAGACCTTGTATTATGCTCTCTCCTCTGTGCCCAACGTGGAAGTCCGAGTATACAAGGTAGATTTCCATTTGGAAAAGCCTTCAAATCCCACGTTAAACGACTGACCATGAGCTACAAAACCAAATTTACGCATAAACCTTCTGGTGTTGAATGGCCGGGGGAAATCGAGACCAACTTGAAACAGATCGAGAAAGAAATCGCGGAGATGCTGGAGGAGGTTACGGAATGAGTGTTTACTTGGGAATTGACTTCAGTGGTACTCAAGAAATGTGGGACCAAAAGGTTAGAAAACCCAATGTCTGGATTGCTGAAGTGATAAAAATAAATAATTCCAGATATAAACTGACAGACCTGCGAACGGTTCAACAGCTCGAAGGAGGAGGGAAGCCCTATTCTCGGTTGATTTCACTCCTAAGAGCAGGGAATTATGAAGCAGCGGGAATTGATGCGCCATTTTCCATTCCCAAGGCCTTTCTTCCAAAATTGGGTCACAAAGAGCTTCTTGAGTCGTTTTCAGATTTTGATGGAATAGATGAAAGCGATTTCCCTGCAGCTGAAATGTTTTTTAAAAATGTGACTGGTCAGACTGACAAGCTGAGTCCTCCAAAACCCTTGCGATGCACTGAACAATGCTGGGCAAGCCAAAACGTTAACGTCCGGTCCACCCTTTGGGTTGAGCCAAGGGGTGGCTCGGGAATGACATCGGCATGTTTAACGCTTCTGCATAAAGCGCAAAGACCTATCTGGCCGTGGTCTAAAAGGAGCTCAAAAAGATTATTGGTTGAAGCCTTTCCCGCAGCACAATTAAAAGTCTGGGGTATGCCACATACAAAATATAACGGAGACAATGGATCGCATAATCGAAAGATAATTGTAAAAGAATTATCTAAAAGAATTTCATTTGGAAAGGATAGGCAAATGGTCATTGGAAATGCTGATGCGCTTGATGCCGTCATCTGCGCCTTTGCCGCAATAGCAGTGAAGACCCGCGCTTTGCATTCGATTCCCTTGAAGGAATGCATAGAAGAAGGATGGATAGCGGTACATATATGATTCTGGAGATGTTGGATGAGGTGGCCGATTGAGCGCCACAAATAAAAAGCTGATTGGGAAGCTAGCGCTTCTAAAAGAAAGTGTTCCTATATTTAAAAATCTTTTAAATGATATTTTGAAGGCCGATAATGGAAATTTATTCCCAGTGGACTTGTATCTGACAGCAATCGCGCATAGAGTTTTATGCCTGATTTCAGGATTTTGCTTGATGATTGAAAACGAGAACTTCATTTGTGCTGCTCCTTTGGTGCGGTTGCAGTTGGATAACTTGTTGAGACTGTCCGCTGTATGGCTGGTTAGAGAGCCACATGATTTCTGTACCCAAGTTCTCAAAGGAGAACAAGTAAGGAAAATTAAAGACAGAAATAATGAACAGATGAATGACAGTTATCTTGTAAAACAGCTTTCCAGCAAATATCCTTGGGTTGTTAGATTGTATAAAGAAACTTCAGGATACGTTCACTTTTCCAATAAACACCACGCAAATACGGTAAGCCGAGTGCTCATTGATGAGCGAAGCATTGAGCTCGGAATAGGAGTTGAGGATATCAATGTTCCTCCTGAGGTCAAGGAAGAAGCCGCAGACGCTATGAATGCAATTTCAAATGCGATTCTCGAATATTTTAATGGATGGAAGTATACAAAAAATAATCCGGAAGAAATTCAACGCATGCGAGAAATGGCTAACAAATGAGCCACAAGACATATCCTGCTTATAAGCCATGCGGCGTGGAATGGCTGGGGGAGATTCCGGAGCATTGGGATGTAAAGCGCCTTAAGTACATCGTTTCAGAACCACTGCAGTACGGCGCAAACGAAGCTGCAGAGTTGGATGACCAATCACTTCCTCGATATATCCGCATAACGGATATTGATGAATCCGGAAGATTGAGGGATGACACTTTCAAGTCTCTCCCGGAAGATATTGCACAACCATATTTACTAAAGCATGGCGATCTTTTGCTGGCGCGAAGTGGAGCAACTGTTGGGAAGAGTTTTTATTATGATCCATCGTGGGGAAAAGCGGCGTATGCGGGATATCTGATAAGGGCTAGGTTCAATCCGTCAAGCGTTAATACTAGGTTTATCCACTACTATACCAATTCGCACACTTACTGGGAGTGGCTTAATTCAACATTAATTCAGGCTACTATCCAAAATGTGAGCGCTGAGAAATACGCGAATTTTTTTATTGGTATGCCAAATAGTCAAGATCAAGCAATAATCGTTCAATTTCTTGATCGGGAGACGGGGCGGATTGATGGGTTGATAGAGAGGAAGCGGAGGCAGATTGAGCTGTTGAAGGAGAAGCGCGCGGCGCTGATAAGCGCCTGCGTCACCGGCAAGCTGGAAGTCACCATGACCAAGGACAAAGATGGGAACCCCTCCTTCCGGGCCTCCCCCTCCTCCCGCCCAATGAAACCCTCCGGCGTGGAATGGCTGGGAGAGATCCCGGAGCATTGGAGCATATTTCCTTTATTTACTTTATTGCCAGAGCGTGCGGAGCGAAATGCTGAGGGGCAGGAAGAAAATGTTCTTTCTTTAAGTTATGGCAAAATTATCAGAAGGAATGTTGACAATAATTATGGCCTTTTGCCGGAATCTTTTGATACTTACCAAATCGTAAGCAAAGGACATATCATACTGAGGTTAACAGACCTGCAAAACGACAAGCGTAGTTTACGAGTAGGTCTTGTTAAAGAAACAGGCATAATTACATCTGCATATATATGTCTAAACCCAAAAGATATCTTGCATCCTGAGTATGCTGGGTATCTTCTGCACTCATATGATGTATCAAAGGTTTTTTATAGCTATGGCGGCGGTGTCCGTCAGTCCATGAAGTATGACGATTTAAAGTGGATGCCCATTTTAACTCCTAATTACCAAGAGCAACACGCAATCGCCTCTTTTCTTGATCGGGAGACGGGGCGGATTGATGGGTTGATAGAAAAAATCAACCTGAGCATCGAAAAGCTTCAAGAGTACCGTTCCGCGCTCATTTCCGCCGCCGTTACTGGTAAAATAGATGTAAGGGAGAGTGCCGAATGATACGCGCGCAAATTAAACCAAACCTGTTGAGTTGGGCTCGTGAAAGGGCCGGGAGGAGCATTGACAGCTTGCGCGATAAATTTCCAAAATATGAAGAGTGGGAGCAGGGAGAATCTATACCCACCCTCAAGCAATTGGAAGCTTTCGCAAAAACCACGTATGTACCCGTGGGGTATCTTTTTTTAAATGAACCTCCAAAAGAAGAAATCCCCATCCCGGATTTACGAACCATTGGAGGGAGACAGCTTGGACAAATAAGCCCCAATATGCTGGATGCTATCTATCTTTGCCAACGGAGGCAGGCTTGGTACCGCGATTATGCGCTTTCTGCTGGGGAGGATAAACGCGCTTTCATTGGCTCCGTCCAGCTTGAAGATGGTGTTGAAGAGGTAGCCGATAAGATCAGGCAATTCCTGGGATTTGAGTTGACGGAGAGGCGTAATTGCCCTACATGGACAGAAGCTTTGCGGCGTTTTATCGAGCTGGCTGAGAGAGCCGGTGTGCTGGTTATGGTTAGTGGCGTGGTTGGAGTCAACAACAAACGGAAACTGGACCCGGAGGAATTCAGGGGATTCGCAATAGCTGATGATTTTGCCCCGCTTGTGTTTATTAACGGATCTGATACAAAAGCGGCGCAGATGTTTACGTTGGCTCACGAATTGGCACATATATGGCTGGGTGAGAGCGCAATATCCGACATAAGCCCAGCTTCCGCTCCCTCGAATAGGATTGAGAGGTGGTGTAATGCGGTTGCGGCGGAATTGCTGGTTCCGCTGGAGGAGTTGAGGATGGCTCTACCCCAAGATAATCCTCTAGAGGCGGCGCAGAATCTTGCTCGCGGATTTAAGGTAAGCACTCTTGTCATTCTCCGTCGTATTTATGACGCCAAACGCATCTCCGAAGCGATTTTTAAGGAGGCATATGATCGAGAACTTGCCAAGCTGAAGAAACTGCCAAAATCCTCCGGTGGTGACTTTTACTTGACTCAGGAGGTTCGCGCAAGCAGGCGCTTTGTAAAAGCGTTAGTTGTAAGCACGCTGGAAGGACAGACATTATATCGGGACGCGTTCCAAATGCTGGGCATCAAGAAGGAACAGACTTTTATGGAGTTTGGGAGACGAATGGGGGTCCCTGTCTGATGGCCTATCTGCTCGATACTAATGTGTTTATCCAAGGCAAAAACCAACATTACAGGATGGACTTCTGCCCGGCGTTCTGGGATTGGCTCCGTGAAGAGAATAAAAAAGAAAAGGTTTTTAGCATTGAAAAAGTGTCGGATGAACTGTTGGCAGGGGATGATGAATTATCAGCGTGGGTGAAGGAATTGGGCGAGAGATTTTTCCTGGCCCCTGACGAAAAGATCCTTGATGCGCTACAAAAGGTCGCCGATTGGGTGAAGCGCCAGAATTATCTGCCGGCAGCTATAAACAACTTTCTTCAAGATACGGATTATTACCTCGTGGCGCATGCTCTGTCTCATAATCTGGTAGTTGTAACGCATGAAATACCAAGCGATGGGTTGAAAAAGATAAAAATCCCAAATGTTTGTATCGGGGTAAAAATAAAACACATGAATCCGTATGAAATGCTAAGCAAAGAGAGGGCGCGCTTTGTGTTGGGCGGCCACAAGGGTAATATTTAATGCCCGGCCAACACACCGAAGCCGCATTCGAAACAGCCATTGAGGTCTCCCTTATCCAATCGGGCGGGTATCGACAGGGTGATAAAGATACCTTCGATCAAGCCCGAGCCATATTCCCTGCAGATGTAGTCGCTTTCATAAAAAAGACTCAGCCCAAGGAATGGGTATACCTGGTGAACCTGCATAAGGAGAAGGCGGAGGGCGCCTTGCTGGACGACCTGTGCCGAGCTCTGGATTCTGGCGCCGAGGGATGCCTTTCCGTACTACGCCATGGATTCAAATGTTTTGGCAAGCTTTTCCATGTGGGGTTTTTCGCCCCAGCCAGCGGATTGAATCCGGACATTATCCAGCAATACGAGGCCAACGACCTGGCAATTGTAAGGCAACTGCAATACTCCGCCAAAAATAAGAATTCGCTGGACATTACCCTGGTCCTTAATGGGATACCCATCGCCACCATTGAGCTGAAAAATCCGATGACCGGGCAGACGTGGAGGAACGCAATCCATCAATATAAGCATGACCGAGATCCGCGGGAGCTGATATTCCAATTCAGGAAGAGGACGTTGGTTCATTTCGCCGCCGACACCGAAGATGTTTATATGACGACAAGGCTGGCTGGGGATAAGACCTATTTCCTGCCCTTCAATCGTGGAGCTGGCCATGGAGCGGGGAACCCTGTAAATCCGGATGGTTATAAGACAGCGTATCTGTGGGAAGAGGTCCTACAGCGGGATAGCCTGATGGATATCATGGCCAGGTTCATTCATCTGCAGGTGGAAGAGAAACGACTGGGAGGCAAGAAGGTCCGAAGAGAAACCATGATTTTTCCCAGATATCACCAACTGGATTGTGTGCGGGGCCTTGTGGCCAGCTCAAAGAATGCTGGGCCGGGGACCAATTATCTGGTGCAGCATTCGGCCGGGAGCGGGAAAAGCAATTCCATCGCGTGGCTTGCGCATCGTCTAGCCAGCCTGTATGACGATATGGACGAGAAGGTGTTTGACTCAGTGATTGTGATAACGGACCGGCTGGTGCTGGATCAGCAGCTGCAGAACACCATTTATCAGTTTGAGCACAAGCAGGGAGTGGTGCGGAAAATCGACCTCGACTCTGCGCAATTGGCCGAGGCATTGGGGTCGGCTGTGCCGATTGTTATAACTACGCTTCAAAAGTTCCCATTCGTGACGGACAAGATTGGCGATCTGCCCAAGCGTAAGTACGCTGTGATAATTGATGAAGCCCACAGCTCGCAAGGCGGGGAGTCCGCCACGGAATTAAAAGGAGTGTTGGCTCAAGCGGACTTACGCGAAGAAGCGGCAAAGCAATCGGAGGATGAGGGGTTGAAGGATTATGAAGAAGAGATATTGAGGACCATGGCAAGGCGTGGGAGGCAAAAGAATATAAGCTTTTTCGCGTTCACTGCCACTCCCAAATATAAGACGCTGGAGGTGTTCGGCCAGCCAGGGGCGAACGGAAAACCGGCGCCATTTCATCTGTATAGCATGAGGCAAGCTATTGAGGAGGGCTTTATCCTCGATGTCCTGAAGCACTATACGACATACAAAAGCTATTTCAGGTTGATAAAGTCGATCGAGGATGATCCGGAGGTGGACAAGAAAAAGGCAGCGCGGGCCTTGGCGCGGTTCATGAGCTTGCATCCGCACAACATAGCGCAGAAGACCGAGGTGATGATCGAACATTTTCGGCATTTTACACGGCATAAAATAGGCGGCAGGGCCAAGGCAATGGTGGTGACAGGTGGGAGGCTATACGCTGTGCGATACAAGCAGGCGTTTGATAGATACATCCAGGAGAAGGGATATGAGGATATAAAAACACTGGTAGCCTTTTCCGGATCTGTGGCAGACCCAGATGCGCAAGGCTTGGAATATACAGAAACCGGGATGAACAAAGGCATAAAGGAAAAGGAACTGCCGGATAAATTCGGGAGTGATGAATATCATGTGTTAATCGTGGCAGAGAAGTATCAGACAGGATTTGATCAACCGTTGCTTCACACTATGTATGTGGATAAGCGGTTATCAGGTATTCAGGCTGTGCAAACCCTGAGCAGACTAAATCGCACACATGCGGGTAAGGAAGATACGTTTGTTCTGGATTTTGTCAACGAGACGTCGGAAATTATGGAATCCTTCCAGCCCTATTATCAGGCAACTATGATCGGAGAACGGGCCGAAGCCAGGCAGCTTTATGAATTGCAGGCTCAACTGGATGAATATCAGGTATATTTTAAGGCTGAAGTGGAAGAATTTAGCCGTACCTTCTATAAACCCAAGGAGAAGCATTCAGTCTCCGACCATATCAAAATCAATGCTTGCATTGATCCTGCCATAGCGCGATTTGGTGAATTAGAGGAGGAAGAGCGGGAAGAATTTCGGAAGGAGCTTGTGGCCTATCGAAACCTGTATGCATTCCTGTCCCAAATAATCCCCTTTACGGATTCAGATCTGGAAAAACTGTATTCCTATATCAGGTTTTTATTGAGGAAATTGCCAAGGCGGGCGGAAGGTCCACGATATAATTTTGATGAAGATGTAGCGTTGAAGTACTATCGTTTGCAGAAGATTAGCGAAGGGGCCATTACCCTGGAGCCAGGAGGGGAGGTGTCTGGGCCTGTTGAAGTGGGTACAGGTTCCAGCCATGAAGAACGGATTGAGCTATCCCAGTTGATCGATATACTCAATGATAGGCTAGGCACGGAATTCAAATCAGGGGATCAATTATTTTTTGACTCAATTCGCGAAGACGCTGTAGCTGATGCAAATCTTCGCCGGGCTGCCATGGCTAATACTATGGAAAATTTTGGGTTTGTCCTTCAAAAGGCTTTGGATGGATTGTTTATTGATCGAATGGACCAAAACGAGGAGATAGCCTCAAAGTTTATGAATGAAAGTGAGTTCAAGAAGGTTGCTGGCCAATATCTGACAAAACAGATATATGAGCAGATAAGGGCCACAAGTGAGTGAAGGACTATTTAGGAATTGAAAAACCAGTTATTGAGTAACCCAGAAATATCATGAATGCTTTACAGGGGTATATGTTGCATTCTGAATCAAGTGGCCAACAGGAGGACTCATGGTTGAATAGCGGATTGTACAAACATAATTAGGGATGGGCATATATAATTTCTTACTCGGCCATTTTTTAAATTTATTGCCTAAGTATTACCATTTCGCGGTCAGCATCATTTCTGTAAGTGGTACTTGAAAACAATGGATTTTGAGGCTATATTGCTTTATAAGAATGAAATAACCAGCCAGGGGAGGATAAACGCACTTTCATTGGCTCCGTACTGCTTGAAGATGGTGTTGAAGAGGTAGCTGCGTATTTCACTCCAAATCGGCCGGTGATTTCACTTTAAACCGGCCACCCGTTTCACTCGAAACCGGCCAACTGTTTCAGGGCAAACCGGCCACCCATTTCACTGAAAATCGGCCACCCTTAGGTGGGCCATGGGCGAGCGGCGCAAGGGAACCTTAACCAAAAGGCTATGCTTCTTCTTTTAATCAAAAGGAGGCGCTGGATGCCGAACAGGAGGTTGACCATGCGAAAGGTCCGGGACATTTTACGACTCA
>Ga0224495_10002221_pt1 | contig 12858 bp, 9 predicted proteins | sample SF_Jul11_sed_USG_FD_168128 | JGI IMG/M metagenome (GOLD analysis project Ga0224495, IMG submission 168128) | Sediment microbial communities from San Francisco Bay, California, United States - SF_Jul11_sed_USGS_4_1 | ecosystem: Environmental > Aquatic > Marine > Sediment | place: USA: California... | reverse complement strand
TTCATCTCCGTAACAGAGGGGTGTAAAACATCCAATGAATGATAAAGAAATGACAATAGAAAGGCAGCTCCTGTTGCCAAGAATTTTTTTAAAGATTCCTACCATGATGGCCTCCTTCCGGTCCGAAGCAATTTCCTTGAATTTCAAATCCGAAACAGGCTTGGAAGTATTTCACGTCGTTGGACCACCAGAGTTGTCGACTTTTTGTTATCTTATTGTGGTCTCCTCCTTTTCAATAAACCCCTTAATCTGTTCTGAACATCGTCGAGTAGAGTATAGGCCACCGGAACGACCTCCAACGTCGTCGTCACCGCTGTCATCAAGATGGGCCGGAGTCTGACAGGAGCAGCCTGGAGCACCGCCTGAGTCCGCTCCATTCCCCTCTCTCTCAAGGTATTCGTGTAATCAACCAACAGGATGGAATGCTTCACGACCAGTGCCGTCAGCGTAATCATCCCAATCATACTGATAATCGAGATCGTGTCACCGGTGACATAGAGGGCGCCAAAGGCTCCCACCGTACTTAATGGCAACGCCAGCATGACGGTGAGTGGATGGAGAAAGCTGTTAAATTGCATGGCCAGAATCAACTCGCAACGACCAGTTTGGGGACTTTTTACCAGACTATCACCAATTACTCCTGAAAGAACCTCAAGGGAACCGCAAAAGAGAACAGACCTTTTTCGATATGACTCAGTCACTTCCTCCGCCCAATACCGCGTAAAGCTTTACCCGATTTACGAGACTTACCAGGCGCATGGTAATGAGACCCTGCCGCGCTGCATAGAGGGAGCGTTGTGCATCAAGGACGCCCAGGTAGCTGTCAATCCCCTTTGCATAACGGGCATTGGAGAGGCGGTAGGTTTCTGCAACGGCATTCACCAGGGATTGTTGCGCCGACAGCTGTTCCTCCACCGTGCCCCGCACAGCGAGGGCATCGGCCACTTCCCTGAAGGCTGTCTGGATTGCTTTCTCGTACTGAGCCAGGACGATTTCCCTATCTGCTTTACTCACCTTTAGCGCGGCCCAGGTGCGGGCGTCGAAAATCGGCATCACCATCTGCGGGGTAAAACTCCACGTACCCGAGCCTGATTTGAACAGACCAGAAAGCTCCTGGCTTGCGGTTCCAACTGCGGTCGTTAGAGAGATGCGGGGGAAAAAGGCCGCCCGGGCAGCGCCGATAAAGGCGTTGGCCGCCTTGAGTTGGTGTTCTGCCGCCATAATATCCGGCCGGCGCAGAAGCACCTCGGAAGACATGCCGGGAGAAATCTCTTTGGGTGGGCTGACGCTGTCCATGTCTGCCGGCAAGAACTCGCTCGGCACCGAAGAGCCGATCAGAAGGTTCAAGGCGTTTTCGTCTTGGGCCACCAGTTGCGTGAAACGGGACATGTCTCCACGGGCACTATCCACTTGCGTTTGCGCTCGATGGAGATCCAATTCGGACGCAAGCCCAACTTCATAGCGCCGTCGGATCAAATTGTAGGTTGCCTTCTGCGTCTCGAGGGTAAACTCAGCCAGTTTGAGGTTTTCCCGATCCGCGGTAAGAGTGAGGTACGCGTTGGCAACCGCAGACACCAACAAGATCTGCGCGCTACGGCGGGCTTGCTCCGTGGCCAGGTATTCTTCTAGCGAGCGGTCTTTAAGACTGCGGATACGTCCGAAGAAGTCGATCTCCCAGGAGCTGATGCCAAGAGTGACATCGTATCGTTCCGTGGTCATCGATTTCCCGGTGTCCGAAAGATCGGCGGGCATACGTTGTTTACTCTCACTGCCGACCGCATTCACCGAGGGCAAAAGCTCTGCACGCTGAACGCCGTACAAGGCCCGCGCCCTTTCCACATTCAAGGCGGCAAGCCGCAGGTCGCGGTTGTTGTCCAGGGCCGTCTCGATGATCTTTTGAAGCTTCTCGTCGGTAAAGAATTCCCGCCATTTCAGCTCCGGGGCTGTCGCTGCACCGGTTGCAGCTTTGCTTTCCCTGTAGGCCGCACCGGTCGGCCAATCGACAGGGATTGGGGCTTGAGGCTTTGTGTATTTTGGGGCCAGGGTGCACGCGGCCAGAAAAATGATTATAAGGATGATTAAAAACGCATTCCGCATCATAACTATTCCCTTTTCGAAGAAGCGTTTAAATCTGGACGTCCCTCCGGGGTTCGCTGTGGTTGCTTCACTTTGAACAACCGGGATACGAGGATAAAGAAGAGTGGGATATAAAAGATGTCGATAAATGTGGCGGAGAGCATGCCACCGGTAACGGCGGTGCCGATGGCCTTCATTGCGCCGGCACCCGCACCTGTTGCGATGGCCAGCGGCAGGACACCGAAGAAAAAAGCCAGCGAGGTCATGATGACCGGTCGGAATCTCACCCGTACCGCCCCAAGGGTTGCTTCGATCAATCCTTCTCCACGTGCGATCCGTTCCTTTGCAAACTGAATAATAAGGATGGCATTTTTTGTCGACAGCCCGAGGGTGGTGAGGAACCCGATCTGGAAGTAGACATCATTGTGCAAACCCCTCAACCAGGCGGCCAGGATCGCCCCGAATACACCCAGCGGCAACATCAGCATATTGGTCAATGGGATTGCCCAGCTCTCATACAAGGCTGCCACACACAGAAAAATGACGAGAATGGAAAAGGCATACAAAATGGGCGCCTGAGAACTTGCCATCCGCTCCTGATAGGAAAGCCCAGTCCATTCAAAACCGATCCCCTGGGCCAATTTCGAGACGATCTCTTGCATCGCCTGCATCGCCTCACCGGAACTTTTCCCTGGCGCCGGCTCTCCCCATATGTTCATCGACGGAAAGCCATTATAACGCTCGAGCCTGGGAGAACCGGACGCCCAGTGGGAGGAGGCAAAGGAAGAAAATGGGACCATCTTGCCCGTGGTATTCCGTACGTAGAGCTTCTCTATGTCTTTTGGCAACATGCGGTAGGGGGCGTCGGCCTGGGCGAACACCCGTTTGACTCGGCCACCCTGAATGAAGTCGTTGACATAGGCACTGCCAAAGGCGACTGAGATGGCATTGTGGATGGCCGTAATCGGAACCCCCAGGGCGCCAGCCTTTTCCCAGTCCACGTCTACCCGGTATTCGGGCACGTCTTCCATCCCGTTGGGTCGGACCGCGGTCAGGCGTGTGTCCTTGAAGGCCATGCCTAAAAGCTGGTTACGGGCCGCCATCAGTTTCTCGTGGCCGAGGCCGCCCCGGTCCAGCAACTGAAAATCAAACCCAATGGCATTACCCAGCTCGATGACGGAAGGCGGCGGGAAAGCAAACACCATGGCATTGCGGATTTGAGAGAAGGCCCTCATGGCTCGTCCCGCAATGGCCTGTACCCTCAAATCCGGCCGGTCGCGGAGCTTCCAGTCCTTGAGCTTGGCAAACACCATGCCGTTGTTCTGTGCCCTTCCGGAAAAACCGATACCCGAGATGGTCATGCAGGATTCCACCGCCTCTTTTTCGTTCTCCAGGAAATGGTTCTGTACTTCGTCCAAGACTTTCTTAGTCTGCTCCAGGGTGGCGCCTGTCGGCATCAGCACCTGGGCGAGCAGAATCCCCTGGTCTTCATCGGGGATGTAGGACGAGGGCATACGAAGGAAGAGGATCCCCACGGCAGCCACAATCAAAAGATAAACAAACAGGTAGCGCAGTTTCCTCGAAAAGGAGCCTTCGACCAGTTTTACATAAAGGTCTCTGGTCCTGAAAAAGATGCGATCAAACCTCAAGAAAAAAGGGCGCAGGAAAGAGACTGCATTTTCAGCCGGTTCATGCCCTTTGGGCACCGGTTTGAGGAAGGAGGCGCAGAGGACTGGCGTCAGGATCAATGCTACAAGCACAGACAGGAGCATGGAGGAGATAATGGTCACGGAAAACTGGCGATAGATCACCCCGGTCGAGCCACCGAAAAAGGCCATAGGACCGAATACCGCCGACAGAACCAGACCGATGCCAATTAAGGCGCTTGTGATCTGGTCCATGGACTTAGCAGTGGCCTCTCTGGGCGAAAGCCCTTCCTCGCTCATGATCCGTTCCACGTTTTCCACCACCACGATGGCATCGTCCACCAGCAGGCCAATGGCCAGCACCATGGCGAACATGGTTAGCATATTGATGGAGAACCCGAAAAGCCCGAGAACCGCAAAGGTCCCCAGGAGAACCACCGGTACCGCGATTGTCGGAATCAAGGTGGCTCGGATGTTTCCCATGAAAAGCCACATGATCAGAAAGACGAGCAGGATCGCCTCAAAGAGGGTCTTAACCACCTCGCCGATGGCTACCTTGACAAAGGGTGTCGTATCATAGGGATAGACGACCTTCGTGCCGGGGGGAAAGTACCGGCTCATCTCTTTCAATTTTGCTTTGACTCTATCCGCTGTATCCAGCGCATTTGCTCCCGCGACCTGCCGGATGGCCATGCCAGCAGAGGGTTTGCCGTTGTAAAACGCCTCGACATCGTAGTAGTCGGTCCCCAGTTCCGTACGTCCCACGTCTTTGATCCGCACGATGGAGCCATCCGGATTGACGCGGAGGGGGATGGCAGCAAACTCATCCGGGGTCTTGAGCAGGCTCTGGACGATGATGGAGGCGTTCAGTTGCTGACCCTTTATTGCCGGCGCCCCGCCGAACTGGCCTGCGGAGACCTCCACGTTGTAAGACCGAAGCGCTATGATGACATCCTCAACAGTGAGATGGTAATCGACCAACCTGTCGGGATTGAACCAGATGCGCATGGCATACTGGAAACCGAAAACCTCCACCTCACCCACACCCGGGACGCGTGCCAGCACCTTCTCCAGGTTGGATTGAGCATAGTCTCTCAAGTCATTGCCATCCATGCTGCCGTCTTCCGAAATCAGACCCACGATCATCAGGTAGTTCCTGGTGGCCTTGCCGACCGTGACGCCAGTGCGCTGAACCACTCCGGGCAGACTTGCCATGGCGAGCTGGAGCTTGTTCTGCACCTTGGCCCAGGCGAGGTCCGGGTCGGTCCCCGGGGCAAAAGTCAATTCAATGCGGGAGGTCCCGGCCGAATCGCTGGTGGCGGAAAGGTACAGCATCTTGTCAAGACCGGTCATCTTCTGCTCGATCATCTGCGTTACGCTGTTTTCAACGGTCTCTGCCGAGGCCCCGGGATAAAACGCCTGAATGTAGATGGACGGCGGGGCCATGGGGGGATACTGCGATATGGGCAGATTGTAGATTGCCAGACCCCCCGCCACCATCATGATGATGGCGATGACCCATGCGAAGACAGGACGATCCAGAAAGAATTTCGATAACATCAGTTACCTCCGCCTAATTTGTTTTTGCCGCCGGTTGGGCTGTCTTCGCGGCATCTGGACCATCCTTCCCACCGGGACCAAATGGGACAACCTTTACAGAGGCGCCTGCGCGTACTTTTTGAATACCCTCAACGATCAACTGATCGCCGGGCTTAAGACCTGAGGAAACGAGCCATTTGTCGCCGATGGCACGATCGACCGTGATCATCCGCTGCTCGACTTTCCCCTCAGGATCTACAATCAGCGCGACGGGATTGCCCTTGGGGTCACGGGAGACCCCTTGCTGAGGGGCAAGAATTGCACGATCAATCACCCCTTCCTGGACAAGGGCGCGCACATACATACCAGGAAGAAGAATATGTTTCGGGTTCGGAAAGACCACCCGGAGGATAAACGATCCTGTACTGGGATCAACAGTGACGTCAGAAAACTTCAATGTCCCTTCCAATGGATAGGGTGTGCCATCTTCAAGAAGCAACTTTACCCGTGCCTGATTAGGATCTCTGCCTTTGATCCGACCTGCTTCTATGTTACGTTTGAGTCGGAGCAGGTTGGCGCTTGATTGGGTTGCGTCCACATAGATGGGGTCAAGCTGTTGAATGATCGCAAGGGGAGTGGGCTGGTGAGCGGTTACAAGGGCACCTACAGTTACATTGGATTTACCGATACGCCCGGTAATAGGCGCAATGACGCGGGTGTATGCCAGAGTGATGCGTGCGGTCTCGAGCGCCGCTGCGGCCTGCTGGATGGCCGCCTCGGCCACGGCCACCGCTTCCCGGTCGCTGTTCACCTGCGCCTCGGCGGCCCTGAGCGTGGCTTCGGCCACCTCGGCCTCGGTCACGGCCTGGTCGCGCTCGCTCACAGAGACGGCGCCTTCCTTGACCAGCTCTTCAAAGCGCTGGCGGTTCGTGCGGGCGAGATCGAGGGCAGCCTGCTGCCGCCTGACGGAGGCGAGGGTTGCTTCCAGAGCAGCCCGCGCGCGGTCGGCAGCCTTCCGCATTGCATTTAGGTTCGCCACTGCATTGTCATACGCCGCCTGAAAAAGAGCCGGATCAATTTGGTAAAGTACGTCGCCAGCTTTGACGTCAGAGCCTTCAGTAAACAGGCGCCTCTGGATGAGGCCGTTGACCTGCGGACGGATTTCGGCGACCAGGTAGGATGACGTGCGGCCCGGCAATTCCGTGGTCAGCACGACGGACTGCGTCGATACCGTCACCGTAGCCACTTCCGGGACTGGGGGCGGCGGGGACGGTTGCCGACGTTCGCAAGCCCACAGCAAGAGACCGCCGAAGAGGACAATTGCGATCAAAATCCATTTTACCTTTTCATTTGGTTTTTCCTGGAGTTGCATGAGAAACCTCTTTAAAATATTGGTTTTATACCTCGATTGAGTGAAAAATCAGGCTGGTTTTTTAAGGATTTGACCGCTCAAAGCCAAACTTCATTTTGAAATTTGCAATTTGAAATTTGACATTTTCCTTTATGGGTACATCCTTCCCATGGCCCGTTCCAATTGCGCTTTAGCGACGTTGAAATCGCTTAGCGCTCCGTAGTAATTCACCCTCGCCTGGCTTAGTAAAGTAACGGCATTGATCACATCTGTTTGTGTCGCTACTTGGTATTTATATCTCTCCTCGTTCATTCTCAAATTCTCTTCAGCCTGCTCAATAGACTTCTCAGCAACATTTATATTTTTTTCTGCCACCAGCATGTTGAGGTAGTCATTTCTCACCTCTAATGTAATCGAGTCGATGAGCTGAGTTCTCGAATCTTCGGCCTGGGTGACCTTGACTTTGTTCTCCCCTACTTTGTAAGCCGTATTTCCCCAATCGAAAAGGGTGAGGGTAGCTAAAGCCTGGATAGTCCACCTTTCATTCTTAATATCCCCATTTAGTCCCACATCGTCGGAAAAACGATCATAGTTACCCAAAAGTCTGATCGTTGGGAAGAACCTACTTTTAGCAACCTTCACGTTCTCTTTTGCCTGGTCGATGTTCAATTGAGCGGCCTTTGCCTCCGGCCTCTGCCACAGCGCCTCTTCAAGAGCCACCTCGAACCCAAGGGGAAAGGGTTTGTATGCAAGAATATCGACCACCTCGAGGGGAGTATTGATCTCCCTTCTGAGAAATATATTGAATGAAGCCTTGGCCGTTGCCACATCATTCTCAGCCCTGATAAGTGACTGCCTGGCATTAGCCAAATTCACCTCTGCCTGAAGGACATCATTCTTAGGAACAATTCCAACGTCGAAGAACGCTTTTGTCACTTCTAATTGAGCCTCGAATTGTTTGACCTGCTGCTGAGCTACAGTCAGGAATTTTTCGGCCCTTAAAATAATAAAGTACCCTACCCTCACTTGAAGGACGATATCCCGCTTTGCCGTCTCTACACTTGCCTTTGAGAGATCCACGCCTAACTTCGCGAAACGATAATTGGCCAGGTTCAAGCCTCCGGTATAAAGAGGTTGACCGAGGGTCGTATTAAAATTGTAAATATCTCTACTCGAGATGGCTCCTAAAGGAACGGCGGCCTGTGTACTTCCAACAGTAACGGGAGTGTTATATCGGGTATAATCGTATTGCCCCGTCCATAAAGGAAGGAAGTTTGTGATCGCTTCCTTACGTCTAAATTCAGAACCCTCAATCCCTATTATGGCAGAATGGAGAGTCAAACTCCGTTCCAACGCAATCTTAATGCTCTCTTCTAAGGTCAGTGGCTCCTGGAAGGATTGTGCCAAACCCGTCCCTCCCGCGACCATGGTCAAAAGGATGAATCCGATGAATCCTATGATCCACTTCATTTTCATGGAACTATCTCCTCCTTTCTGTTCGTTGAGCTCCCCTTAAAAAGATGTCTAAGACCGTATCCACCTTCGAAACAAGTGGATAGGGTCGAGGTGCGATCAGCCATTCGAAGACAAAAGAGTTGACGATGCCCACCATGGCATGAGCCAAATCCATGGGGTCCTTAGGTTTAAATGTCCCGTCTTTGATCCCCTGCTTCATCACCTGAGCCAGGAGATGGATATAAGCAACCATTTTTTCATGAACCCCCTTGCCCAAATCGTCTCTAACCGTCCACTCAAAACGGCTTCTCTCGGAGACATAAATCCTGAAAAAATCCTTGTTCCTTTCAATAAATTCGAACTGAATACGCAGAATCTTTTCAATTCTCTCTACCGCAGACATCTTTTTAGAGAATTCAGCTTTGACGGGACCATTAATCTCAGATGTCTTTTCATCGATGAGGGTGAAGTAGAGATCCTCTTTTGATTTGAAGTACTTATAGAGCGTACCCGTTCCAAACTGTGCTTCTTGAGCAATCTCACTCATGGTGGTCGGAAAAAACCCTTTCGCAGCAAAGAGCTTTTCTGCTGCCGAGAGGATCTCTTTCCGGTGAGTCAGATGCTCCCTAACCTTTCGGTTGAGTTTCCCCATGTCTTGGTCCTTGGGAATGATCATTCATTTTGTGAATTATCATTCAATCTTAGGTGAAATGGATCCAGTTGTCAAATGAATTTTTCATCGCCTTCCTTTTAAGATTCTGGGGAATGAATCGGTGGATGGGGAGAACATGGAGGAATCCATACCTTCCCTTTCTCGATGATATGGATGACCTTCCATCCTCTTTCAATCAATTTCATTGCGACCCAACGCCGGTGGCATCTCCAGGGAAATTTCTCGGCACAGAAAAAAGCACTTCTTCTTCCCCTGCCTATCTCCTCCAATCTCTCCAGCCCGGCACGAAAGGAGCCGGTCTCCATATAGGCAGGATATCCCCCCGTTCGGAAACCGCCTAATTCCTTCCCCAGATATTCATATTGGATCCCTTTCGACTCGAGAAGGTTTTGAAGGGGTTGCTTTACGAAATGGAGGTGCCGACTGGTAGGAAAGCTCCGGATATCGACTCCTACTTCGATTCCATGCTCCGTAAAAAGGTCTAAAAACTCACCGGCAGTCCGGTTGCTTGTCCCAAGAGAATAGATCAAATTCTTATATTGTTTAAGATTCAAGGGTCGAAAGCTTTAAGGAGATTTCTGAAAGAGTCCAGAAATCTCTGAGTACACCGATTATAAAACGATTACACGGATGACAAACGTATTGACAAAAAGAGAAAAATCTGCGGAATCATTTTTGAAAGTCTGCGTTATCAGAGAGCGAAAAGTATTTTTTCAGAGCTCACTTAAGTGATCCCTCATCCATTCTGCTCTTCCTTCGGGGGCGAGGAGGACAATTTGGAGGATAGGCTGGCAATCTTTCCGCTCACCTCAAGGATGTGAGTAAAGACTCCCTTCAATGATTCCAGAATTCCAAGGTACATGGGCGAAGATTTTGGTATACAGATCCCCTGAATTAATCTGTCCTCATGTTCCTCAGAAAATCCGTTGGCGATTTTAAAAACCGACCTTACCTGTTCCCCAATGTGTTGAGCGAGATGTTTATCTTGGTTGAGGATGAGATCAGGAAGGCTTTCCTGGAGATCCATGGCCTTTTGAAAAACATCATTGACTTCCCGAATGGCTCGATCACTAAAAAGAACGTGATCCCTAGTCATGGCCTTCAATCGATCCATAATTCCCTCGATATTATAAGCCATGCGATCGAAGCTGGAGGCCATAGAAAGATAAGGCTTTGCCCATCCTTTGCCGTGATCGGGGGAGTTGCTTTTCGAAACAATAAAATTGGCCAATTCGGCAGACTGTTGCTGAACTTCTTTTCGAGCTTCTTCAACTTTTGCGAAGGCCTCCTCCGAGAGTTTCCGAAATCCATGAAAAGATAATTCCAGCATCTTAGTCAGGCTCTGACAAACCAGGCTCATCCTCTCTCCCACTTCTTCGTCCATGATTCTCCTCCCTCGAATACGTTGAGCATTTCTTAACCTTAACCTCAGCCTTGACCTAAAAGAGTTTTAGTTGCTCTTTCGATTCCTCCCCTTCTTTTTTCTCCGGGAACAGATTGATCTTTCCATAAACGCCATCATGGCCCGGAAGGATTGAAACCTTTCCCTGTCTCATTCGGAGGATTCCTTCCAGAATCCTTTCCGGGACGTAGGTTCTTAATTCATCCGGGGTGGCTTCGAGAAGGATGTGAAATTCAGAACCCCCTTTTTCCACCAATCGTTCATACTCGGAATCGACAGACTTTGTCCCCATCCGGAAACCCAGGGCCTCTGCAATGATCTCCTCCAGAGGAATGAGATGAATCGAAGGGATGGCGTTCTTCGGAATGAACCCTACGGGGCGATCAGAAAGCTCATCCACGCGATGCATGACTCCAACGGTCAGCTTCTTGTGACAATGGGGGCAGAGGTATTGACTGGCCTTCGTTTGAGAAGGAGCAAAAACCACCCCGCACTGGCGATGGCCGTCATAATGATACTTCCCCTCTTCCGGAAAGAATTCAATGGTAAATAGAATCTTTCTCCGGTCTTTCGTTCTAATGGTCTCAGTGATCTCTTCATAGTCCAGTGCACAATCAAAGGCATTGGCCTCCCTCCCCATACGGTTGGGTGAATGGGCATCAGAGTTTGAAATGAGAGTTAAACGATCGAGGGCGGAGAGCCTCCAGTTCATTTCTGGATCGGAAGAGAGCCCTGTTTCAATGGCGTGGATATGAGGGGTCATTTCCTCGAAACATTCTTCTATCGAATCGAACCCTGAATTAGCCCCAAAGATCGAAAACCAGGGCGTCCACGCATGGGCGGGAATGACGAGGCAATGCGGTGATATATCGAGAATCATTTTCACCAATTCTTTCGCTGTAAAGCTGAAGATGGGCCGCCCATCAGACGAGAGCTTCCCGAGGTTTCCCAGTTTAGAACGAATGGCCTCTACCACTTCAAAACTCGGAGCAAAAATGAGCGTGTGGATTCTCCTCCCCTTTCCGCCCTGGGTGTACATATTGCTCACCTCGGTCGTCAAAATGTAACGGATCTCTTGATCTCCTTTCTTCAACTTGAGGAGGCCATTTCCCAGAGGTTCTAACTTCGCTCTTAACTCCGCAAAATAGGTGGGATGGGTAAAGTCTCCTGTTCCAAGGAGCGTAATGCCCTTCTTCTTAGCCCACTGAGCCAGGGTCTCAACCTCCATGTCCCTGCTGGTGGCCCGACTGTATTTGGAATGAATATGAAAATCAGCGATGAACCGCATAACCCTAAAATCCCAAAGTCCAAACCCCAAATAAATTCCAAACTCCAATCTCAAATGACCCCTCACCCCTTCCCTCTCCCCGCTGGGGAGAGGGGAAGGGTGAGGGGAATTTCGAGTTTGCAAGAGCAAACATTAGCACGCACCTTTGGAGAATGCTGTTAAACGTTTTATAGCATCCATCTTTTCCCGGTCTCCTACCCGTGCTCTCTCAATGGCTCTTCCTAATATTTCAATCGTACGGTCATAAACTTCCCGGTCTACGGGATAGGGATGCCCATCCTTTCCTCCATGGGCAAAGCTGAATCGAGTTGGGTCTTTCAAACTGGACTGGACGCCATAGATCAATTCAGAAATTAAACTTAAGGCCCGAAGGGTTTTAGGTCCCACGCCCTGGATGCCCAAGAGTTGCTCAAAATTCTTCGGGGCATGATCGTAGATCTGGATGAAAGTCTTTTCCAGTCTCTCCATGCGGATCTTCTCTCCCGGGATGGGATGCTCCGCTTGAAGATAAAGCTCCGCGATTTTCCTCCCTTCCTTCATCAGCCATTCAGGCGTTTCGTGGGAAAGCTCTGTCATGGCGTTCCGGGCCTCCTCACTCTCCAGGGCGACCAGATTCAACCCTCCGTTCCTCTGATCACAACAGACTGCCCAGTGAGGCTCACAAACAAAATCCTTCACCCCCTCACTCAACCAATGATACCTTCGCGCATATCTTGTCCTTTCGTTCATGCCTTGCTGAATCACTGCCCAAGATCCTTTCTCCGTAAAAAAGAAGCTGTGGTGATAAATTTGATATCCATCCTGAACAGCGGCGCTATCCACTTTTGCTGACATCCGGCTGGCATAAGTGAGCGAGATCCCATCGATCGATCTCTCGTCGCATACCTCTTTGATCTCCTGGGGAGTCTTCCGGGAGGTCTTCCCCTTTCCCCCCGCAATGTAGAACCCCAGCTCCTTCTCCATCCCTTTGATGGCTTCTTTCAGGGCCCCGCAGACCGTTGTCGTCAACCCGCTGGAGTGCCAATCGAAACCCAGAGCACAGCCAAAGGCCTGAAACCAGAAGGGGTCGGAAAGCCGCAGAAGCATCTCTTCTGGGCCATAGACATCGACGATGAATAGGACAACCTCCTTCGCCAAGCCTCTCATTCTCTTGAAGAGCCACGAGGGCGCCTTTCCACTGTGAAGAGGAAGATGAGCAATCCCTGTCCTTATCTTGTCCCCCTTTCCGTTACACGGAACTTCAATTCGGCCTTTCATTTACCCTGGGGAGGATGTTCCATTCCTCCCCAAAGCGAGATTTGCGAGATTAGAGCAAATGCAAATTTCCAATCCTCACCCTTCTGAGACCCTCCTCTTCAGCCACTTCCCTGCAACGGATGGCCAAGCTCCTCGGAGTCGTTGGAAGATCATGAAAAAAGAACTGAGGGT
>Ga0224495_10002220_pt1 | contig 12858 bp, 17 predicted proteins | sample SF_Jul11_sed_USG_FD_168128 | JGI IMG/M metagenome (GOLD analysis project Ga0224495, IMG submission 168128) | Sediment microbial communities from San Francisco Bay, California, United States - SF_Jul11_sed_USGS_4_1 | ecosystem: Environmental > Aquatic > Marine > Sediment | place: USA: California... | reverse complement strand
CGATCCAGAAGATGAAGGTGGCAATATACAGCCCCCACACATGCGAGTTGTTCTTGTCGGAAACCCCCATGCCGGTGTTGTACTGGTAAATTTCACAGCCCGCAGCAACCCCAACCATCGCAATAGCGACAAACAGAATCACCCAGTACAGCTTTCTGGGATTTTCCAAACTCTTTAGTACGTCTTGGTTGATCTTCGCCCAAGCGATGTCTTCGCGGATATCTTTCATTGTATATTCCTTAAAGGAGCTCCTGTTATTTCTGCCAGCTACACTGCGCTTTCGCGCACGCGTTCCAGATACATCACCGATGGATAGGGTCGCATATTTTCCAGAATCCGGTAGCCGCGCAATTCAGTGCCGCCCTCCTGCATATCCTTGGCTTGCTTTTCCTTGTCGATCTCCACCTGCTGCGCCTGCCATTGCTTGTGCACCCTGGATTCAGGATCGACCAGATTACCAAAGGAAATCGCACTGGTCGGGCAAGCTTGCTGGCAGGCTGTTTGCACCTCGCCGTCATGCACGATGCGGCCTTCGCTTTTAGCCGCCACCTTGGCGGCATTCAGGCGCTGCACACAAAAAGTGCATTTCTCCATCACGCCCTTGCCGCGAACGGTTACATCCGGATTCAACTGTTGCGTCATTTCTGCCGGCCATACATTGTCGGTAGTCGGGTAGTCATACCAGTTGAAGTAGCGCACCTTGTACGGACAATTCGCCTCGCAGTAGCGCGAACCCACGCAGCGATTATAAATCTGCGAATTCAGGCCATCCGCCGTATGGTTGGTCGCACCCACCGGACATACCGTTTCGCATGGCGCAGCTTCGCACTGCTGGCACATCATCGGTAGAAATTGCGCGCCCTGATCGGGGAATTCCCTGCCACCTTCTACACCAACGTCTTCATCCCAGTAATGCTCGATACGCATCCAGTGCATGACATGCCCATGCGCATATTTTTCCCTGCCTACAACCGGCAAGTTGTTCTCTGCATAACAAGCCACACTGCACGCATTGCATCCAGAGCATGCATCAAGGTCAATGCTCATCGCCCATTTGTACGGATCGTGCGGTTTGTCATCCACCGGGTGAAAATGGCGGAACTGCGACCAGTTCTCTAATAGATTGCTGACAGACATACCTTAAACCTCCTTCGAAAGATCGACTTCATCAGTGGACATACGCCCGGCAATCTTCTCGCGAATCTGCTTGGCGCCTGCCGCACTTTCATCCTTGACCACGATGACACGCTGCCCGGTCTTGCTGACCTTGACACGGGTCTCATGCATCGCCAGCTCACCGGTTTCCTTGTCGTAAATCGCATCCAGAATCTGGAATGGGTTCACGCCATATCCCTTGGCATAACGGCCCAGTGCTTCGTGACCCTGTCCGATCGGAATGGAAATCGCGTCTGGATGGATACCGGGGAACAGATAAGCTTGCACCTTGACCGAACCGGTCCTGGAAGTGACTTCGACGATATCGCCTTCGACGATACCCAGTTCAGCCGCTTTCTTGGGGTGTATCTCCATCCATGAATCCCACACGATGGTGGTCAGTGGATCAGGAGATTCCTGCAGCCAGGGTTGATTGGAGTGGCGACCGTCGCGCAGGCTGATGTTGACGCCCGGGATCAGCTGCAAAGGATATTGCTCATCGCACTCAACCGCGCCCGGCACCGTCAGACCTGACGCACCAGCCCTGCCGGACAACGCAACCGTGGCACCCGCCATCTTGATGATGCCCTTGGTCAGTGTTTCATTCCAGAAGGCATCCTCGTCCACCCCCACGCCACCCAGCGCACCCTTATTCTGCAACATTGCGGCGCGCAGATAAGAGTAATAGTCTTCATAATTCTTGTAGCTGTCTGCGCGGCGTTGCTTGATCAATGTCAACAGTATGTCGCCCATGCCGCGGGTATTGGCATGCAGTTTTTCCATCAGCGGCTGTTGGATATTGATCTGGGCACCATCCGCCAGATACTCGGGAACCTGTGTGCCCCAGTCTTCCAGCGCGGAGTCCAGTGGCAGCACCAGATCAGCCTGCAATGCAGTTTCATCCAGATAGTGGGCAAATGCCACCTTGAAACCGGCCTTGGCCAGATTGTCCTTGAATTTCATTGCACCCGGCGCAGTATAGACCGGGTTTGCCGCATAGTTGAACACCACCTTGAATTTGCCGGCAGCCAAACCATCATTCAGGGACTTCAGCGCAGCGGTATTGCCCTTTGCCGGCGACAATTGCGGGAAAGGTACCGAAGCGGCTGCCTGCACCGTTTTGCCGATATTGCCCAGCACATGATTGAGCAGATTGATTGCGGCAGCATTCTGCGAGCCGTGCGCATAGCCTTCTGCCGCGCTGCCGACCAGCACCAGGCTGGGGGAGCGCAACTTCAGCAGGGCTGCAATCTTGTCGATATGGCCTGGTGGAACGCCGGTTTCCTTGCTGACGCGCGCCTTGTCGTACTCTTTCACTGCGGCCGCAATTTCGCCGCTGGCCGTACCCAGCGCGTTGATGATGCCCAGTGCCAGTATTCCTTCGGTTCCCGGACGAACCGGGATCCAGCGATCTGCATTCGCGCCGGTCAGTGTCATCTTCGATTCCACCTGGATCAACACGCCACGCTGTCCATCCACACCCTTGCGGAACTGGGCGTATTGCTGCGAGAAATGCACCGGGGATACCCATGCGCCGAGGAAATCTGCGCCGAAAGACAGCACCACCTTGGCTTTGTTGATGTTATAGCGCGGCATTTCCACGCCATAGGCTTTTTTGTTGGCGGCACGCACCACACCCGGTGCGAGCGCCTCGTACACGTAATGATTTTTGCAGCCGATACTGTCCAGATAATTGCCCAGCAGCGCCTTGAGATGCCCGCTGACGCCACCGCTTAAAAATGCGATCTCTTCGCCCTTCACGCCCTTCAGTTTTTCCGCTATCAATGCGTAGGCTTTATCCCATGTGATGGTCTCGCCATTGCGCAGCAACGGCTCGCGCACGCGATCCGGATTGTAGTGATGCTGCACACCGGCCTGGCCCAAGCCGCACGTCTTGCCACGGTTGATCGGCGAAGCCGGGTTGCCTTCCAGCTTCAACACCCGGCCTTCGCGCACCTTGCCATTGATGCTGCAACCCGCATCGCATTGCGCGCAGGTAGAGTTGTAATAAACGCCGACACCCGGTATCACATAATCGGGAGCCTCCACATAGGAAACCACCGTTTCCTTGCCGTCTTCTATGGAGGTATTGCCGCAGCCGCTGAGCGCAACCGCCGTGCCACCCCAACCCATCACCTTCAGAAAATCACGCCGATCAAAACCACTGTCAATCATCACAACCTCTCTGGAAAATTCTTGTCATGTCATGCACGATTATTTATGGCATTGCCAGCAATCGTTTGGGCCTTTCGCCTTGAGCACATCAGACGAAGCCTCTGCTACCACCGGCTTCTGGAAGGTATACCAATACGCCTGTGCGCCGACCGGGGTGCCACCCTCCGCCGTCACCGGATGATCCTTCTGGTGGCAATTTGCGCACCAGCCCATGGACAGCGCCTTGCTGCGGCGCGCCACCGTCATTTCTTTCACATTGCCGTGGCAATAGCCGCATGCTTCCTGAACCGGACGATTTTGCTGCTCGACGAAGCGCTTGATGTGGCGTTCGTGGTTGAAGCGCACAAAATCCGGCAAGTCGTGGACCTTCTTCCACGGAACGGGTTTTTTGGCCTCCCAGTACTCGAACAGCTTCTTGATGCGCGGCGTTTCGCGCACCGATTCGATGCTCTGGTGACAGCCGATACACTTTTGCAGTGGCGGGATACCCGCTACAGCGCTGCGCCTGGCGTAAGTATGGCAATACCGGCAATCGATTTGCATACCGCCCTTGTCAGCATCACCGGCATGGCGATTATGGGGGAAATCGATGGGTTGCTCGACGAGAGGACCCAGACTATCCTCGGTCATCGACACGGGCTGCGGGGATTCGGCTGCAAAACCAATCGCAGCGGCAAACAATCCCGTCAGCAAGACGGACATATGTAAAAAACGGTGCATCGTAAGGGCTCCCCCGGCAAACAAGCGATCCCATGCCGGCTTTTTGCTGGCATGATTGAACAGGTAAATCGGATTATTTTAATGCGGTGTGTCGCGATAATAATTATTATTCAGCATCTGCTTTATGTCCGCCTGGATGAGCGCAGCGCAACTACACAGACGAATGATGTCTAGTCTGAAAAATAAAGTCAACACTGAATATCGAGTCTTGGCCTCCTGTCGCAGAAAAAGGTTATATGCTGCACAGAATTACAGTAATTGCTAATATACATTTCAAAGCCTAGGTATTTGACGCCATGAATGAAGAACAGGCTGTACTGGATTTTTTTGCCAAGGAGGAAAATCTGCCGTTAGGCTTGTCCGTTGCCGAACAGATCGACGCGTTGCGCGTGCAAATGAACAACCGTTACTGGAAAGAATTGCAGCAACACCTCACCGCAACTTTCAGCTCACATGGACTGGAATGGCAAGTCGAACTCACCGAGGACAGGAACGCAACCGGTACCTTGGTCGGCCTGAGTTGTGATGCGCGGCCAAAGCATGAAATCCGCCTGCGCCCTATGGCTGAACAGCAATATCTGGGCGGTGAATGGCGAATCTATTACGGCCTGATGTGGAGTGACGTGCCCTCCCCTGATCATTTCGGAGCAGCAGCGGTACACAGCCTGAAGGAATCCCTGCAAAGCGCGGGATTCAAGAATAATACGGGCTTTCTGGCCTGGCAGTGGACTGCGTTTCACCCGCGCCGCAGGGACTTCCTGCTGCGCTATGCAAAAGAACCTGAGAAACTACTGGGAGAAATGGGAGCAATATTGAGTAAATTGTTGATAGACCACGGCGACTCAATCAAGCTAGCCAATTCAGCACTGTGCTCCGTACCGCGCAGAGTGGCGATCTCGCTGGATAGGCTGCGCAGCAAACGCAGTGGCGAATAATTAAACCGGATTCTCCTGATCGAAGAACCTGTGCTCCAACTCGTATTGTTTGGCCAGATGTTCGCCCAGCGCCTGGATGCCATAGCGTTCAGTCGCATGATGCCCGGCGGCGATGAATGCCACGCCGGTTTCGTTGGCCAGATGAAAGCTCTGCTCGGAGATTTCCCCGGTAACATAGGCGTTCACACCCAGTGCGATGGCCGCCTCGAAATAACCCTGCGCACCGCCGCTGCACCACCCCACTTTGCGTATGCTCTTGCTGCCATCCCCGATGACTTGTGGCATGCGCTGCAAGCTATGGGTGATTTGCTGGGTAAATTGTGTCAGCGTCTGCGGCTGTTCCAGCGCGCCCAGCCAGGCGATGTTCTGTTCGCCGAACCTGCCCTGCTCAGTCAAGCCAAGCAATTTGCCGAGTTGCGCGTTGTTGCCCAGTTCGGCATGCGCATCCAGCGGCAGGTGATACGCCAGCAGGCTCACCTCATTGCGCAGCAATTGTGCGATGCGTCTTTTCTTGATGCCCACGATGGTAGCATCCTCGCTGCGCCAGAAATATCCGTGGTGCACCAGGATCGCATCCGCGCCCCATGTGATTGCATCATCCAGCACCTGTTGCGAAGCTGTCACGCCAGTGGCGATACGCCTCACTTCCGCACGGCCTTCCACCTGCAATCCATTCGGGCAGTAATCCTTGAACTGGCTGGTTTGCAACAGGCTTGCGTTATAATCGCGCAACTCATCAAGCAGCATCTGATTCCCCATACTTTGAAACGAACGGATTCATCATACCATGCGTAAACACTGGCTATTATTTACCCAGACCGTCACGATCGCGCTTGCGCTGCTGTTCATCGTACACACCCTGAAGCCGGAGTTACTGCCAAATGCGGCACGCGGAGGTGTGGTAACTCTCTACGAAAGCATCTCACCCGATGGCATCGGTAAATCCGCCGGCACAGGCTTGAGCTTGGCGGCAAAAAAAGCCATGCCTGCCGTAGTGAACATCTACACCAGCACCACCATCAAGGCGCCGACCAATCCCTTCATGGAAGATCCGCGCTTCCGCTTCTTCTTTGGTGACCCGGAAAATGACGAACCGCAAAACAGCTCCAGCCTAGGTTCCGGTGTTATCGTCAGCCCGGATGGATATATCCTGACCAACCATCACGTGGTCGAAGCCGCCGACCAGATCGAAGTCGCGCTAGCCGATGGCCGCAAGGCCAAGGCACATGTCATAGGATCCGACCCGGAAACCGATGTGGCCGTCATCAAGATCGAATTGCCCGGCAAGCTGCCGGCAATCACGTTCGGGCATCCCGAACAGGCACAGGTTGGCGACCTAGTACTCGCAATCGGCAATCCGTTCGGCTTCGGGCAGACTGTCACAATGGGCATCATCAGCGCGCTCAAGCGCGATCATTTGGGGTTGAGTACCTTCGAAAACTTCATTCAGACTGATGCCGCGATCAACCAGGGAAATTCCGGTGGTGCCCTAGTGGACGTCAATGGCAACCTGATCGGTATCAACAGCGCGATTTACTCCCCGAACGGCGGTTCGCTTGGCATCGGTTTCGCAATACCAGCGAACACCGCAAAGAACACCATGGAACAGATCATCAAGCAAGGATCAGTGACACGCGGCTGGATCGGTGCCGCAGTGCAGGAACTTACTCCGGAACTGGCCGATTCTTTCAAACTCGGCGACACCAAAGGCGTGTTGATCACAGAAATCATCCGCAACAGTCCGGCTGAAAAGGCAGGCATAAAGAGAGGGGACATTTTGACCGAGATAGGAGATCAGCCCGTCGAAAGCTGGAGTGGCATGCTGGAATCTGTCGCCAGTCTGCCGCCCGGAAAGATCGTCATGATCAAACTGATGCGCGATGGAGCGCCCATGAGCTTGCAGCTAAAGATCGGCAAGCGTCCTAAGCAGAAGTCCCAGTAATCCCGCTTCTGCATCAAATGTGGGGGTATTGAGGACGGAGCATGCCCTTCGAATACCGTTTCCGAACAGCCTGACCTGCGGATTATTTTCCGTTTCGAGAAAAACGGAATCAAAACTCATTGCGACTCGGCAACCTTTACTTTCCCCTTGCCTACCCATGCAGCCACCACGATGCCAGCCTCGTACAACAACCATAGCGGTATTGCCAACATGAATTGCGACACCACATCCGGCGGGGTGAAGATCGCGCCGACAACGAATGCGCCGACTACTACATAAGAACGGATTTCACGCAGCTTTTCTACTGTGACGAAGCCCATGTGCACCAGCAACACAACCGCCACCGGTACCTGAAAGGTAATGCCGAACGCCATGAACATCGCGAGCACAAAACTGAGGTATTTGTCGATATCGGTCATCACCGCCACACCTTGCGGCGCAGAGGCCGTGATAAAACCAAACACCACCGGAAACACCACGAAATAGGCGAATGCCATTCCACAAAAAAACAATAGCGTGCTCGCAATGATCAGCGGCACCACCAGGCGCTTTTCATGCGCATACAAACCGGGGGCGACGAAACGCCAGATCTGATACAGGATATAGGGCAGCGCGATCAGGAACGCGGCCATCATTGCAACCTTGAGCGGCACGAAGAAAGGCGTAGTAACATCGGTGGCGATCATCTGCCCACCCTTGGGAAGCTTGGCCAGCATGGGTTGCGCCAATAGCGCATAAAGGTCGGATGCCCACGGAAACAGGCAGATGAACACCAGCAGCAAGACAATGGCGGAATGCAACAAGCGGGTGCGCAATTCGATCAGGTGCGCAATAAAACTTGCACTGGCGTTCATTCAGATCTATTCGCAGGCGGAACCGCGTCAGGATGCGCAGCCGATTGTATCGGCTGCTGTGTCGTTTGACTTGGTTGCAATACTTGGCCGGGCGAGGAAAATTTGGCGACATCCTCATTGATTTGTTGCACTTGTTGATCCGCTGTCTGTGCCGCATGATTCAATGAATTCGTGACTGCAGCAGCCTCGGCCTGCACTTTTTGCTGCAACTGGCGAAATTCCTCAACTGCCATGTCGCGCTCGATATCTGCTTTCACGCCATTCACATAGCGTTGCGCACGGCCCCACAAGTGCCCCAGTGTACGCGCAACTTTAGGCAGGCGCTCAGGCCCGATCACGATGAGCGCCACCACCATGACCACTATTAGTTCCGGGAAACTGAAGTCAAACATGAAATAGCGCTAACAGTTGCAGAAGGTTAAAAGTGTCTGGAGTGCCAAAAATATTTCAGCAGGATCACACTTTGGTATGTGTCTTGTCTTTCACTTCACCTTCAATGGTCTGACCACCCTCATTGAGCTGTTTTGCCGCATCATCGCCGGTGCGCATGCCTTCCTTGAAACCCTTGACCGCACCGCCCAGATCGCTGCCGATGTTGCGCAATTTCTTGGTGCCGAAAATCAGCACAATTACCAGCAATACGATCAGCCAATGCCAGATACTTAATGAACCCATGATGTTCTCCTTGAATTTAGCTTCGCCGCACCATAGGTGGGATGTTACCACCGCCAATGATATGTATATGCAAATGAAATACTTCCTGTCCGCCGCCCTTGCCGGTGTTGATCACGGTGCGAAAACCATTGTTCAGCCCCTGCTCTATGGCCAACCTGGGTGCAAGCAATAGCAGCTTGCCGAGCAAAGCCGCATGGGCATCTCCAGCCTCGGCCAAGGAAGCCAGATGTAACTTGGGCACCAGCATGAAATGCACAGGCGCGACAGGGTTGATGTCGTGAAATGCCAGCACCTCTTCGTCTTCATACACCTTGCGGCAGGGAATTTCACCGCGTGTTATTTTGCAAAACAAACAGTCGCCCATGCTTAGCTCTTCTTCCTGCTTTCCTTTTCAGCGATACCCGACAATCCCTCGCGGCGCGCCAGTTCGTTCATCACATCCTCGGCGCTCAAACCATGCTGCGCCAACAGCACCATGCAATGGAACCATAGGTCAGCGGTTTCATATACTAGGTGGGATCTGTCCCCAGCCTTGCTTGCCAGGATGACTTCAGTCGCTTCTTCACCGATTTTTTTGAGGATGGCATCCTCGCCTTTGCTGAAAAGCCTGGCAACATACGAACTTTCCGGTGATGTCCGTTTGCGCGCCTCCAGCGTTTCGGCCAGCCGCTTCAGTATATCCAGACTCATATTATCCTGGCTCATTTTTTATAAATCTCTCCGGGAGATTTCAGCACTGCTTCCACCTCGACCCACTGCCCGTTCTCCAAACGACTGAAGAAGCAACTTTCGCGACCGGTATGGCAGGAGATACCGCCTTGCTGCTCGACCTTAAGCAAGATCACATCACCGTCGCAATCCAGACGTATCTCCTTCACTTTCTGGAAGTGTCCAGACTCTTCACCCTTGTGCCACAGCTTCTTGCGCGAACGCGACCAATATACTGCTTCGCCCTTTTGCTGGGTCAGCCTTAGCGCATCGCGATCCATCCAGGCCACCATCAGCACCCGCCCCGTCTTGGCATCTTGCGCAATTGCCGGAATCAGTCCGTCCTCCGACCAGTTGACCTTGTTCAGCCAGGTATCGCTCACAATCTCACCTCCGACACGTTACTGGCGCAGCCAGCAGTTTGCGGGAGGAGGTGCGATGCGGTTATTCCCGCACCCGTCACTTTCGCGTACCGTGTCATAACCGCACCTCGATACCCTGTTGTGCCATGAATTGTTTGGCCTGCTGCACGGTATATTCACCAAAGTGGAATATGCTTGCTGCCAGCACAGCATCTGCTCCGCCCTTTTTCACGCCATCGGCCATGTGTTGCAGGTTGCCCACGCCACCGCTGGCGATCACCGGAATCTCCAACGCTTCCGTCACTGCGCGGGTCAACTCCAGGTCGAAGCCGGTCTTCTGCCCATCCTTGTCCATGCTGGTCAAAAGTATCTCACCCGCACCGACGCGCTGCATTCTTCTCGCCCATTCAACCGCATCCAGTCCGGTCGCCTTGCGCCCGCCGTGGGTGTAAACCTCCCAATGATTCGGCCTGGACTGCTTGGCATCAATCGCAACCACGATGCACTGCGAACCATAACGCCCGGCAGCATCCGCCACCAGTTGCGGATTCAGCACCGCAGAAGTATTGATACTGACCTTGTCCGCTCCGGCATTCAGCAGATTCCGCACGTCACCCACTTCACGCACCCCTCCACCCACGGTCAACGGGATGAAAACCTGCGAGGCGACCTGCTCGATGATGCGGAAGATGATACCCCTGTCGTCAGAACTCGCGGTGATGTCTAGAAAGGTCAGCTCGTCCGCACCCTGCTCGTCGTAACGCCGCGCAATCTCCACTGGATCTCCGGCATCGCGCAACTCGACAAAACTCACGCCCTTGACTACACGTCCGGCAGTGACATCAAGGCAGGGAATGATGCGTTTCGCCAGCATATGTCAGCGGAGCGCTCCGTTGAGCGCACTTGCCTCGGTCAGCTGATCCGCCAAAGCCTGAGCTGCCTTAAAATCAAGCGTGCCCTCGTAGATCGCACGACCGGTGATCGCGCCGGTGATACCTTCCGCCTGCACAGCACACAGGGCGCGCACGTCGTCCAGATTGGTGATGCCGCCGCTGGCAATCACCGGCACATGCAAAGGGCTGGCCAATTCCACAGTTGCCGGAATATTCACGCCGGTCAGCATGCCGTCGCGTCCGATGTCGGTATAAATGACTGCCTCCACTCCATAGCCTTCAAAGCGCTGCGCCAGATCCGCCACGTCGTGTCCGGTCAGCTTCGACCAGCCGTCCACGGCCACCTTGCCGCCCTTGGCATCCAATCCCACCATGATGTGCCCCGGGAAAGCGTCACAGGCCTCGTGCAGAAAGCCGGGCACTTTAACCGCTGCGGTTCCTATGATGATGTAGGTCACGCCGATGTCGAGATAGCGCTCAATGGTTTCCAGATCGCGTATTCCCCCACCCAGCTGCACCGGCACATCGTTGCCGCCCATCGCTTCAATAATGCTGCGCACCGCAGCCTCGTTCTTCGGCTTGCCGGCAAAAGCACCGTTGAGATCCACCAGATGCAGGCGGCGCGCGCCTTGTTCCAGCCAATGCCGCGCCATTGCAGCGGGATCTTCGGAAAACACCGTGGCATCTTCCATCACGCCTTGTTTGAGTCGCACACAATGACCGTCTTTCAAATCAATCGCAGGAATAATTAGCATGGCAGTACGTTAAAAAATTAAGGATTCCATAACATGAAGTTAGTCAGCAGCTTCAGCCCTGCTGTGGAGCTTTTTTCCGGGTGGAATTGCACCCCAAACAAATTGGCCCTGGCTACTGCGCAAACAAAGGGACGCGGGTAATCGCTGGTTGCCTGCACCAGTGCGTCATCCTGAGGCTGCACGTAGTAACTATGCACGAAATAAAAGCGGGCGCCCTGATCTATGCCGTTCCACAACGGATGTTGCACATGATGCACCCGGTTCCAGCCCATATGCGGCACCTTGAGTTTGCCGCCCTGCGCATCATGCATATCGCTGGCAAAGCGCACCACTTTGCCGCGAAGGATGCCCAAACCGGCCACATTGCCTTCATCACTGTGCTCGAACAGCATCTGCATACCGATGCAGATACCAAGAAAAGGTTTGCTGCGTGCCGCAAGCAGCACGGCATCGCGCAGCCCTCGCGCCTCCAGCTCGCGCATGCAGTCAGGCATCGCGCCCTGGCCGGGGAAAACGACCCGCGTCGCATTCGCTATCACGTCGGAAGCGTCAGTCACCACTACTTCAGCAGCCGGTGCGACCTTGCGCAAAGCCTGTTCGACCGAGCGCAAGTTGCCCATACCGTAATCTACGACTGCAACGTCAACCATATTAATTTTATAACGAACCCTTGGTTGAAGGCATCACTCCAGCCATGCGCGGATCCATCTCCAGCGCCATGCGCAGCGCGCGGCCAAATGCCTTGAATATGGTCTCTGCCTGATGGTGCGCATTGTTGCCCGCCAGATTGTCGATATGCAGCGTCACCAGCGCGTGATTGACGAAGCCCTGAAAAAATTCATTGATCAGATCCACATCAAACTCACCGACATTGGCACGCACGAACTCACAATTGAACACCAGGCCAGGACGGCCAGAAATGTCCAGAACCACGCGCGACAGGGATTCATCCAGCGGCACATAGGCATGGCCGTAACGGCGCAAGCCTTTCTTGTCGCCGATAGCCTGGTTGAAGGCCTGACCCAGCGTGATGCCGATGTCTTCAACGGTGTGATGCGCATCGATGTGCAGATCGCCCTTGGCTTGTATGCTTATATCCACCAGACCATGCCGTGCAATCTGATCCAGCATGTGATCGAGAAATGGCAAGCCGGAGTCGAATCTGGATTTTCCGCTGCCGTCCAGATTCAGCTCGACGCTGATCTGGGTCTCTAGGGTATTGCGGGTTACCTTCGCGCTACGCATGATTTAGCCCTGTGCATTTTGAATTATGGTTTCTTTTAATGCAGCAATAAATTTCTCGTTCTCCTCGCGAGTGCCGACCGTCACGCGCAAGCAGTCCTTCAACATCGGATGGCCGCCATCCAGATTCTTGATCAGCACACCGCGCTGTTTCAAACCGGTGAAAACTTTCGCAGCATTCGCCACGCGGAACAGCAGGAAATTTGCTTCGCTGGCATAAACCTGCACTCCGCGAACCTCGCCCATCTGCCCATACAAATCTGCCCGATCCAACTTGATTTGTTGCGCCTGCTTCAACAGCACCTCGTGGTGCTCCAGCAGCTTCCCGGCTATCAGCTGAGTCGGCACACCGACATTATACGGCAAGCGCAGCTTTTCCAACTGCCCCAGCCACGCCGAACTGCCCGCAAGAAAACCCAACCTCAATCAGGCCATGCCGAGT
>Ga0224495_10002219_pt1 | contig 12866 bp, 12 predicted proteins | sample SF_Jul11_sed_USG_FD_168128 | JGI IMG/M metagenome (GOLD analysis project Ga0224495, IMG submission 168128) | Sediment microbial communities from San Francisco Bay, California, United States - SF_Jul11_sed_USGS_4_1 | ecosystem: Environmental > Aquatic > Marine > Sediment | place: USA: California... | reverse complement strand
AAGGTAGCTTGCATGAATATCAATGCAACTCTTCTCGCTCAGACCATCATGTTCGCACTGTTCGTGTGGTTCTGCATGAAGTTCGTCTGGCCCCCGATCATGGCCGCACTGGAACAACGCCGCAAACTGATCGCCGATGGATTGGCGGATGCGGAGCGGGCGAAGCACGATCTGGAATTAGCCGCCAGACGTTCCTCAGAAATCCTGCGCGAAGCCAAGGAAAAAGCCGGTGAAATTGTGAACAACGGTGACAAGCGCGCCAGCGAGATCATTGAAGCCGCCAAGGCCCAGGCCAAGGTTGAGGGTGATCGCATCCTCGCGGGTGCCAAGGCTGAAATCGACCAGGAAGTGTTTCGTGCCAAGGAGCAACTGCGTACTCAGGTTTCGGCTATTGCGCTGGCCGGTGCGAGCAAAATTCTTGGCCGGGAAATTGATGCCAAGGCTCACAGTGACCTGCTCGATAAACTGGTTGCGGAAATTTAAACGCCATGGCTGAAGCTATTACTATTGCACGGCCCTATGCGCAGGCTGCTTTCGATGAAGCGAAGAAACTCGCAGATTTGAAGGGCTGGTCTGAGGTGTTGCTGTCACTCGCCGAGGCAGTTTGCCATCCGGAAATTCGTGCGGTAGTTACCAACCCGCGTGTATCCAAATCGCAAATTGAAAAACTGATGGATGGTTTGTTGGGACCGCAGGCAAAAGCACAGCAGCGCAACTTCGTTCGTGTGTTGACCGATAATCAGCGACTTCTGGTGCTCCCGGAAATCGCTGCAATCTTCGAAAATCTGCGGGCGGAAGCGGAAAAAACCGTGAACGTGGTAGTGGACTCAGCCTTCGAGTTGTCCACCGAGCAACAAAACAAAATCGTAAGTTCGCTGAAAGCGCGCATGGGCCGCGAAATCAAGCTGGTCTGTAAAGTCAATAAAGAATTGCTGGGCGGCATAGTAATCCGCGCCGGAGACAAGGTGATCGATGGTTCAGCTCGCACCCGTCTTGGCGAAATGGCAAACGCCCTAGCCTGACAGACAAACAGGGGCTTGACAGACAACAGGCCTTAATAGCCGTAATGTATGGGCGGTTCATGAATCGCCCCAACGCCTGATAAAAGATTTATCAAGATAAGGAAATCCAGATGAAGCTCAACCCTTCTGAAATAAGCAATTTGATTCGTAGCCGCATCGACAACTTCGAGGCGCTGACACAAGCGCGCACCGAAGGCACCGTGGTCAGTGTGACCGACGGTATCGTTCGTGTGCATGGCCTCTCCGACGTTATGCAGGGCGAAATGCTTGAATTCCCCGGCAATACATTCGGCCTGGCGCTGAACCTTGAGCGCGACTCGGTCGGCGCCGTGGTGCTCGGTGAATATGAGCACATCACCGAAGGCGACACGGTCAAGTGTACCGGCCGCATTCTGGAAGTGCCGGTTGGACCGGAACTGTGCGGTCGCGTAGTGAATGCGCTGGGTCAGCCGATTGACGGCAAAGGCCCGATCAACGCCAAGATGACCGACAAGATTGAAAAGGTAGCGCCGGGCGTTATCGCACGTAAGTCTGTTGATCAGCCGGTACAAACCGGCTTGAAGTCAATCGACTCGATGGTGCCGATCGGTCGCGGTCAGCGTGAATTGATTATTGGCGATCGCCAAACCGGCAAGACTGCCGTAGCAGTTGATGCCATCATCAATCAAAAAGGCCAGAACATGTTCTGCGTCTACGTCGCGGTTGGACAAAAAGCTTCGACCGTTGCCAACGTTGTGCGCAAGCTCGAAGAGCATGGCGCGCTGGGATACACCATCGTGGTTGCTGCAACCGCTTCCGATTCCGCAGCGATGCAATTCCTGGCTCCTTATGCAGGCTGTACGATGGGCGAATATTTCCGCGATCGCGGCCAGGATGCGCTGATTGTTTACGATGATCTGACCAAGCAGGCTTGGGCTTACCGTCAAATCTCCCTGCTGCTGCGCCGCCCGCCGGGCCGCGAAGCCTACCCCGGCGACGTGTTCTACCTGCACTCCCGCTTGCTGGAACGCGCAGCTCGCGTGAATGCGGATTATGTAGAAGCCTTCACCAAGGGCGCAGTCAAAGGCAAAACCGGTTCTCTGACCGCATTGCCTATCATTGAAACCCAGGCTGGCGACGTATCCGCATTCGTTCCGACCAACGTGATCTCCATTACCGACGGCCAGATCTTTCTGGAAACTGACTTGTTCAACGCCGGTATACGTCCTGCGATTAACGCCGGTGTATCGGTGTCCCGCGTAGGTGGTGCAGCGCAAACCAAGGTTATCAAGAAGCTTGGTGGCGGTGTGCGCCTGGCGCTGGCGCAGTACCGCGAATTGGCTGCGTTTGCGCAGTTTGCTTCCGATCTCGACGAAGCGACCCGCAAGCAACTGGAGCGCGGCCGCCTGGTTACCGAACTGATGAAGCAGTTGCAGTACTGCCCGTTGTCGGTGGCAGAAATGTCAGTGACGCTGTTCTCTGTAAACAAAGGCTACTTCGATGACGTGGCAGTCTCCAAGGCGCTGGCTTTCGAATCGGCTCTGCATGCCTACCTGAAATCCAGCAACAAGGCACTGATGGATGCGATAGAGTCCACCAAAGAGCTTAATGCAGACAACGAAAAACTGTTGGCTGCGGCGATTGAGAAATTCAAGTCTACGGCTGTTTACTAAAGCGGAGTAAGAAATGGCTGGAAGCAAAGAGATACGCGCAAAGATCAAGAGTGTAGAAAATACACGCAAGATAACGCGTGCCATGGAAATGGTCGCCGCAGCCAAGATGCGCAAAGCGCAGGAACGTATGCGCGCGGCGCGCCCATACGCCGAAAAAATTCGCGCAGTGGCTGCTCACTTGTCACGCGCGAATCCGGAATACAGGCACTCATTCCTGGCCAAACGCGAAAACATCAAAAACGTCGGCCTGATCGTAGTGACTTCGGACAAAGGTTTGTGCGGAGGCTTGAACACCAACATCCTGCGGCTTGCTGTAACACGCATGAAGTCCTGGGAAGGCGAGGGCAAAGGCATACTGGTGTGCCCGATCGGCAACAAGGGACTGGGCTTCATGAATCGCATCGGCGCCAAGATCAAGTCACACATGACTGGCTTGGGTGACACACCGCATATCGAGAAGTTGATTGGTGCTGTGAAGCTGATGCTGGATGCCTACTCAGCGGGTGAGATCGACGCAATACATATCAGCTACAACCATTTCGTCAACACGATGAAACAGGAGCCGTGCATAGAACAATTGCTTCCGCTCAGCGGCGAGCAACTGGGTACGACGGAAGGCAACTGGGACTACATCTACGAGCCGGATGCCAAGCTGGTGATTGACGAGCTGCTGGTGCGTTACATCGAATCGCTGGTTTATCAGTCTGTCGTTGAGAACATGGCTTCCGAACAAAGTGCACGGATGGTGGCGATGAAAGCCGCATCGGATAACGCGAAGAGCGTGATCGGTGAGCTTAAGCTGGTATACAACAAAGCGCGCCAGGCAGCCATTACCCGCGAAATTTCAGAAATCGTCGGCGGTGCAGCTGCGATTGGCTGATATTAAAGAATAGCAGCAACACAAAATTAATTTAGACAGGGAATCCTAAAATGAGTCAAGGAAAGATTGTTCAGTGTATCGGTGCAGTGGTTGACATCGAGTTTCCGCGCGATCAAATGCCCAAGGTATATGAAGCGCTGCTGTTGGCAGACGTAGGATCTTCGACTGCCGAAGCCGGTTTGACGTTTGAAGTCGAACAGCAACTCGGCGACGGCGTAGTCCGTACCATCGCGATGGGCTCCTCCGACGGTTTGCGTCGCGGGATGCTGGTAAATGCAACCGGTAGCGGAATCAAAGTGCCAGTAGGTTCCGGCACGCTGGGCCGCATCATGGACGTGCTGGGCCGTCCGATCGACGACGCTGGCGAAGTAAAGTGCGACGAAAAACGCGAGATTCACCAGAAGGCACCGAAGTTTGACGAGCTGTCCCCGTCAGTCGACCTGCTGGAAACCGGCATCAAGGTTATCGACCTGGTTTGCCCGTTCGCCAAGGGCGGTAAGGTTGGCCTGTTCGGCGGCGCCGGCGTGGGCAAGACCGTGAACATGATGGAACTGATCAACAACATCGCCAAGCAGCACAGCGGTTTGTCAGTATTCGCAGGTGTGGGTGAGCGTACCCGTGAAGGTAACGACTTCTACCACGAAATGAAAGACTCCAACGTTCTGGACAAGGTGTCCATGGTGTTCGGCCAGATGAACGAGCCGCCTGGCAACCGTCTGCGCGTGGCACTGACAGGTTTGACCATGGCTGAAAAATTCCGCGACGAAGGTCGCGACATCCTGTTCTTCGTGGACAACATCTACCGCTACACACTGGCCGGTACCGAAGTGTCCGCACTGCTGGGCCGTATGCCTTCCGCCGTGGGTTATCAACCTACGCTCGCTGAAGAAATGGGCCGTCTGCAAGAGCGTATTACTTCTACTAAGGTAGGCTCGATTACTTCGATCCAGGCCGTGTATGTTCCAGCGGATGACTTGACCGACCCGTCTCCTGCAACCACCTTCTTGCACTTGGACTCAACCGTGGTGCTATCACGCGACATCGCCTCGCTGGGTATTTACCCTGCGGTTGACCCGCTGGACTCCACCTCGCGCCAGCTTGACCCGCTGGTGGTTGGCGACGAGCACTACAACGTGGCGCGCGGAGTGCAGTCAACCCTGCAACGCTACAAGGAATTGCGCGACATCATCGCGATTCTGGGTATGGACGAATTGGCTCCAGAAGACAAATTGGCCGTGGCTCGCGCGCGCAAGATTCAGCGCTTCCTGTCGCAGCCGTTCCACGTGGCCGAAGTATTTACCGGCAGCCCGGGCAAGTATGTAACGCTGAAGGACACAATCAAGGGCTTCAAGGGCATCGTCAACGGCGAATACGATCATCTGCCGGAACAGGCGTTTTACATGGTTGGCGGTATTGAAGAAGCGGTTGAAAAAGCCAAGACGCTTTAATAACCAAAATGCGGTAACAAAGAGAGAAGCCAATGGCAATGACAGTACATGTTGATGTAGTTAGCGCAGAAGAAGCAATTTTCTCCGGCCTGGCAGAAGTAGTCGTGGTTCCCGGTGAAATGGGCGAGCTGGGAATTTATCCGCGCCATACCGCATTGATGACGCGCATCAAACCTGGCTCGGTCAGGATCAAGCGTCCGGATCAGGAACAGGAAGTGCTCATCTATGTTTCGGGTGGAATGCTCGAAGTGCAGCCCAGCGTGGTGACCATCTTGGCTGACACCGCGATACGCGGTGCCGATCTGGATGAGGCGCGGGCAATGGAAGCGAAGCAGGCGGCGGAGGATGCAATGAAAAATCGTGCCTCTGACATCGACTACGCCCAGGCACAGGCCGAATTGGCAGAAGCCATTGCCCAGTTACGTGCAATCCAGCAATTGCGCAAACAATCAGGCCATTAAGATCAGGCCCAAGCACGGGTAACAAACACAATAAAAGCAGCTTCGGCTGCTTTTTTATTGGGTGTTTTCCACCGTAAAATCCCATGTGCCCTTCTGACGCGCTGCTGCCGGCGATTATCGGGCGGTAAGAATGTTTACAAGCTTCGCGATGATGTACCAGATAGAGAGAAACACCAGCCATATCAAAACGCCGATAATGGAACCAAACATGATGCTTTCAATTGTCAGGTTGAAAGCAGGTGAATATGCTTCCCAGGTTGCCTGGGCGATTTGCGGATCGGCCCCGCCGGTGAGCAGATAACCGAGTTGATGGAATAGGTCGGTGTCGAGCGCCTGAAGAGCGCGCCTTAATTGCTCGGCTGAGCTCACCATCGCCTGCAATGCCGCTCCTTCATCGTGAAATGTGGCGTCGGAACTGCCAAGGTGATGCTGTATCAGCTCCTTCAGACTGCCATGGTGATATTGATTGGCAATTTGCTGGAAGGGCTCAATATCCTTGAGAACCTGGTCGAGCCGGCCGCCTGCGCGCTGCCGATATTGTGCAATAAAGCTTGGAATACACCCCGCTGCGACTATGCCCGCCACCAATACGATACGATCAATAATCCCGCGTATGAAAGCCATGTTTACCTAATAAAGAAGTTGAGATAGCAACTGGCAGCACAGCAAAAACATTACGCAACATTATATTGCAATACGCATCAGGATTAATTCCTGCAACACTAAACTTTCTGCAAAACAATTCCGCGAAACCAGCCGCCGACGAGTAGTGGCTGATCGCTGAGCACGCGCAATTGAGGAACCTTTGCCAGTACGTCTTCAAATACAACATCCAGCCGCGTAGCGAGACGCCGCGACAGAGGATTCAGTGCGCGGCGCAGCCATGCTTGCTGTTGGGGGCGCAGGAATTTGTCGAAAATGATAACGGTTCCTCCGGGTTTTAGCACACGTGCAGCTTCGCCTAGACATTGTGCAGGTTGGGGCACGACCGCCAAGATGAGGTGCAGCACGACATGATCGAATTGCGCATCGGCAAACGGCAACGCCATGCTGTCGCCCAACACCCAGCCCACCTGCAAGCCCGCGCTGCGCGGCTTTGCATGCGCCAGCATGCCCGCGTTGAAATCGAGAGCTGTGTAGTGATGCAGCTTTGGCAACAAGGGCAGATCAAGACCGGTGCCGGCGCCGCTTAATAACACCTTACCCGGAAAATCCGTTGGCAGGGATTGCAAAGACCGGGTGCGCGCTTTCTGTAGCGGGAGTGAAATGGCCAGATCATAGAACGGCGCGATCAGGGTGTAGCTGAATCTGAGCAGCGGGTTTTCACGGTAGGGTTGATCGCGTAGGTTCATGGCAAATGTGTGATGCCGGTGATTCTGGTTTGCGCGATGGCTTTTGCCAGCACCTTGATGGTTTCGGGGCGTGCGAAGCTCTTGCGCCAGGCCAGCGCGATACGACGCGCTGGTGCCGGCTTGGCAAACGGAACGACATGCAGCAGCCGGCTCCGGTAGCGCGCACTGTTCGCCGAGGAGGGCAGCACGGTGATGCCAAGTCCGGAGGCGACCATGTTGCGTATGGTTTCCAGCGAGGTGCCCTGCTGAACTTCCGCGCCTTTACGGCTAATATCCGGGCAGGCTTCGGCGACTTGGTTGCTGAAACAATGGCCAGAATCTAGCAGCAGAACCTTTTCTTCGGCGAGTTCCTGCGCCTTGATGCTGCGCCGGTTGGCCCAGTGATGATTGTTGCTAACTACCACCTCGAATGGTTCGTCATATAAAGGCTGAGTAAGGATGCCAGCATCGCCGAACGGCAGTGCGATGATGATGACATCGAGCTTGCCATTGCGCAGTAAGGCGTCCAGATTGGCGGTGATGTTTTCTTCCACTTCCAGCGGCATGTATGGTGCAAGTTTTTTCAGTGCGGGGATCAGATCGGGCAGCAGATAAGGGCCGACGCTGTAGATGATACCGACACGCAAGGTGCCAGCCAACTGGTTATTGCCTTGTCTGGCAATCTCGCGGATACGCCCTATTTCTTCCATCGCACGTTGGGCCTGCTCGACTATCTGTGCGCCGATCGGAGTGATGGAGATTTCGCTTTTGCAGCGCTCGAAGATTTGTACGCCCAGTTCAACCTCGAGCTTTTGTATCGCCAGTGAAAGCGCTGGTTGGCTGATAAAGGACTTTTCTGCAGCGCGGCGGAAGTTGCGTTCCTGTGCTACAGCGACGACATAACGCAATTCGTTAAGAGTCAAAATGACACCTCCTTGTGATTTGTATAATAAATCACATTGGTTTAAACAATCAATTAGATTTATTGATGCATAAACCTAAAATTGCGTCCGTGGAAGAAAACCACTTTACTAAATTTAAGGAGAACACTATGCAACGACCGGAAATAAAAACCATCGCTAATATCGAATTGGCATTTGCCGGAGAGTCGATGGCGCACATCAAGTATCGCTACTTTGCCAAGATCGCACGTGCAGCAGGCGATGAGGAAACAGCGCGCGTGTTTGAAGAAACTGCGGCCCAGGAAGTGCAACATGCATTCGGACACCTCGATTTGCTGTATCCGAAGGAAACGATGAACCCTGCGCGCTGCCTGCAAATGGCGATAGCAGGAGAGACATACGAGTACACCGAAATGTATCCGGGATTTCTCAAGGCCGCGCAACAGGAAAAGCATGACGCCGCCGTGTCGGAAATTAATGAGCAAATCGCCGAATCCAAAGAACACGCCGAACGTTTTCAGGCGATGTTACAAAAGGCGGCAAAGCGTTTTGATGCATTGGCCAGAGTGGAAGAACGTCATGCCAATCAATATCGCGCCGTGTTGGCGAAAATTTCAGCTTGAATCAGGGAGAACAACATGAAAGTTTGGCAATGTGTGGTTTGTGGTTTTATATACGATGAAGCGCGTGGACTGCCGGGCGAAGGTATCAAGCCTGGCACGGCTTGGGCCGATATTCCTGATAACTGGGCGTGCCCAGATTGCGGTGTAGCCAAGGCCGATTTTGAGATGGCCGAGATTTGAACCTCTGACAATTGCCTCATTCCCGCGAAGGCGGGAATGAGGCACGAACGGATAACCTGGGATAAATAATGAAAACTATTGTTGTACTAGGCAGCGGCCTGGCGGGCTATACGCTGGTGCGCGAGTTGCGAAAGCTGGATCGTGACATTGCAATCATCGTAGTGTCGCGCGATAGCGGCGATTTCTACTCCAAGCCCATGCTCTCGAATGCATTTGCCCAAGGCAAGGATGCGGCCGCTCAGGTCAGTTCAGCGGCGGCGGAGATGTCCAGACAACTGGACTTTTCGCTGCAGAAATATATCGAGGTGCTGGGCATAGATCGCCAGCGCAGGCAGTTGAAAACATCTGGGGGTGTGATCGAATATGACGATCTGGTGCTGGCGCTGGGTGCTGACCTGATACGCTTGCCGTTACAGGGGGGTGCGGCTGATGCAGTGCTGTCGGTGAATGATCTTGCCGACTACGCGCGATTTCTTGGCGCGCTTGGATCCTTGAAGAAGAAGGTAAAGCGGGTCGCGATCCTGAGAGGTGGTTTGATAGGCTGCGAGTTCGCCAATGACCTTGCATCCGCCGGGTATGCCGTGACAGTGATAGACCCGGCCGCCTATCCGCTCTCCGGACTGATGCCGGAAGAGGCAGGCAAGCTATTGCTCGAACCCTTGGCAAAGCTTGGCGTGACATGGCGCTTTGGCGTGGCGGTGAAGGCGGTGGATAAGCAGGCTTCAGGCTATGCGCTGACTTTAACCGATGAATCGGCTTTGCACGCCGATGTGGTGTTGTCTGAGGTGGGTCTGCGGCCGCGCATCGAACTGGCGCGCGCTGCGGGAATCGTAGTGAATCGCGGCATCGTAGTGGATGCGCAATTGCGCAGCAGCGATGCGGCGATCTACGCACTGGGCGATTGCGCCGAAATCGAGGGACGCGTGTTGCCTTACGTTCTGCCTATCATGCACGCCGCGCGGGCTTTGGCACACGTGCTGGCGGGAGAAGATGCGCGGGTGGAATTTCCCGCCATGCCGATAGTGATCAAAACGCCAGCTTATCCGGTTGTAGTGTTGCCGGTGGCGCGTGATGCGATCGGCGAGTGGAAAACCATGGCACAGGGGGAGGGGATCAAGCAGGCTTTTTTCGATGCGAAAAACCAGTTGTGCGGATTTGCGCTCACGGGCGTGTACGCTGGCGAGCGTAGCGAAATGGTCAAACAGGTAACAATAAATTAGTTGCACGTGCGGTCCACATACCAACAATTATGGTGCGTAGATTGCGCTCTGCGTGATTGTTATAGTCATAAAATTGCACCCGAATAATCCAACGCGATGCCTGCAAACACCGCTGCACCCAACCAGTTGTTATGCAGGAATGCTTTAAAGCACGCGTCGCGTTGGCGGTGTTTGATCAGGTTGTAGTGATACATCGCGATACTGCCTGCCCCCAGCAGGCCTGAGTAATACACCCATCCCAATCCTGTCATCTGACCAACTATGGCTAGCAGAGCCAGCGCGATGATGTAGCAAGCCATTACCGCGACGACATCGTATTTGCCAAACAACAACGCCGAGGAGTGGATGCCGAGATGGATGTCATCATCCCTGTCCACCATCGCGTACTCGGTATCATAAGCAATAGCCCAGAACACATTCGCCGTGAGCAACAGCCACGCCACCGGTGGCACGCTGTTTAGCTGTGCTGCGAACGCCATCGGGATGCCGAAGCCGAAGGCGATGCCGAGATAGGCTTGTGGGATGGCGAAGAAGCGTTTGGTGAACGGATAGCTGGCGGCGAGCAGCACCGCCGGTACGGAAAGCAGCAGCGTCAAGGCATTGAGCGGAAGAATAAGCAGAAATGCGGCTAATGCCAGCGCAGCTGCCACCCAAAGCGCCTCTTTGGGGGCGATGCTGCCAGAAGTGATGGGGCGATCCTTGGTGCGCGCGACGTGCTTGTCTATGTTGCGGTCCGCGAAATCGTTGATGGCACATCCGGCGGAGCGCATCAGCACGGTACCGATCACGAAGATGACCACGATATGCCACGATGGAGCACCCCTGCCCGCGATCCACAGCCCCCATAGCGTTGGCCAGAGCAGCAGCAGAATGCCTATGGGCCGGTGTAGTCGTGTGAGTTGAATATAGAGCGACAGGCGTTTGGCGAGAGTCATTGCATTAAATCTAATAAAAAACTTCGCCGCATTCTGCCATAAGCTCCCTGAGCCATGCCAAGGTTAATTGACGAATCGCCCGCGCTGGAAAACAAATAAAAAAACGGAGCAGTTTCCTGCTCCGTTAAACCCAGGTATTGCACCTAGGGAGGGGATCAAACCGGGAATTAGTTACTGGCATAAATCAAGTGAGTGCATGATATTGCTTAGCAGGCAAAAGAGGCTATCGGTGTTTACCTGATATTTATGTAAGACGTCAGTAAATATTGTTATCGGTGTTTGTCTGACAAAATGACAAAAATCATCTTTGCGCTGTGGCTTTCCCGGGCTGCAGATTAAGCTGGGGTGCAGCGTTGCAGGATGTTTTGTTAGACGAGCAGGTAGTCTTGCTTATTTGCCATCCAGCGGTGCAGGTGCAAACGTGCCGCTTCGGGAAAATCCCGCAGCAAATCGTCAGCGGTATGCCGAGCCTGCTCAAGCAAATCGACATCAGTTCCGATGTCGGCGAAGCGCAGCATCGCCACGCCGCTTTGGCGCGCACCCAGCAATTCGCCGGGACCGCGCAACTGTAGATCCTGTTGTGCGATTGCGAAGCCGTCGGTGCTTTCAAAAATTATTTTCAGCCGCGCCCGCGCAAGTTCTGAGAGCGGCTGTTGATACAGCAGGATGCACAGGCTTTGCGCCGCGCCGCGCCCCACCCTGCCGCGTAGTTGATGCAGTTGCGCGAGCCCCATGCGCTCTGCGTGGTCGATTATCATCAGACTGGCGTTCGGCACATCCACACCAACCTCGATCACGGTGGTGGCGATCAGCAATTGTAGTTCGCCCGCCTTGAATGCGGCCATCACGTTCGCCTTCTCGGCATTGTCCAGCTTGCCGTGCACCAGCCCGACGCGCAGTTCGGTAAAGGTCGCGGTTAGCCGTTGATAGGTCTCAAGCGCGGTTTGCAATTGCAGTGTTTCGGATTCATCAATCAACGGGCAAACCCAATACGCCTGCTGCCCTGACATGCAGGCGGCGCGCACCCGCTCTATCACTTCGTCACGACGCTCATCGCTGACCAGCTTGGTAGTCACAGGTGTACGCCCTGGCGGCAACTCGTCGATCACCGACACATCCAGATCGGCGTAATAGCTCATCGCCAGGGTTCGGGGGATGGGTGTGGCGCTCATCATCAATTGGTGAGGTTCACTCATACCTGATTTGGCTGTTGAAATAGCATTGGCTGATTTGTCTGGCCCGGTCTTCGAAAGGGAACTCGCCCCTGAGCCCTTCTTGCGCAATGCGAGGCGTTGCTGCACCCCGAACTTGTGCTGTTCATCCACTATCGCAAGCCCGAGTCTGTGAAAGTTGACCTGTTCCTGAAACAGCGCGTGCGTGCCGATTGCGAGCAGTGTTTCGCCTGAGGCGATATGTTCGGCGGCAAGCTGTTTGTCCTTTTTCTTCAGGCTGCCTGACAGCCAGACCGGAGCAATGCCGAGCGGTTCGAGCCAGTCGCGCAGCTTGAGGTAATGCTGCCCGGCGAGGATTTCGGTCGGCGCCATCAGCGCGGCCTGATAGCCGTTTTCGATAGTCTGCAACGCGGCCAGGGCCGCAACGATGGTCTTGCCGCTGCCGACATCGCCCAGCAGAAGGCGTTGCATCGGATGTGGCTGCGACAGGTCCTGGCTAATTTCTGCAAAGGTGCGCTGTTGCGCCCGGGTCAGCGCGAAAGGCAGGGCACTGATCAGGCGAGTGGTGAGCTTGTGCTGTATTGCCAAAGCAGGTGCAGTGCGTTTGCTGCGTTCACGGTGGTACAAGCGCATCGACAACTGCTGTGCCAGCAACTCATCAAACTTGATGCGCCGCCATGCGGCGTGACTGCGATTTTCCAGTAGGGAGGCCGGAATTTCAGGGGGAGGATTGTGCAGCAGCTGGATGCTTTCTGCGAAGCCGGCTAGCTGCAATTTCTGCAATAGCGCTTCTGGCAAGGTGTCGGGCAGCGGTAGCGTTTCGAGCGCATTGGCTATAAGCTTGCGCAGCACAGACTGGCCCAGCCCGGCCGTGGTTGGGTAGACTGGCGTGAGATTCTGCTGCAACGGCGTACCGTCATCCACCGTGCGGCATCTGGGATGCACCATCTCCAGCCCGTAATAGCCATTGCGCACCTCGCCTACCGCGCGTATCTGCTTGCCGAGCGCAAGCTGTTTCTGCTGGCTGGGATAAAAATTCA
>Ga0224495_10002218_pt1 | contig 12868 bp, 12 predicted proteins | sample SF_Jul11_sed_USG_FD_168128 | JGI IMG/M metagenome (GOLD analysis project Ga0224495, IMG submission 168128) | Sediment microbial communities from San Francisco Bay, California, United States - SF_Jul11_sed_USGS_4_1 | ecosystem: Environmental > Aquatic > Marine > Sediment | place: USA: California... | reverse complement strand
GAGGAAGAAGATACCTTGCTCGAATTCGGGATGGAAAGTTTCTTGATTTAAGGAAGAAATAGATGCTTTTCAATAAGGGATGAACGCAAATTTAGTGGTAAAATCTCAATTTGGGATTTACGAGATGTGTCGTTAGGTGAGTTCAATCTTCCTACAGCAATTGCATGAGGTGGTCTATCTCAAATAATCTGACCAGTCTTATGGCGGTCCGGCAATCTCAGCATGACAGGTCCAACAAGGCTGCAAGGGAATCTGCCCACCACTCAGAAAGTAGTGCAACCCCAGGAAAGCAGCGAGAGAAATGACGATAATGACAACAACGCCTAAGACGACTTTTCTGACTTTCTTCACCCATGCATCTACTTCATCATCTTGTTGTTTAATAGTAGACATTTCATTTGACATACTGAAACACCTTTTTCATCATCTAGTTGCTTAGTAACAGAATTTCATTTGACATACTAAGCCATCTACTCTAAGATAAACTCAGTGTCTTTTTCATTTAGAACTGAGATGGTTCCAAGAAAAACAATGAGAAGTTGATGGTCATGACCATAGCGATTATTCGGATAGCTGACTTATGATCCTCGATAAGAGCTGTCACTCCAAGGCAGATGCGCAACCAGATGAATTTAAACTACCTCCAAGAGAAGAATGAAAAGAATCGAGATGACACCTCAAACAGGTCTGATAGCGGTACGAGCGCCGCAAGCCGAACATGTGAGATAATATGCATGGCTTATTTTTTCAATCTCCGTATCAGGACGGGTGCAGACAGGACAAATCACATAGGATTCAACATATCTGGCAACAAGCTCGTCTACGAGTTCGGTAGTGAACTTTCCATTAAAGATAGCAGTACCACCTTCCATTGTTCCTGCTGTGCCGAGCTGTCCCGAAACAAACTTGAGAACTTCCCTACCGGGTCGGTTCAGGACATTGATAATATCTTGGAAGTTTTGCCATAGACTACGATTCCCCTGAACCATCATCTGAACAGCAGGCACCTTGAATCGCTCACCTGATCGCTTGAATGCATCTTCAGGAACCTGAGTTCGTGCACGTTCCAGGAGTTTATCATAATCGTCCATACTTGAAGTCCCTCACTTTATACTATTGAAGGTATTGTTCTGGTAGACCTGATGGTCATAAGGTAGCCGGAAGATATCTGGCGGGGTCGACTTCATTGATGAGTCCATCCGCCACCAGGTCAAAGACCTTCATTTGGATGTCCATAGACTGATGCCCCTTTTTCTCGAAGAACGCTACTATGTCCTTGATATAGACTCCCTCAGGTACAGCATGCAACTCGATATAGTTCAGAATCTGTTTTGTGACACCGCCGAGTGCCGCAGCCTTGGCATTTGCTGATGATGGAGTCAGAAGTTGTTGGTCACTATCCTCTGCAACAGTCATCGTTACGCCGCTACGGGTGAGGATTGCTTGATAACGCTGCATGAGATGGAGACCCATGAAGTTGGGATCTTTAAGCTCCCTAACAATCTCTGGGACAAGATAGACCTCATCATCATACTTTCTTATCTTACCTATGACGAGGGCCAAGATATTCTCCTTGACACCCTCTAGCAAAGCTGCATCCTCTTCTCCCCAGACCTTTACCCTGATAGTATCGCTTCCATCGTCGAGCGTAATGCTTTCAAACCGTTTCCCGTTGGAATCTGCATCTCTATGATACTTGCCAACAACAAAACCAACAAGTGCTACCCTTCGGAGTTCCACGTCAAACGGAGATATCACGTGGGCACCATTGTCTTCTCGAAATTTGCCATTGATTATATCAGATATAGATGCTCTGACAGCCGTCATTCTTTCTCGCATAGGCGGATTCACCTTATCTCCTACTACTAGATAGGTAGGTCTCTATTTATGAGTCACGGAAGCAGTTTCATCTCGCATCATAGAGCTTATGTTTGTTTTCCTCGGACCATCAGAAAAAGTCGGATAATGAACTCTGATGTGTTGAACCACGGATTTCCTCCAATGCCTCTTGAAGCCGCTCTAGTGATTTTTGAACACGTGCCTCACTGAAGTCGTGTTCTGCACAGAGTATTCTCGAGATAACCTCAGGTTTTGGATCAGACCATTTCGGATGTTTCAGTTCAATCTTGGGAGGATTCAAGAAAATCTCGCGAATTTCCTCGTAAGGAAAATTAAATTTCTCACCACGCTCTTTTTCAATCTCTTCGAGGGTGCCATGGGCTTTGACGAGTTTCAGAGCTGTCTTCTGGCCTATGCCCTTTACGCTGTCATTATAATCAGTACCAACAAGAATAGCAATGTCAATGAGTTGCTCTCGCGTAATTCCAAGCATCTGGAGAGTTCTATCTAAAAGAATGAGCTCTGGGTCTATGCTCTTGTAAGTCTTTGAACGAGCCACTCTACGTCGTCCTGAGATAGATAGGTTGCGAATCATCCGTGGGCAATTATACAGAAGAGAGTCATTGTCTTGACTTGCACTAGCCCAGACTAGACCAGCTCGTGCCATCTGGGCAGCTACTGCTTCACCTTCTGAAGGTGCTTGAATCACGGGGATTCCGAGTGCATGAAGTAACTCTTTTGTCTCATTTACCATGGGGCCTGTGAGCTTTGAGCTTGCCTGCCCTGCCTTTCGAGCATCCTCAATCCGGCCCTCTTCCTTAGCTATTTTCCATTCCTCGTAGGCTGTATCCCGAATCTCACGCCTACGCTCTACTTCTGCTGATTTCAACTCTGGTGAAACCCCGTCAAAGACGTAAACCGGACTGATGCCATTCTCAAGCAAGTTGACATTACGATAGAACATACCGCTGAGATGACTGGTCACACGACCATGTCTATCTGTGAGTGGTGTGCCATCGGGTTGACGGATTGTTGCGAGGAAAGAGTAGATTGTATTAAAGGCATCAACTGCAATCTCTTTTCCAGATAAGTCTGAAAGAGTGAGTGTTTCTGCTTCGATTATATCAGCAAGCTTTGTACCCATCCAATCCACTCCACAGGATGTGATGTTATATTGGCATCACTACATTTTATCCTTTCCAGAGTGCCTACACTTCGACAACTTTATAACAATTGGCCAAATCGAGGCCAAAACTGGTACTGCGCAGTATCAGTCACAACCTTTCTGGTGATGTATTTGGCAAGTATGAAAGCTACTCGGTGTACTTCTTGTCACTCTTCGGTTTCCCCACAAGAGGATAATGTCAAGTTCCAGTGCCCATCCTGCGGGGATTTCACAATATGGCGATGCGAATCATGCAGGCGCTTTTCCAACAGGTACACTTGTCCTAATTGTGGATTTGAAGGTCCATAGACCCAGATTGGAGTTGATAATTGATGGCAAGAGTGGTAATGACAATAAAGATCATGCCGGATGGTGTAGATATAGACCTGGATAATCTTCTCACGCAAATCAAGAGCGCTATTCCACAAGGGACAGATGTTGGTGCAGTTGAAACCCAGCCTATTGCTTTTGGACTAAAAGCAATTAGAATGAATCTGGCACGAGAAGAATCCATGGGTGGTACTGATGATATCGAAGAAGCCATTAGCGCCATTGAGGGCGTATCACAGGTCGAAATTGAAAGAGTGTCACGTATGTAACTGGATAGAGTAAAAATACGGTAAATTACTATCTCTTGATACTTTTCATATAGATAGCATATCTACATAAACAATGGCTATATGATTTGTATAGCCGATTATATTGGTACGGAAAGAAACATTGAATAGCGGATAAAAAACGGAGTTTAATGATAAACAACTCCCGTCCCATTTCTAGAGTTATGATAGTCTTGGAGGTTGTTTCTAGACTGTGGTCGAAATTGTACTTAAGGTCGCAGAGGCCGAACATAGAGACATTGGCAGGTTCATAGTGCGTATTGATGCTATGTCAATGGAGAAGCTAGGAGTAAGAACTGGAGACATTATCCAGATCAAAGGCAAGAGAGTTACTGCTGCGATTGCATGGCCAGCTTACCAGGGAGATAAGGGACATGAAATCATTCGAATGGACGGGAGAATCAGAAGAAACGCGGGAGTTAGTCTAAGCGAAAAGGTGAGTGTTTCTCGGGCAAATGAGGAACCAGCAAAGAGTGTCACCCTTGCACCAACATCGGTTCCAATTAGACCAGAACCACGATTTGAGGAATTTGTGAAGAGGAAACTTCTCAATTGTCCTGTGACAGTACAGGATACTGTCTTCATACCCATTTTGGGGAGAGCGATACCCTTCAAGGTGACTTCAATAAAACCTGCAGGAACCGTAGTGGTACAACACTCCACAGTACTAGCAATTGCTGAGAAACCCACTGGTGATGTGGTTGGCACTTCAGCAGTCACCTACGAAGAGATAGGTGGACTCTCTGATGCAATTCAGAGAATCAGAGAGATGGTTGAGCTACCGATGAAGCACCCAGAAATCTTCAAGAGGTTAGGTATTGATCCACCACGTGGTCTGATTCTACACGGCCCACCTGGAACAGGTAAGACGCTTCTTGCAAAGGCAGTAGCAAGTGAGTCTGAAGCGAACTTTGTACACATAAACGGTCCAGAAATCATGTCCAAGTTCTATGGTGAATCGGAACAGAAACTCAGGAAGCTCTTTGAAGAAGCAGAAGAAAATGCTCCAAGTATCATATTTATCGATGAATTAGATGCAATCGCGCCAAAGAGAGAAGATGTCCAAGGCGAGGTAGAAAGAAGAGTTGTGGCGCAGTTGCTGGCTACAATGGACGGACTCAAATCCCGTGGACAAGTCGTTGTTATTGGTGCGACAAACAGAGTGAATGCTCTAGATCCAGCCCTTCGGAGACCAGGTCGATTTGATAGAGAGATTGAGATTGGAGTTCCAGATGAAACAGGAAGACTGGAGGTCCTTCATATTCACTCAAGAGGAATGCCATTAACTTCTGAAGGAGATGGCACGGTCGACCTGCAGAAACTCGCAAAGATTACACACGGTTTTGTAGGTGCAGACTTACAGGCTTTGTGTAGAGAGGCTGCAATGAAAGCCTTAAGGAGGTACCTCCCACAGCTGAACTTGGAGGATGATGAAATTCCTCAAGACGTTCTTGATGAGTTGGAGGTAAACAGTGGAGACTTTATGGAGGCATTGCGAGAGATACAGCCTTCTGCTGTGAGAGAGGTGTTCATTGAGGTTCCAAATGTCAAGTGGAGTGACATTGGCGGCCTAGAGAGCGTGATTCAAGAGCTCATAGAGGTTGTTGAGTGGCCTCTCAAGAAACCTGAGGCATTTCGTAGGTTAGGCATTAATCCTCCAAAGGGAGTGTTAATCTACGGACCACCTGGTTGTGGCAAGACTCTGTTAGCTCGAGCTGTTGCAACAGAGAGCGAAGCAAACTTCATCAGTGTGAAGGGGCCGGAGCTGATTTCCAAATGGGTTGGAGAGAGTGAAAAAGCAATTCGAGAGATTTTCCGGAAAGCAAGAACTGCTGCACCTTCAATCATATTCTTCGACGAAATCGATGCAATTGCACCCTCAAGGGGAGGCGGCTCAGGGGATTTCCACCATTCAGAGAGAGTCATCAGTCAGCTTCTCACAGAAATGGATGGCTTGGAGTCTATGAAAGATGTTGTTGTCATCGCTGCAACAAATCGTCCAGAGTTAATTGACAAAGCACTTCTTCGGACTGGTAGATTTGATAGATTCGTGAATGTTGATGCACCAGATGCTAAGAGCAGGAAAGCAATCTTTGAGATTTACATGGCAAATATGCCACTCGATGATGATGTTTCAATCAAGAAGCTCGTGGACCTTACAGAATACTATGTTGGTGGTGACATTGAGGCAATCTGTAGAGAGGCGGGGATGCGGGCTCTTCGAGATGACATGGAAACAGAGATAGTAAGCTGGAAGCATTTTGAAGAGGCTATAAAAGGTGTTCATGCCTCGACAACAAAAGAGATGTTGGAGAGGTTCAGGAAACTAGACCAATTCCTTCGAAGAAGCATTGAGGCTGAACCAGGAGCTCAATCTATGTATGGATGATAAATGAAGGTGATAATGTATGGCACCATGGAATGCATTACCCATGACTAACTTAGTCATTTCAATTCTACAGAAGCGCCATGGAGTTATCCTTGATGATGAACTGATTCGTGCGCTAAAGAAAGAGCTTGGAGCAGAACCCAGTGAAGCAGAGCTTAATGGAGCTCTTCTCCAACTTGAAATCAACGGGCTTGTCCATGTAAGTCAGATTACAAAGACCAAGCGTCGGATAGAAGTGATTTCTGAGGGAACTGAGTTCCTTGCAGTCGATGAGGATTAGTTGGAGATTTCTACGGGTGCAAGTACGATGACTGGTAAACGAGTTCTTGCAGCAGGCAAATTCGATCTTCTTCATCTTGGGCATCTTGCATACCTTGAGCAAGCTAGAGAACTTGCTGGAGAGGATGGTGAACTGGTTGTGGTCATTGCTCTTGATAAGACCATAGAGAAAGAGCGAGGCGCCCCACCAGTTTTTCCTCAGGAGCAGCGGCGAAAATTGGTTGAAGCATTGGGGATTGTAGATAGAGCTGTAATTGGTCTTGATACAGAAGATCATACGGAAATTGTGATTCAGATAAGACCGGATATAGTCGCCCTAGGGTATGACCAGTACACAGATATTGATAGGCTTGAGAAGCGAATTGCAGAAAGAGGGCTTCACACAACAATCGTAAGGCTGGAAAAGAAAACAGCTGATGGTCTGTGTTCTTCAACAATGATTCGAAAACGTATAATCGATTTCTACAGAGAGAATGGAAGAGCTAGGTGACACGCTAGATTATGAGCTCGCCTCGCTCCTCAGCCGCCCTTAGAAATTGGGCTTTCTTTTCCCTTCGTTCAATCTCTAATTTCCAGAGGAAGTAGGCAACACAAGTCGAGATAATTAGCAGAATTAGACCGCCAATCGTTTCTGATGCGCTTGCAGGGAAATGCTCCATGAACGCAGGTAGTGGACCAGCAATAAAGTAAGGCCAATTGGATGCAATACCCAATAGGTACAGAAGACCTACAAGTGTGATTTGTCGCAGGTAGCCAACTGCATGTTTACTCTCTTTAAAGAGCACTATAACAGGAGCGAACCAGAATAGATACCATGGCATAATCCATCGAAATACAAATAAAATACCAGGGATTAGATACAGGTAGAAGGGTATTAGGCAGACTAGTTTTTCTCGCAGAGACTTTCCTGAAAGCTCGGTTCTCTTTGGAAGATAATTACGGAAAGTGAGCAACATGAAACCTAAATAGATTACCAACGGTATTAGTGCAGGCGGCCACATGTACGAAGCACTTGGGTCAAGTGAACTATACATATTAGGTGTTTCAAGAGCCAGACCTGGCCATAATGGATTGACTACAAATGAGCTATAACTTGAAGTATTCAATAGGTGAGACACTAGAGACTCAAACGTCGCTCCAAAGAAAATGGGCACTGTTGTCAAGATAGTAGAGGCAAGAAGCCAGATAGAGGATAGTGGATTTCCTAAGAATAATACAGGGAATACAACAATGGGGTATATCTTTGTCTGGACTGACAAGCCAAGCGTGAACATTGACTTGCCGTGTTGATTCTCTTTCCAGAGAACAAGAGACATCAAAAGAAGACAATCAACGATAGGTTCGAGCTTGCCCCCTCCAGCAGCCATTGTAAGTCCATATATGAAATATGCTCCAAAGAAGTACCGTGCCCATTTTGCATTTCGTAATTTATCACCTAGGAGGATGGTCAACAGAACCAGATTCAGGTTAAAGACTAGCACCAGAAGAAAGTTCAACCACATAGGTTGCAAACTTCCAGTCCCCGAACCCGGAAACATCCACGTAGCTATCGCAAAAAAGATCAACCCAAAGACAGGATACTCGTATTGTACACCACCTAGATAATCAGGAAGTGTATGTAGACCATCATCGAAGTTGAATCCAAAGTATGTATCTAGATTGTATGCAAGTTCTGTATCATTCATATTATAGACTGTGAAGCCATAGATCCAGAATGCTTCACCATACATCTCATTTCGGTTCCTGTCCCGTTGTATCACCAATGTGTCAGCAATTGGTATAGCAATCATAGAGATGACTATACTGAGCACTAGATACTTTCTGTGTTCGTATATGCTAAGACTAATCGCTGAAAGCATTAAACAGTCATCCAACAGATGGGGCACGAGCATACTATATTACCTTTGCTGGACTAAAAAAGAAACAAGCATGACAACTGTAATATACCACATAGGGCTCGATGACAATCTAATCAGCTATTGGATGAGTGTATACAGCTTCACTGATGGCGGAGGACCAAGACTTGGAAGAGTTCATTAAGAATAGTAGGTCTTATGCAATTGCAGTCTGGATTTTCATCCCTATTGTAACCATTATTTTTGAGTGGATTTGGCCACCCTATATTTCGAACTTACTAGACACCAGCACATCCTATGTGCTAAGGAATCTTCTTCTCTTCCTTCTTCTGGGTCTTGTCATCAATGCAGTCTTCAAGAAGTTTGTTCCAAGATACAAGAGAGGAAAGATGTTAGTAGTAGGCCTTCTCTGGCTGATTTTCTTCTTAGTCTTCGATATGACATTCAGATACTACGTGTTGAATTTGAACCTAGAAGTTATATTACAAGACTATAATCTATTTGCCGGAGGTCTCCGAGGCCTTATTCTCCTAGTCATGTTCTTTGGGCCTCTTCTCATGGTCCGTACACACATCGGAGACCCCAATCTGTTCGAAATGCCACTCGGAAAAATGGCGACAATTGGACTGCTTCCATCAAGCTTGAAAATCTCATACTACAGAAGGAAGGGAGCTGAGATTGGACAAGGAGTAACGATTGGTCCATTGTCAATACTCGATTGCAAGAAGATAGTCATTGGTGATCATGCTGAGATCGGCATGGCTAACATGATACGCGCTAATGAATTTACACTCGGTCGCTATTCAAAGTTGGGAATGCTTGTAATTATTGATACTCACAAGGTATTGATTGGCGAGGAGGTCACTATTCAAGAGCAGGTATACATTGGCGGACTTAAGACCGATAAATCCATTATCGAGATTGGAGACCTCTCAATGATATTTGCCCAGAGCGTCATCAACCCGACACATCCAATCAAGATTGGGAAGAGAGTAGGAATTGGTGGGTCCAACTTCCTATTTACTCATGGAACTTGGCAGCCAGTTCTTGAAGGATTCCCTGTTGCATTTGGGCCAATTACTATTGAAGATGGGGTTTGGTTCCCATGGCGTGTCTTTGTCCTTCCTAATGTTCACATCGGAAAGGAGGCAACAATAGGGGCAGGATCCGTAATTAATAGAGATGTTCCAGCTCGTAGTCTGGCAGCTGGAGTTCCAGCAAAGGTACTCAGACGAGATGACGAGTACATCAAAAAACTCACAGACAAAGAAAAACGCGATATACTCAAGGATATGCTTATCGAGTTTGTTGGCTATCTTCGAATTGAAGATTGGAAGGTTTCTGATCCCATCCTTGAGAATGATTATGCTAAGACTTCATTCAGAACACCACGAGGACCCTCTTCAAAACAAGATAATCATGTAATATTCATGTTCGAAGATAGAAGTGAGCTCTGGGATATTGTACGCGAGAAGTCTTTTGTCATAACATTGTTTCCGATTGATTCCGAACGCGCTAAAAATCTGGAACAGGCTGGTTCTTGGTGGTTTGATTTGGCAAATAGCACTTGGGGTGGGACTCGAACAAAAGTAAGCCTTGTAGTAAATGGATGGCTCTCAAGATACGGCCATTGGATGAAATACTCCTCTTGAATGAGTGGGCGAATAATGAAAATCTCCAAAAGTGATTATTATAGGAACGAACTGGACATTACGTACCGACCTCCAGCAGCTCTGCAACTTGGGGTTGGTTTAGGTCTGGTAGAGTATATTCCATATCAGATTCGTGATTCCTTTGTTTCACTTCTATCGTTACTTAGGCCAAAGTCATCAAACATATCTAAGAGGAGGACCTTTCCAATCGATGATTTGGCTGATAGACTAGACCCCTCAACTGAGGAAAAACGTGAGTTTTGGCAGAAGGATTTCGGGGTGATTATGACTCACGATGTTGACACTCGAGAAGGGTATGAATTTGGACTCTCTAAGTTTATTGAAATGGAAAGAGCAGAGGATATGGTTTCAACGTTCAATATAGTTCCCAGCTCCCTCGAGTATCAATTAGATCCGGATTTTATCACATCGATATTGGGGGACGGGTTTGATGTAGGTATGCATGGATTGCATCATGATGGTAAGTTTGCCTTTCTACCTGAAGAGGAACAGAAGGCCCGAATCTTTAATGCAGCGAACCGTGCGAGGGAACTTGGCATACTTACGATAGGATATCGAGCACCTTGGTTGCATCGAACCAAGCAGATGATACGCTATCTGACTGAAGCTCAGTTCGACTGGGACTCATCTTTTCCAGACACAGATGATTCTACGATTGGGTATGCATCCACAGGTAGTAGGACAATTTTTCCCTTCTACCCACTATACAAAGATGGAAGTCTTTGGAAACAAAGCCCGCTGGTCGAAATTCCAGTATCAATGCCCCAAGATTGGACCTTGTTGTACTACTATAAACTCTCAGAAGAGAGTATGTTGAGAGTGTGGAAGAGGAAGATGGAATATATCAAATCACAGGGAGGGCTCGCCACATTTATTCTTCATCCAGATCAGGAAGACTTTGGGCACCCAAAACATCACAAGGCATACAGGACACTCCTACGAACCATAAAACAGGCAGACCCCGAGCTAATTACATGCAGTGAACTTGCAAGACGTTGGAAAAAGAAATTCCCTCCTTCTAATTAGCTAATTAGGTCAGGTATGTAGGACACGGCCAGTTGTCACACTTAAGACAGTTAATGCATTTGTCCTCATATACTGCTATCTTTCCGTTGTCAAGATATAGTGCACCTTGATCACATTGGGGAATACAGGAACCACAGGCTTGGCAGAGAAGAGCTCGTCGAGTAGCCCGTACAAATTGATCAGTGAGATGTTCCACTGTATGCTCATTAGGACCACGGACTACCACAGAACCTGAACTGAAGAGCGCAATATGGTTCTCTCCGGATGCCGTTCGAAGAGCGCCAAGCTCCTCAGAAACCTTTGTGGTTCCAAATATTGGCATGACCTTGGAAATTCTATTCAGGTCTATACCTGAGGAAAAGGCACCTTCAAGACTGAAACCGGACTTGGTACAGGGAGCTACTCCTTTTGTGATATTTAGCTCAATTTTCTCACCAGGACTCTGTCGACTAGGAGTGATATCTAAGCCAAGACGATTAACAATCTCTAGTTGTCCCTTTGGCAGATTCTTCCAACGCCAGAATCCGAGCTCATACCACTCATCAGGAAAGCCATACTTCTCTGCCCACTCGTGCATCTTCATCTCCCACTTCCTATGAAACTCTGGATGAGTCTGACGTAGGCTCTCAAGTTCAGCTAGTGGTGAAGCTGGACACAGGTAACAACCAATTCTGTGATACCCGTTTGTGTAGAGGGGATTGAAGTCAGTCTTCTCCTTGAATGTGAATAACCATACCTCAAGTGCGTTCCAATTCTGAATTGGATTGGCTGAGATTTGCCCTGGAACCCAAGGATTCTCTGTAACTCTGGGTTCAATCGATCTCTGAAATGACTCCATCTTCCTTTGACCCATGAAGGATAGGGTTTCACTACCAAGCTCTGATGCAATCGACGTCGCTGCAGGTCCTAGCTTGAGAACCTTACAGCACCAACGAAAGTCCCTTGCAGGTGGGCCAAAGACATCCAAAGACTCCCAGAACCGATTCTCAGCTCTCTCGCCAATTATTCGAACCTTACGATTCTCTGCGAACTTATGAATAAACTCTAGAGTTTCAGGAAGCTCAAGACCTGTGTCCATGAAGAAGAGTGGTGGACTTTCTCCTGTTGCTTTCTCAACAACAAGATATGTTGCAAGGGAGTCTTTACCTCCACTGAAACCTACGACAACAGGAAGACTCTTGTTATTCTCAATCACGCGTCTAATGAAGGAAACTGCCTCCTTCTCAATTGTGAAGAGGTCCTGAAGATTTGCTTTAACTGCATCATCCCATGTGGATTCGATTGCGTTCACTACTGAAGGAAAAGGATTGGATACCTCCCGTATCTTGACAGCGAAGCCTTTGGTTTCAGAAGCCATCTCAATCCCGCTCATTCGTGCTATACCTGTACCAATCACAATACCATCGGAGTCAATAATCCATACTTCATCATCAACCTTGATCTCAGAGTCACATCCCTGCACACCCGGGAGCATCAGGTTAGCACCATCTTTCAGATATTTCAAAACGCCATCGTGGATTGAAACCCACTTCTGTCTGCTGATTGAGCCAATTCTACGAGCTCCTTCGATGGTAAGGAGAAATGTGTATCCCCGTTTCTCAATGTCAAACCTTAATCTGCCAATTGTATACCCATCCACTACAATTTCATACATCGCGTCAAGGGAGGAAACCTTGTTCATGACAATTGTCTTGGTCTGGGGAAGTAGGACAAGACCCGCACCGTCTCCAAATTGAGTATCAATAGCTTGGATTGCTCTTTGGAGATGACCATCCATAGCAGGAAATGGATCGCCTGGTGGGGAAAGCTCAACTTGCCTAGGTTTCGTCCCGCACGTGGCACATTCTGTTTCTGCAATCCGTGGCACATTGCATGTGTCGCACCAGAAGAATCGAATCTTGGCCAAATACGGAGCGTGTCCTCTTCGGAACTTCTTGCGACTATGTTTTCCTCTAGACAGTTGTTACATCTCCAGCTATTCTTCTGTGGTCTGCATGCTTAACGCATTTTCACCTTTCGATAGG
>Ga0224495_10002216_pt1 | contig 12873 bp, 10 predicted proteins | sample SF_Jul11_sed_USG_FD_168128 | JGI IMG/M metagenome (GOLD analysis project Ga0224495, IMG submission 168128) | Sediment microbial communities from San Francisco Bay, California, United States - SF_Jul11_sed_USGS_4_1 | ecosystem: Environmental > Aquatic > Marine > Sediment | place: USA: California... | reverse complement strand
ATACGATTCTGGAGAATATCAGGTTCGGAAGGCAGCAGGCGGATGCAAAGCTGGTCGAGCAGGCGGCCCGCTCGGCCGCGCTCGCAAAAGATGTCGAGGGTTTTCGCGACGGCTATAACACGCTGGTGGGCGAACGCGGCATCACCCTGTCGGGCGGCCAGAAACAGCGCACCGCCATCGCCCGGGCTATAATCGGGGAACCCGCGATTCTCATTCTCGACGATGCCACCTCGTCGGTCGACACCGAGACCGAAAACCAGATCAATGAGAGAATCAAATCTGTCCTGGAAGGGCGAACCGCCATTATCATCTCCCACCGCGTCTCGGCGGTAAAAGAGGCCGACAAAATCCTATGCCTGCGCGATGGCCGCATAGCCGAGCAAGGCTCGCATGATGAACTGATCAATCTCGGCGGCTACTATGCCGACCTTTATCAGATGCAGCTTCTGGCCGAGGAGTTGGAGAAGCTATGACGGCGGCCAACAACTACCACGAGGAGGAAATCCTCGGAAAAGCCTACGACACCCGCCTGATGAAACGGCTTCTCGGTTATGTCCGGCCGTATCGCTGGATGCTGGCCGGGGCCGTGGGGGCGCTTTTGCTGAATTCCTTTTTCCAGATTTTCATCGCCTTTGTGACCCAGACCGGCATTGATGATTACATCCTGGCGGGCGACGCCGCCGGATTGGGACGCGTGGCCGGCGTCTACCTGGCCGTAATGGCCGTCATTTTCGTCACCAGCTACGGCCAGGTGTATATGACGGCCTGGCTGGGTCAGCGCGTGCAGGATGATATCCGCATGCAGATATTTTGCCACCTGCAGAAACTGCATCTGGGCTTCTACGACAAGAACCCGGTCGGTCGCCTGGTCACAAGAGTTACGAACGATGTCAACACCCTCAACGAGATGTTTTCCAGCGGCGTCGTGACGATTATCGGTGACATCGTCCTGCTGACCCTGATCATTGCCGCCATGCTGTACCTGAACTGGCAGTTGGCCCTGATAACTTTTGTTTCACTGCCCCTGCTGGTGGCGGTTACCTTCATCTTTCGGGCGCGGGCGCGCGACGCCTACCGCCTGGTGCGGCTCAAGCTGGCCCGCCTGAACGCCTTCGTCCAGGAACACCTTACCGGTATGAGCCTCGTCCAGCTCTTCACCCGGGAAAAGCGCACCTTCGATGAGTTCACCGCTATCAACCGTGATTTGCAAACCCAGCACTTTCGCTCGGTAATCTATTACGCCGTTTTCTACCCGACCGTCGAAATCATCGGGGCCCTCTCGCTGGGCTTGCTCTTCTACTATGGCGGGATTCGCATTCTCGATGACAGTCTGACTTACGGGCAACTGGTGGCCTTCATTTTCCTGGTCGAGCAGTTTTTCCGCCCCATCCGGGACCTGTCGGAAAAGTACAATATCCTGCAGGCCTCGATGGCGTCGTCCGAGCGCATCTTCAAGCTTATCGATACTGAACCCGCGATTTCTGAAACAGCACACCCCACTCCGATAAGGAATTTCTCGGGACGTATCGATTTTGAGAACGTCTGGTTTGCCTATAACGAGTGGGAATGGGTTCTCAGGGACGTCTCGTTCTCGGTGGCGCCGGGCGAAAAAGTGGCCATCGTCGGCGCCACCGGGGCCGGCAAAACTTCGCTTGTCTCGCTTCTTTATCGTTTTTACGATTACCAGAAGGGTTCTATTAAAATTGACGGGGTCGACCTGAGGCAGTTACATCTGACCGAGCACCGTTCACGCCTGGGGCTGGTATTACAGGATGTCTTTCTGTTCAGCGGCGACTATGCCGGCAATATCCGTCTGCGGCAGGACAATATCTCCGACGACGAGATCCTCCGGGCTCTGGAGCGGGTCGGCTTCGGCCGCTTTCTGAAAGACCTGCCGCAGGGCATCCACACGCCGGTTCGCGAACGGGGCGCGACGCTGTCGACCGGCCAGAAACAGCTTCTATCCTTTGCCCGGGCCCTGGCTTTTGACCCACGCATCCTCATCCTCGACGAGGCCACCAGTTCGGTCGACAGCGAGACCGAAAAGCTGATACAGGCGGCCCTTGAAGAACTGCTGCGCGACAGGACCTCCATCATCATCGCTCATCGCCTCTCGACCATCGAAAAGGCCGACAAAATAGTCGTCCTGCACCATGGCCAGCTCCGTGAAATGGGCCGGCACGATGAGCTATTGATTCAGAAGGGGATTTACTATAAGTTGTACCAGATGCAATACAAGAAACAGGCCATAACCTGCGAGGCAACACCGCCGGCGGTTAATCGCTAAGCGATGAGACAGACGAAAAAAGAAATACGCGGCTACCTTGAGGCCGCCGAGGACATCGCCCGGGCAGCCGGTGGCATCCTGAAACGGGGTTTCAACCGGCCGCCGGATATCAGGCTCAAGGGCCGCATCGATCCGGTCACGGTCTATGACCTCAAATCCGAGAAATTCATCGTCCGTTCCCTTCAGAAACGTTTTCCACAGCATGCCGTCCTGGCCGAGGAAGGCAGCGGCAGCGGCCGAGAGGGACCGTACCGGTGGATTATTGACCCCCTGGATGGCACCGTCGATTATGCTCACGGCTTTCCGGTTTACTGTGTCTCAATCGCACTGGAGTGTGATGGTGAGATTATCGCGGGTGTTGTCTACGACCCGGAGCGGCAGGAAATGTTTTCGGCCGGGTTGGATCTGGGCGCTCATCTGAATGGAAAAAAAATAAGAGTATCGGTGCAGTCCAATCTGGAAAGAGCCCTTCTGGCTACCGGCTTTTCCTATAATATAAAACACGCCCGCAGGAATAACCTGGGTCTTTTCGCCCGGATGGCCAAGAAGGCCCAGGGTATACGCCGTCTGGGCTCGGCCGCCATCGACCTGTGCTGGCTGGCCGCCGGCCGGATTGACGGCTTCTGGGAATTGTATCTCCATCCCTGGGATACGGCCGCCGGCAAGCTTATCGTTCAGGAAGCCGGCGGCATCGTCACTCGCTTCGATGGCCGCGCGCATTCGATATTTCACATGGATATACTGGCCAGCAACGGCCACATACACAGAGCCATGCAGGAGGTGCTGTAACTCGTGCCGAAGCCGGTTCTGTCGAAGAAATCTCACGGCAGCAATAACAGTTTATGTAATAGAGGTCCGACAATGAAAAAGTTTTTGTTCCTTCCGGTAAGTCTTGCCTGCCTTGTTTTGTTGATGCAACTGGTCTCCTGTGGGGGCAAGGAGAAAGAAAGCAAACCCGCCTCCGAAATACCCCAGACGGTGCGGGAAGGCGTCACCACCTGGGAGCGCGTCTACGAAAAGGACGGCTCGCGGACTTTCGGCATGGCGGTGGAAGTCCTCCCGGACAGCCGTTATCTTGTGGCGGGAAGCCAGATGCCGCTCGAGGGTAAGGAAGCCGTTTACCTGTTGCTGATTGATTCACTCGGCGACGTGGTCTGGGAAAAAACATATGGCAAGGATATCGCCATATGGGCCACCGACGTCGTGCCCGCCTGGGATGGCGGTTATTTGCTCTGTTGCCAGACCAACCCGGACGAGAACAACCAGCGCAAAGTATACCTCATGAAGGTCGACTCGCTCGGAGGCTACCAGTGGGACCGGGTTCTCAAGAGCGGCGGTGACGATCTGGGTGCCGCCATTGCCGTTACGACCGATTCGAACTACGTCATTGTGGGCAATACTTCCTCAATCAGTGATGGCGCGACGGGAGCAATCCTGATAAAGGTCGATCAGTCCGGAAGTATTATCTGGAAAAAGGCCTACTTCGACATAGGCGCTCGGGGGGCGGCGGCCGTACTGGCGGAGTCTGACGGAGGGTATGTGATGACAGCCAGTGTTATTGCCACCGAACCGTCGGCCAATGACGACGTCATGATCTTCAAGACCGACCCGGAAGGTAACGTGCTGTGGTACAAAACCTTCGGCGGAGAAAAAAGCGAGTCAGCCTTCTCATTAATTCCCACTGCCGACGGCGGCTACGCCCTGGCCGGAACCGTCAAGTCGATGGGACCGACCGGTGACGATTTCTATATTGCCAAGGTGGACGCCGACGGTGACCTGAAATGGGATAAGGCCTACGGCGGCGGCATGACCGACATGGTTTTCTCGTTAGCCCCGGCGGCCAATAATGGCCTGGTGGCCGCCGGCCTGTCGCGCTCGTTCGGCGACGGTATCCTGAAAGTGTACATGGGCAAAGTCGACAAAGAAGGTGATCTCCTCTGGGAAAAAGTCTTCCACATGGGCGACAACCAGCATGGCCGGTCGATTGCCCTCTGTCCCGATGGAGGCTACGTCATTGCCGCCGGTGCCCGCAAATCCCGAAGCTCGGTCTGGATGGCTTACGTCCTCAAGACCGATGAAAACGGCAACATCAAGGTCCCGGACATAGTCACCGACACGCTGCAGTAGTTGGCTGCCGAGTCTCTTGCTGTCGTTTGACTTGGTGGAGCGGCACAAGACGGGCGAGCCGTATTCTAATAGTGGACTGCACCAGGCCACGAGAACTGCTTGCGTCCGGCGCACGGTGCCGACACACGAGATCGGACGGTGGTGACCTAAGACCTGGCCGTGTTGACTGCCCAACAAATCACCTTGCCCCGATACACAGACAGCAAGAACCGAATAATCCATCTTGACATCACTGGGCAAGCCCACGGACTAACGTTTTCCCACTATCGTCGGCAACCTCGCTTCTCGCCGGCACCACCAGTACCGACGATCAAGGCCTGCAGATATTCCTCATCAAACTCCGAGACGTCCTGTAACCCGTAACTTATTCATTTGAGGTCACTTGTCGTTTTTCCCCGCGAGTCGAATCAGACCGCCATTTGCCCTCCGCTTAGCGGATTTAATCCTACATTCTCATCCGCGGATTGCGTATCTTCACACAGTGCCGACATGGACTGAATAGTAGCCGCAAACCGTTCGATAATTGTATTAGATAATATGGCAAAACCAAAACTGGTCAAATCAACTTCAGGAATAAGGGGCGTCATCGGCCACGGCCTTGACCCCGTTATGGTCACGGCCTACGGCGCCGCGTTCGGGACTTTTCTGAAAAAGGGAAGGGTTGTCGTAGGTCGCGACAGCCGGCCTTCCGGCGACATGATTACTCGCGCGGTCGTCTCGGGGCTGGTCTCGGTTGGAATCGACGTCATCGACATCGGTATCGTCCCCACGCCAACGGTAGAAATAGCCGTCAAAAAGCTTAAAGCCGCCGGCGGCGTCTGTGTCACCGCCTCGCACAACCCCGCCCAATGGAATGCCCTGAAGTTCTTCAACTCCTTGGGTGAATTCATCACTGCGGCCCAGTACAAAAGACTGGACAGCCTGTTCAACTCCGGCAAATTTGCGTTCCAGCCGGTCAACAGGCTGGGCAAAGTAACCACCCAATCGCATTGGATCGAGGAGCACATCCGGCGCACCCTGGCCGTGAAGACCGTTAATCGGGCGGCAATCAAAAGGCGCAAGTTCAAGGTGGTTGTCGATGCCGTCAATGGCGCCGGTTCGGTGGCCCTGCCGCTGTTGCTGAAGAAGCTGGGCGCGCAAGTGATCGAAATCAATTGCGCCGGCGACGGTAATTTCGTCCGCGGCCCGGAGCCGGTCGCGAAAAACCTCGGGCAACTGGCTCGCGCCGTAAAAAAACACGGGGCCGACCTCGGTCTGGCCTGTGACCCCGACGCCGACCGGCTGGCCCTCGTTGATGAAAAGGGTCGCCCGATAGGTGAGGAGCTGACACTGACAATCGCCGTCAGAGAAGTGCTCAAAAAAACCCGGGGCGCTACTGTCATAAACCTGTCAACCTCGAGTACCACTGCCGACGTCGTCCGTTCGATGGGTTCGCGGTTGTACTATTCGAAGGTGGGCGAGGCCAACGTGGTCGAGGCGATGCGCGCCAGGAAAGCCGTCATCGGCGGCGAAGGTAACGGCGGTGTCATTTATCCGGTTTTTCATGCCGGTCGGGACGCCCTTATTGCCGCCGCCTTGGTTTTATCGGCGCTGGCTGAGGAGAAAACGAGCCTGTCGGGACTTGTGGGAACTCTGCCCAAGTATTATAATATAAAGTCGAAAGAGTTACTTCCCGACGACTTTACCAGCCGACTGAAACGCTTTGAAAAAAAAGCGAACAAACTGCTGGGGAAGACTGTTATTGACAGGCGGGACGGGTTGCGATTTGATTTCAACAAAGGCTGGTTACAGATAAGATCGTCGAATACCGAGCCGATCTTTCGCCTGATAGTGGAAACCAGCGATAAAGCGCTGACGAGCAAGTTACTGAAAGACGTGATGAGTTTCTTCAAGAAGGGGTAGCGTGGGTTTATGTGTGGTATTGTAGGCTATGTCGGCCATAAAAAGGCCCTGCCGGTTCTGATGAGCGGCCTCAAGCGGCTGGAGTATCGGGGCTACGATTCAGCCGGAATCGCTTTGCTGACCGACCACGGCCTGATGGTCGCCAAGTCGGCCGGCAAGATTGCCAGGCTGGAGGCCATGATCGGTGACATCGATTACAATTGTGAGCACGGCATTGCTCACACGCGCTGGGCCACACACGGCGAGCCGACCCAGATTAACGCCCATCCTCACACCGATGCCAGGGGAGAAATCGCCCTCGTCCACAACGGCATCATCGAAAATTTCCGGGCCATTCGCGAGTTCCTTATTCAGCAGGGGTTCACGATAAAGACAGAAACCGACACCGAAATCCTCGTACATCTTATCCGGTTTCATTACCGGGGCAATCTCACCGAGGCCGTGCGCAACGCCCTGGCCCAGGTCGACGGCACCTACGGGATCGCCGTGATTTCCTCCTTGCACCCGGGCGTGATCGTGGCGGCCAGGATGGGTTCCCCCCTGGTCATCGGCCACGGCGATGGCGAGAAATTCGTGGCTTCCGATGTCTCGGCCATGTTGGAGCACACCAATCGCGTGGTCTATCTTGACGACGGCGAAATTGCCACCGTCACGGCGGACGACTACAATATCACCACTATTCAAAATGTCAAAATAACGCCGCAGGTCGAGGAAGTGAGCTGGACCCTTGACCAGATTGAGAAAGGCGGCTATGACCACTTCATGCTCAAGGAAATTCACGAGCAGTCCACCACCCTGCGCAACGCCACCCGGGGACGACTCAACTACGAGGAGGGCATTCCCCGCCTTGACGGTTTGAACCTCCAGTACGAGGAACTGCGTCGAATCCGGCGCATTATCATTACCGCCTGTGGTACCTCGTGGCATGCCGGCCTTATCGGCGAATACATGATCGAGGAACTGGCGCGGGTCCCGGTGGAAGTAGAGTATGCCTCGGAGTTGCGTTACCGTTCACCGATTTTCGATGACCACACCATTCTGCTCGCCATCAGCCAGTCAGGAGAGACAACCGACACCATGGCCGCCATCAGGGAAGCCAAAAAGCGCGGTGCCACCGTGTTGGGGCTGGTCAATGTCGTTGGTTCGTCTATCGCCCGCGAAACCGATGGCGGCGTCTACATTCACGCCGGACCGGAGATCGGCGTGGCCTCGACTAAAGCCTTCTCCTCGCAGGTCATTGTGCTGTCGTTGATTGCTACTCTTTTGGGTCGCATGCGCCAGCTCTCCGTGCAGCAGGGCCAGGAAATTATCCAGGGCATTGAAAATATCCCCGCCCAGGTGGAACAGATCCTGACGATTGAGGAGGAGATCAAAGCCATCGCCGCCCAATATTACAAGGCCAACAACTTCCTCTACCTCGGCCGCGGCATCAACTACCCGGTGGCCCTGGAAGGCGCCCTCAAGCTAAAAGAAATTTCGTATATACATGCCGAGGGATATCCGGCGGCCGAGATGAAACACGGCCCCATCGCCTTGATCGACCAGAACATGCCGGTGGTGGTCATCGCCCTGAAAGACCCCGTCTACGATAAGGTGATGTCAAACATCTCCGAGGTGCGGGCGCGCAATGGCCAGGTTATCGCCATCGCTACCGAAGGTGACACGGAAATAGCTAATCATGTCAACCATGTTATTTATATCCCGTATACCTCTCGTTTGCTCACCCCCCTGCTGTCGATAATTCCTTTGCAACTGCTGGCCTATCATATTGCGGTCATGCGCGGCTGTCATGTCGACCAGCCCCGTAACCTGGCCAAATCGGTCACCGTGGAATAAGACGGCTTCGGGCCTGTTTCTTATGCGACAAATCCGGGGCGGCTTGAAAAAGCCGCCCTTTCTTATTGCTCCACTTTGGGCAGATCGCGTTCGAGGGCTTTGTCCTGCCGGAAGCCCAGGACATAGTCGGCCTGCATGAGCGTATGAATCTCGCGCGTACCCTCATAAATCGAGGCTCCCTTGGCGTTGCGGTAAAAGCGCTCGACCGGGTATTCGTCCGAGAAACCGTAAGCCCCGAAAACCTGCACGGCGTTGGCGGCGGCGGCCTCGGCCTCGCGGCAGGCCACCCACTTGGCCAGCGAAGTCTCCCGTGTGGACCTCAGGCTCTGGTTTTTCAGCCACCCGGCATGCATCCACAGGTACGACGAGTAACGGTAACCGGCTTCCATGTTGGCGATCATCTGCTTGACCAGTTGATGCTCCTTGATGTACTTCTCGAAAGTCTTCCGCTCCCCCGAGTAGGTCACGCAGGCGTCGCGGCAGGCGCGTATCAGGCCGCAGGACCCGGCGGCGACGGTATAGCGCCCCTGGTCCAGGCAAAACATGGCAATCTTGAATCCCGCTCCCTCTTTGTAAACCAGGTTCTCTCTCGGAACCCTGACATCCTGGAAGGCAATGTAGCCGGTGTTGCCGGCGCGTACGCCCAGCTTGCCGTGGATGGTGCCGGTACTGACGCCGTCAAAGGCTCGTTCCACTATGAAGGCGGATATCCCCGTGTGGTCGCGCTTTTTCTTCTTGTCGAGGTCTGTCCAGGCAAAAACCAGAAAGTAATCGGCGACATCAGCCAGCGATATCCACATTTTCTCGCCGTTGAGAATGTAACCGCCTCCGTCCTTAGCGGCCGTGCACTGTATGCCCACGGCATCGGAGCCGGCCGCCGGCTCGGTAAGACCGAATGTGGCTGTCTTTTCACCCCGCGCCGCCGGAACCAGGTACTTCTGTTTCTGCTCTTCGCTGGCCCAGGTCAGAATCGGCAGGCTGAACAGGCCGATGTGAACCGATAGAATGACACGTGCCGAGGTATCGCCGTATTCGAGTTCTTCGCAGGCCAGGCCCAGGGAGATGTAATCCATCCCAAGCCCCCCGTATTCCTCGGGGATGCAAAAGCCGAGGAGATTGGCCCGGGCCAGGGCCGGCAAGAGGTCGGGGTTGAGCTTCCCAGCCCGGTCAAACTCGGCGATACCGGGTATGATTGCTTTTTGGGCGAGTTGGCGGGCCATATCCCGAACCGCCAACTGGTTGTCCGTAAAGGAAAAATCTATCATGGTGTATAATACTCCCATTAATAATAGTGGTCGGATTTGTGCCCCAAGTATACGGCCAAACCCTGCCCTGTGTCAAACCCCGGAAGGCTGTTTGGGAACGGCTGGCAATGAGCAAGGGCTGTTTCTATGCCGCTTGCCCCGCATCTGGTTTTTGCGTATATTGCCACTTTCCGGAGAGGCAGGACATAGCTCTTGAGTGACTCGACACGCATAAAAGCGGACATAATTCCCTATACAGCCGAGTTCTCGGCCGTCGTTCGCGCCTGGATCGACTCGGAGGAAACATATTTCTTTGTCTGCCGGGGCAAGGATTTCCCTCCCCCCGATGACATCGTGGATAGCTGGCAGCGCCGTGAAGTCGTCTCGCACCTTCTCTTTTCGGAGAACAAACCGGTTGCCTACGGCGAATTATGGCACCGGCCGCTTGAGCGAGCTATCGAAATCGCGCACCTGATAGTCGATCCGTATAAGCGCAGCCGTGGTTTCGGCACCAAGATGGTCGAACTGCTTTACCAGCGAGCCGCCACCCGGTCCGGCGTTACCAAGATCATGGCCAATCTCTATAACGATAGTGCCGTCGCCCTCGGCTGTTACCTTAAAGCCGGGTTTGAACTTATCGGCACGGCGGACTATACCATGGGCCTGAGACTGATCCGGCTGGTGAGAAAATGATGTCAATTATTTTCAATAGAGGAGTAAACGATGATTAAGAAAGTAGGTATTGTCGGATTCGGGCAGATGGGTTCCGGCATCGGGCAGGTGGCCGCTGCGGCTGGCTATGAAGTTGTCGCGTGCGACGTTTCCGAAAAAGATTATGAAAGAGGCCTGGGCTATATCACGCGCTCGCTCGACAAGGCCATCGAGCGCGGGAAAGCGGACGAGGCCGCCAAGAAAAAGGTCCTCTCCAACATCAAAGGCGTGACCAAACTGGAAGAACTGGCCGACTGCGATCTGGTGTGTGAAGCCGTCGTCGAGAACATGGACGTTAAAAAAGAAGTCTTCAAAAAACTCGACTCTCTGTGCAAACCGGAGACGATCCTGGCTTCCAATACTTCCTCGCTGGCTATCGGCGACATGGCGGCCGTGACCGCCCGCCGTGACAAGTTTGTCGGCCTGCACTTCTTCAACCCGGTGCAGATTATGAAACTGGTCGAAGTCGTGAGAACCCTTGATACATCTGATGATACTTTCGTCGCGGCCCGAGAATTCGCTGAATCGGTCGGCAAAACGTGCGTGACGGCCAAGGACTCTCCCGGTTTCGTGGTCAATGTCCTTCTGATACCTTACCTGCTTGACGCCATCCGGCAGTTGGAGCGGGGCCTGGCAACCAGGGAAGACATCGACAACGGCATGATGCTGGGCTGCGGACATCCCATGGGACCGCTCGCGCTGACCGATTTCATTGGCCTGGATACCACTATGTTTATCGCCGACATCATGTTCGACGAATTCAAAGACGGCCACTACGCCGCGCCGCCCCTTCTGCGCCGCATGGTGAACGCCGGTTATATCGGCAAAAAGGCCGGTCGCGGATTTTATGATTATGCCAAGAAGAAGTAGCAGACGCCAATACCAATAGTGAGAAAGTTGGTGCAAAGATAAAGGGACTCGCCATGACGGAATACAAGAATATCCTGGTGGAAAAAAAAGACTCCGTTCTGATTGTCACGATCAACCGCGAACGGGCCCTCAACGCTCTCAACAAGGAGACGGTGGGTGAGCTTCAGCAGGTTTTCAGCTACTACTGGACCGCGAAGGACATCAACTGTGTCATTATTACGGGCAGCGGCGACAAGGCTTTTGTGGCCGGTGCCGACATTCCCGAGCTGGGCGATCTCGATGTCAGAAGCGGGACCGACCTGTCGGCCAATGGCCTTTACTTGATGAAGACCATTCAGAACTTCCCCCGCCCGGTCATCGCCGCCATCAACGGCTTTGCCCTGGGCGGTGGATGTGAACTGGCTATGGCTTGCGATATTCGCCTGGCATCCGAGAAGGCCCGCCTGGGCCAGCCCGAGGTCAATCTCGGCATCATCCCCGGCTACGGCGGTACGCAAAGATTGTCGCGCCTGGTGGGGCGCGGCAAAGCCTTGCAGCTTATCCTCACCGGCGACATGATTGACGCCCGCGAGGCTTTTCGCGTCGGCCTGGTGGATGAAGTGTACCCCCATGAAGAGCTGATGACCAAAGCCCTGGAGATGGCCGGCAAGATTGCCTCCAAGGCGCCCCTCGCTGTCTCAATGGCGAAGGAGTGCATCAATCGCGGGCTCGATGTTTCGCTCGCCCATGGCTGCGACCTGGAAAAAGCCAACTTCGGCCAGGTCTGCGGCACCGGCGATAAAAACGAAGGAATCGAAGCCTTCATGGAAAAGCGGCAGCCGAAATTTACTGGCCACTGATCCCGGCTGGCGGAGAGCGTCGAATCGCCCTGCCATAGAGGAGCGGTTATGAAAAGTACTGAAATCAAGCAGAACCGTTTGTATGACGAGTTCGCGCATCTCTGGACGCTTGTCAGCAATCCGGCGGACTACGCCGAGGAGGCGGCCAATTGCCGGCGCGTGTTGCGCGACAAACTGGGTGAGGGCCGCCACGAAATCCTCGAATTGGGTGTCGGCGGTGGCAACAACCTCTCGCACTTAACGGCAGACTTTAAAGCTACCGCCGTTGACATCTCCGAAAAGATGCTCGCCAATTCCCGCAAGCTCAATCCCGAAGTCGAACACTTCGTCGGTGACATGCGGACCGTCCGTCTGGGGCGTACGTTCAAGGCTGTGCTCATCCAGGACGCCATCAACTACATGCAGACCGAAGATGACCTCCGGGCGGCCTTCGCGACTGCCCGGGAGCACCTCCGGCCGGGCGGTGTGCTGGTAACCTCACCCGATTACTTCCTCGAGACATTTGAGGATGGTGTGGTACGGCACCGTAAACAGTCCGAGGAAAAAATCGAACTGACTTACATCGAATATGACTATGACCTCGATCTGGCCGACTCGAAGTTCGAAGCTATCGCGTTCTACCTGATTCGGGAGAAAGGTCAACTTCGAGTCGAGCTGGACCGACATGTTCTCGGCCTCTTTGCCCTGAAGACTTGGCTGGAACTGATGGAGGAGGCCGGCTTTGTGGTCGAGAAATATGACTGCGACGTTAGTGATGTCCGCCGCCAGTCGTTCTTGCTGGTGGGAGTCAAAAAGTAACCGGAGGCGATTATAAGCGCAGTCCCTGAAAAGCGTATGGAATATCAGATTCGTCCGTTAGACCGGGGCGACAGGGAGTGGGTGCTTGGCGTGATCCGTCACTGGGGTGCGGATTTCGTAGTGACGAGGGGGCGAAGAGTATATCCGCAGGACCTCGATGGTTTCGTAGCTGTCGACAGTGCCGGTCAGCGCCGGGGGCTGCTGACCTGTGAGATCGTGGGCGACCAGTGTGAAATCGTCACCCTGGACGCTTTTGAGA
>Ga0224495_10002215_pt1 | contig 12874 bp, 15 predicted proteins | sample SF_Jul11_sed_USG_FD_168128 | JGI IMG/M metagenome (GOLD analysis project Ga0224495, IMG submission 168128) | Sediment microbial communities from San Francisco Bay, California, United States - SF_Jul11_sed_USGS_4_1 | ecosystem: Environmental > Aquatic > Marine > Sediment | place: USA: California... | reverse complement strand
GTTCGCTTTTTCCCGAAAATTTCATCCCAAAATGGAGAATCCCTGCAAATTTTATACTCCTTGCCATAAAATCAAATTGGGACGCGGGTTTTACCTGCGCGAGTTTGGGAGCATTCAACATTTCATGTTTTTTTATTGAACGGGAGTCTCTGGATAATGAAAAGGTTGATTGTAATGATAATCAGGCTCCGAAAAAGACTCAAGGAAGTAAAGAGAACTGGATTTGCCGAAGGTGAAATGGCGGCAACGAAAAGATGTAAGAAAAAAATGAATGCTTTGTTTCAGGAACATGAAAAGCAAGTTCATGAAATATTAAGATCGCATCGTGTTGAAATCAAGATATTGGAAAAAGAATATCTATTTAAACAGGCTCGATTGGAAAAAAAAATGAAAAAACTGGATGATTTAATCAGAGAGTGGGAAACCAATATTTATTCTGTCAGAGAAATAGCAAGTCAATCAAAGGAAGTTTTGGCACGAATCAAACAAATTATGTATCAAGACAGAAAAGCGCTGGCTAATGCGCTGGATGATGAAGCCACGATTGAAATGCTACAAGTCAACTTGAATAATATAATTCAAAAGCAGGGGAATCTTTCCCAAAACCGGGCATAATTGGAAAATTGCAATTTCTTTTGCTAAATTCATATAATTCGCATATATTTTCATTTACAGGGGTCTTCATTTTTACAATTTGTTGGCGGTAGTTGTTATGAAAAAATACTCAAGATGGTTATTTTTAGGTTTGAATGTTTTGGTAGTTCCATTTTTATATGGAAGTTGTAGCGATCTGGATTTCCAGGAATCGGAGGAGAGCGGCGAAGGCAGTCATCGTCCAGGAGAAGATTGTGGTTCATGCCATGGAAATCAGGCGAGAGCATTTACTGTGTCAGGAACTATTTATAAAGATGCATCCGGCAGCGCAGCGGCGCCGGGAAGTGTCATTGTAATCAAAGATACAAACGGAGGAGAGTTGTTTCGTCTTACAAGCGATAGCAACGGAAACTTCTATACGAACAAATCGCTGGTCTATCCCGCAAAAGCGGAATCGCCTGGAAGCAATAAATCCATGGTACAAAGCTTTAGCGCAACCGGCGCTTCATGCAATAACTCTTCATGCCACACATCTTCAATGCGTATTTATTAAGATGTCGTTTATGTTCCTGTTGTTCTTGATGGACTTTTTACCGGTATTATGTCTGCAACAAGGTATAAAAAATAATTTCAGGAGATTGAATTGAAGGCGGATAACTTAAAGGAACTTAAATCGATCCTCTCAAGTATCGAGAATCAGGTGAATAATCGCTTTAAAGGTTTGAATCTTCAGGCACAGGAAACAATGCTTGCGGATTTAAAACGAAAACTGGAAAATCCAAAATTATGGGAAGATGACAGTAAAATCCCGGAAGTTCGTAATATTCAAATGCAAACGGCTGTAATTGAGAGAAAACTCGATGGGTGGAACAAGGTAAAGTCTGGAATCAGGGATTTAATGGAATATACCGAAATTGCCGAACTTGAACAAGAAGATTCTATGCTGAGCGATCTGCTAAAAAAGACAAACGAAATGGAAAAGTTGTTTTATCAACTGGATCTGGAAAGTTTATTGAATGGGCCAGATGACTCAAAAAATGCTTTTTTAAACATTCATCCGGGGGCAGGTGGGACAGAATCCCACGACTGGGCAGATATGCTTTTTCGTGCTTATAGTCGATGGGCCGAGAATTCCGGGTTTAAAGCGGAGATCGTGGATTATCAGGCGGGTGAGGAAGCTGGAATCAAGAATGTTACTCTCTATATTCAGGGACCAAATGCCTATGGCTTTCTTAAGGCAGAAAACGGAGTGCACCGACTTGTGCGAATTTCTCCCTTTGACTCCAATAAACGACGACATACGTCGTTTGTATCTGTTCATGTTTCTCCCGAAATTTCAGATGACGTGGAGGTAAATATTAATGAAAGCGATCTTCGTATTGATACTTATCGATCCAGCGGTTCTGGTGGTCAGCATATCAATAAAACAGATTCCGCAGTCAGGATTACTCACAATCCAACGGGAATCGTTGTTGCCTGTCAGAATGAGAGAAGCCAGATTAAAAATCGATCTACCGCGATGAAAATGCTTAAAGCAAGACTGTATGAACTGGCGCAGGAAGAAAAAAATAAAGAAATTGAATCCAAATCCGGCGAAAAGAAGGATATTTCCTGGGGCAACCAGATTCGATCTTATGTTTTTCATCCCTACAACATGGTTAAAGATTTACGCACAGGTTATGAAACCGCCGATGTTCATGGCGTTATGGATGGAAATTTTGATTCTTTTATCGATGCGTTTTTGCGACAAAAATCTGCCGAAAACAATTGATCATCTATAATTGTTAAATTGCAACGGTATCGTAATATCTTTGTTGCTTTTTAATAATTGTATTACATCCTGAAGATCATCCCTGGATTTGCCGGTTACTCTGATTTTTTGATCCATATTCTGTGTTTTTACTTTAAGGTTGGAATCTTTTATGATCTTATTTATTTTTTTTGAGTTTTCAATGTCCAGTCCCGCTACGATTTTTGCTTTTTGTTTTACTGTTGACCCGGCTGCTCTTTCCAGTTTTTGATAGGTTAGAGCCTTTAAGGCAATTCCTCTTTTGACGAGTTTCGTTTCAAAAATATCAAGGAGTTGTTTTAATCTGGATTCGTCATCAGCCGTTATTGTAACTTCTTCTTTTGTTGTCTCTAAATCGGCGATAGAATTTTTAAAGTCAAATCTGTTTTGGATTTCCCGTTTTGTCTGATCAATTGCGTTGATTAGTTCCGGGTGATTAATTTCTGAAATAATATCAAATGAAACGTCTGCCATCATTGCTGTCCTTATTGCTTAATGAAATTGCGCGGAAATGTTCCGCCGTAGTCGAATAATATATTAATTCCATCTTTTCAAACATTTTTTGTATCCTTTTAAGGCAGGCGCCATTTTACTTGAAATGATTTATGATGCTTCCAAATTCACGCAGGTAAATTGCAGAAAGGTTCGTTTTTCCCCGAAATTTTCATCCCGCAATGGAGAATTTCTTTAAATTCTATACTCAATGACATAAAATCAAATTGGGACATGGGTTTTACTGCGTGAGGTTGGGAGCATTTAATTTATGATAGACATGGCGTTTTTTAAATAATTTCTGGATCTATGCGCGAAATAATCAAATTAGAATCTACTGCCGGAACAGGATATTTTTATACAACAACAAAAAACAAGAAACTTCATACTGAAAAAATGGAAGTTAAGAAGTTTGATCCAAAAATAAGAAAATATGTTGTTTTTACTGAAAAGAAAATCAGTAAATAAGAAGCTTGTAAATTTCTTGAGGTAAATCTTTTGTTAAGCAGAATGGTTTAATACTCCCGGAAAGAAGGAACTTTGCATTGCGCCAATAAGGTAAAGTTTAGCGTATTCTATTGATTTTTGAATATCGAAACCACGCGCAAGGCTGGCGCAAAGGGCAGCCGAGAAAGTACATCCAGTTCCGTGGAATGATTTTTTGAAGTTAATTTTTTTAAATGAATATTTGTGGTAACCTTTTCCAGTAAACAGGGTATCTACTGAATTTTCATTGTCAAAATGCAAATGTCCGCCTTTTATAACTACATTTTTTGGACCCATTTCAAAAATGATATGAGCTGCTCTTTGCACATCATCATAAGACTCGATCGAAATACCGCTAAGAATTTCGGCCTCCATCCGGTTTGGGGTAATCACGAAACAATGGCCAATCAATTCAGATTTTAGAATATCGACATAATTTGCTTCCGTCATCATTTCCCCGTTAGATGACGCCAGAACTGGATCCATAACCAAAGATGGCAGGCGAAAATCCGCGATAGCTTTGGCAACAACCTGGAGATTGGCGACGGTCGCAAGCATACCTGTTTTCACGGCAAGGGGTTTGCAATAATTTACAGCATATTCAATTTGTTGATAAACCAGAGCGGGAGCCACGGCCTCATAAAAAGCAAATTTATCCGGATTTTGAACTGTTACAGAAGCGACGGCAGACAGTCCAAAACAACCCATTGCCATAAATGTTTTTATATCTGCCTGGATACCAGCGCCACCGCTATTGTCTGATCCTGCAATGGACAAAACTGGAAAAAAATCATTTTTATTTTGAGGAATCATGGATTGCCGCTATTTCCCTGAAAATACATTCTTTAAGTGTTTTTTGAAGCATTCTTTTGCGGGTGTAAAGACTAAAAAAGGGAATTCCTGTTGAGATTGCAATTTTTGTTTTATTTATGAACCCCCGTTTGACAAAAAAAGCGCGCATTTTGATTTCACTTTGTATAAGCTGAATTTCCCCTGGTACATCTCCCACAATTTTCACAATTTTAAGCTGTGACATGCTCCTTTTCTTTTCGCTCCATAATTTGCATAAATGCCAGGATTCCATATCAACGAGATTGTGATTAGGTTTTAAACGAGGATCTTCCCGGTCTTCCATTGAAAGCAATGGTTTTTCAACAGTAACTATAGAATGTCTTTTGACTTCTTTCGGAAAGGTGTGGTTTAGAGAAAAAACCTGATTATTGGTTATAGAAAAAACAGAGTCAATACGGCAAATATCGCTTACAGAGTACTGGTTGGAAAGCGCTCCGCAAAAGCCGGTATGGAGAAGAACGGATATCGGATAGAGGTCAATCCATTCGAGAAAATTATTTTTGTTTTTTTTAAACGATGGGCGCGTTAAGAAAAGAGAAACATCCTGTCCGTATATATTTCCGGTAAAGTAATGAATAGAGCGAACCTTTTCTGGAGTAAGGAGTTTTATTAACTCAATCGCTTCATCGTAGACCGCGCAGGTTATGCCAACCATTTTTCTATTTCATGAAGAATGCGGTATCCGAGCTTTTCCTTGGAGTCTGTTGACCATTTTTCAAAGGATTCATCCCGGTGAATTACAGTAAGCTCGTTTGTTTCTACTCCAAATCCGCTGTTGGGTTGGCTTAGGTCGTTCAGGAAAATCATGTCCAGATCTTTGCGGATAAGTTTGGATACAGCATACTCATGGGCATTTTCAATTTCAGCTGCAAAGCCAATCAGGATTACATTGGAAATATTCTCCTTTTTTATTTTTTCATTAACGCTCATTAGGATGTCCGGGTTGGGGATAAACTTGATTTCAGGATTTTCTTTTTTTTTAAGCTTGTGGTCAAATTTCTTTTCAGGGCGGTAATCAGCAGGAGCCGCAGCCATAATTAAAATAGTGTTTTCTTCAATTCTGTGCAAAACGGTATTCATCATATCAATAGTGGAGATCACTTCTACATTCTGCGCATCATGGACAGCCCTGAATTTATAGGGAACCGGCCCGTGAATGTAAGTTACATCGTAACCAAGATTTACTCCCGCATGAGCAATGTAATATCCCATGCGCCCGGTAGAAGGGTTTGATAAAAACCGGATTGTGTCAATAAATTCGCGCGTTGGCCCGGATGTAACGACAAGTTTGAATTTTTTCCGAAATTCATCGAGACTCACAAGCTATCCTTTTGGTCAAACTTTAAATGAAATATTAAATTAGATGATTTTTTTGATATCTTCAGGAGGTCTTCCAAGCACCGCTCGTTGACCTTTCACGACAATTGGTCGTTCAATTAATATGGGATGTTGGTTGAGATGTTCCAGTAAAATATCGTCAGATAAATCCTTGTTTTTCAGTCCGAGATCTTTGTACAATGGTTCAGACTTCCTGAAAATGTCGCGTGGACGTTTCCCCATTTTTCTTAAAACTTCGGCAAGTTCCCGCGTGGTGGGTGGGTCATCAAGGTAGTATCGGATTTCAGGATCAATTCCCTTCTCGCGTATAATTTGTAGTGCCTCACGGCTTTTTCGGCACTTTGGATTATAATAAATGGTAACTTTCGAATGTATTAAATCTGCTTTCATGAGTAAAGGTACAGGTATAAAGATGAAATTAAACATGTGCTGTCAACAACAAAATGCGAAACGTTGCGAAACGTTGCGAAACGGTGCGAAACGATAGTTTAACTTTTTTAAAAAATGTGTCCTTTAATTTTAAAGAGCATCTCTTCAGGGATATAACAAGAAGCAAGGAAAAGCAAATGATAACAGAAAACAGTATGGATAACAAAGGTTTTTCAGAAATAAACTCCGGATTGGACATGAAAAAATTCAAGCAGGAATTAACAGCTCTTTGTTCAGTAATGAAAAACGGCGATAACAACAAAACCTTGATTGAGATTCTTCAGGATGTCGGCAAAATGGCTTTTAGCGATGAATTGAGCGGGCTTCCAAACCGGTTTTACTTTAAATATTTTTTGAGTAAGTGCGTTTCGAAGGCTCGTTGTAATAACGAGTCTCTTGCCGTTGTCATGCTGGATATTGATAATTTCAAGAGAATCAATGATGTGTACGGGCACACCGGAGGGGATTGCGTAATTGAACAGTTCTCCAAAATACTGGGCGGTAAGGTACGATCTGTGCAAAGTCTGGTGCAAGAAAAGAATTTATATTCCAGATATGGAGGGGATGAATTTGCTCTTGTGCTGCCTAACGCAACAGAACAAGGTGCGGCAAGACTGGCCGATCGCATCAAAACGAGTATTCAGAATTATTTGTTTACTACGCCGCTTGGAACTATCGACCAAAAAATTACCGCCAGTTTTGGTGTAGCATTGTTTAATGCAGAGATGGAAACATACGAAAACCTGCTTCAACATGCGGATGAGGCCATGTATTTAGCCAAAAGAAAAGGAAAGAATTGTGTAGTTGTAAAGGGTGAGTAAAAAGAGGATGTACATCGGGAAATCTGCTTTGTTTTTGATCCCCGATGGGCTTTAACGGGCAGGAGAATATACATAGTAAGGAAGATCCTGTAAAAAAATGGGAAGAAGTCTATCGAAATGAAAATCAGCTTCTGTATGGATATCTTCTCAAGAAAACAAACGAGGAGCAGGCTGGAGATATATTACAGGATAGTTTTTTAAAGTTGTTGCAGGTTATGCAAAAAGGGCGTGCAATTGAAAATCCCAGAGCCTATGTGTTTCAGATTGCAAGGAACCTGTTGATTCTGGAATACAAAAAAAAAGGAGGCAGAGGTTTTGAGGTTGAACTCCCGTCTGGAATTGAAGATAACCGGTTTGATCCAGCCGAAGGGGTTATAAAAAAAGACTTTCTAAACATATTGGAGTCAGCAAGAGGAGGCTTGTCTGCGAGGGAACAGGAGATTTTTGAGCTTCGCTGGCATTACGGTTTAAAACAAAAGGAAATTGCCGACGTACTTGCCCGAAGCGAAAGGCAAATTCGGAGGGATATTGAAAAAATAGTACGGCAACTGCGAAGCGTTTTTGAATCGGCCGGATGGAAGGAAAACGAATTGGATATTCTGTAACAGCAAATATGAGTATGAATAAAAAAAAGATTCTCGACAGTTTTTTCAGTCTGTTGCAGGAAGGAGGCAACACGGGGAAAAAAGAAAATTCGCCAAACCGGATATCTGAGGATGTTTTTGTAAGGAACATGCACCTTGATAATACTGAAAATTCAAAAGTATCCGTTCCAGATAATTTCAAGAGCGCGATTCTGGAAAAAGCTGTCAAAGGTAATACCGGGGCAAGTCCCTATTATAAAAAAGAAACATTTAGACATTTGTTTGATCTTAAAGTCCTCTATGCGTTTTCTGCTGCGGCAATAACCATAAGTTTGTTCATGGCGGTTTATTTTGGTAATAAAGCAGGTTTTCCCCAGCGCCAGATAAAAATATCTTCCATCGGATCCTTCTATAAAAATCAGGGTACGACTATGGAAAAAGGAACAGCTCTTTATGGCAGGGGGATAAAAATATCAGCAATAAGCAAAGGGGTGATCGGTCAAGATATTGCCGAAACCGGATCAGGCATCCTGGAAAACTCTGCGGAATCCGCTTCCAGGAAAGATCATGGAAAACACATAACGCATATCTTTTTCCAGCAAGGGATCTGGCAAATAAAAACAAGACATGAACAACTGGCAATGGAAACATGGTTTCATTTTCCAGGAGGGGCAATTTCTCCTCTCGGTACAGCTTTTAATGTCAGCATAGAAGAACATCAAACAATAGTTGTACTTTCGGACGGAAAAATAGAGACATATGCTTCAGATAAAAATGGAAAGCTCACTCCTTTTACAACCAAATCTGCTCCATATAGAGGAGTATACCCGTCGGATGGCGCCATATCCTATAAAGAAATAAATATCAACCGGGATGATATTTATGAGAACAAAGCTGCAAAAGATTCTCAAGATGTTCCGATAAATTCAGATGCAAAAAGCACTCTCGAAAAAAATGCCCAAAATATAGATGGAAAGCAAAAAGATAGACACAAAACCTCATCAGGAAACCAGGAAAAATCAGATTCCTATTATTATGAAGATGAAAATAATCATGATCCGTTTCAAGAAGAAAATGAAGAAGAAAAGTTTGATGCCGAAGAGGAGGACGCTGATGAAACCAATGGCGCAACGGATAATTGAAAGTGGAAACCCGAAATTCAGCCCATTCGAGAGGATTTTGTAATTTTTGCGCGCCCAGAGAGCGAAGCGCAAAAAACGCCCATTTTAATGCAGTTTGATCTGATTGTCGAGGTTCATGCCCATCCATGCGCATGCCCATGCTCTTTCGTATGCGATGGCCGATTGACCAACGGGAATATTTTTGTTTACAGACTAATCGTACTTTTTCTATTAGACTCTATGATATTAATTGGTACACCCGGAATAGGTGAGTGGGCAATCATTTTGCTCCTGGCGTTATTGTTTTTTGGAAAAAATAAATTACCAGAATTAGCCAGGGGGCTTGGATCTGGAATACATGAATTTAGAAAAGGGATTAGTGGGCAATTTGATGCGGAGGATGATCGAGAAGAACCGGAAACTCCGGAGCCAAAAAAAGTTGCCAGAGAATCAAAATCAAGCACAAGTCAAAAAACCGCAAAAAAGGGCAATGCTAAAAGCAGTAAATCAAAAGTATAATGATCTATTATGCCTGAATCAGAAAGCGTGGATGCCAATGATGAAAAAGATACTGATTTACCCATTCCTCACATAAAAAAAAGCCGCAGAAAAAAAAAGACCGCTTTAAAAGAAAATCCTCCTCCGGATGATGAGAGAGATAAGTATCAAAAAAAAATCCTTAAGCAAAAAAGGTACATGCCTGTTATTGATCACATTGAGGAACTGAGATGGGCAATTATTCGATCTATAATCTGGATAGTTGTATTATCCGGAGTCAGTATGCTTTTTTATGACGAAATCTTTAAAGTAATCATTGATCCTGTCGGACATCTTGTTGATAGCGGAAAAAAACAAAATGTAATTGTAAAAGTAATCGTGACACAACTGACAGATTATTTTGTAATCCAGTTTAAGCTGACTCTTCTGATGGGTTTCTTGCTGGCAATTCCGGCCATAATCTTTGAGCTTTTAAAATTTATCATGCCTGCCCTTGATAAAAAATACAGAAAATGGAGTTTCGTTTTTTTGTTTTGCTCGGTATCCCTTTTCTGGGGAGGAATATATATTGCCTGGCGTTATTTTTGGGACATGGTAATAGAATTTCTGGTTTTGAACTGGATACCTCCTGGTATTTTAACCAATACGGGTCTTCAATTGCCGGAAGTTCATTTGACCATGGCAGAGTATTTATCATTTTTCATGGGTTTTCATTTAACCTTTGGTGTTTCCTTTCAAATGCCGATAATTTGTGTATTGTTAACCCTTGCAGGAATAATAAACTCCCGGTATTATTTTAAATACTGGAGATACATTATTTTTATTATTGCCATTGTTTCCGCGGTGGTTTCGCCTCCGGATGTAATGTCCATGCTTTTTATGATGATTCCGCTCATGGTGTTGTACATAATTTCCGGAATATTTGTGTTCATATTTGAGAGGCGCAGTTAATGTATCCAGGCAAGATCAAAACATATCTGCACAATATATCTATAAAAAAAGATCTTCCTAAATTAATTTTTATTACCGTGTATGTAATTTTTATTATCCTGACCGCCGGCCTGACCAGCTATATTGAATATTATCATAAAAAAAATTATCAGGAATATTTTAATGATAAAATGAATGTAATGGAAGCCACTCCCGAGTCAAGGTATAGCTCCTATGAATATTATTATGACTGGTTTCAAAAGGAAATTCCCCAAGATGCTTATTCGCAAAATATTGTATTCATACTCTGGGATAAAGATAGCAGGGTACTCTGGCATTCCAACAAGCTCGTTGAAAAATTTGTGGGTTCTGATGCTTCAAAAAGCAATGAATTGTTCAAAAATATGAAATTTCTGGATATTCCGGAAAAAAAATTTAAACCGTATGAGCTGTATGAAAAATATAAACCCATGGTCAGCAATAGGGGAAAAGAACCAAATCTATTTATTACGGAATTTAGACGCCAAATGGTATTTCACTTTTTCAAAATTCCGGATATCAAGCAGGACATTTACGTTGAAGTTTTGAGAAGTTTTCACCGGGTTGTAAACCTTGAGATTTTTATTTTTATGCTCCTGATTTCTCTTTTGGTATCCCTCCTGTTTACCTTTTTGGCCTATTTTTTTATCAGGATGTTCCTTGCTCCAATTGAGATCATGGAACTTTCGATGGATCATTTTATTAAATACAGGCATGCGGAAATAGCGAATTATTATTCCGCAAATGAACCCGGGCAACTGGTAAAAAAATACAATATTTTAATACAGAAGCTGGGCAATACGCAAAGTGACATGTTTGACGATGCCGATGGAGGAAATCAAAAGACAGTAGCTTATTTACAGCAAAGGCTTCTTCGCAAGGCAATACGTAAATCGAATCATGTTGAACTCCTGTTATACCCCAAAAAACCAGACAATGATTTTCGTGAATTTGTAACTCTTGAGGAAGAAGGGGATTTGACAAGTTTGTTATATGTTCATTTTGATATCAACAATATCGAGTCCAATATTGAAAAGCATATTCTTCAGGACAAATTTAGAGAACTAAATGAAAAATCACTAAGTGCAGAAGAAATTAACGAAGAATTGTACAAAGATTTTATTTCCCATACGGAAATGGGCCCAGGTTTTTTATTTTTAAGAATCCTTGGTAGTCAACTGGAATGGGTAAAGTCAGGGCCATTTGCCTTGTTTTTAATCAATTTTGAAGATCAAAGCAGCGAATTGCTAAATTCGGGAGAGGATTTTATCTCATCTGAAAAAAACTCTGTTGAAAGTTTGAGCATTGGGAAAAAATCAGTATTAATCATATCCAACGAAATATTTGATTTTCTGGATATTGATTCCAGTGAATTTAGCGACTTGATATCCAAAACCATGGAAACCGAAGCGCGTCCAGGAAAAAGTTTTCTCGGTTGGATTATTGATTCCATAAACCATTTGAACCCGGAGGCAATAAAGCAATCAAGTCTGTTATCTCTTGTTAGAATCAAATGATTTCCGGAATGCGTCAGGACTGACAATTGCTTTCCTGGATTTTAAAGTATTTTTTTGCAAAATTTATGTCGGTATTGATTTGTCTTTTCAAGTCATCTATGTTGTCAAATTTCATTTCTTCACGTATTTTTTCCAGAAAATAAACTGTAATATTTTCCCCATATAGATTTTCCCTGAAATTCAGAATGTGAACTTCAATAGACAATTTGTCGTTATTAAAAGTTGGATTATATCCTATGTTGACTATGCCTGAAAATGTATTTTGGCTAAAATAAATTTCGGCAAGGTATACTCCCTCGGCAGGCAGTAATTTTTTCCCGGAATATTTTATATTGGCAGTTGGAAATCCGGTTAACTTTCCCCGGTTAAAACCATGAACAATTTGTCCTGAAATAAAGTAGGGTAATCCCATCTGGGCATTTGCATGTTTGATATTTCCCAGAACAAGGTCGCTCCGAATTCGCGATGAAGATATAATTTTGTTTTCATATAGAACCGGCTCTATTTGAATTACGGAATAACCAAAATGATGGGCGCGTTTTTTTAAATAATCGATATCGCCCTCTCTGTTCTTGCCAAAATGATGGTCATAACCAATGATAATTATTTGGGCATTTAACTTGTTTATCAGAAGACCGGTTAAGAACTCATCGGCGGTAATGTTTTTAATCTCCTCAGAAAACGGCAAAAGCAAAAGATAATCAACGCCTATATTTTCAAGAATGTTTATTTTCTCGTGATTCATGTAAATAAATTCAGGGTTGCCCTTAAAAAGGGCGCTATTTTGATGGTCGTAAGTAACGACCACGCATTTCCCGTTTATTCTTGCTGATTCTTCCATGCATTTTTGAATAATTTTTCGATGCCCGAGGTGAATGCCATCAAAGTTTCCGAGAGTAATGACTCCAGGATAGCCAATGTTTTCTATCTCATGTAAATTGTTAAAAACAACCATTATTGACTTCCGGTATAATTATTTCCTGAACAAATAGAAAATCAGGCTTAATAGCAAACTGATGACAAGTCCGCTCACGACAGGAAAATAAAAAGAAAAATTTTCCTTCTGGATAACAATATCGCCGGGCAATTTACCAGGTTTATTTATCCAGGGGATGGAATTTTTATACGCGATAATTATTCCAGCCAATATGACAAATATTCCAATCCAGATAATTTGTTTTCCGGCTTCATTCATTGTGTCAATATCGGATTAAACCACACCCGGAAAATAACCTTTTAAAAAATAATAAGGAAAAATAATGCTCCCAAACTCGCGCAGGTAAAAAGCTCGCGCCAATTTGATTTAACTGTAAACGACGATAAAACTATAATATTTCGCCCTTTCCGGATAAAAATTCCGGAGAAAGGAAAATATTTTTTCCAT
>Ga0224495_10002213_pt1 | contig 12876 bp, 12 predicted proteins | sample SF_Jul11_sed_USG_FD_168128 | JGI IMG/M metagenome (GOLD analysis project Ga0224495, IMG submission 168128) | Sediment microbial communities from San Francisco Bay, California, United States - SF_Jul11_sed_USGS_4_1 | ecosystem: Environmental > Aquatic > Marine > Sediment | place: USA: California... | reverse complement strand
TATGGCCGCGCTTTTCGGCGGTACGGCATTGGCACCGTGGATTTTTTCCTCATGGCCCGGCCGTACCCGAAGCCACTGCAGGCTCGATCCCTGCGGATCGTAATCCATGATCGCGGTCCGCACCTTCCTGCTGGCGTAGTAGCCGGCAAGATTGGTGGTCAGCGTGGTTTTCCCCGATCCGCCTTTCGAATTGATGACTAGTATTGATTGCATTGCGTACCTGATTCCCCTCAGTATCGACTTGCAAGCTTTTTGCGCGTTTTGCAGTTTCTTCCACTCGTAACCGTTTGTCAAGAAACACTAAAAACAATTTCAACACTGCCTTTGAGGAATGAGGGCTGAATTCCGGTGACAACTCCCCTCGTTTGAGCAGACATGCTGTCACGGATTTTGCCGCTCAGCAGGCAAAATCAAGGCTACCCGGTGGGAGCGGCAGCTGCAAAACAAATCTGATAAAGCCTTAAATACAGGCGACAAACGGCGTTCAGATCAGTCCCATGATGACCAGCATGATGAATGCGGCGAACAGGACAAAGTGGCTGATACCCTCGATCGCATTGGTTTCGCCGTCGTGCAGATTGTTCATCACGGTCAGGAAGGTCAGCAGCAGCATGCCTGCCTGGACCGGCGTGAGTGCCATCACGATACGCTCGCCGCTGAGTAGCGCGATGGCCTCGATCACCGGCAACGTGAGCAGCACGGTGGCGAGCGAAGCACCCAGCGCGATGTTGACGGTGGTCTGCATGCGGTTGTTTTGCGCTGCCCTGAGCGCGGTAAGTATCTCCGGACTGGCGGAGATCAACGCCACCAGCACGGCGGGGATCGCTTTCGGCAGGCTGCTGCCAGCCAATCCGGCATCCAGCAGCACAGACAACACTTCAGAAAGCACACCGACCAGCACGATCGCGCCGAGCATCACGGCAACATGCAGCATGTTCGGGCTGTGCGCAAGATCGTGGGCTTCCTCTTCCGTGCTGGAGGTGAATTCAAAAAAGTTGCGGTGTTCCACGGTCTGCAGGCGCAGGAATGCCAGATACATGACCGCCATGATGATGATCGAGAAAACCGAATAGATCTTCCATTGCGCTTCCGGCACGAAATCCGGGATGAACATGCCGACCCCGATGGCGACCAGCAGCATGGCGATGAACGAGTTGGCGGAATCCAGGTTGTACTTGGCGCTGCCGTGCTTGAGGCCGCCCAGGATGGCAGCCATGCCGAGGATCCCGTTGATGTCGAACATCACGGCGGCAAAAACCGTGTCTCGCGCCAGGGTGGGGTTGGGCGCGCCCTGCAGCAGCACGACCAGGATCACCACCTCGACCGACACGGCGGCAAGCGTCAGGATCAGCGTGCCATAGGGCTCGCCGAGACGCATCGCCAGCACTTCTGCATGGTGGGCGATGCGGAAGGCGACACCGATGATCGCGGCAAGAATGACGATCAGCAGCCCCCACAGAACCATTCCACCTTGTTCCAGTGCGGTGTGTTCCAGGGCAAAACCAAGCGCCAGTATGGCCAAGGCGATGGCGATCGGTGATTCCGGTTTGAGGTGCTTCATGGGCAGAATTGAGAAGGAATGATATACGTGCTCAATATTAACCCCAACTTGTTGACCAGTATAGAGAGTGTGGATTATGCTGGCTTATTGATATTAAAAGCGCTGAGCAGGCCATTGCTGACTTGCGGCGAAGTTGTGAAACGGTATTTCTTCCATGAATCTTTATGAGGAGATTGACATGCCTGAAAAGAAACCAAAGACAGCGGCAAATAAAGCAGTTTCAACCAGAACCGGCGCCAAAAAGAGCAGTACGGCTTCCAGCAAGCCGAAGGCGACAAAGACCGCAGCAGCGGGCGCAAAAAAAGCGGTAGCAAAGGCACCTGCTGCAAAAAAAACGGCGGCCAAAAAAACGGTAGTAAAGAAAACGGTGGCCGGTAAAACTGCAACCGCAAAGCCGGACAAGGCCAAGCCCCTCGCAGTGGTGAAAAAGACACCGTTGGCGAAAGCTGCCCCCCCAAAGGGCAAGCCGGTAAAGGCGAAGAAAGCGGTGGCCATGCCGACGCCGGAAGAACGCTATCGCATGGTGGAAACGGCGGCATACTTCATTGCGGAACAGCATGGGTTCCAGGGACGATCAGAGGAGCACTGGGCGGCTGCCGAGCGCGAGATCGCCTTGAAACTGGGTAGCTGACAGGCTTTATTGGCCAGGGAGATCGTATTGAATGTTGTGACTCGGTTGAAGCAATGTCTGGTGAAGTGTTTGAGTCACGGCAGCAAGGCATCAATACCTCAAGGGCAGCGGAAAAAGCGCGGCTTCCTGCGCATTGCCGCCGGTGCTTTGCTTTTCAGCCTGGCATCGGGCGGCATGGCGCAGGCCGGAGAATTTTCCGAGGGCATCGATGGCGATATCGGCTTGGGTGTCTATTACACCGGCAGCATCGTCAGGAGCAAGTCCAGACAGATATCGGTGTTGCCCTATGCCTATTTCGACTACGGCAGGGCGTTCGTCCGGCTGGATACGCTGGGCGTCAAGACCCTCAAGATGGGCTACGGTTATCTCGAGGTTGTGGGCAGGTATAGCCAGGATGGTTTTGATGCAGACACGGCCACCCTGACAGGTATCAACGACCGGAAGACCTCGGTCCCGCTGGGAATCGGCACACTGCAGATCACGCCGATCGGCGCGTTCTTTATCAATGCCTTTCGCGATTTGAACAAATCAGGCGGGAACTTGTTCGAGACGATCTATGTCGCAAAGTCAGAGGTGTCGCGGTTGACGTTCTATCCGATGCTTGGCGCGGAATACCGCTCGAAGGAATACGTGCGCTACTACTATGGCGTGTCGCCCCAGGAAGCAGCAGGCAGCAGTTACACGGAATACCAGCCGGGTGGGGCGTTCAACCCGCTTCTTGGAATGATGGTGGATGCCAAACTGACTGGGGAGTACCGCCTCAATTTTTACTTCCGGCGCAGGTGGCTGGACAACGCCATTCATGCCAGCCCCATCGTAAAACGCAAACATCTCGACACGGGCTTCATCGCACTGAGCTATCGCTTCAAATAACAGGCACGAACAACAAAAGGAGCATTGCCATGAGTCAGTCAGTCAAACTTGATGCAGTCTCCTATCCGAGGGCAATAGAACGCATCATTACCGGCATGCAGACCAGCGACGGCGCGGGCGTCAAACTCACGCGCGTAATCACGCAGGACTTGCAGCAGCGGCTCGACCCGTTCCTGTTGCTCGATGCCTTTGGCAGCGACTCCCCGGACGACTACATCGCCGGCTTCCCCGACCATCCGCACCGCGGTTTCGAAACCATCACCTACATGATCGCCGGGCGCATGCGCCATCGCGACAGCGCCGGCCACGAAGGGTTGCTGCAGAACGGCGGCGTGCAGTGGATGACCGCAGGGCGGGGCATCATCCACTCCGAGATGCCGGAGCAGGAAAGCGGCGTCATGGAAGGTTTCCAGCTCTGGCTGAACCTCCCCGCACGGCGCAAGATGATCGAGCCCTGGTACCGTGACATCCCCAAAGAAGAGATCCCAGAATATGTTACCGCGGAAGGCGTCACGGTGCGTGTGATCGCGGGCAAGAGCAACGGCGTCGCAGGGGCGATGCAGCGCGAAGACACCGAGCCGCTGTATATCGACATTGACATGCCCGAGGACACGCAATTTTCAACGGCGTTTCCTGCGGGGCACAACGCCTTCGTCCATGTCTATCGCGGTGAGGTGACCATCGGCGGCACCCAGGTGGGCGCGGGCTGCATGGCGATACTCGCCAGTTCCCCGCAGGCCGATGGTGCCGTGCTCATCTCTTCCGGCCCGGCCAAAGCGATCCTGGTTTCCGGCAAGCCGCTCGGCGAGCCGATCGTGCAGCATGGACCGTTCGTGATGAACACCCAGGAAGAAATCCTCCAGGCCGTAAAAGATCTTCGCGAAGGCCGCCTGACCATTGTGTAGCTTTATTCCAGTTTGCATTAAGCAGGAGTACAAGGCGGCAAGGATGAGGCGACGAAGAAAACGAAGTTTCAGTGGACGCTAACTTCGCTTGCGAAGTTAAGCCCGTAAGGGCGGCGGGAGCTACAGCACACGTAGTGCGGCTAGGAGCCGAAGACGATGCCAACGCAGTAATCGTGTTTAATGCGAATTGGAATTATCCGGCAATGCGGAGGGGTGTGCAGCCCTCTGCTATCATTGCGCCATGCTCAATATCCAGAATATGACCTGCCTGCAGGGCGGCGCCCCCCTGTTCCAGCAGGCGAATCTGCAGGTGTTCGCCAACCAGCGCATCGGTCTGGTGGGCCGGAACGGCTGCGGCAAATCCACGCTGTTCCGCCTGATCCGCGGGGAGATCAAGCCGGACAGCGGCGAGATCTCGCTGCAGAGCGGCAAGACCATCGCCAGTGTCGAGCAGGAGATCGCCAGCTCTTCGCAGCCCGCGCTCGAATTCGTGCTCGACGGCGATGTCGAATTGCGCGCGCTGGAAAAGATTCTGCAGCGCGATAACCATGACGCGGCATGGTTCGACGCCCAGCACCGCTTCGAGGCCATCGACGGCTACGGCGCCAAGGCGCGTGCCGCACAGTTGTTGAACGGACTGGGCTTTGCTAATGACACATTGGATCGCCCGGTGGAAAGTTTTTCGGGTGGCTGGCGCATGCGCCTCAACCTGGCGCGTGCGCTGATGCACCGCGCCGACCTGCTGCTGCTCGACGAACCGACCAACCACCTCGACCTCGAGGCGATCCTCTGGCTGGAGCAGTACCTGTCGCGCTATCCCGGCAGCATCCTGCTTGTGTCGCACGACCGCGAGTTCCTCAACGCCACCGTCAACCGCATCGCCCACGTGAACAATCTTGTCATCGACAGCTACGCCGGCGATTACGACGATTTCGAGCGCGCCCGTGCCGAAAAGATCGCCCAGCAGAACCAGGCGTTCCAGCAGCAGCAGGCGAAGATCGCGCACCTCGAAGACTTCGTGCGCCGTTTCCGCGCCAAGGCCACCAAGGCCAAGCAGGCGCAGAGCCGCATCAAGGCGCTGGAGCGCATCACGCGCATCGCCCCGGCGCATGTCACCGACGGGCATTTCGAGCTGGAGATCGAAGCGCCGGAACGTAGCCCCGACCTGTTGCTGCGCGCGGAGAAAATGGGCTTTGCCTATGGCGACAAGCAACTCTTCAACAACGTTGATCTGGTGCTGCGCGCCGGTGCGCGCATCGCGCTGCTCGGGCCGAATGGCGCGGGCAAATCCACGCTGATTAAGCTGCTGGTGAACGAATTCCAGCCAGTCTCGGGCAGACTGGAATTCACGCCGGACCTCCGCATCGGTTACTTCGCCCAGCACCAGTTGGAGAATCTCGACAGCGCGGCCACCCCGCTGCAGCACATGGAGCGGCTCGCACCGAAGGAAACCACGCTGACACTGCGCTCGTTCCTCGGACGTTTCGGCTTGGCCGGGGACAGCGAGGACCGTCCGGTGGCGAGTTTTTCAGGCGGCGAGAAGAGCCGCCTTGCGCTCGCGATGCTGGCCTGGATGAAACCCCACCTGTTGCTGCTCGACGAACCGACCAACCACCTCGACCTCGACATGCGCGATGCCCTGACGATCGCGCTGGAGGAATACACCGGCGCGGTGGTGCTGGTGTCGCACGACCGCAGCCTGATCCGCGCGGTGGCCGACGAATTGTGGCTGGTGGCCGACGGGCAGGCGCAGTTGTTCGATGGCGATCTGGAAGACTACAGGAACTGGATCGAGGCGCGCCGACCGCGCGAAACAGTTCAGGTGCAGCCGGAAAAACCGCGCCAGGAAGCCGCGCCCAGGCCGAAGAAGAAGGCGCTGCTGTCGAAGCAGTCAAAACTGGAAGCCGAGTTGTCCGGCGCGCAGGCGCAACTGGCCGAGATCGACCGCCAGCTCGGCGACCCCGCGACCTACGCCGATGCGGCAGGGGACAGGATCAGCCAGTTGAATGCCCAGCGCCAGAGTCTGGCAGGCAAGGTCGCGCAACTCGAAGAGAGCTGGCTCGAACTGGAGATGGCGCTGGAGGATGCGGCGTAGTGCTTCTGTAGCAATAGCTTTTTCGCGGGTTCAATAAGTCCATATCTTCGCGATGCCAACGCCCTTGCCCAGCAGGGATACCTGAGGCACCCACTCTGGCACGTCGTTGCCGAACAACCGCCAGGCATCCAGGACCCCCGGTATCGCCATCACCAGCGCAAGCTGATTGTTGGAGCGCCCGGTCGCTTGTGCCATGCCGGCGATGTCGCCCTGCTTGTGATCCTTCAGCACGGTCAGGTAGGCAAAAGTGATGGCAAGGTGGGCACAGACTACGCCCGCGCCGAAATTCCCAGGCGGCGCTTTCATTTCCCTACCATTACTGTTGCGAAAAACCAGCTCCGAAACCAGCCATTGCGTTTGAAACCCGGCCGAAGCAACCTGCAAATGATCGGGGTCGGTAAACACCGCGCCCGGATAAACGATGGAAAACCCGTCGTGGCTGACCTTGTATCCTTTTGAAGTGGCGACGAGATAATGCCCGGCCTCGTGCGCCAGGACGCCGCTCACAAAACCCAGCGCGAACCTCTCCCATTCCGGGCGGGCATCGTCGAACGACCAGCCTTCGCCGTGCGAATTCAGCGGCAGCAGGGCGGATGCGAGCATCAGGATGAAGCGGCAATGTCTGGCGCGGAATGACTTCATGAATGAACAGGTTCCAATTCGGTTAACAATGGTGCGCCATGTCTCAAGGGTTGAAGAGAGCCTTCCGGTTCCGGAAAAAGCCGGCCCGTGCGGCGAAGCGGTTCGACACAAAAATTGTTCCGGTACAAAAATTTCAGCCCCGGACGCTCATGAAACCGGTGATACAAGAATATCATTGTAAAATACGTCATGCGCATAACTCTGGTTCACCCCGCAGGTTTTAATTTCGTTCCCGGCCAACCCGATTTTTCAGTACTGGCGAACCGGATGGTACCGATAGGCATTCTCACGCTGGCCGCCTGGCTTGAAAGGCACGGCCATCCCACTGCAGTGCACGATTGCCTCGGCCCGTGTGCACCTGCCCCGACAGACGCCAACGCCACCGAAGCCAACGCGGACATCATCCTGGCCACCAACCCGGAGCTCGTGGGTTTTTCCGCGACCACATCGGCGTTCATGGACGCGATCGAGCTCACCCGCGCCATCAAGCGCAAACAGCCCGACATCAAGGTGGTGTTCGGCAACGCGCACGCCTCGTCGCTGGGCGCACCACTGCTCGATTACTTTCCCGAGATCGACTATTTGTGCATCGGCGAAGGCGAGGGCATGCTGCTCGATATGGCCGAAGGCAAGCCGCTGAGCGAGATATCCAACCTCGTCTACCGTGATGGCGACCGCAAGGTATCCAACCCGCGCCGCGCCCGCATCGTCAACCTGGACGATCTGCCGTTCCCCGCTTACGAAAAACTCGAGGGATTCCCGCAGGGGTACCACCTGCCGCTGTTCTCCTATGCCAAGCGCTGGGGCGCGACGATGATCACCTCGCGCGGCTGCCCCTTCACCTGCTCGTTCTGCGACCGCACCGTGTTCGAGCGCCTGTACAAGTACAACTCGGCGGAATACATCTACGCGCACATGAAGCATCTGCGCGACAACTTCGGGGTGTACCACATCAACTTCTACGATGACCTCTTCACCGCGCAGAAAAAACGTGTCTACGAACTTTGCCAATTGCTGATCGACAAGCCGCTCGGGATGCAATTCAATTGCGCGATCCGCACCGGCCACACCTCGGACGAGATGCTGCGCCTGCTGAAACAGGCCGGGGCGCTGATGGTCTCGATGGGCGTCGAGTCGGCCGATCCGGAAATGATGGAACGCCACAAGGCCGGCGTGTCGCTCGAAGCGGTGCGCGAGACGGTAGAAAGCATCCACGCCGCAGGCCTGCGCGCCAAGGGCCTGTTCATCTTCGGTCTGCCCGGCGAAACGCCGAAAACCGTGAGGGCCACCAGCGACTTCATCCTGTCGCTCGATCTCGACGAAATGAACATGACCAAGTTCAGCCCGCTATACGGTGCGCCGATATGGAACGAATGCATCAGCGGCGAAGCCGGGGATTTTCACGAAGACTGGCGCCTGATGAATTGCCTCAACTTCGTTTTCCTGCCCAAGGGCTTTTCGTCGCGCGAAGAAATGGACGCGCTCTACAACTGGCACATCCACCATTTCTACGACAGCAAGGCGTACCGCCGCCGCTTCGCCAAACACCTGTGGGAACATCGCTGGAGCATCTGGCACCTGATCAAGAACATCCCGAGGGTGATCCAGGCGACACGCTACTTCGGCGCCAACCAGGCGCAACTGGAAGCCATCAAGAAAGATTTTCCGCTGCACCCCAGCCAGCCGCGCAACCTGAAACCGATGCTCGGCCCGGAACTGCTGATGGAGCCGAAGGCGGCAAAGGCAGCCAAGCCATCGCCCGCATGATCGCTGCTTCGTTAGCGTGACCCTTCCTGCGGGCGGTTTGGTTTAAACGAATGCTGCTGCGACTACCCAGTAGCGTGCGAATTTCCCGATAGCCATGAACAACGCCACCCGCCACGGGCTGAGGCGCAACCAGCCGGCGGCAAGACACAGCGCGTCACCGAGCAGCGGAGCCCAGGCAAGCAACAGCGCGGGTGCGCCGTAGCGGCGGACTTTTTCGACGTGCTTGAGCTGCTGTGTCTGCGGCAATAACCACCCCATGCCGAAGCTCACCATCCCGCCCAGCGTGTTACCCAGCGTGCCGAGCAATAGCGCCGGCCAGAACAACTCGGGATGCAGGCTCAACACCCCGGCCAGCACCGCCTCCGAGCCGCCCGGCAGCAGCGTCGCGGCAAAAAAACTGGAAACGAAGATCCCCCACAGGCTGAGGTCGCTGGTGAAAAATTGGGTGATGGAATCCATGTGTTCTCGGGTGCTGGTCGCGCAACCCGTAGCTTAACCCGGCAGTGCGGTTCGGTGGGCACCGAGGCAATGCGGATGGCATATCTATTTGGCTGGAAATTACAATTCGGCTCCGGCGTCTTTCATTTTTCTGTTAAATTAATCGGGCTCGCCCCGGATAACCTGAGGTCAAATTTATGAATGGCCTGTATGAGCTGCTTAACCGCAACGTTTCTGCTTCGGACAGTGGCCGCGACGGATTCTTTGATATTCAGAATGACTATTATTCACCCGGTTTCTGGACGGGGTATGTAGCAAGGGCGCGTGCGCGCAACTTAAACCTTCAAGACCTTGCAATCTCCGGCAACATCTTAGCCTATGCGAAGGCTATTGCCATTGAGCGCGCTCTGGGGCAAACCGATACCTTTCGCTATGACAGAAAGTGCGCTGGAGAAAATTACAGCCCTTTGGTAATGCTGGACAGTCGTGAACTAACTGACGGTGCGGTGAGTGAAATCAATCAGTGTATACGCGGGCTTTTTAACGAGGAGCAATATGCCGAGTTTACCGCGAGCATTTGCGAGCTGGTCGGCGACCTGCTGGACAACGTGTGGGCGCATGGTAAGTCAACCGGGTTTTCCATGGCCCAAAAATGGCGAGGCCCGCTGGATGGATTTCTTTTTGAGTTCGCAGTGGCTGATTGCGGTTATGGTTTTTTGCGAGAGCTACAACGAGTCGGCATGACCGTTACCAATGACCGGGAAGCAATCGAGTGGTGTATTCAGCCCGGGAACTCCACCAAAAAGCGTGATGTCGGTGAGTGGGAGCAGCGCTTGCCGGAAGATGTCATGGGGAATCCGATGGGGCGATTTGGCCGTGTCGTTGAAAGCGAAAACCATCACATGGGGTTGGGGCTCGCAAAACTGGTTACTGCTGTCGAGCAGTTTCATGGCTGGTGCTGGCTCGCCAGCGGAAATGCCATGCTGTACATAAGCCCTGATGGCCAGCGAAGCTATATAAATTTACCCATTCCATGGCAGGGCGTGGCTTTGTCCTGCCGTTTCGATTCCAATCGCGTTACCGGTACGACACCACTATACACAGGGGACGAATTCGAGGATATACTGGCTCAACTGATGAGGGACTGACCTGTGTTTAATTACCCGATAAAAATTACTGATACCGATTTGGCCTCCAGGCAGGCGGCAGCCAAGTTGCGCTCGCTGATCGAGCAGCAGGTATTGTCCGGAGACAAGGTTTCTATAGATCTCGGCGCCGTGTTTTCAATCTCGGAATCGTATGCGGATGAATTGTTCGGTGTGCTGGCTTTGCGCTACGGCTTGGATTGGCTGACCGACCATGTTGCACTTAAAAATCAAAAAGCCTTTGTGTTTCGTGCAATTGCCGATGCAATCCGGCAGCGTTTATCTTCCAAATCGCCCGGCACACCTGACATCGCCTTGCTGGCGGCTCGTCAAGCGCTCAAGCAAAGACAGTCCAGGAATTTTTAGCATTGCACGGTTAAGGCATCCGTAATCAAAGTCCGCTTCCAGGGACAATCTGGGACAGACTGCGAAATCCTGCTGCACACTCATGTTACTTCACTGCAAACCGAAAAAATTCACATCAGTAATTAAAGCTGCCTTGGTCAGTTCCTGATGGCAGCAAAGATTTTTTTCGCCAAGTCGCCGGTCGCCTGCAGGGGATTTTCGCGGATGGCTTTTTCTTGTTCCGCCATCATCAGGAATAACCCGTCCAGCGCTTTGCGGGTAATGTAGCCTTCCAGTTGCGCGTCGCGTTCTTCGACCAAGCCATACGCCACACCTTTTTCGGCAAAGCGGTCATAGGCCTGTGCGAGGCTGACTTTCTGCATGGCATAATTCAAAGGGGTCAGCATCGTAATTGTTTCCGCAGGTAATATGTAATAAGTAAATCTCGCAATTCTCCCAAGAAGGATACCCATGAAAGCGGTGATCTTCCCGCAATACGGTACGCCAGCCGATCTTCAGTTCACCGAAGTGGAGCGGCCTGCTCCACGTGACAACGAAGTACTGGTCGAGATACATGCGGCATCGGTCAACTCTTGGGACTATGAACTGCTGCAGGGCACGCCCTTCGCCAACCGCATGGGCTTCGGCTTGTTCCGCCCCACGAAGATCAATAGCCTCGGTTGCGACATTGCCGGCCGTGTTGCCGCAATCGGCAAGCGCGTTTCAAAATTCAAACCGGGTGATGAGGTATATGGTGACCTCTCGGCAGGCGGCTGGGGCGGCTTTGCCGAATATGTGTGCGCCGATGAAAAAATGCTGCGGCTGAAACCTGCCAACATGAGCTTCGAGCAGGCGGCGGCGATCCCGCAGGCGGCGCTGCTCGCGTGGCAGGGCCTGCGCAAGGGTGGGCTACGCAGCGGGCAGCGGGTTTTGATCAACGGTGCCGGTGGCGGCATGGGCACTTACGCGGTGCAGATCGCGAAGGCGAGCGGCGCCGAGGTGACCGGCGTGGACAGCACGGCAAAACTGGACACGGTGCGCAGGCTGGGTGCGGATCATGTGGTCGATTACACCCGCGAGGATTTCACCCGCGCCGGGCAGTGCTATGACCTGATCCTCGATGCGCAGGCATACCACTCGTTGGCCGACTACCGCAGAGCACTGAAGCCAGGCGGCAGCTATGTTGTCGCCGGTGGCTCGATGGGGCTGATCTTTCGGCTGATGCTGTTGGGTCCACTGCTCTCGCGCTTGAGCGGCAAGCGGCTGATGGTGCTGCTGCACAAGGCGAACGAAGGGCTGGCCGATATCGAGGCGTTGTTCGCCGCAGGCAAGGTCGCGCCCGTGATCTACAAAAGTTATCCGCTGAGTGCCGTGCCGGAAGCGCTGGCGGATTTCGGCGCGGGAAAGGTGGTAGGCAAGCCGGTTGTCACAGTGAAGTGAGAATCCCCACCCCGCCGCCCTTCGACAGGTTGATGGAACTACTAGTCATTCGACTAGGCTGACCAACGACGCCAGCCAAGTCGCTGGTTATCTGGGCGAACGGCTTTATCTCTTGCGCGGCGGCATCAGGTCGGTGATCGTGCCCTCGGCCATCTCGGCGGCGAAATTGAACGTCTCCGACAAGGTCGGGTGCGGGTGGATGGTCAGGCCGATGTCTTCCATGTCTGCGCCCATCTCCAGTGCCAGCACGGCTTCGGCGATCAGTTCACCGGCATTCACGCCGACGATGCCTGCGCCGAGGATGCGGCGGGTGGCCGGGTCGAGCAGTACCTTGGTGGAGCCTTCTTCGCGCCCGACGGACAGTGCGCGGCCGGATGCGACCCAGGGGAAGCTGCCCTTTTCGTAGGCGATGCCCTGTGCCTTGGCCTGGGTCTCGGTCAGCCCCATCCACGCGATCTCGGGGTCGGTGTAGGCGACCGACGGGATGGTCAGCGGTTCGAAGAAGGCCTTGTGACCGGCGATGACTTCCGCCGCGACCTTGCCTTCGTGCACCGCCTTGTGCGCCAGCATCGGGTCGCCGACGATGTCGCCGATCGCGAAGATGTGCGGCACGCTGGTGCGCATCTGTTTGTCCACCGGGATGAAGCCGCGCTCGTTGACAACGAGCCCTGCCGCTTCGGCGGCGATCTCGCGCCCGTTGGGGCGGCGGCCCACGGCCATCAGCACCTTGTCATAGAACTGCGGTTCGGCCGGCGCCTGCTCGCCTTCGAAGGTGACCTTCAGGCCTTTTTTCTCGGCCTCGATCTTGGTGACCTTGGTCTTCAGCATGATGGCTTCGTAACGCTTGCCGATGCGGGTGTGCAGCGGTTTGACCATGTCCTTGTCCGCGCCGGGCATCAGCTGGTCCATCAGCTCGACGACGGAAATCTTTGTGCCGAGCGCGTCATACACCGTGGCCATCTCCAGGCCGATGATGCCGCCGCCGATGACCAGCATGCGCTTGGGCACGTCCTTCAGCGCCAGTGCGCCGGTGG
>Ga0224495_10002212_pt1 | contig 12900 bp, 11 predicted proteins | sample SF_Jul11_sed_USG_FD_168128 | JGI IMG/M metagenome (GOLD analysis project Ga0224495, IMG submission 168128) | Sediment microbial communities from San Francisco Bay, California, United States - SF_Jul11_sed_USGS_4_1 | ecosystem: Environmental > Aquatic > Marine > Sediment | place: USA: California... | reverse complement strand
CTGCTAACGACCTGAAAATACTCGGCTTCGGTCTGAATCTGGCGAGATTTCTCCGCGGCTTCGTCCACGGCTCTGTCCCAATCGATGCCCTTATATTCCAAGTAGTTGTAGTGTTTCCGGAAGAAATCCCCCAGGGCCACGACGGCCTGGGCATAAGGCATATTCCGCAGGTCGAGCTTGAAAAAGGCGATTTGGATGAAGCCCGAAAGAAACAGGTAAGCCTGGAATACGGAGGCCAGGACCAAGAGCGTGCAGGCGGTCGCCGTGGCCCACCGACGCAGGGCTTTTGTTGCTTTTCTCAGCCATTGGCCGATCCAGGTCGCCCCCAAAATCAGGGCGACGAGAACGAGGACCTCGGGCCACAGGTCGACGACCCAACTCCTCAGCCTCATCCCTCCGGAGCGACGGACGAAAAACGTCAGATAAGCGGCCAGAGACGTCGCCAGGGGAATGACGGCGCCTGCCAAAAAAGCGCGTCCGGAGCGGCGCATCAGCCGGCCGATAAGGAAGGCCGGCAGAAAAGGAAACATCCAGAAAGGGAATGATTTGTCCAGATAATGACAGGATTCCATGACGAACAGGGACAAAGAATAGAATCCGGTCATCAGGACGATAAGGAGAAGCCAAAATAGCGCCCCTAAGCCCGTTCTTAAACTCCGAACTAACGTCATGAGTTTTTCCTTCCTTTCCCAATTAATGTCCCGGATATCGGGGCCTCAATGTCTCGATGAAGTCGGCCTTCATCCAGTAGATGTCGCCGCGGTTACCGTTCCTGTCGCTGCCGAAAAAGAAATACCGGCCGTCGCGGCTGACCGCAGGAAACCGTTCGCCATGTTCCGTGTTGATGTCCGGCCCGAGGTTTCGGGCTTGGGTCCAAGAACCGTCCTTTTTCCGAAAGCTTATGTAGAGGTCGGCGCCTCCCCGCCCCCCAGGACGCATGGACTTGAAGATCAAATAGGATTCGTCGGGAGCGATGAACGGCTCATCCTCCATGTCTTCCGAATTGACGGCTTCGCCGAGCTTTTCGGGCTCGGCATACCGTCCGCTCACAAGCCTCGACCTGTAGATATCGAGACCCGCGCTCGCGTCGGTGTAATAGACGGTGCCGTCTTCGGTCAGAGAAAAGCCGAAGGTATTCCCGGTGTTGAAAGGAGATCCCACGGACCTGGGTTCCGACCAGCCGTTCCCGGTCCGCTCGACAAACCACAAGTTGATTCCGATGCCGGCGTTTTTCTCCCCTTCCTTCAAAGCCCTGTAGGTCACGTAGTAGAGTCGTCGGCCGTCCGACGAGAAGTGGGGATAACAATCCTCAAAATCCGAGAAAGCAGCCCGTTGGGGAGCCGTCCATCTCCCGTTTTCCAGCCTCATCCTGAAAATGTTCATCCGGTCGGAGATCGAAGTCCAGAAGACTTCTCGGCCGTCCGGCGAAAAGGCGGGCGCAGAGTGCTCATAATCGACGGACGAGACAAGGCCGAGGGCGAAAATCATGGGCTTTTCCCAGGGCCTCTCCTGTCCCAAGTATTCCCCCTTGAGGTCGGGAAAGCGCGGCGGGACCGGCTCGTTTCCCCGGGCGGCCAACATCTTGGCGAGGTCCCTATACCCGGTTCGCCGGGCAAGATGGACGGGGCCTTCCCCGGCGAGGCTCATCGCGTTGATATCGGCGTTGTTCTGCAAGAGGACCTCGGCTGCGTCTTTATGCCCGTTCCTGGCGGCGTAATGGAGAGCGGTATAGCCGTACCGGTCGGGTTGATTGACGGCCAGGCCTTGAGCGATCAACCGGGGGAGAGCGTCAGCCAATCCCCCCTCGCAGCAGGAATGCAGGAGTGTGCCTCCATGGCCGTTCTGTGTGGAGAGGTCAATTCCTTTCTCCATCATCCAAGCGACCAGGGCCTTGTCTCCTTGGGAAGCCGCGTCGTGAAGGAGCCTCCGGCCCCCATCCCCCTGGAGGGGAACCGTTCCTCCCTTCGACACAAGGAAGCGGACGAGCCCTTGATGGTTTCCCGTGATGGCATAGGCAAGAGGCGTTTTTCCGAATTCATCCACGGCGTTGACCGCTGCTCCCTTGGCCAGAAGCAGTCGAGTCGCCTCCTGATGGCCCCGGAAGGAGACGGAATGAAGGGCTGTGATCTTGCTGTTGTCCTTGGCCCGAGGGTCGGCGCCCTTTCCCAGAAGAAGCCTCAGGACTTCGAGATGGACCCCTCGAGCCGCCCAGTGGAGCGGCGTTCTTCCAAAAACGGAGTCTCTCTGGTTGGCCAGCTCTTGGTTCCCTTCGAGAAGCTGGCGGACGCTCGGTAGATCGCCCTTCTGGGCGGCATCGTGGATGTCATAGCACAAACCGGGTATGGTGGATAAGACTATCGCCATCAAGGCGAAACAAATATTCTTTTTCATATCTCGTTTTCTCCTCTCTCTTCCTCAGGCCAAGAATTCGGTTGGAAGATCCCGCAGGCGAGTGATATCTCGTAATCTTTCTCTCACCATGAATCCCATCCGGCAATCCACCGTACAAATCCGGCACTCGCGGCACCTGACTTCCGCTTCTTTTGCGGAGAGGAGTGTCTCCTGAGCTAAAGCCGGTTTCCCATAACCATAGGCGTACATATAGGCTCTCATCGCTGTGGGGATATCCAGCGCGTATCGACATTGAGTCCTGCAGGCTCCGCACTGGGAGCAGAAAAGACCCGCCAGGCCGAGTCGGTCCCCTCGCCTGAGGTCTTCTTCATCTTGGGGAGTGAGCGTCAAATCAGCCATCACTCCGCGTCCGGCATCCATCTGTTCAAAATTATTAAAAGAGGGGATCGTCGTATGGACATGCTCACTCCGCAGGGTCCACTTCAGCGCGGCCGCCCCATTGATAGGATGCTTTTTTTCCTTGTCCCAAAAAGCCCCCGCCATCACCTTCATGGCCACGATGCCCAGACCCTCCTTGGCCGCTGAGGCAATAGCGCGTGTCACTTCTTCCCGATGGGGCTGGCGGAAATTGTAGGCGGTGAGGATGACGTCATAGATTTTTTCTTTGACGACGGCGGGGATCAATTCCAGCTCCTTGTGATGGAAAGATACGCCCAAGAAGCGAGTCTTGCCCTCCCCCTTCATTTGAAGCATGACATCCCGGACCTTTGGCAATCCGACCAGATCGGGATTATCGGCGCCGTGAAGAAAGAGGACGTCCAAGTGATCGAGCTGAAGCCGTCTCAGTCCGTCCTCCAGGCGCTTTTTGAAATCGGCCTGGAAATCGGCCGGTGCGACATTTGCCGGCGGAAGCCCCGTGCGGTTATCCCGCAAGCCGAGAATCTTGGTCGTAATGATGAAGGAATTTCTGGGCCTCTCCTTCAAGAGGGCGCCGAGACCCATTTCGTGGCGCCCGTAGCCGTAGGAATAGGCCGAATCGAGATAGTTCAACCCAGCGTCAAGAGCCGCCCGGGTGACGTCCATACCGGTCGCCCCGATGCCCACGACGGCCGGCTTCAAACCTGTCCGGCCCAGTGTTCGCCGGATGACAGGAGGTTTGTTCACCGCGGGGGTTTCAGGCGGAATAGCTTGACCCGTTTTGGCCGGAGCGGGAAGAAAGGAGATCCCGGCTAGGCCGGCCACGCCTTTTTTCAATAGTTCCCGTCGTTTCATGCTGCAGACCTGTCGACTCATGGTATCTTCTGGCCTTTCAATAAATCGGTTCCGGGTAAAGCATCCCGAACATCTCGCGGAGCTCCACGGGCGTCATCGTCTTTCTCTTTTGGAAATTCTCGGGTATATCGAAAATCCCGGCCGGAGGATGTTTTTCGTTGATCTCCTCGACCCGGAATGACCAACTGAGCTTCCCCGCCACTTCAAAAAGGAGGACATCCTCGGCGAGGATGAAGCCTTCGAGTCCGGACCAACGCTTCACCAAATCCTCGTCGGGATTGAAAAAGGCCGTGAGCCAGCGCCGCAACTCCTCGAAGATCCGCCAGGGGAAAGGAATATCTTTCGTCAGCTTCATCGTTCGTTCGAGATGATAGAAGCGATCGGCTTTATTGACATCGATCCACTCTTCGACTCTGAAGACCGCGCAATTTCTATCGAGGATGATATCTTCCTCCCCCGTTTCCTCGATGCTGCCGCCCATCTGAAATATCTTGAAATAATCGGCCCGCTCCGAACTGAGCACGGTGAGCGGATCGGCGTCTAGGGAGATCTCCACGTACCACCGTTCACTCAGGTTGACCGCGATCAGGCGGTTCTTCTCCCTGTCCAGGGTAATCCGCCAATCCCAGCGGGGGTTATAGTCTAAAGACCATCCTTGGCTGATGAAGGCCATCTTGTTTTTTGCGAACCACCACTCTCGGGTGACTTCGACGTCGGGCACATTGTGGGCCCAGCGGTAGCTCCCGGGCACGCGAAGAACGCCACGAACGTAGACCTCGGCCTGCGCCGACGACAGTCCCAAAAGGAAAAAGCTCAGGGCCGTAAGTATTTTTTTCATCATGCTTGCGGATTCCACTTTTTGAGCCTCTCTTCAACACTCTCGCGGAATGCTCTTCTCTGGTCCTCGTTCATCCCCGAATAGGCCTGGCTGAGCCGGAGCGCTTTCCGGGCGGTTTCGATCGCCAGAGGACGATCCCCGCACGAGTGGAATCCCTCGGCGGCGCTCAAATGAGCCGTGGGAGATTCAGGGTGGGCTTCGAGCATCCAGCGAAAAACCAGGATAGCAGCATCCTTTTTACCCTCTTGGAGAAGCCGCCGGCCCGTCAGAACCATCCCGCGCTCCCAGATCTCGCGATGAAAGAACGGATTTTTCGACCCGTCGGCTTCCCTCTCCGCCAGCTTCCGACAAAACAGGCTTTCGCCCTCCTCGAGCCGGCCGCTCTTCATGAGGGAATGGAATCTCATTGATGTGAAGATTGGACCTTGGTCCGGCTCCTTCTCTTCGATAAGATGTCTTTTAAAGAAAGCTACCGTTCGGCGGATGATTTCCCGGGACCGCTCGCTGGCATCGACGATGTCAAAGGCGTGGTGGCCCCGGAGATAATTCACGAATTCCATATCCAGGTCGGCCTTGAGCGCCTCGGCGATAAAAAAATCAATATTGCGGCCGGCCCGAAATTCATCCAGTCCGCACCTCACGATGAGCAGGGGCAGGTCCTGCCTGAGGGGCCTATGCTTGTCGACCGTCTCCGGATCAGGCATTCCATAGTAGAACGCCGCACAGCGGAAGTCGTCACACCCTCGATCCATGACCAACGGAAAACCGATGAGGGTATTCCCCGAAGCCGTCCAGAGGCCCAGGCGATCGGCGTCGATGCGAAGTCCCTCGGCATGAGACCGGATGTAGGCGATCAAATCCTCCGTGTCTTCCTTCTGAAAAAAGCGGCTCTGGTGGCCGACGGCGATCAGGCCCGATGCGGCAAAAAGCCTGCCCCAGTCGCGATACCCTTCCATGTCCGCAGTTTCCAGCGACATGGCATTGTGCAAAATCACCGCCGGCAGCGGGCGCTGAGGGTCGATACCCGGTGGGTAGTAGACGTTCATCCGCAATCGCGTGTCGTCCACGCTCTTGAAAATGACCGACTTGACTTCAACCTTCTCCATTTCCGGCAACCGGAGGACCACCCGCCAATTTTTTTCCTCCGGGGCAGAGAGTACGCCTATTCGAAAGAAAGGCAGTACCAGGAGCACAAAAACCCAGACGTATTTCCTCATCTTGACTTCATCTCCTTTCTCCTGCCCTTACCAGCTGGCATTGTCCCAGTCGCTTCGTGTCCTTCTCCCGAGCTGAGGAAATCTGCTGCGTAGCTCAATTTTAGATCGAAAACCAGTAGCTGAACTTAACCAGAAAGACATCTCGCGGCGCCAGTCCGAAAAGGTCCGGCAACCGTTCTCCCGGCCGAAAATCTCCCATCGGCAACACGCCCGTCCTGTTCTGAGACCAGACGAGATAGAGGCACGACCCGGGACGGAACTCCCAGCGGAATACGAAATTGGAATTGAATTGGAGGCTATTGAAATCCGGGTCACCAAACGAGAAATCCGTCAGGCCGTCACCATCCTCGTCGACCAAGTATTCTCCACTCCCCGGATCGCGGCAAATCTCCCGGCCAGAATATTCATAAAATCTGGCGGCGAATTTCTGCGCCTTGGGCTGGACGATCTTCTTGAAAGCGAAAAAATCCCCGGACGATATGAAGGGTTGTCCGTAGAATTGAACGGAAAGGTTCGGTTTGAGGTAACAATTCAGTCGGAAAACACAAGAGACCGTTTTTTGATCCAGCGAGGCGCAGAGGAATCTCTTTTCGAGCCCGAAATCTCTCGTCGTCACGTACTGGAGCTTCTGTTTGTTCGCTATGATGCTCGGCCCGGCGACGATTTCGAAGGCGGCTAAGGGCCTGAACCGGGATTCGAACGTGACGCCGTTCACATTCAGGGATCCTTCGTCTCCCCGACGGATCCAGGGCCAGACCTCGAACGCCAGCTTCCTACCCGGATCGGTGCTGAGTAAGAAATAGAATCCCCACTCCGCTGGGAGAAGCAGCGACGGCCCGCCCCGGAGGTCATTGGGCGAGACGGATAAATCTTCCCGTCGAATCGCGGCGATGCCCCTCCATCTGTTTTTGAAAGCCAGGTCGATGAAAACGCTCCTGCGTATATCGGTTTTCTCCCGTCCGAAATCCCACCCCCTCAGGAGATTCAAAGACACGGATGTCTCACGGAATATCCAAAACGGCTTCCAGGTGGCGTGGCTCACGGCCACCTGGCCCCTGATCATATCGGCCAACTGGAGAAAGCCGACATCGTTGAGTTCAAGCCCGGGAGAGCGCCAGGTCAGGCATGTGCTGAAGCGGACATTCCCGGCGACTTTCCCGAACTCCACCAGGCCGCCGTGCCCGAAGAGCGAGGTCCTGGAGGCGTCGAGTTTCAGGTGATCCGCATCGGGACGTTGAAAGGTGTGGACGGAAGATCGCTGAACGGCCAGGAGGGCGTCCGGCTCTCCTTGAATCCAACTCAAGACGGCGTTAGTCCTAAGAGCGTACGACTTGTTCCGCCAATATTTCTTGAGGTCGAAGGCGGCCGTGGAGGCGGAAGCAGGGAGGGCAAATGGGCCCGGCGTCGAACGCCGGCGGAGTACAGCGGTCGCGGTCGTGCCGATGATGAGATTCCCATTCTGGCCGTCTTTTTGAATCCGACCGACGAAATAGTTTGAAAGAGGTTCGACGGTGACTCGTCGAACTCCGTCAGGCCCGCTAATCGCCGCCGTCTCCTGGGATGTCAGGCACTCGAGGGCGCCAAGAGACAGGCCCCCCGCCGTTTTCCCGGTCAATTTCAAGGCCAATAGGATCGAAGTCCAGAGCGGAGACGCCTCCCGCTCCCCTAATTCGAGTAACGGCCTGCCGTGCGGCGGCCCCCCGATCCGCCGTGAGTAGAAGAGGTCGTCATTCAAGCCCAAACGGAGGGAGGGAAGCGCGAATTCCAGGATCTCTTTCCCTTCGACGAAGAACGGCCGTTTTTCCTCGAAGAACGTCTCGTAGGCCGTCAGGTTGACGACCGAAGGGTCGGCCTCAACCTGACCGAAATCAGGATTGACGGTCAGGTCAAGCGCCAATCCGTTCGAAAGGCCGACCCTTGCATCAAGGCCTCCCGTTAACCCGAACATGCCTAAGAATAAGGGAGATGGGCTGCCCGGGATTGGTTCAGACAAAAGCTTCCCCACGGCGTAAGGAACGGCCTCGACGCGAGTTGTGCGCGCGATATCGCGCAGGCCGGTCGCGTGTCCAAATCGGCTGACAAACCCTCGGAAGTCGTTCGCAATCGGCTGCCAAAACGAGATCTCCTGATTGCGCTGGATATACCGTCCGATCTGGATTCCCCAGGTCATATCCCCTTTGCCGTTGATCCTCAGTTGACTGAAGGGAATAATAATCTCAGCAGTCCAGCCTTCTCCATCAATGCGCGTTGCGGCCGACCAAACTCGATTCCAGTCGAAACTAACGCCGGCGAGAAAGCCCGACCCGACGCTCCCCGTTCCATCGGAGACAAAGCGGAAGGGATTATCGTCGTTGGCAACCACCCCGTCGCATTTGATTCCGGAGGCAGTGACCAGGAACAGGAAGGCGGTGCGGTGGTCGTGCTGGCTGTCGATAAAGACGAGGACGTGGTCGCTTTGATAATCGTCCCGCCGGAGGAGTCTCCTGTCGATGCGCTCCGGTTCGGTATCGAAGGCCCTGATGAGAATATAGAGGGATGTCTCGTCGTGGAAAATCTTGAACGCCGTTTCCTGCGTCGGTGGTCGTCCTTCGTCGGGACGCTGTTGGACAAATCCCCCGATCCATTCTGCTTGCGCCCAGGCCGGATCGTCCGGTCGGCCGTCGATAACCGGCAGCGAGGTAACGGTACGGGTGACAGGGCACGTCTTGATTTGCCCGGGCAGTCCAAAGACCAAGAGAACCAACAGAGCAGTTGCAAACATGAATATTCGCTTATTCATGGACAACGCTTTTTTATCACTGAGCCTGCCTGTCCTTGCTTCAATGCTCAAATTCCAAGCGCGGTTTGTTTCAGTTTATGGATTAACCCCGCATCGACCCAAAAGATGTCTGTCTTGAATTCCATTTCCTTGAGCTGATAGGAACGAATAAAAAAACGGGTTTCTATCATCAAATCTTTTTGAAAAAGGAACGACGATGGGCCCCGTCCTCCCCCCTTGAGGCATCGAGCCACATATTTCTCCAGGTCGTCGTCTTCATCGTTGTTCTCCTTGATCGGGCGGTTGTTAAGAGATCGCTCGAATCAAGTGATTAAGAAACTTGTCCAGAGAACCCCGGCGGGGACTCGAAACCATGGTCCCATAGCGGAAAGCCTTGGTCTTGAGAATCACGAGGATCTCCTTTCCCTTCCCCTCGATGTTCCACAGCGCCGCCTGAAAGACTCCCTCCGGGAAGTAAAAGTCTTTCTTCTCTGCCGGCTTGAATTTCATGGCGCCCCAGAGCCGGTGGATTTTGGCGCCGGAGAGGCTGAAGCTCTCAAATCCCAAGCCCTGCAGGCTTTCGACATCCGGCTCAGACTCCACTTCGGCCTTCAAGCGCTCCATGACCTTTTGCGAGACGCCCATGACGGCCCGGTCATCCGTTTTAATCAGGGGGGACCATTTGAGAACGACGGTCACGTTTTCATCGGAGGGCAATCCCAGGAGCGAACCCATCCGCCGGTCCCGAATGCCCTCATATTCGGGAAAGGGGACATAGAAGGGGCTGTCGTCAATAAACCAGGCTTCGGGGAAGTCGAAGGAGAGCGCATACTTCGGTGTAGCATAGCGGCCGACAAGGGCGTCGTCGCGCTCGCTCACGGCGCCCGCATGACAACGGATCGACAGGGCGGATTTCCTTTCCTGTTCGAAGTCCTCCGCAGGGGTTTTATAGAAAAGATTGTAATTCGTATCGGCGATGAATTCCCTATGGCTCTGGGGACAGTTCCAGACAATGAACCGGGTATAGAAGATTTTTTTGGTCCCGTAGGCCTCCACCCACACGGCGTCATGTCCGCCAACTTTGGTTTGTCCCTCGTTTCCGCTGAACTCAAACTTCACGCCCCACATGTCGAGCATGCGCTTTTTAACGTAGTCCACGGTGATCCTCGGTGTTTGGATGGGCCCCCAGTGAATCAAGTACATCAGCCATTTGCGGTCGGAAAAGGTCAATCTTCCCTGTTCCGGACTTCCCGTGAAGTCCTGCTCGTTCCACGCCCAGCCGACGTCATCAAGCCTAATGTCAAGCCCGGATGTTGTCTTGATGAGGGCGACGAGGTCGCTCACCCCGGTTTTGTCTTGGGCGGCGGGCATGGATAGATGAACCAGACTGGCCAACGCTGCCACCGCGAAAGCTCCAAATAACTTCTTGACCATCACCACACCTCCTGTCTCCTTCAATCCGGCCATTTTCCGGTTTCTAGATAATCCCTTATATGCTTGAGCCAGAGAGACGGAAGATCGTTTGTCTCATAATCCTCGAATTTCAATTCGGCGATGTAAGCGGAGTCGATGCTCACATGGTCGTCGAGTTGGAAGACTGGCGGCTTGAATGGGGCCGCCTTCTTTTTTGCCCAGAAGTTATGCCAAGAGTCCCGGTTGGATACGGTGTCCATATAGATCCATCTCCCGCCGTACCAGACTGCGGCTATGCCGTGATAATGATGGAACGCATCGGGCAAGTGCGCGCGGATATAGAATCGCTCGAGGGCCAAACGTGCCGGGACGCCCAGCTTCCGGCAGAAAGCGACATAGACCATGGCTTTGAGGTAGCAGAATCCCCTCCTTTTGGTCAGCACCTCCGAGGCCTTGAAGCTAACGTCCTCGTCGCCGGCGGCAAAGGGAAGAGAATCCCGGACGAAATAGAAAAGGGCTTCCATCTTCTGGGGAAGGCTTATCCCCGCTTCGGTGACCTCGGCCAGGACCCGGTCGAAGACAGGATGGCGAAAGTCCAGATGCTCCGTCTCGGCGAGATAAGGAGCCAGGTCCTGGATCTTGCGTGCCCGGCACATTGAGAGGATGACAGACAAAAGGACGCACAGGGGCGTTTTCAGATACGGAGTCTTCAAATTGACATCCTCCCTTTTTCTTGTTTTTGGACAACGTTTGAGCCGTCTCGTCACGTTGCTCTTGGATGTTGGGCTTAGCTCAGGACGAGCGCGCTGGCTGAAATTTTTGAGCGATGGATAACTGCAATCCGGTCTACTTCAAGCTTAATTCGGAGCTTATGAGAGATGTTACCCTGGCCGTTCAATATTTTATCCCGGCAAAGCCGGTCGAGGATCCTTTCAAGCCCTGCCTGTTTCCAGCCACTGCGCCCAGTCTCTACGGCCATTTCCCTCCGCTTGTCGGGCGGCCTTTTCCCAATCATAACTCAAGCGGACGTGCTCGATATTCCAGCCGCGTTTCCCCTTGTCCACAATTGTATAAGAGGCATGGGGACTTCCGCATTCCATAACGTGATAACGGGGGGAATCCATGCTGTAGGCCGGCAAGCCGATACTCCCGGCATTGACGACCATCCGGCCGTCCGGCAACCAGACGGTCTTGGCGACGTGACTATGACCACATGCGACGACGGGACAGGAGATGCCGGCGAGATCGGCCTCGATTTCGGGGGTTGACCGCAACGTGACCCCATGCTCCTGAACCCCCTCGAGCAGATATTCTGAGTCATGCGCGGGAGTCCCGTGGCAGATCAGAATCTCGCGGTCAATAATTCGAGTCAGGGGCAATTGCCGAATAAGGTCGACCTCCTTGCCCGTCAACTGGCCAAGCACGAAGGGCAGGCTCAGATAGGGAGAATTCGCGTCCGTCGCTTCATACAGAATCCGCTCTCCGTTGCCTAGAACCGTGTCCATCCGGTATTGCTTCAAGAGCTCTGACGTGCCTTTTGGATCCAGTGGACCATAATAAAAATCGCCCAAATTCAGCAGGCGCCGGATTCCGCGGGCCTCGATATCGGATAGCACGACCTCCAAAGCCCAGCGATTCCCGTGAATATCGGAAAGGATGGCATATTTCTGCCCCATGCGCTTTATCCTCCTAAGAGGCCGGCTCGTCGCTCAGGGGATGAGCGTCGTGCGCCGTCCCTCCAGCAGTGTTGGGAATTCCTCCGCGGTCATCTTCTTGTCGAATTGTTTATTCGAAACTCCCTGATGCCCTTCGCGTCCGCCCAGTAAATGGCCGTATTGCCGTTAGCACCTAGCTGGTTGGCTAGGGCTTTGAGTTTCTTGAGGGTGAGCTTCTCTGCTGACACAAGAAGATCGCTGCTGGCCAGCTCGGATGAGAAGATAATTTTTCCGTCCCTGCTCATGAATACGATACTTTCCGTAATCGATGCCGAGTAGATAATATAAACCGTGGTTTACAGGGTTATACCGGGTGTCCTTAGGGCAACGGAACACGCAGTACTAGTCCCATCCGGCTTGGGAATTCTCACGTCCGGAAAAAGGAAGAAACACGCAGCTTTCACCCGCCAGGCTGATAATCTTCATTGTTTTCTTAAAAGTAATGTTAATATTCTTGGAATGTTATTCCTGTCATCATCGTCAAAGTATTCATTGATGTCCACAATTGAAAATCCATTTTGTTTTGCAGATTGGGCAAAGTCCGATACGTTATGATTGAAGCAGGTCAGTACTTGTTGTCCGGACGCCGTTTGAAATCTTGCTTTGCTCCCGGCATACTGTTTATACGGATGAAGTTCGCCGATATAAACGTATCCATTTTGAGCCGTTGATTTTGCAGCCTGGCGAAAAATGTCGTCCAGGTCTTCAATATGTTCAAGAACAAGGCTGAATATCACAAGGTCATATTGCTTTATTGCAAATCCCCATTTCTTTGTTATGTCAGCTTGGTGAAATATTACTTTTTCAGACCTGATCTTCTCGACAGCCATAGCCAGCATCTCTTCAGAAAGGTCTACAGCCGTAATTTGGTTCGCTTTTGTAAGGAGCCATTCAGTATTCTTTCCTGTCCCACAACCAATTTCCAAACAACTGTCAAATTGGATATTCTTCAAAGTCGCTCTTAAAGAAATCGCCTCAAGGTCTCTTGTTTTGTTATTGTTCGTGTCATAGGCGTTTGACCAAATGTTATATGCCTGTCTTATATCCATAGTGATATTGATACCTGTTGGTCTCAAGCTGTCAAAATGTGTCTTTCAATAATTACGGCTAACGTCGGCATTCTAAGCTTCTTCACTAACCGGTCGTGGTCTTTTTCATTCTGGTGCCTCGCTACTTGGAATCCTTCGGCCGGAGTTCTTCGATGAATTTCGCGTCCACCCAGTAGATAGCCGCATCACCTCTAGCACAATGAAATTGTCAGCCCGGATATTTTCATGTTCGGGGACATCAAAATACCGCCTATTCCATGCCAAGTGAATTCAAGAGGTTTCGGCC
>Ga0224495_10002211_pt1 | contig 12905 bp, 14 predicted proteins | sample SF_Jul11_sed_USG_FD_168128 | JGI IMG/M metagenome (GOLD analysis project Ga0224495, IMG submission 168128) | Sediment microbial communities from San Francisco Bay, California, United States - SF_Jul11_sed_USGS_4_1 | ecosystem: Environmental > Aquatic > Marine > Sediment | place: USA: California... | reverse complement strand
GAAAAGCACCGTTACACTAGAAACATTTCGACAAGCAATGGGCACCGCCGCCAAGCGTGTACGCCAGGCAAAGGTCAAATCCTTTACCGTTGCGCTGCCAACAATGACGCCATCCGGCATGTCCCCCCTCGACGTAGCTCAAGCAATAGTGGAGGGCGCAATTCTTGGCAGTTATCAGTTCACTGTTTATCGAAGCGACACATCGGCTAATCATGCTGTCGCGGAGATGAAGATTCTTGTCGCACAAAAGAATCAGGTCCCACAAGTTGCCGAAGGAGTCCGGCGCGGGCTTGCCACAGCTGAAGCAACCGTCTTCGTTCGTGACCTCTGCAACCATCCCGCCAATGTCCTGACTCCTAACATGGTCGCCAACGAAGCAAAGACCATTGCCAAAGCTGAAAAGATCGCGATTAGGATTCTTGAACGAAAAGACATGGAACGCCTGGGAATGGGCGCCCTGCTCGGCGTCGCACAGGGCAGCCAAGAGCCGCCGAAGTTTATCATCCTCGAATACAATGGCACCAAAAACAAACACGAGCGCCCGGTTGTGCTGGTGGGGAAAACTATCACGTTCGATACAGGAGGGATCGCGCTGAAGCCGGCCGAAAACATGGAACACATGAAGGCAGACATGACCGGGGGCGCCGAAGTTCTGGCCTCAATCCGGGCGGCAGCCAGACTCAAGCTTCCGTTACGACTCATCAGCATTCTGCCCGTAGCTGAAAATATGCCGGGTGGCCGGGCCATGAGGCCGGGAGATATCGTCACCACCCTTTCGGGACAAACCGTTGAAGTACAAAACACGGACGCGGAAGGCCGGCTCATTTTGGCTGACGGCCTCGCCTATGCAATGCGATATAAACCGGCTGCCCTTATCGACATTGCAACGCTCACAGGGGCTTGCATCGTAGCGCTCGGCCAATTCGCCATCGGCATGTTCGGCAATGACGCCGCGTTGAAGGATCAGGTACGGAAGTCGGGGCAAAAAACCGGCGAGCGGGTATGGGAAATGCCCTTGTGGGATGAATACTTCGAACAACTCAAGAGTGACGTTGCCGATATGCGCAACATCGGCGGTCGGGGCGGTGGCATGATCACCGCGGCATTGTTTCTGAGCAAGTTCGTGGGGGATTGCCCCTGGGTCCATATTGATATTGCCAGCACGGATTGGAGCGAACGGGAACGGGCCTACATACCCAAAGGCCCCACGGCTATCGGGACCAGATTATTGTTGCAGTATCTGATCGATCGAAGCCTCTAACGTGGAGCGATATCGCATGACTTCTCGCGACAAAATCGGACAGCTTTTCATGGTCGGATTTCTCGGCACGTCTGTCACGCCTGAACTGGCTTCGTTTATCAAGGAGTATAAGCCAGGCGGGGTCATTCTCTTTTCCCGAAATCTGGAGTCTGTTGAACAGATGGTCCAGCTGACGAATACATTGCAAGCCTGCAGCCCCCATTCCCCGCTCCTGATTTCAATTGACCAGGAGGGGGGCCGGGTTTCCCGACTCCCGAAAGGCTTTACGATCTTTCCTCCTTGCGAACTGTTAGGCCGCTGCAATTCCAGTGAGTTAGCTTACGCGGCAGCGGCTATCATCGCCAAAGAACTCCGAGCCGTTGGCGTCAATATGAACATGGCGCCTGTACTCGACGTGAATAGCAACCCGGCCAATCCCGTTATCGGAGACCGTGCTTTCGGAGCAACACCCGACGTGGTCTGTGAACTAGGTTTGGCAACGGCGGCAGGACTACAAGACAACAAGGTCGTAGCCTGTGGAAAACATTTTCCCGGTCATGGCGATACATGCGTCGACTCCCACAAGGAACTTCCCGTCGTCGATGCCTCGCGCGAACGTTTGGAGACCATCGAGTTTCCCCCGTTCCGCCATGCCGCCGAACAAGGTGTCGCATCCATGATGACCGCACATGTGCTCTACCGCTCTCTCGACAATAAACGACCGGCAACACTCTCCCCCGCAATCATCACGGACTTCTTACGCAAGGAGCTGCGTTATGACGGGGTTGTCCTCACCGACGATTTGGAAATGCACGCGATCATCGACCATTACGGTATCGAAGACGCATCGGTTCATGCATTGCAGGCAGGGTGTGATATCTTGTTGATTTGCAAGGATCGCGAACGTGAAATCGCTGCATTTAAGGCGGTGGAGCAGGCAGTCACAACCGGGACCATTTCCCCAGAACGATTAAATCAATCGGTGGCTCGCATCACCAGCCTCAAGGAACGGTTTCTAGCTCCCTATAAACCCGCGACAGTTTCCGATGCGAAACTGATCGCCGGTTGTCGAACACATCAGACCCTATTGCGCTCCATCGAGCAATTCCGGGAGCGGCTGCCCAATCGCCTAGCGGCACAAAGCATAATACATTCATCACTGGTAACGGAGGGGTGATGCCACTAAAAAAAGGCGATATTTTAGATGAATTTAAACGGCACCAGAAATCGTGCGGATTGGTTGTGAAAATCATGAGCGGAGGAGAAGGGTTCGAGAAAATCGTCTGTTGCGGCCACGAGCTGACGACAGACGATCTCGTCTCTGACGTAGAGTTTGTGCGGGGGCGGGAAAAGGGAAATTTACCTCCTGCCGTAATCCTCGACGAAAAGAAACTATACCCTGACTCCTGTGGACTACGGGTAATGATCATTGACGGAGGAGCCGGCTTCAAGGAGATCCGATGCTGTGGCCATTCCCTAACAGCCACCTCCATGCGAGAACTCCAATATGGCAAGATGCGGGGACCGGAATCGACAGGACCGGTTGGAACAGCCTAATAGATTCAAGGAGGATGAGTCATGCAGCACCGAAAAGAGCTGATGCGTCGTTGGTGCGGTGCCATGGAATGGCTAGATCGGTTGGGCTATGCAACGGCAGGATTCAGCCTGCTGATCCTCGGCATGCTGATCTTTGTGCATGCATGGTATATCTTTGCCACAAAATCATTGCAAATCGGTCTTTTACCATCCGGGCTGAAACTCTTAAATGACCTCTTACTCGTCATTATTCTTCTTGAACTCTTCAGAACCGTCATCCGGTTTCTCCAAACGGAAATACTCGACCTTGAACCCTATCTGGCCGTAGGTGTCATCGCCTGTACGAGGCGAATTCTCACAGCCAGTGCGGAACTGTCTCACCTGCCATCCATGACTGAAACACAGTTTTATCAATACCTCATGGACGTGGGCCTTAACGTCACCGTGATAATGGTACTCACGGTCGGAGTTTTCTTGGTCCGCAAACGCCCGGCACAAACCTCAACTGCATTGCCATAACCTTCCGTTCTCTTCGCGCCCTCGGACAAGGCGAATATGTCTTTTCCTCGCAGAAGATGTACGATGAAACCGTGCACCTTCTGCGAACAAGGAGAGCCCTGGACTTCCTTCCCTTCTTGCCCTCGACACACCTCTTATGGCATCATGCCTCCCTCTTGGAGAAGGGCATGGGACATCTGCTCGAATATGTCGGCTCAGTACATATCTACCTTGGACCCTACCGTGGGAATCCGATCGCATTGTATTTAATGCGGACCGACCTGAAATGTCAGATTGGTCCGAGAGCTTACCCGTGGAATGACGTGGTCGGCAGCGGCGAAACCCCTAACAAGGCCGCCGCTGATTTCGAGGAAAAATGGAAAGCCAAGGGTCTTGCGGCGGACATGTATTCCGGTCCCTCGTGGGAAGGGGGCATCAAGCCGGAGAAGCCTGCGCCGCCTAAGCCGCCTGCTGCGCCCAAACCGGCAGTCGTCACCGCATCAGCCGACCAGCCAGCAGCCACTCCAACTGGTGACAAGACGGCACCCACAGCGCAGCCTGCAGACCCGTCAAACTAATCTAGTCCAGCTCCCCTCAATTCTCTACCGTGAAGACACTCCCGTCGAAGGTTCTGCTAACTTGCTGTGTTTCAGACCATATACCAGATAGACCACAATCCCGATAGCAGTCCAGCCGAAGAACCGAACCCAGGTAACCCAGGGAAGAAAGCTCATTAAACCGAGACAAGCGAACATGCCTAGAATGGGAACCAGTGGCATGAACGGAAGGCGGAAGGGACGGGATAAATTTGGTTTCGTATAGCGCAAAATCACCACGCCGATACAGACCAGAACAAAAGCAAAGAGCGTACCGATATTCGTCATGTCCGCAGCATCACCAATAGGTATCAATGCTGCAAGTGTGGCCACACCAATCCCCGTAATCACCGTTGCATAGTGAGGCGTTCCATAACGCGGGTGCACCGTTGAAAGCCATGGACTTAAAAGATGGTCTCGCGACATAGCAAAAAATACCCTGATCTGGCCCAGCATCATCACCACAAGCACACTCGTAATCCCTGCCACGGCTCCGATCCCCACAATGGCCGCTCCCCACTTAAAACCCACCCTGTTAAGAGCTTCAGCCACCGGCGCATGGATATCAACCTGTGAAGAGGGAATCAAGCCGGTCAGAACCGCGGCGACGGCAATATACAAAACGGTGCAGATACCGAGTGAGGCAATAATCGCAATGGGCAGATCCCTCTGTGGATGCCTGGCCTCTTCGGCGGTTGTCGAGATGGCGTCGAAGCCGATGTAAGCAAAAAATACGATTGCAGCGGCTGCGCCAACGCCGGCAAAGCCCTGAGGCATAAAGGGTATCCAATTTTCCGCATTTACTGCCGGCGTTCCCACCGCAATAAAGAATAAAATAACCGCTAGCTTTAAGCAGACAATAATACCTGTTGCACGAGCGCTTTCCTTAATTCCAATCACAAGGATGACGGTAACCAACAACACAATGATAGCAGCGGGAAAATTTGCGATGCCTCCTTCGGCTCCCCCTGGAGGATGAGTGGCCCAATAAGGCAATTCAATACCAGCCAGCCGGAGCAAGTTGTTGAAATAACCGGACCATCCAATGGCAACAGCGACACAAGCCACCCCATACTCGAGGATTAGGTTCCAGCCGGTAATCCAGGCCAAGAACTCTCCCAATGTCGCATAGGAGTATGTATACGCTGATCCGGCGACTGGTATCATGGTGGAAAACTCCGCATAACAGAGTGCAGCAAGCGCGCAAGCCAGGCCGGAAAGGATAAAAGACAGAATGATTCCAGGCCCTGCTCCAGGCCGATGAATATCACCGACAATGGCCGTACCGATCAAAACGAAGATGCCGGTACCGATGATTGCGCCGATCCCTAGAACGGTCAAATCCCAGGCAGTAAGGGTTTTTTTCAATCGATGATCTGGGTGATCGGCATCCTTCAGTATGTCATCAATGGACTTTGTTCGAAACAGGCGGTTGATCACCATACCTCCTCATAACATGACATTTCTGAATGGATAGAACGCGATCACGTACTCTTAACAGCACATGACGTCAAGTATAGCAGGCAATCTCTAACCGCCTGCGTCAGTGAAAAGACGGACTGTCGGCATGGGTCATTAAGACGCCCGGTGTCGGGCGGCGCGTAAAAAGACCTCAAATACGCGTCGATGTGACGGATACCGCTCGAAAAGAAATTCCGGGTGCCATTGGATACCGAGAAAGAATGGATGTGAGGGAGATTCAATCGCCTCCACAATGCCGTCAGGCGCCACTGCACTGACACGCAACGACGGCGCGACAATTTTGACCGATTGATGGTGCGAGCTATTCACCTGCATTGATCTGGCGCGCACAATGCGATGGAGCAAACTGCCGGAAGCAATCGCCACGCCGTGACTCAATTTTGTTGCTGAAGCCGGTTGCCGGTGCTGAAGCGGCCTGACAGCCTGGGAGTCAATATCCTGGAATAGACTGCCGCCGAAGGCGACATTCATGGTCTGCATACCCCCGCAGATGCCAAGAAGAGGAAGATCGGCCCGACAAGCTAGGTGAACGATATCTAACTCAAAGTTCGCACGACGCTCGCTCACAATTCCAAACCGATAGCGCTGGCGTTCACCATACAAAGATGGTGGAAGATCCGGGCCGCTTCCGGTAAGAAGAACCCCGTCCAGCTGTTTCAAAATGCGGCGCCTGGCTGCTCGTTCTGCTACGAGAGGAAGAACCAGCGGGATACCGCCCAGCTCTTCAATTGCCCGAATATAACGTGCACGCAAAAAGTAGGTCGGCTCTCGCCCCCCCCACTCCTTCCGATCACCGGCGTTAAAATCCGGTGTGACGCCGATGAGTGGCTTCATCGCTAGCGGATAGATTCCGAACCATCGGTCGCATCAGCAACGCCCAGAAACCGAATGGCCCGATTACCTTGGAGATGATCTGGGGTCAGAATGTATGTGCCATACAGGCTCGTCGTCCAGATGCTTTTAGCCGCCTGTTCATTTCCGCCTGAAAACAAATAGGCCAATCCTCCGACAATCCCTCCACTGATGGCAAAAACCGTCTTTAGTGGAAGATACAGAAGTGTCGAAAATCCTGCTGCGGCCTGCATGCCTGCACTTGAGGCACTTCCTCCCTCGGTGCCCTGACTTGATGGTGGGACAGGATCCTCCTGACTCCAAGCAGAGGGACCAAGTACAAACGTGCTTAAAACCATGAGCAGAACGGCTGCAACTAATTTGAAATGAGCGCCTGCGGGCGCACGATGTATTAATGACTTATAGAGGTTCATCGATACGTCTCCTTCTTCTTGAAGCAGCAGCAGACTGTTTGGCGATCATAAGTAGGACTGGCGCGTCCTTACCGACTCCGCAACCATCGGGTTATAACAAATTGGCCTTTAATTGCAAACCCCCTGCATCGACAACATCCTTGTGTTAAGGGGCAGGGACATCACCAGGTACAAGGTCCAGCTCAGCCGCAATGTACGATAAAATAAAATCTCTTCGCTCGGCGACCCTCTCTCTGCATTCATCTATCCAGATATCCTCAGCAAGACATTGGTTCTCTTGCATGATAGCGGACCGTAACAGCAGATCCAACTTGCACCAACACAGCGCTTGAATCAAAAACTCATGGGCCCGCTCCTGATAGGACAGGTGATCCTCTGATGGAAGAGCGGCTAAGACCCTGGCCAACCAATGAGAGAAATGAATTTCTTCGCCAAGCCTCTCTATCTGACCTTGCATCATATGCACGGCAACCTGCACTCCACCCTTCCAGCTCCGCTTCTTCACATTAAATACACAGGACATCGTCGAGGGGCTTCCCTCAATCGGCTGTGGTCCGACAAATAACGTGACACGGAATGGTGTGGGCTCTGGGGCATACTCAACAGACATGGCGCGTATTGTAACATGAGTTCCTGACTGGTTGACCGTCATTGACGGGCTTGTGGAGCCGACGATAAGATGTCGCTCCCATGACAATTACCCCACATCAACGCATCAAGGACATTCAACTTGCACTCCAGGATGCCACGCTTGACGGATGGCTCTTCTATGATTTCCGCGGCAGCGACCCCCTGGCCCCTCGCATCCTTCAGCTCGATCCGACGATTCACGTAACCCGACGTTGGTACTATTGGATCCCAGCCCATGGAAATCCCGTCAAAGTATTGCATCGGATTGAGCCTCATGTCTTGGATTCGCTACCGGGGCAATCTGATTACTATGTCTCCTGGGAGCAACAACGGCTTATTCTTGCGCGCATACTGACCGGTGGCCTCCGAATCGCCATGCAATATTCACCGTTGAACGCAATACCTTACGTGTCGCGTGTGGATGCCGGAACAATCGAACTGATCAGAACTTACGGGGTTGAAGTGGTCAGCTCCGCAGACTTGATTCAGACGTTCGAGGCCTGCTGGACGAATCGGCAGCTTGAATCGCATCAGTTTGCTGCAGCAGCACTCCGACGCATAGTCGATGAGACATTCTGCCATGTTCATACCGCAATCGTGCAGGGCCGCAATCTTACCGAATACGGGGTGCAACAGTTTATTCTCACTCGCATTCATGATGCTGGCATGACCACATCGAGTGCCCCGATCGCAGCTGTCGATGCCCATAGCGCAGATCCTCATTATGGTCCAACTGATACTGGCTCTGCCGAAGTTACCCGCGATGCCCTTCTCTTAATCGATCTCTGGGGCAAACGCGCAGAGACCGGTTCAGTCTATGCCGATATTACCTGGACCGGCTATGTCGGACAAACCATACCGGTTAAACATCGAGAAATATTCAACTTAGTCAAAGAGGGGCGGGATGCGGCTTTAAATTTTGTCACGACTGAATTGGCGGCCGGCCGTCGCCCGTTCGGATGGGAAGTTGATCATGCCTGCAGACAGGTCATCCAGCGAGGTGGCTATGGCGATCACTTCGTTCATCGCACTGGCCATTCGATCGGGGAAGAAGTGCATGGCAACGGAGCCAATATCGATGGCTTAGAAACACAGGATACCCGCCGACTGATGTCGAGAACCTGCTTTTCACTCGAACCAGGAATCTATCTGCCTGGCGAATTTGGAATCAGAAGTGAATTGGACGTCTATCTTACCGACCGCGATGCACTGGTATTTGGATTGCCGTTACAAAGTGAGATCGTACCGATTTTCTAGTCCGATCCCTTCCTTGACAGTGCATCCTGCAGGCCTATAAAGTTCATTTGGATCTTAAATGCTAAGCCTCCATTGACGTATCGGGATTGAAAAAAGGATAGACGCCATGTTTGGTACCATGGGGATCTCGGAACTCATCATTATTCTTGTCATTGTCCTCATCATTTTCGGAGCGGGAAAGCTCCCTCAAATCGGGGAGGGGGTTGGCAAGGCTCTTAAAGGGTTCAAAAAAGAGGTTCATGAAGTTCCAAATCTGGAAACAGCACCCCTTGATCCAAATCAACCGCCTCCCATACAAGTCCAATCGACAAACCAACCCGCTCCAGTGCAAAATATACCAACCAGCCAGGCTCCTGCAGCCCTCACGCCTACAGCACCCTATACCCCTGGCCCCGAACTAACACCAGGAACCACTGCAGCTTTAATGTACAACATGGCGGCATCGCCACAGGCAGCCAGGGCATCCACGGCAACCTCCTCGTCCTCACAAGGACCGCAGCCGCCTACAATGGAAGAGCGGGCAGCCGCTCCTGCGCCTATGATGAGACAGCAATACCCGCCTCTTCCAACCGGCGCACAGGCTAAACCTGTTGCGAATCGCCCTTCCGCTATCGTCAACAAAGATGCTGTTGCCCGCGTACAGGCACAGCAAGCGGCTTTAAGGAATAAAAACCCGCAACCGGCCGGTGTTTCTCCGGCTGACATGCAGAGTCTGGGTGAAGGACTGGGCGATGCATTAAGAACATTTAAGCAGGCCGTGTCTGATGTCCGCAATTCCGTTGATCCTGAGATGCGCACGATCCAATCCGAGATGGATTCAGCACAAAAGGAATTCCAGCAATCCATCGATGCTGCGAGGGAACTGCCTGCCGTACATCAAGATCCTCCGAATCAAGCGTGAACAGGCTCCCGAACGCAATCAACCTTCGCTTACCCACATTTCATTTTCTGCTCCGCGTAACAGCCGCTTTCTGTATCGGATTGCCGACAATCGCAAGCATCACTTTTCTTTCTGGCTGCCTACAGGACTCTCCAACTTATGATAAAGAAAGAACAATTGCACTTCTTCAAGAATTGCTTCATGACAGGGAACCTGAAGTACGACGGACAGCAGTCGAATCTCTCGGTAAAATCGGTGACCAGCGTGTCGTTGCTTCCATTCTTCTTCTCGTGCGCGACTCAGATTCAATTGTTCGCGAAGCATCGATGCAGTCCATCGGACGATTGAAACCTGTAGCGACAGAATCTCTCATCCGCATTTTTGTTCAGGCACTGCAAGATCCTGTCGAATCTGTCCGTCAAGCAACAGTTGTAGCAATTGGTGACATTGAACCCAACGCACGTTTATTGGAGCCGTTAATCCAAATACGACAATCATCTGATTCGGCAATCAGGCGATCTGCCATCAAAGCCTTCCTTCAAGTCGATGTACATCCATGGATTCCCGTGCTTGTTTCCACTTATGAAGACACTGACCCTGACGTTCGTCAAGGAATCGTGGCGGCAGTGGGAGAATGGGGGGGAGAAGCAGTTGCCCCATGGCTGGGAAAGCAGTTAGACCAGGATCCTACGCCACGAGTAAGGATAGAAGCAGCCTATCGACTCAGTATGCTCAATTCGCCCGAAACAATATCTGAGCGTAAACGAGCCGCCGACAAAGATTCTGATCCAGGAGTGCGCCGCTGGGCAGGAAAACGTGATTAAGTGGTTGCACGTGAACGATTCAAGGCCTCAACAAGCTCTATCAGTCCTTTTCTTGCCTTTTCATCGATGTCAAGAAACTGAACACCCATTCCTGGGAATAATAGATGCCTCTCTGGTTTATTGCGAGTCCAAGCCACCTTCGCTTTAGTCTTGTGCTTCTCCCATGGGCGATCAGGTAATGCAAACTCTACAGACAGTTCAGTTCCAGGAACCAGTGGAGCACTGCTTTCGATGAAAAGTCCACCCGCCCCAATGCCTCCAGTTATGCTCTCGAACTGCTTGCCCTCCGGAGTCGTATATCGCACTTTTACTGCGATCGGAGCCCTTGGGTGAGACCGAAGATGCGCAAATTGAGCATCTCCATTCGCAAGAATTCGCTCGATGATTGTTCGCCAGGATACAGTACCAAGCAGTTGTCCTGTTGCAGCTTTGAGCGTTAGTACTTCCATGTCGGCATCCAGCTCAAAAACTTTTCCCTCGTGACCCTCTGTTGTAGTTACTGGGAACTTCATTCTCATAATCCTATGATTGCTATATGCCCATCACACGTAACCGTTACGCCAACGGACCGACAGGCTGAAGAGCTTTTACCAATTCCAACACTCGCGCACGAATATCCGAATTAATCTCTGTAAATCGCACTCCCATCCCGGGGCTAAACGTATATTGATCCGCCTTGGGACAGACCCAGGCAACAAGTCCCTTTGCGGGCAGCCATTCTGACGGGCTTTCTGGCAGTGAAAACTCAAGCGTAAGCTTTGTTCCGACGGATAAAGGGCTGTAGCTTTCTATAAAAAGGCCACCACCACCGATTCCACCCGCGCGACTTTCAAACTGATGCCCCTCTAGAGTTTTATACCTCACGCGAAACGTTAGGGTCACACGCGGCTCGTTCCTCGTCTCACGAGTCGTTGGTGGATTCCGGTAAGCCAAAATTTGATCGATGACAAAATCCCACGATAAATTGCCCATTGGCTCACCATTGATACCCAATAGAGTGATAACTTCGCGGGCGGCATCAAGGTCAAGTACTTTGCCTTTATGCCGAAGACTCGACGACACTGAATATTTCACTGGGTCCTCCACGTTCAAGACTACCAAGCCAAGTATAGCGCGGCATTTTCTTATGTCGAGAAAAAGTGGAAAGTCATGAGGAACCCGTCACCCGAGTTGAAAAGAAGGAAGCAGAAAGTAATGCGGATTCGGTGATATTACACTGAGGAATGGCCGGGCTAGGTTATGATGTCTAGCCCGGCCTGCTTCAGAGACAGGTAAGATTTGAATGAGTTATAATATTATATTTTTCAAATAGTTATGCGGTCTTTGCGTCCTTGTCCTGCTCGAAAATTCGAATAGGGGCATGCTTACCTAGAATCGCATCTTCCGTGATAAGCACTTCCTTGATTTGCTTCTGTGACGGGGCATCGTACATCACATCCAACATCACATCTTCCAGAATGGCACGCAGCCCCCTAGCTCCCGTTTTCTGAACAAAGGCTTTTCGAGCAATGGCACCTATTGCTCCCTCTGTAAACTTTAGTTTCACCTTTTCAAATGAGAGCAGTTTTTCATATTGTTTCGTCAAAGCATTTTTCGGTTCAGTCAAAATTCTGATTAATGCACGCTCGTCCAATTCGTCCAAGGTCGCAACAACCGGCAACCGTCCAACAAACTCAGGAATTAAGCCATACTTGAGGAAGTCTTCCGGCTGAACCTTCGCGAACAATTCACCAAGTCGAATCTCATTTCGTCCACGAACCTCCGCTCCGAATCCCATGGACTTTCGATTCAGCCGTTGTTCAATAATTTGCTCAAGCCCGACAAATGCACCGCCACAAATAAACAGAATATTGCTCGTGTTGACTTGAATAAATTCCTGATGGGGATGTTTCCGTCCACCCTGAGGAGGCACATTGGCGACCGTGCCTTCAATCAGCTTGAGCAGCGCCTGCTGCACACCTTCACCAGAGACATCCCGCGTAATTGAGGGGCTGTCGCTCTTACGACTGATCTTGTCGATTTCATCGATGTAGACGATGCCTCGTTCCGCTCGCTCGACATCATATTCTGATGCTTGGAGAAGCTTGAGGATGATGTTTTCCACGTCTTCACCGACATATCCGGCCTCGGTGAGCGTCGTGGCATCGGCCAGTGTAAACGGAACATCAAGATACTTCGCAAGGGTTTGAGCCAGCAATGTCTTGCCTGTGCCCGTAGGCCCCAGCATGAGGATATTGCCCTTTTGGAGTTGAACCTCGTCCGTATCCTTGTCTTTAGATGAAATTCGCTTATAGTGGTTGTGCACAGCCACCGCGAGAATTCGCTTGGCCCGCTCCTGTCCCACGACGTATTGATCGAGGTGGTGTTTAATTTCAACCGGCTTTTTAAGTTTTGACGAAATTTCCTCTTTGGCTTCTTCCCAATCCTCTGCAATGATATCGTTACAAAGGTTCACGCATTCATCGCAAATATAGACGGTGGGCCCGGCAATTAATTTTCGAACTTCATCACGGCTTTTCCCGCAGAACGAACAGCGGAGATGTCGATCCATCTTATCCGGCTTGGCCATACATCCTCCTGTTACTTCTCCTTGGGCGCGTCTTTACCTGCATCGCCGCTAACCGCCTTGAGAACCTTTGATGACCGTGTGATGACTTCGTCAATGAGACCATATTGCTTGGCCTCTTCTGCCGACAG
>Ga0224495_10002210_pt1 | contig 12911 bp, 12 predicted proteins | sample SF_Jul11_sed_USG_FD_168128 | JGI IMG/M metagenome (GOLD analysis project Ga0224495, IMG submission 168128) | Sediment microbial communities from San Francisco Bay, California, United States - SF_Jul11_sed_USGS_4_1 | ecosystem: Environmental > Aquatic > Marine > Sediment | place: USA: California... | reverse complement strand
CCCATGTGAAAGTAGGTCATCGTCAGACTCCTTACAAAAGCAAAAGCCCAGCCAGAAATGGTTGGGCTTTTTGCTTTGTGGAATCAGCTTCGTGACCTGCTTGAGCGAAGTGACGTGACGCTCGCGTAACGAGCTTCTTGCGGCGTACACTCACTTGCGTAACAAGTTACGTGGTAGCCAAAGTAGGTCATCGTCAGACTCCTTATAAACACCGAAGCTCTCCTTGTGAGGGCCTCGGTGTTTGTGGCGATGAATATCGACCTAATTGAATGAAGTATTTGCTTTGACAAAGCAATGTTCATTTCAGATAATGCGCGTCACTAGTGATGTGTATGTCACTATGGGTCGTTAGCTCAGTTGGTAGAGCAGTGGACTCTTAATCCATTGGTCGAAAGTTCGAGTCTTTCACGGCCCACCAAATAACAGGGACTTGAACAAAGCCCTTTCTGTTTTATGTGTGGAAGAAAACATGGCGCGGCTTCGCGACGCTAAATCCTGGCAACGATTAAATTGAGAGGGCGGTGGACAGACTTCGTTATTGGCGTGATTCCACAAGGGTGTCGAAATAAGATTGCCGAAATAATATTTTGCGCTGGCAAAGTCTCTGGAAATTGGTTGCATTTATTGGCGGATAATTTGTGGCATAATTCACGTCGGGAGCCGACGCATCATGAATAAATATATACTAAAAAAGGTCCGAAGGCGCGGCTATTACCACTCGGTCGAACACCCTCTATCTCAGGCCCATGACCGAAACTGAACACCCACCTGTACTAAGTAGTGTTGTTCTGCTTCGGTTGCGTGATTACGCGCGCCGCCCTGTAGCCGAGCAGGCGCGGTTGAACGCCCAACTTGACACAGTTCTGGCCGTGCTGCTACCGGACATTCCGGCACGATCGCGTATCGTGCTTGCAGGTAGCGGAAGCGTGGCCGTGGCCATACTGGACAATGCGCCAGCGGCGCTGGCTTTTGCCGAGCGCGCCCTGAATGCAAATCAAGCCGGTCTTGGGCTGTGCATCGGCATCGAACATGGCCCGGTGGAAGTCCTGGCCAACGAATCAGGCGATGTGCTTGCTGGCGATGGGTTGGTTACGGCAGCGGTGATAGCAGCCTTCGCTATTGAGGCTGGCTTGCTGGTGTCGCAAAACTTCCGCACAGCGATGGCACAAATGTTACCGGGCTCCGAGAGTGTTCTGGTGCCGGCTGCCAATTTCAGCGATGCGGGGTTGCGTACCTATCAGGCTTTCAGAGTGGATCACCTCGCACCGCGCCGACGCCGGCGTCGTTTTATATTGTCCGCCGTGGCCATAGCTTTCTTGTTGCTTACGATTGCCGTGGTGTTGCGCTTGGGTGTGCCGGATCGTCCGCGTCCTTTGGCTCCCTATATTGGTAGTGCTGTTTCAACTTTTGATCGCATGCTAAGGTTTACCCATGGCCAGCGGTAAACTCAAAAAATTGGGGCGTTACCGCATTGAAGCCGAACTTGGGCGTGGTGCCATGGGAGTGGTTTACAAGGCACATGATCCGGTACTTGATCGCACAGTGGCGCTCAAGACTATTGCGCTGGACGAAGAGGCGCAGGAGCGTGAAGAGTATCATGCACGGTTTTTCCAGGAGGCCAAAGCCGCTGCGCGTCTGAACCATCCGGCACTCATCACTATTTACGATTTCGGTGAGGAAAATGAGCTGGCTTATATGGCGATGGAACTGGTTGACGGCAACGAACTGGCCGAGCGCATGGCACAGGAACAGATTCCAATTCGTGAGGCTGTAGCGATAGCCGAGCAGGTGGCCGAAGGCTTGGCGTTTGCGCATGACAGCGGGGTGATACATCGTGATATCAAACCCGGCAACATCATGCTGCTGTCGCGTGGGCGGATCAAGATCATGGATTTCGGTATTGCCCGGCTCAAGGTCTCTGATCTCAAGACCCAACTCGGCACGCGATTGGGAACGCCCAAATACATGTCGCCTGAGCAAATCGGTGGCGGCAAACTTGACCACAGGACTGATATTTTCTCGCTTGGCATTGTTCTTTACGAAATGCTGACTGGCACCAAGCTTTTCAAGGGTGACAGCCTGACACAGGTGATGCACAACGTGGCAAACTTTGATCCTCCGCCACCAAGCCGGATCAGGCCGGGGGTTCCATCCTTGCTCGACTTGGTGGTCAAGCGCGCTATGGAAAAGAGACAGGCTGCCCGCTACGCGAATGCGTGGGAAATGGTCGATGATCTGCGCCACTGCTTGCAGGAGCTTGCACCGGCTACCCATCAGTCGTCAGGCAGTGCTGAAAGCAGTGAAAAAGAAAGATTGCCGGCAGAAGGTGCTGGTGGAGACAAGACCGTGGTGCTCAAAGCGTCGACCGATGGCACGGCTACTCAGCGTCGCATGTCTGCGGACGTAGATATCGACAACAGCCTACCCCTGTCACGCCGTTTTAGTTCCGCCGAAGCTCTGGCTCGTATGCAAACCCCGACGTCGCGTGACCAGAAATGTTTGGGGCGCCTGCCGCATTTGCCAGGATTGCTGCGCCGCTTGTTGCATGACCGCGAACTGGCTTGGTTTACTCTCACGCTTGGGCTGACGTTGCTGATTGCCGGTATTCTGGCGTTGAGCTGATATTCGCAGATATCGGCATGGAAGTGACCTGCGAATTTGAAGAAAAAACATGCCATTCACCTTAGCGGTGAATGCAAACTGCTATTCGGTGTAGCAGATCAACCCATCATAGTCGAGTGTGGTTTCGGCTTGATTCCTGTGAAGCTTGTTTGCCACCAGTTTGGAGTCCATTCAATGTCTTGGTTTAGTTCAAGGGGTTATACTGCGATTTTCTATGCATTTGTATTTTGCACAACGCGCTTATGATGTTTGGTGCTTGAGATCAATATCCAGCATGGATTTTGCTGGTCAATTCAATTATTATGCTGCACTGGTTTTACACAGTATAGAATTTACGAATTGGCGGGTCTCCCCGCATTGCAGGGCAGCGAACCTGGTCAGGTCCGGAAGGAAGCAGCCATAACTGCTTACTGCAAGTGCCGGGGGTAAGGCTCGCCTCCTATTTTCCGGGCAAGGGCAACAAAGTTGAGATTGTACATTCTGATGTTCCTGTTTACGGCAACACCGGCGCTTGCCATTGACGGGGTTTCAATCGAATATGGCCGGGGCAATATGGTCGAAATGTCCCGGGTAGGCGCAATCTGGAAGTGGGACCGAGTCTGGTTGAACGACGGACAGTATAAAGTGAATGCTTTCTGGGAGGCATCGTTGGGACGGTGGCGCGGGTATAAGCCCGATGACAACAATCAGAGCGTTGCCGAAATTGGCATTACTCCGGTATTTCGCCTGTCAAAGAAGAATATTTCGGGTGTGGCGCCATATCTTGAGGGTGGATTCATCGGCCTGCATCTGATCTCGCCAACCTTCATTTATACCAACCGAAAATTCGGCAGTTCATTCCAGTTCGGCAATCATATAGGCTTCGGAGCAAGGTTTGGTGAGCATTGGCAATACGATTTTGGATATCGTTTCCAACATCTGTCAAATGGCGATATCAAGAAACCGAATCAAGGTATCAATTTCAGCCAGGCTCATTTTGTGTATCATTATCGATAGGGTGTGACTCTTGTCTGAAACCACTGTTCTCGCGCGCAAATGGCGCCCAAAAAATTTCTCGGAACTTGCTGGGCAGGATCATGTGGTTCGCGCATTGAGCAATGCTCTTGCACAAAACCGTCTGCATCATGCCTATCTGTTTACTGGTACCCGCGGGGTAGGTAAGACCACAATCGCAAGAATTTTTGCCAAGTCGTTGAATTGCGCTAATGGAATCACCGCAACGCCATGCGGCGAATGCAGTGCATGCAGGGAAATCGATAGCGGACGTTTTGTCGATCTGATAGAACTGGATGCCGCATCTAATACTCAAGTCGACAATATGAGGGAATTGCTTGAGAGCGCTCTGTATGCGCCAAGCAGCGGACGGTTCAAGGTTTACATCATCGATGAAGTTCACATGTTATCCAAGTCTGCCTTCAATGCAATGTTGAAGACGCTGGAAGAGCCACCAAGCCATGTGAAGTTCATACTTGCTACGACTGACCCTCAGAAGATTCCCGTAACGGTGTTGTCACGTTGTCTGCAATTCAACCTGAAACAGCTGCCCCCAGCCATGATAGCAATGCATCTGAAGCATGTTCTGGAGCGAGAACGGATTCCGTTCGAAACAGGGGCTATTTCATTAATCTCTCGTGCTGCGCAAGGGAGCATGCGCGACGCGCTGAGTCTGCTTGATCAGGCCATAGCATTTTCTTCTGGAAATGTAGAGCAGGAAGTTGTGCATACCATGCTTGGCGCTGTTGACCATGGTTATTTGTTCGATTTGTTAATGGCATTGCTCGAACATAACGGCGCTGCCTTGCTTGATGTTTCCGACAAAATGTACATGCGAAGTATAGCGTTTGACTCGGCCTTACAGGAGTTGGCATCCTTGTTGCATCGTATAGTGCTGGCTCAAGCTGTGCCACAAGCTATTGCTGATGACGAACCAGAGCGCGATCGTTTGTTCGAATTGGCGAAGGCATTTGCTGCTGAGGATCTGCAATTGTTCTATCAGATGGCGATACATGGGCGTGACGAAATCGATCTGGCGCCGGATGAATATGCGGGTTTTACCATGACTTTGCTGCGCATGCTTGCTTTTGCACCAGTCAAGGGCGATGTCCTATCGACCATGGTTTTACCTGTGGCAGTGAAAAATTCGGGTGTAAAGTTAACGATGGCTTCCGGCATGGAGGCGCCATCCGGTAATGCCCCGCTTGCCGGCAAACCTGCGAATACACCGGGCGAGGCAATTGCGAATCCGGTTGTTTCAAGCAATGGTGATGGCAGTGCAATCGAGACCGTAACATCAGGCCAGCCTGACTGGGGGGTGTTGCTTGAGAAATTAAACATTCAGGGAATGGCTCAGCAGCTGGCAAAGAATTGTACGCTGGAAAGCTTTACGGATCGACTGATCACTCTGTGTTTGTCCCAAGAGCAAAGGCATCTACAGGCCAACAAAATTGCAGTCGAAAAATTACAGGCTTGCTTGAGCGAATATTTTGCCAAGCCCATTAAACTGAAAATTGTGCTTGGCGGAAATGCGGTGGCCACTCCGGCGGTGATGGAGCAGAAAACCAGGGAACTTAAACAGCAACTAGCGAGCGATGCGATAGTTCAAGACGACTTTGTGCGCGAAGCGCAGGCAGAATTGGATGCCATCCTGATAACGGAATCGATCAAAGGATCAATCTAAAACGATACTACAAGGTCATGGAGAGGAAATGATGAAAGGCGGATTGGGCGGAATGATGAAGCAGGCGCAGCTGATGCAGCAGAACATGCGTAAGGCTCAGGCTGAATTGGCCGGAGTGGAAGTGGAAGGCCAGGCAGGTTCTGGGTTGGTGAGGGTGATCATGACCTGTGCTCATGAGGTTCGGCGTGTATCGTTAAGCGATAGCATTTTATCGGATGACAAAGAAATGCTGGAGGATCTGATCGTGCTGGCCACTAACGATGCGATGAAAAAGGCGGAGGCTATTTCACAGCAGCGCATGGGTGCTTTTACTGCAGGCATGGGTTTGCCACCCGGGATGAAGTTGCCCTTCTGATGATGCCTTCACGTTTGGAAGAACTGATCGCTGCATTGCGCTGTTTGCCGGGGGTGGGCCCCAAATCGGCGCAACGAATGGCGTATCATCTGTTGCAGCGTGACCGTGCGGGGGCGCTTACTTTGGCACATGCGCTGGAAATCGCAACGGCAAACATCAAGCATTGCAGCAAATGCAATAATTTTTCCGAAGAAGAAATCTGTGCCTTGTGCTCATCCCCCAAGCGTGATAACAGCATGCTTTGCGTGGTTGAAATGCCTGCCGATTTGCTGATGATGGAGCAGGCGCAGTGCTATCGCGGTTTGTATTTTGTGCTAATGGGTCGTCTGTCCCCGCTTGACGGCATAGGCGCGAAAGAATTGCATCTTGATCGCCTGGTCAGACGTGTATTGGAACATCCTTGTGAAGTGATCCTGGCGACCAACTTTACAGTTGAAGGCGATGCCACAGCGCACTATCTCGCGACTTTGCTGCAGTCGCAGGATGTAAAGGTTTCACGTATAGCGCGCGGCCTGCCGGTAGGGGGAGAGCTGGAACAGGTAGACAGCGGTACGCTGGCGCAGGCAGTATTGGAAAGACGCGAGGTATCCGCATGAGTTCCGGCGATGAAAATGAAGAATTTGGATGCATTTCCGGATTTTCCGCTACAAGATCTTCCTGTTCGATAATCAATCCCTCTTCCGCCCCTAAACCCCCGTTAGCCAAGTTCTGCTGAATCCGTCATGGGCGAGCACGGTGAAAAACTGCAAAAGGTATTGGCCCAGGCTGGATTCGGTTCGCGCCGGGCAATGGAAGAGTGGATAGTCGCCGGGCGCGTCACCGTGAACGGTGATCTTGCTACATTAGGCATGCGCGTGGTGGAGGGAGACCTTGTTCGGGCCGATCGCCGCACCATCAGAGTCGGAAGCCGGATCGTTACAACGCGCATACTGCTGTATCACAAACCGGAAGGCGAGATCGTAAGTCGCGATGATCCCGGGAAACGTGCTAGTGTGTTCGATAAGTTACCCAGGTTACGCGGACAGAAATGGATAGCGGTCGGTCGGTTAGACATAAATACCAGTGGTTTGCTGATATTCACGACATCGGGTGAACTGGCTAATCGTTTGATGCACCCGCGCTTTGAATTCGAAAGGGAATATGCGGTTCGTGTGCAAGGAACCATGACAGAGACTCAAATCAAGATGGTACTAAAGCAAGGTGTCGAGCTGGAAGATGGCTTGGTCAAGTTTGAAAAACTCGAAGATCAAGGTGGCGAAGGATTCAATCACTGGTATCTGGTGGTGCTCAAGGAGGGCCGCAATCGGGTGGTGCGTCGTACTTTTGATGCGCTGGGATTACCGGTGAGCCGGTTGATGCGGATACGTTTTGGTATAATCAGCCTGCCGCCGCGCCTGAAAAGAGGCATGACCGTCGAATTGGGCAGAGACGAGGTGGAGCGTTTGCTGGATTGGGCCGGATTTTCCGACCACACTGATGAATCGATCCAAAACATTCAGGCAAACCTGCAAACCTTTTCGAGTCATTCAGAGAAATCGCGGCATCGCCTTGCTGCTAGCATAAAGGTTAGTAAGAGAGCCTTGCCAAACACACTGAGGAAAAGTAAAACTGGTATAAAACGCTGACTACCTCTAGAATCTGAAGGGTTGATTTCGGCTAGCTGACAAGCCGATTTATTGCAATAACGGTTAATGCCGGATTACTGGAAATTTAATGGAAGAGCGCGGCAGTAAGACAATAATGTGCAGTGTGTTCTTCTTGGATATTGTCGGATATTCCAAGATGTCAGTCACTGGACAAATTTCATTGAAGGAAAGATTTAACCGTTACCTTTCAGCTGCCATAGAAGATATTCCAATAGCAGACCGTATCATTCTGGATACCGGTGATGGAGCTGCGATAAATTTTCTCGGTGATATCGAGGAAGCATTGAAAGCTGCGCTAACCCTGCGCGAAAAATTACTCAGTGAAGATCCTGATTTGGCGCATCCGTTGCAGGTTCGGATGGGTATAAATCTTGGCCCGGTGAGGCTGGTCAGGGATATCAACGGTCAACCCAACATCGTCGGAGACGGCATCAACGTCGCGCAACGCGTAATGGGTTTTGCAGATGCGGGTCAGATACTGGTGTCGCGCTCGTATTACGACGCAATATCGCGAATATCTCCACAATACGCCGGGATGTTCCACTATCAAGGTTCGCGTACCGACAAGCATGTGCGGGAACACGAAGTGTATGCGATCGGTTATCCCGGAGACAAAACGATCATTGGCAGGGCAGCCAGGTTATATTTCGAACAATCCAGAGGCACATTGGGCAAGGCATATGCGCGCGCCACTTTGATCTGGGATACGGTTTACACCAGAGTGGATGACTTGTTTCGTCGGGCCACACCGATACAACGAGCTCTGTATGTCGGTGCCGGTGCTATCCCCTTGCTGCTACTCATCGTATTGCTGATATCGCTTAAGGGGCACGATGAAATTCCCGCAAAATCTCCAGAAATTGACCATCTTGCGCTAACCACTATACATCCCGGTTCAGGTGTCGCAGGGGTATCATCTCAACAAGACTTGAAGGTTGAGCAAAGTTCTTCTGTCATGGATGTCGCCGATGTAAAGGCTGATAGTGTGGAAAAGTTCGAGGTTGATACCAAGCCTGTAACCGAGACTGTCGGGATGGACAAACCGACCGATGAGGACATAACTGCAATAAAACCAAAACGAAGGGCTAATGGCCAGAAAATTCCCCCCAAGAAAGAAAACCATGAGGTTATTTCGGGAAAATCCGAATATAAGGTGTCAACTGGCGGCACGGGTGCTTATTTGGCAATACGGTGCTTGGATGGATCGGAAGTGTTCCTGGATGGTATGAAGAAAGGAAGGATCAGTGGTTCCTTGTTAACCATACAGGCGCTCCCCGGTACGCACACGGTAATTGTGAGTCATCCTAGTGGGGTGGATTCGCGAAATATTGTATTTGAAGCGGGCAAGACAATTCACATTAACCCAAATTTTTGTGATTAGCATAAACCAGTGATGATGGCCAAATTTGCATGGCAACCGCGAACAAGAGTGGCATATTCGGGTGAACGCGATGAATAGTCAATTAGGTCGCTATGAAGTGCTCGGTGAACTTGGACAGGGCGCGATGGGGGTGGTCTACAAGGCTAGAGACCCATTGATAGACCGCGTGGTTGCGATTAAGACCATCAATCTCGCGCTTGCCCTGGATGAAAAGGAGGAATTCGAAAACCGTTTTTATCAGGAAGCCAAGGCGGCCGGAAGGCTCAGTCACCCTAACATCGTTACCATTTATGATGTGGGCAAGAATGGCGATGTTGCCTACATTGCGATGGAGTTTCTGGAAGGGCGTGAGTTGCGCGACATCATGGACGATGGCAAATTGCTGCCCATCGAACAGGTGCTGGATATCGTCGCCCAGGTAGCACAGGGATTAGCCTATGCGCATGAGCATGACATCGTGCATCGCGATGTCAAGCCATCGAATGTCATGATAGTGCGCGGAAATCACGTAAAAATTACCGATTTCGGTATTGCACGCATGCCTTCCTCGGCAGTGCAGACCCAGACGGGAATGGTGCTGGGCTCGCCGAAGTACATGTCTCCCGAACAAGTGATGGGCAAGCCTATAGACCAACGCTCGGATATTTTTTCCTTGGGCGTGATGCTATTCGAGATGCTGACCGGGCAGGCTCCGTTTAACGGCGACAATGTCAATGCCATCATGTACCAAACGTTGAACGCGATTCCATCTCCGCCCAATTCACTTAATCCGGACGTGCCGGAAATGATCAATTTTATCGTGGCCAAAGCACTGGCCAAGAAAGTGGAAGATCGTTACCAGAACGCCCTGGATTTTGCGGTTGACTTGCGCGCCTGCCGGGAAACCTTGCACCGCTACGGTTCAAAGATGGATTCATCGAAGGCGTCAGCCAGCGGCGAGAGAAAAATGTCACATGCAATTGACCTTGGCGGGCGGATAGGCACCCGGGAAGAAGAGGCCATGGCATCCTCACTGGCGGGGCTGTCCAAGGCATTTGATTCGACTGTCGCTACCATGCGCCTGGCTGCGTTGACGGCCAGTAGCGAAGATGTCGATGAATTATCCAGGACATTTAAAATTCCGCGACCAACTGCCGAGGAAATCATCAACTCTGCCCCGCGTGGCAAAGCAGAAATTCATAAAAAGCACAACCAGCATGATACCAGGCAAAAAGATGGGAATTTATTGTTGCTCGTCATATTATTGATATTATTGCTGGGCATAGTCTCACTCATTTATTATTGATTTGATTAATTCTCCTTGAAATGGCGATCAGACCCTCGCGGATATTTGCAGTGTTTCTGCTGTTCATGCATGCGGCAGCCGCCGTTTCAGTATCTCTGACCGCCATACCACTGCCAGTCCGCTTGGCATTGTTCCTGCTTGTTGCATTTAGCCTGGTTTATCATCTGGCGCTTGATGTTCTTTTGTTGCTTTCAGATTCGTGGCGCGACGTTACATTCAATGCTGGCAGTTTGTCGATAGTTACCCGGGATGGCAAAGTATTGTCCGGTCAATTGGAAAACAAAATCGTGGTCAGCCCTTACTTCATCGTGCTGAAAGCCAGGGCGGATGGGCGCAGGCGCCCTGTCTCGCGGGTTATTTTTCCCGATGCGATGGACGCGGGTGAATTCAGGAGGTTATGCGTTCAACTGAAGTTCTTCTGAATTAATGGAGGAGTATCGTTGGTACAGGATTTGACTGTGCTTCCGGATAGTCCTTGCTGAAATGCAGGCCGCGGCTTTCGTGGCGCATCATTGCACTTTGCACGATCAACTCGGCGTTCAAGACCAGATTGCGCAGCTCAAGCAGATCCGCGCTGATATGAAAATTGGTGTAGTACTCGTGTATCTCGTCCTGCAGCAACTGAATCCTGTGTTGCGCGCGCTGCAACCGCTTGTTAGTGCGCACGATACCCACATAGTCCCACATGAAATGACGTAACTCGGCCCAGTTGTGTGCAATGACAATTTGCTCGTCGGCATCTTTGACACGGCTTTCGTCCCATTCAGGCAGGGTAATGGTTTTTTGGTCGGGTTTGCCGAGAATATCCTGTACCGCCGCATCGGCGAATACCAAACACTCCAGCAGCGAGTTGCTGGCCAGGCGATTGGCCCCGTGCAATCCAGTATAGGCAGTTTCGCCTACTGCATACAGGTTCTGAATGTCGGTTCGTGCGTGCAGATCTGCTACTATCCCGCCGCAGGTGTAATGGGCTGCGGGTACGACCGGGATGGGCTCTTTGCCGATATTGATTCCCAGACTGAGGCAGCGCGTATAAATGGTCGGAAAATGTTCCTGGAGGAACTCGACCGACTGGTGTGAAATGTCCAGATAGACACAGTCCAATCCGCCCTTTTTCATTTCGAAATCTATTGCTCTGGCCACTATGTCACGCGGAGCAAGTTCCGCACGCTTGTCATGCCATGGCATGAAGCGCGACCCATCGGGTAGTTTGAGCACACCGCCTTCACCACGCACCGCTTCACTGATCAGGAACGATTTCGCATGGGGATGGTAAAGGCAGGTCGGGTGGAACTGAATGAATTCCATGTTGCCCACCCGGCAGCCGGCACGCCAGGCCATTGCGATCCCGTCGCCTGTTGCAGTGTCCGGATTGGTGGTATAGAGGTAGACCTTGCCGGCCCCGCCGGTTGCCAGAATGGTGTTTTGTGCGGCGATGGTGATCACTTCGTCGCTCAGTGTATTGAGCGCATATACACCGAAGCAGCTATTCTCGGTCCTTCCAATTTTCTTGCCGGTGATCAGGTCAACCGATATGTGGTTTTCCAGAATGGTGATGTTCGGGTGATGAAGCACGCGTGAGGCCAGAGTTTCCTGAACTGCGTGGCCGGTCGCGTCGGCCGCATGGATGATGCGTCTCCGACTATGGCCTCCCTCGCGAGTGAGGTGATAGCCCATGCCGCTGGACTCGTCCCGGGTAAAAGGGACACCCTGGCCAATCAGCCAATCGATCGCCGCTTTGCCATGCTCGACCACAAAGCGCGTAACAGCCTCATCGCACAAGCCGGCGCCGGCTGTCAGAGTATCCTGAATGTGTGCGTCCAGGGTATCGTCTGCCGACAATACCGCTGCAATTCCCCCCTGTGCCGAACCGCTGGCGCCATCAAGCAGAGATTTTTTGGTGATCAATCCCACCTTGCGGTGCTCGGCCAGTTTGATCGCCATCGTCAGCCCGGCAAGACCACTGCCGATGATCAGTGTGTCAAATTGCAGCAATTTAACTCTCGACTGGTTGATTGATATTATGACTATAACAAAACTGTTGTGATTCCACGGACGGATTTGACAACAAAGACCAATATTCTCCTATCGAGCCGGTGTCTGGTTAACAGGCAGACACTGACGCAGGTAGCCCGGAGCGGTTATACTTGCGCTCCTGAGTAATTGCGCAGCCCTCGCAAGATAATCTCATATAAAGCCAAGGGGGGCGTCGTAGGGTGTACGGAGCCTTTGGTTCCACCCTGGCGGAATTGTAATACCTTAATGGAATAGTCAGGGATGGCAGACCGTGAAGTTGATCAGCAGTTGGTTGAACGCGTCCAACGCGGAGACAAACACGCCTTTGATTTGTTAGTCTCCAAATACCAGCGTAAGCTTGGGCGCCTGATTTCTCGCTTTGTGAAGGATCCGGCTGAGGCGGAGGATGTTACCCAGGAAGCTTTTATCAAGGCGTACCGGGCGCTTCCAGGGTTCCGCGGCGAGAGCGCGTTTTATACTTGGCTATATCGGATAGGCATAAACACGGCAAAGAATCACCTGTTGGCAAATAAACGCCGCCCGCCGACAAGTACCCCGCTTGACTCGGAGGATTCGGAATCCTTCGAGGAGGCAAGCTTGCTCAGGGAAGTGAATACACCGGAAAATGAACTCATGAGCAAACAGGTTGTCGATGTTGTGCAAACTTCATTGCAGCAACTACCGGAGGACTTGCGTAGCGCACTCACACTGCGCGAAATCGAGGGATTGAGTTATGAGGAAATCGCCGCCGTGATGAATTGCCCGATAGGCACGGTTCGATCGAGGATTTTTAGGGCACGCGAGGCCGTAGCGGAGAATCTGCGGCCGTTGTTAGAAACTAGCAAGGGTAATAGGTGGTAGCAATGAAAAAAGAAATTTCTGCATTGATGGACGGCGAATTATTCGAAGATGAAGCTGAAAGTTTGTTT
>Ga0224495_10002209_pt1 | contig 12914 bp, 9 predicted proteins | sample SF_Jul11_sed_USG_FD_168128 | JGI IMG/M metagenome (GOLD analysis project Ga0224495, IMG submission 168128) | Sediment microbial communities from San Francisco Bay, California, United States - SF_Jul11_sed_USGS_4_1 | ecosystem: Environmental > Aquatic > Marine > Sediment | place: USA: California... | reverse complement strand
TTGATGAGCAGAAATTTACGCGAACCGTAGCAGTTGACAGGACTAGGAAAATCAAATTCAAAATTGCACCGAAGCAAGAGAAGAAACCGGAAGGCGATCTCACCGAAGGTGCAGAGAAAATCGAGGGAGAAGAAGGATCCGGAGGAGTGGAAGAACCCGGAGGACCGGAAAAACCCGGAGGACCAAAAGAACCCGTAGGACCAGTGGCCCCCGAAAGACCGACAATTCCTCCTAAAAGATGAGAAACGAAAAATGAGCAGCCGTATACAATACGTCCGATCCGGCATTGTGCTTTTGGTGACATTAGTGCTGTTAGTTGTGCTTTCGGTACTAATGTTTACCCTGAGCACTCGTATGTCTTCCCAGCGTCACCGCGATAAGTATATCATAGATTATCAGGCGGCCCGCTATGCTTGTGACTCTGCGGTTAAATACGCACTTGCGACGTTGAATGATATGAACACCCCGGATTTGATTGAACGTCCGAATGAGCCGGATTTTTCTGATTTATTTATGCTTGATGAAGAGCAATACGAAGAACTTTTGGCCGCGTGGTTTGTACCGGACGAAGAGGGATTTTCCTCGAAGAGCGGAAGGGACGTAAAGAGAAAAACCGATTCACCGGACTTTTCGGACTTTGACCCGAATGACGTCAATGGCTTTGAAGATATTAACGGCACTGATTATTTTGACAGTTTCGGTGATTTTAATGAGCCTAATGCCGTTGGAGTGCGTGGTCCTTATGGCCCGCCCTGGCCGTTTATAACCAAACCGGTTGAGTTTGAAATTGGCCCTGCCAAAGTTCGGATTGAAATTGAGGACGAAAATGCAAAATACCCTATCGGCTGGGCAATAATGGATGATAAAGAAGTCCAGCGGGAAGCTGTAGCGGGATTCGAAACTTTCTGCGAGTGGATGGAAGTCAATGATGTCCAGATCGATTCGCTAAAAGAACAGCTCAAACAGATAGGCGAGATAAAAACGTTCAAGATTGAGTTCAAGAATGTAAGCCAGATTGTAAGACAGCCGGTAACAACACCGACGACAAGCAGTTCCGCGAGTAGTACCGCACGCAGCAGAGTCAGACCTCCACGAATTCAGACATCCAGGAAAACCATCACTGCTGCCGAACAAATCGCCCAGCAGAGTTCTGATTTCGCGAAGCTGTGTCACAGCTCTTTGATTGATACGGAGGCGCTGGCCAGGCCGATAATAATCAGCGAAACCAGACAGGAATCGGCCCTGAAATATATGGGAATGTGGGCTTCGAGGAAGGTCAACATAAATACGGCGCCCCGCCATGTTTTGGAGGCGGCTTTTACTTTCGGCGGCGACGCCGACCAGATAGCGGAAGAAATAATACAGCAAAGACGCATAAAGCCTTTTGCCGATATAGACGAATTAAAACGGGAATTGTTCAGGTATTCTTCTGCGATTGAAAAGTGTGAAAAATATATTACCACTATCAGCAGTATTTTTACTATTAAAGTCACAGCGGCCGTTGGTGTTGCAGAAGCAAGAGCCGTTATAGGGATAGCCAAAGAAGGTCAAAAAGCACGACAAATTGCTGTTATCTCCGGTTAAGTGCTCGTTGTGAGTAATGCGTACCATATATCGTATAAGAGGCGCATTATGCGAAACGATTTTTAGGAGTTTGCTCAAAATTGGAAGCTAAAAACTACTTGGGGATTTATTTAAGCAAAGATGCAGCGACCGTGGTTTGCCTTGGTCCACAAGGGAAGGACCGTAACGTCCTGGGCTGCTTTAGCGTTTCTGTCAAGGAGCAAACAGAGCAGAATCACCAGGAATTGGCAACTCTTATTGCCCAGGGTTGTGCCGAGAGAGAATTGCAATTTTCGGAGGTTGCAGTGGCTTTGGATTGTGCGATGTTTATGCAGCATAATGTTCACAGCGATTTCAACGATCCCAAACAAATCAGTCAGACAGTTCGGTTCGATACAGAGGAGGCCCTTGCAAGCGATGTAAGCGAGATCGCGATTGCTTTCAAAATAACTTCAAGCGACGAGGCCGGCTCAGAACTGAGCGTTTTTACGGCACAGCGCAAAATATTGTCCGATGTTCTTCTTTCTTTGCAGAGTAATAATATTGATCCTGTAACCGTAGAGCCTGATGTTAGTTGTCTGTCAAGATTTATATCCCGGAATATATCTTTGCCTGAAGATTCGCACCCTCTGTTCGGTGTTCTTTCCCGCCGGAGTGGTTATTTTGTTGTCCCGGATTCCTCTGGTTCCAAAGAAACATCGCTTATGCGAACGTTTTTGGTCGGCCCGACCCGGGCCAGAGTCGAACTGCTGGCAAGAGAAGTGTCTATAACGACTGCTTTGCTTGACAATGAAGAACCGATTCATTGTCTTAAGGCTTTTGATTCTACCGGCTCTGTAGACTATCGGCAGCTCAGTGAGAGGCTTGGCTTCGAAGCAAGCGGCATTGATTTAGCCAAGGCTGCCTCCGCCGGGCCCCAGAGCCTGGCGGATTGTTCCGACCCTGTTGATTTTGTAATTGCCTATGGGGCTGCTTTGGCTCATTTGGAAAGGCCGCAAAGCATAAATTTCCGCAGCGATTTTATGCCCTATCAGGGCAAGAAGATGCGCATGGAAAAGGCACTGAAGTTCGCAAGCGTATCAGTTACCGTTCTTCTGCTTGCTTTGGGCATTTATGTCCAAATGCCGTTATTGAAAATAAACGAATACCGCAGCGATCTGCGTAAGAAATTCGCGGAGGATTACTCGGTCGTTATGTTAGGCAAGCCGCTGCCGGCGAAGTTCACAAACGCGTTAAAAAGACTCAGCAGTGAAGACAGGCGGATCCAGAATGTCCAGAGCGGCAGGTCCGGTGCCACCGGCGAAGAATCTATGATGAGTAAGCTGGCGTTAGTGCTTGAGGCGTTTAACAAGTGTGCAAAACCGACAGATTTGAAAATCAATAAGGTCTCCGTTAGCACGAAGAATATTCGTATAGAAGGCGATACCTCCAGCCGAAACAACACCAATAAGCTATTCGAAACAATCAAGGAAAAGCTGGAGATTGTGCAATTTAATTATGATTTAAAAGCCGGGCGAGACGTCTTCAGCATAACGGTAGTCACGAAAAAATAGTTTAGGACAGGTTTTATGAAAGACGTATACAAGAATCCGATTTTGTATTATATACTCGTTCCCTGCATTGCCGCTCTATGGCCTTTATTGGTTTGGGCGGTGTATTTACCTGGGGCAAAACGTAACTTAAAGGATGAGAGGAGCCAATATATAGAAGCTCAGGTAACAATAGCGACGATTTTAGAGCGTGATCCTACTCGCCTGGAGCTTACTGATCCGAATAAAACTGCCGACAAATTTGATTATGCCACTGCTGTAAGTGATATTGCCCGCATGTGCGGTATATCAGCTATCAATTACACTGTCAGCTCGAAACCAATCAGGACTTCCAGCGGCAAGAAAAGCCAAAGCGCCGAGGTGGTTCTAAAGCAGGTTGACATAACAAGCTTTGCCACTTTTCTCTCTAAGATTCAACTTCGCTGGGCAAATTTGCAGTGTGATGGTGTCACACTGACCCAAAAGAAGGGCCTTGTTGATATGTGGAAGGTTGATTTAGACTTCAAGTATTTCTTTTAAGATCAGTCAATTTTAGCTTGCCTGCTACCTCAATTAAGGTTCTTTTTCTACATTTTTTTAACTTTAGACTATAACTATATGTTGTATATTGCCTAATTTGCCCAGGTAGACTTTTGCATTTGGATTCCATGTGAAAATGATTTCTTCAAAAGTCGGTTCTTGATACTGATAAGCTGGATTTTTCCCCAAATTAACACATTTTTTGGGTTGTTGAGGCAATTCATTGTAAATAAACTTTTCTAAAGTTTTTCGCTTGTTCCTGTCGATATCAATATTGCAAAGTTAGTTAGGGCCCGAGAAAGGATTCAGGGGGCACACAATATATAGTGGTTCCAAGTCCGGGAACGAAAGCATGGATGCTTTCGCCTGTAGTATTTATTGAAAAATGGTCTGAATGTCTCATTTCGCTATTAACGGCCGGTTCGGAAGCCAAAATGGACAAGGCGATTCTCTCGATGAGTGCTTGGCTCCGGATGAGGATTTGATTATGGAACAGATCCTTGAAAATCTCAACACTACGCCTATTGGTAAGGTGTTAAAAAGGATTGCTTCGCTACCGGAGGTCCGCAAGAAGAAGGTTCTTGACGTTCGCCGCCAGCTTACCGAAGGTAAATACGATCTGAGTTCGCGATTGGATGTTGCCCTTGATAAGGTTCTTGAGGACTTTACTACATAACTACATAAGATTTATGTTTAAGGTTAGTCGACTTGACCGCTGCCCTGGATAATCCCCCCGATTGGCAGTTGGTTTGTGTTCGGCTTTTTTGCCTCACACTCCCCATTTTGTCCACTCCAGGATGAATAAAATGGGGTCCCTTTAGCTACGAGATTATTTCAGGAACATCTTCTTCGGGCTCATCCAGTTCGACTGATTTATAATCCGGCTTCTTGGATTTGTCAATCTCTTCTTTGAAAGCCGCTGTTACTTTTTCCTGGATTCTTTGTCTGCATTCTGCATTAATCGGATGGGCGATATCAGCGTGCAGCTTCATTTTACCTTTGATGTTTTTCCTTGCCCTGTTTTCCTTGAGTTTTGCGCCGCAATTATTGCAGAATTTAGCTCTAAGATGGTTTTTGCTCCCACATTTTTCGCAATGGTCGGTCATTTTTCGCGAAGGCATAGCAACGAAAAATCCGCCCCCACCTTCGATGACCTTGATATCGCGGACCACGAACTCATTGTCAATAGTAATTGAGCAAAAAGCCTTTAATCTGTCATCTTTGTTGCTGACTAAATTTACTCTTACCTCGCTGATTTTCATTTTTGGCCTCGCTTAAAATTTTACCACCTGTTGTTACTGACGATAAGGCTCGTGAAGCCGATCCTTTCGTCAAGTTTGCATTTGTCTTTTCTCGCCCTTTCTTTCTCCTTGCGATCCATAATAAGAAACAATGCTGAACCACTGCCGCTCAGGCACAAAGGCCCGATACCAAGCGATTCAATGCTTGCCTTCAATTCAGCAAGCCCCCTGTGTAATTTAAAACAACTTATTCCCAGCATATTTGCGCACATTTTCGATACTAAATCAAACCTGTTTTTTTCAATATGGATTTTTATTAGGTTGTGGAGCTTTTCGTACAGAGGAGGATTATGTTTATAATTAGCGTAAACCTTTTTGGTAGAAACACTTACATCTGGAAGTATCAGCAGGGCCGAAAAGTCAAAATTTTTCGTTAATTTTTTAATTTTCTCACCTTTTCCCGTGCAAAATGCCAGTGGTCCATCCAGAAAGAAAGACACGTCGCTGCCTAACTGCACGGCCAGTTTCGCAAGTTCGTGATTGCCCAGCCCGAACTCCATGTATTTGTCGACTCCAATCAGTGTTGCTGCTGCATCGCTGCTGGCTGAGCCCAGACCTGAGCCGGCGGGGATGTTTTTTGTCAGGGTGATTTTGATATCAGTCCATACGCCGCAGCTATTCAGAAACATTTGGCAGGCCTGGTAGACAAGATTGTCCTTTCCCTCGGGTGCCCAGTGCGGCCCGCGACATAGGAGCTCGATGCCGGCTTTTTGGCCCGGCTCGATGAGGATCTCGTCGTAGAAGTCCACCTTGGCCATCACTGTTTCTATCTCGTGGAAGCCATCGGGGCGTTTGCCTGCTATTAAGAGACTGAGGTTTATTTTGGCGGGGGCCCGGACTAACAACCCGTCGTTGACCGTTTCAAACTGTTCTTTGCTGCTCATATTTGCTCGTTGACATTATAACCGATTGTTCATATTTTGAGCATAAGAAATTAGCTTCAGGATTCATAGAGAAAAGAATAGATTCCTGCTTTTGCAGAAATGTAAATTGGGACCATTGAATGTCGGATAATGAAGTAATAAATGGTGAATCGATCGACGAGCGACAAGTGACGGGCGGCGAATCCGTTGCCTGGTGGCATTGGCACAGGCGATTGTATAACTGGGTTGTTCATTTTGCGGATACTCCGCACGGGGAAAGGGCATTATTTGTTCTCAGCTTTGCAGAATCGAGTTTTTTTCCTGTGCCGCCGGATGTTTTGCTGGCGCCGCTGACTCTTGGGGCTCCGAAAAAATGGTTCAGATTTGCTCTATCCTGCTCGATAGCATCGGTTCTTGGCGGGATTCTGGGCTACTGTATAGGTATGTTCCTTTGGTCTATGATAGGTGACTGGGTATTAGCCAATATGAGTTGGGCCGGGCTGACGGAGGTAAATTTTGACAAATTCCAGGGCTGGTATGATAGACATGATTTTAAGATTGTTTTTGCGTGTGGATTTACGCCTTTACCTTATAAAGTGTGCACGATTACAGCCGGCATCGCCGAAATCAGCTTTCTGTGGTTTCTTATCGCATCAACGGTGAGCCGGTCCGCGAGGTTTTTCATCGTTGCAGGCCTTATTGGCTGGAAAGGTGAAAGAATCCGGCCTGTGATTGAAAAATATTTTAACTGGTTTTCGCTTGCCTTCGTGGTACTATTGATTGGCGGATTCTTAGTGATAAAATGGATTCACTGATTGTTGGTCATTAGATAATTGATTTTTGGTGGTCAACTGTTATGAACGACACTCAAAAACAAACACTTCTGAAGGTCGCCCGCGATACGGTTGAAGCGATAATTAAAGGCGGGGAGACTCCGAAGCCCGAATCAAATGACCCGGAGCTCAATGCCCATTGCGGCTGCTTTGTGACGTTGAAAAACAAGGGGCGGCTGCGGGGCTGTATCGGCCGGTTCATTTCTGAGAACCCATTGATTGAGCTGGTCGTTGAAATGGCAAAGGCATCGGCTACCGATGACCCACGCTTTTTTGCCGACCAAATAACCTCCAATGAGTTAGAAAAATTGGACGTTGAGATATCGGTTCTGTCGCCGTTGGTTCGGACCGACCAACCATTGTCCCTGCGTCTCGGAGTTGACGGCATTTACATAAAAAAAGGCCGTGCTTCAGGTTGCTTTCTGCCTCAGGTTGCGACAGAGACCGGGTGGACCAAAGAGGAATTTCTTTCCTACTGCTGCTCACATAAGGCCCGCCTTGCCCCCGATGCCTGGAAGGACCCCGAAACGGAAGTTTCCCTGTTCACCGCCGAAGTGTTCGGCGCCGAATTCAAGGACATATAAGCATTTGGTTTGCCTCATTCCTCGAAAACACAGCCGGCATCGGTGTTGTCTCCCGTATGTTGCTGTTATGAATCAGATTGGTTGGTAAACGTTGGAGACAGTTACCGGCATGTAAAAACTATCCCACGAAGGCTGTTTTTGGAGAGTGATTTCGGGATTTGCTGCTATTGATTAATACAAATTGGTAGAACTACGTATTAATTAGTTGCATTTATCGGACAAATAAGGTATTTTAGGGTGGTATAGAGCCTTGGTGGCATTGATAATTGTTTTCTTTGTGCAGGCCCGGATACGTTGTGAGGTGGGGACTCAATTTCGTGTCAACTCCTGCAGTGCTTGAAAATAATGGATTTTTTATCGGAGCAGAGAATGAGAGCTAATACTTTATTAGCGATGTGCGTTCTGATGTTTTCAACCTTGGCGCATGGTGCATCGATTAGTCTGAGTGTCGGTGATGAAGGCGTTGTAGGGCTGGAGATGGGTTCAGTAGGAGTGGAATCAGGCGGGAGTGGAGTGGCGGCTTTTAGCTGCGAGGATGTTCGCTGGCTAAGTAATACGGGCGAACCCCGAATTCCGTGGAAGGTTATTACGGTACTGCTGCCGCCGGATGCCGACCTTTCGAGTGTCACATGCCGCATTGGGTGGCCGGTATTGGAAAGCATTACCGGTTCCTGGCAGGTAGAGCCGATGCCTCCAATAGCAACACGGGATGAGAATGGACAGGAAATAGTTATTTGGCCTGAGGGCAAACGGATTGTTGACGGCAGGGATGCAGATATCTACGAGCGTGATGAGTTCTGGCCACAGGAGCAGGTCCGGCTGTCAGGGCTTGGTAAGCTCCGCAAGTGGCGATTGGCTGAAGTGGCTGTCCCGTTGGTCCGTTACAATCCTGTAAGCGGCCGGTTACTGCAACTTGCCGAGGCCGAGATTACGGTAGATTTTCAGAGCAAGGTCAGGTCGCTGGATACCGACAGGCCCGACCCGCTCGGACGGTCAAGAGTACGTGGCAAGGCCGCCAATTTCACTCAGGCTGCGGAGGCTTACGACAAAGCGGCAGCAGGTGGTGAGGAAGGTATTACTTCTCCGAACCCAGGTTCTACGGGATATGTCATTATAACGACGGCGGCCATTCAGAGTGCATCCACGAAATTGAGCGCATTTGTTGCTCACAAACAATCACGGGGCTTTAATGTTCAGGTCATTACCGAATCAACGTGGGGCGGGGGCGCCGGTGACACGGCGGCGAATAATATTCGTGCGTGGCTTGCAGGCAACTATATCAGCGCCGATATTCTGTATGTTTTGCTAATCGGCAACCCCCACCCCGGTACTGGTGATGTTCCGATGAAGATATGTATTTCGGACCATCCAACGGATTATTTCTATGCAGAGCTGACGGCGGACTGGGACAAGGACGGAGACGGCATCTATGGTGAGGAAGGAGATGAGGTAGAGAAGTACTTTGAGGTATATACGGGAAGGATTCCTTACTATGGAAATATAGCCGATACGGATTCTATTTTGCAGAAGATAATCGACTATGAGAGTGCTGCTGATGTTGACTGGCGCAGAAATGTTTTGCTGCCAATGGTGCCGCTGGACGACTCAACTCCGGCCTATCAACTCGGTGAGCAGATAAAAAATAATTTTCTTGAGCCGGAGGCGATACTGTCAGACCGTATATATGATCAGACTTATGGTGTAATTCCACCTCCTGAGTACCTGCGTTCGGAGGCCTACCCGGCCACTGTCTGGAGCCAGGACATGTACGGCATGGTTGTGTGGATGACGCACGGCTGGTCCCAGGGCGCTTCCGGGATTATTGACACCGGGGACGTACCGAATCTTGACAATTCCTATCCGGCCGCCACGTACCAGGGCTCCTGTACGAACAGTGAACCTGAGAACAGCAACAATCTTGGTTATGCTCTTTTGAAGAACGGCGCGATAGCGACGATTGGGGCGACAAGGCTGTCCTGGTATTGGGTTGGCGAAGCCAGCTTCACAAATTCGTCGAGTATAGGGGGATTAGGCTATCAGTACGCCAAAAGGCTTGTTGAGCGGGAGAGCTGCGGTCAGGCCATCTATAATACCAAGGAGGCACAGAGCTTTTGGCTGAAGAACTATTATGTGATGATGCTTTACGGGGACCCGTCGGTGGTCATTTACGGGCCATCGCCCGATTTTACTGTTTCTCCGACGGATATGTTTTATCAGGTTGGGCCTTACAAGGGCCCCTTTAGTTCAATGTCACGGAGCTATACGCTGAAGAACAATAGCTCAAGCCCGGTGGACTGGACGGCGATGACTACGGCCGACTGGCTTAGTATTCCTGCCGGTGGGACAATTGGCCCGACAGGCTCGGTAATAGTCGATGCCTTATCCGGGGCCGAAGTATACGATCTGCCGGTGGGCAGGTATTGTGGCGGTTTGACTTTCACCGATATGGCCCTGGGCAAGGAACATCTGCGGCAGGCGGTCCTGGAGATAAAGCCGAGGTCGATGGTCGCGCACTGGAAGCTGGATGAGACCACCGGCAGAACAGCGAGCGATTCGAGCGGCAACGGTTATCACGGCGCGCTGGAAGGAGGCTTTGCGTTTGATACAGCCGCGGTCATGGGTGCGTTTGGTAATGCTCTTAACTTCAGCCACCCCAATGACGTTGTTAATACGGGCAAGACCGCCTCCGATTTTGGGCTTTCCAACAATGCCGCAAAAAGCATCACCGCGTGGGTGTATACACGCAGCTTTAACGATGGCGGTATTTACGAGATGGGACGACAATCGAACGGACAAGATTTTTCGTTGAGAACAAAAACTGTTGATAATCAATGGCGTGTGCAATACTGGGGCGGCGATGACATAGATTTCAGCTACAATTCAAAGAACAGGTGGATCCATTTTGCTCATGTTTATGACGGCACGAGGACCAGGATATATGCCGATAGTCAACTTGTTGTGGACGAGCCGAGGGCATTGAACACGACTGACAACAAGACGTTCAAAATCGGGCGGTGGAATGATCATCATTTTGACGGTATAATTGACGATGTTCGCGTTTATAACTATCCGCTGGATTTAGATGCGGTTCTTGCGATAATGGGCGGTGGTTGTGCGGAAAATCCTCATCCGTATGATACTGAAATGGACGCGCCTCGAAGTGCGACGTTGAGCTGGGTGCCGGGAGTGAAAGCGCTTTATCAGGATGTTTATTTTGGCACGAATCGGGATGCCGTGGCCGGCGCGACTACAGATTCGCCCCAGTACAAGGGCCGTCAGACTGAAAATTCCTATGTTCCGACGATGGCCAAGAGCACGCAGTACTTCTGGCGGGTTGACCAGGTTATATCTATTCCGCCACCTCCGCCACCACCTCCACCTATGGCCGGCAATAGTGCTGAAGAATCCGATTACTCCTTTCGAATCGATGAGGAAACTGCCGGGGCCGGCGTAATCGCCGGTAACATTTGGAGTTTCACAACAGGTGAGGGCGCGGGCGTGATTACCCGTGAGGTATGGACAGGTATTGGGGGGGGAAACTTTGTTACTGACCTGACCAGTCGCCCCTCCTATCCGGACTCGCCGAATCTGCGGGAAGAGATAACCAGATTTGAAGGTCCTGTTGATTGGGCTGATAACTACGGTACGCGTATACATGGTTTTCTGGTGCCGTCTGAGACGGGCAGCTATACGTTTTGGATTGCAAGTGATGATTACAGCGAGCTGTGGTTGAGCAGCGACACCAACCCGGCCAATCAGATTAAGATTGCTGAGGTGATCGGCCATACGAACTCACGCCAGTGGGGCAAATACTCCGGGCAGCAATCCAGTCCGGTCATGCTGACAGCCGGCCAGGCATATTACATCAAGGCGCTGCATAAGGAGGGGACGGGCGGTGACAACATTGCTGTGGCGTGGCAGATGGAAGGAGCGTGTAAGGAGCGGCAGGTCATATCCGGTTCTTATCTGTTTCCTTATGACGTGGATTGTCCGACGCCTGATCCCATGACCTGGGCAACGCAGCCGCACTCAACAAGCAGCACATCGATTTCAATGGCAGCGACGACGGCCTTTGACCAAAGCGGCGTTGAATATTATTTTACGTGCACGTCAGGAGGCGGCCATGACAGTGGGTGGCAGGACAGTCCTGTTTATGAAGATACCGATCTGGAGTCTAATACGTTATATTCGTATACCGTAGCTGCCCGAGATAAAAATCCCAACCACAACACAACCGCACCGTCACAAGCCTCTTTGGCAAGAACAGTCCTTCCCGGAGATTTTGAACCCGATGGCGACGTGGACTTTGATGACTATTCCCGGTTTGCTTTACAGTGGCCCGGCGGCGCCGCGGCGGCCGGCAGCGGCGGCGAGGCCGACCTTGATGATGATAATGATATTGACCTGCAAGACCTCGCAATTTTGTTCGGAAACTGGCTCGATACTGTTGAGCAGCCACCGCCATTACCCGGACAGGCCGGTAATCCCAATCCACCGGATGGCGCAACAAAGATCGAAATAACCGCAGATTTGAGCTGGACAGCCGGCTCTGATGCAACGTTGTATGATGTTTACTTTGGGACAAGTAATCCGCCTGCGCCCCGGGGTAACCAGACTGCTGCGACATTCGATCCGCCTGGCTCGATGCCATATCTTACTAAGCACTACTGGCGTATCGATTCGGTCAATAGTACGGGCAAAACACCGGGGACAGTCTGGAGCTTTACGACCGGCCCAATGCCGCCACCACCCTAAGTTGTTCGTTACGGTCTGTGACAATCCAGGGGATTTTGAGCGCCCCATAAAGCAGTGTTCTTCAAAAGGCCCTGTCATATATTCCTCAGCTTTTTGTAGTAGTGTCAGGTCATTCATTTTCTAAGGGGTAACCGTGTATCCTTAATGTCCCATACGTATTTATAGTCTATCTTGACAAAATAATGGGCTTCTGGTCTAAACATGCGGTGAGTTTGTTCCGAGAAGGAAATATGGCAAGGAAATTTGCTTTCATCTGGATATCTTCGATTTTTAGTCTGTCGGGCTGTTTTGAAATTGCAACTTCTGTTAGCAGCGGCGGTATTCATGGGATTGATACGCCGGCGGGGATGGTGGAGCATTTGAGGGGAGAGAAACTGCCGGCCCTTAAATCCGTCGAGGTCTGGGAAAACGAATATGGGCCGGGGCTGAAACTCGCCACCGCACACTATGAAGTATTCACAACTCTTTTGGAGCCGCTGATGCTTCGCCAGGTTCCGGGATTTGTCGAGTCGACGTATCGGGGCTATCAGGGCCAACTGCCGGAAACTATCAGAACGAGCACGCGGTTTACGATTTACCTTTTTGCAACGAGGCAGCAGTGGGAGGAATTCACGAGGACCTTTGCGGGAGCGCAGGCGGCGCAGTTCTTCAAGATAAAGGAAGGCGCGTATTATCTTAACGGTGCCTGCGTGGGGTATAATATCGGCAGAGAGCGAACGTTTTCGGTGCTCGGGCACGAGGGGTGGCATCAGTTCAGCAGCAGGCATTTTACGTACCGGCTGCCAAGCTGGCTCGACGAGGGTATCGCAACGCTCTTTGAGGTGCATCGAAGCGAGAAGGGGCTGTATTATTTTGAGCCGGGCCGGAATGGGTATCGATTGGGTGCGTTGAAAAAGGCGTTGATGAACGGTAATATGATGCCGTTGAGAGAATTGATAGCAATCAA
>Ga0224495_10002208_pt1 | contig 12918 bp, 9 predicted proteins | sample SF_Jul11_sed_USG_FD_168128 | JGI IMG/M metagenome (GOLD analysis project Ga0224495, IMG submission 168128) | Sediment microbial communities from San Francisco Bay, California, United States - SF_Jul11_sed_USGS_4_1 | ecosystem: Environmental > Aquatic > Marine > Sediment | place: USA: California... | reverse complement strand
CTGCCATCGGTGGGGAGCAGGGGATGGTTTTCGCGTTTATCTTCGCCATCGCCACCAACTTTTTCGCCTATTTCTACAGCGACAAAATGGTGTTGGCCATGTACCGCGCCCAGCCTATCAGCGAGCATGAGGCTCCATGGGTGCACCAGATAGTAAGGGAGCTTTCCATGAAGGCGGGCATCCCCATGCCCAGGATATACCTGATCCCAGGAGACCAGCCCAACGCCTTTGCCACCGGGCGCAACCCGGACAACGCAGTGGTGGCGGTCACCCAGGGGATCACCCGGCTGCTGGACCGCGACGAGCTGGCCGGTGTGCTGGCCCACGAGATCGCCCATGTGAAGAACCGGGACATCCTCATCGGCACCATTGCCGCCACCATTGCCGGGGCCATCAGCATGCTCAGCCACCTGGCGTTCTTTTTCGGCGGCAGGGACCGCGACTCCAACCCACTGGTGGGATTGGCGATCATGATCGTGGCCCCCATCGCCGCCATGCTGGTGCAGATGGCCATATCCCGCGCCAGGGAGTATGAGGCGGACCGCACCGGCGCTCTGCTGATGGGCAGGCCGGAGCCGCTGGCCAGGGCGCTGCAGAAGCTCCATGGCGCCGCCAATGTCATCCCCATGGACGCCGAACCGGCCACGGCCCATATGTTCATAGTCAGCCCCCTGTCGGGCCAGAGCATGGCCAGCCTCTTTTCCACCCATCCTCCCATGGAGAAACGGGTGGAAGCGCTGATGAGCCTTCGCCATGGCGGGTTCTGAACGATAAAAAAACCGGGGCGCCTGAATAAGGCCCCCGGTGTTTTTCTTTCTATTGCGCAGGGTGGTTTTGCCCTGCTGTTCTCTACTTCAGCCCCAGCACGTCCTGCATGTCGTACAGCCCATTGGGCTGCTTGACTATCCACATGGCCGCCCGTACGGCGCCCTTGGCGAAGTTGTCCCGGGAGCCGGCCTTGTGGGTGAGCTCCAGCCGTTCACCCTGGCCGGCGAATATCAGCGTGTGGTCCCCCACCACATCGCCGCCGCGCAGGGTCATGACGCCGATCTCCTTGGGAGGCCTGGCGCCCACCTGGCCATACCGGCCATAGCTGGCCACCAGGCTAAGATCGCGCCCCAGGGCGTCGGCCACCACCTGGGCCAGCCTGGCGGCGGTGCCCGAGGGGGAGTCCGCCTTTTTGTTGTGATGCATCTCCACGATCTCCACGTCGAAATCGTCGCCCAATATCATGGCCGCCTCCCGGGCAAGCCGGAAGAGCGCGTTCACGCCCACGCTCATGTTCGGGGCGATCACGGCCCTGGCGGACTTTGCCATGGCCTCGAAGGTTTTCCAGCGCTCCTCGTCGAACCCGGTGGTGCCGATGACGATGGCCTTTTTGGCCTCCGCGGCCTGGATGAAATGCTCCAGCGACGCCCCAGGCTCGCTGAAGTCGATGATCACGTCGCAGGAGTCGATGATCGATTCCAGATGCTCTGCGATGGCCACGCCGCTGGTGGCCAAACCGGCGATCTCGCCGATATCCTTGCCGATGAAGGGTCCGCCGGCCATGTCCGTCCCGCCGCACACTTCGATGCCGGGCGTTTCGTCGATTATCGATACGATGCGCCTGCCCATCCTGCCCGCGCATCCGGTGACGATTGCTTTAATCAATATTTGTCTCCGTTTCTCGAAGGTAATTTCCAGAAACCCAATAATACCCTATTTGCTGACGAGGATAAACATTCATCGAACGGATGTATGGAAGAATAGCCGTAGGCGAGTTATATAACTTTCTTTCCTTCGCATAGGTTGATAAGCTCCGGCAAAACCAGCAATTGCGGCCTTCTTCCCTTGCCCTCTCTAAGCACTTCCAAAATACCTGACTTAACTAGGATTTTTATCCATTTGGCGAGCGATACCCTCCCGGGTTTAACGTCTTCGTCAAATTTCAGATGCGTGGCGTGAAAGATTGGTCTTTGAAATATAATATCCAGCAGGGGAACCGCATGCCGTGAATGAATCAGATCAATAAATCGTGCCTTCATCTTTTCATATAAATTCATTATCGCCACCGCTTTGCGCGAGTTGCGGCGCGCCTGTTCGTCCATGGCTTTCAGAAAGAACTCGATCCAACGGTTCCAGGCGTCATCCGCCCGTCCAATGTCCCTCAACCGGCTGATATATTCTCCTCTGCGCTCCTCCAGATATTCCGAGAGATAAAAGGTCGGGCGAGAGAGCAACTTTTTCTCATACAAAAATAGTGGAACAAGCATTCGCCCCAACCTGCCGTTTCCGTCGGAAAAGGGATGTATGATCTCGAACTGCGCGTGTACCACGGCCAATTGGACCAGCGGGTCCGGCCTGTCCATATGGTAATACTTCTCCCAGTTGTCCAAATATTTCATCAGATCCATTGGCGCGGGCGGGATAAAGTCCATCTCATCAAGTTTTGATCCAGGCTTGCCAATATAGTTCTGCGTTTTGCGAAACTTTCCAGGGTCTTTTTCTCTTCCCCGAACGCTGTCTAACAGAGTGGCATGCAGTTCCAACAGCAGATTCAGGTTAAATGGCCGGGTTGTCAGATTCTTTTCAGCCAGGTTCATCGCCTTGCGATAATTGATAATTTCATTTATATCCTGCAAGCGGATCTCCTGTTCCGGTTTTTCTCCCGCCTCGAATTTCAATACCTCGCCTAAAGTGGCTTGTGTCCCCTCTATTCGCGATGAAAGCACAGCCTCTTGAGTGATCATTGGGGAGAGAAGAATATCGGGATTGGGCAAACCCTCCATAACGCCATCATAACGAGCAAGGGAGCGGTTAGCATGCCCAATATACGGGATCAGTGATTCCCAGTTAAAATCCTTTAGTGGAAGTTCTTGAGGAATAAAGGGTTTCATCTTTGTGTATAGTGAAATGCCTGCAAAGGATTTTGTGTATATCGAAACCGGTTTTTAGTATACACATACTTCCTGCTAGAGCGCAATCAAAAGAAAAATACAATATCCCCTTATTTATCAATCAGCAACGTGGGCAAAGCGCGCCGCAGCTATTCCAGAAACACCGAGCGCTCCCCGGCGATCCCCTCCACCGCCCCGATGAGTTCGTCTCCGGCCGCCACTTTCTCCGCCGGCGCCCTCATCACAAGCTCTCCCTTGCCGTGGAACCGGAAATGGAAAATCACCTGGCTCTGGCCGGGGTGACTTTTGAAGGCCCTTTTGAGCTCTAGGAACGTTTCCTTTTCCAGGCCCGTGGTGGAAAGAACGATATGCACCGAGTTGGTGAATTTCATCCGCGCCTCGGGGATGGTCATTATCTCCTGGGCGATCAGCCTGGCGCCGTTCTCCTCGCCGGTTTCCACATTCCCCTTGATGAAAATCGGCTCCTCGCCCTCGATCAGCTCTGCGCATTTGCGGTACAGGTCCGGGAACACCGTCACATCCACCACCCCATGCATATCCTCCAGGGTGAAGTTTGCCATGCGGTCTCCGTTTTTGGTGGTGCGCACTTTCTTGTTCAGCGCCACGCCGCCCAGGTGGGCCTCCGCCTTGTCCGGCGCGTCGGCCAGGGTGGTGGTGTCATATGTGGCCAGCCGCCGCAGATCCGTCTCGAAGGCCCTCAGCGGGTGGCCGGAGATATAGAAACCCAGGGTTTCCTTCTCGTGGGCCAGCTTCTCTTTCTCGCTCCATTCGGGGATATTTTTCACCTGGGCCTCGGCTCCGGCGTCCGGCCCGGCGCCCATCATGAAAAGGCTGCCCTGGCCGATCTCCTTGTCGCGTTGGGCCTTCTGGGCGCAGGCCATGGCCTCTTCCAGCGAAGCCAAAAGCGCAGCCCGGGGGTGGCCGGTGAAATCGAAGGCTCCGCACTTCACCAGAGCCTCCATGGCCCGTTTGTTCAGCGAGGTCCCCTCCACGGCCTCCAGCAGCCCCAGCATGGCCCCAAACCGGCCCACCTTGCGCCTGGCCGTTACAATGGATTGGGCGGCGGCCATGCCGATCCCCTTCACCGCCGCCAGGCCGAACCGGATGTTGCCCGCGTCCACAGAGAAGTCGGCCATCGATTCGTTCACGTCGGGCGGCAGGACGGCGATACCCATCTCCTTGCACTCCTGGATATAGCTGAACACCTTGTCCGAGTCTCCCATCTCCGAGGAGAAGATGGCGGCCATATATTCGGCGGGGTAATGGGCTTTCAGGTAGGCGGTCTGGTACGCCACCAGGGCATAACAGGCGGAGTGGGATTTGTTGAATCCATATTCGGCGAATTTCTCCACCTGGTCCCACAGGGCCTCGATCTTCTTCTGGTCCCTCCCCTTGGTCTTGGCGCCGCCGACGAATTTGCCCTTCTCGCCGGCCATCTTCTCCATATCCTTTTTCCCCATGGCCTTGCGCAGCGAATCGGCCTGGCCCAGGCTGAAGCCGGCCAGCACGTTGGCCATCTTCATGATCTGCTCCTGGTACACGAACACGCCATAGGTCTCCCCCAGGATCGGCTCAAGGTCCGCGAATGCGTACTCCACCTTCTCGTGGCCATGCTTGCGGCGGACATACTGGTCCGCCATGCCGCTCTGGATGGGGCCGGGCCGGAAGAGGGCCACCAGGGCGATGATGTCGCTGAAGACGCTGGGCTTCATTTTCCGGATAAGGTCCCTCATGCCGGAGGATTCCAGCTGGAACACTCCCAGGGTCTTGGCCGAGCAGAGCAGGTCGAACGTCTTTTTGTCGTCCAGGGCGATCCCCTCGATGGAGAAGGAGGAATCGCCGCCGGCGCGCACCAGCTTCACCGTGTTGTTTATCACGGTCAGGGTGCGCAGCCCCAGAAAATCCATCTTCAATAGCCCCAGCTCCTCCACATCCTTCATTTGGAACTGGGTGACCATTTCGTCGCCGGCCGAGGGCTTGTACAGCGGCATGTAGTCGGTCAGCGGCCCGGGGCTTATCACCACTCCGGCGGCGTGGGTGGAGGCGTGGCGGACAGTGCCCTCCAGCCGTTTGGAGACATCCAGCAGCCGCTTGATCCCCGGATCCTCCTTCTCCAGCTTTTTGAGCCTCGGTTCATCCTCCAGCGCCTTGCCGATGGTCATCTTAAGGTCGTTGGGGATCAGTTTGGCGATCTTGTCCGCCGCGGCGTAGGGCATTTCCATCACCCGGCCCACGTCCCGCACCACCGCCTTGGCCTTCATGGCGCCGAAGGTGATTATCTGGGCCACATGGCTCTCCCCTCCATACTTCTTCCGCACATAGTCGATCACCTCGCCGCGCCGGTCCATGCAGAAATCGATGTCTATATCCGGCATCGATATGCGTTCCGGGTTCAGGAACCGCTCGAAGATCAGCCCGTAGCGGATCGGGTCCAGATCGGTGATTCTCAGGGCGAAGGCGGTCATCGAACCCGCCGCCGAGCCACGCCCGGGCCCCACGGGAATCTCCTGGGAACGGGCGAAATCTATGAAATCCGCAGTGATCAGAAAGTAGCTGGAAAAGCCCATCTGCCGCAGCATCGCCAACTCTTCTATCAGGCGGGCGCGGTACTGATCCTTTTTGGCCTGGGGGAATTCATAACCCCGGGCTGAAGACTCCTGGAACCTGGCCTCCAATCCATGCATCGAGAGCCGCTCCAGGTGGGCGTCGATCCCCGTATCGGCCGGAGGAGTGAAGTTTGGCAGATGATACTTATTGGTCTGTGACGACAGCTCGAAGGCGAAGTTGCACTCCTCAGCCACTTTCAGGGTGTTCGACAGCGCCTCCGGGAACTCGCCGAACAGCGCCGCCATCTCCTCGGCGCTTTTGACATAGAACTGGTCCCCCTCATAGCGCATCCTCCCCTCCTGGGAAAGAAAAGCCCCCTTGCCGATGCATATCAGCGCGTCATGGGCCTCGGAATCCTCCCGTTGCAGGTAGTGGGCGTCGTTGGTGGCGATCAGCGGCAGGCCCATGCTTTTGGCCAGCGGGACCATCCCTTTTATCACCGCCCGCTGAGCCCGGATGCCATGATCCTGGATCTCCAGATAGAACCGGCCGGGAAAGGCGCTGGCGTAGAACTCGGCCGCTTCCCGTGCCTTATCCTCCCGCTCGGAGAGGATCATCCGGGCCACCTCCCCTTGCAGGCAGGCCGACAGGGCGCAAAGCCCGCCGGAATGGGCAGCTAGAAGCTCTTTGTCCACCCTGGGCTTGCCATAATGGAGCCCGTCCCGATAGCCTGCGGTGATAAGCTGGCAAAGGTTGTGATAACCCTTTTTATCCTGCGCCAGCAGGACCAGGTGGTATGCGCGCTCCTCGCCGGCTCCGGCGCCGGTGGATTTGTCGAACCGGCTTTTGGGCGCCACATACATCTCGCATCCGATGATCGGCTTCACGCCGGCTTTGATGGCGGTCTTGAAAAACTCCACGGCGCCGAACATGGCGCCATGGTCGGTGACGGCCACGGCGGGCATCCCCATGGCCTTCACCCTTTCGGCCAGGGGCCCGAATTTTATGGCGCCATCCAGCAGGCTGTATTGGCTGTGCAGATGGAGGTGGACAAACTGGCTTTTACTCATGGGGCAAACCTGTCAACAAATCCTCCACAGCGCCGGGCAGGCCTGATGCATCCATGGGCGCCGCCGGCCCAGGCTCATGGCGCCCGGGGGCCACGCCCTGTTTACAGATCATCCTCCGGCATGTCGTCGATGCTCAGGTGGTCATGATCCGGGTCGAACCGCGGCTCGTCGTCGTCGGACTTGATGGGGAAATCATGCAGATCCTCATCCATCGGCTCATCATCAATGGCGTCGGGAAACTCTTCCGGCGCCACCACATGTTTTTGTCTGGAGGCCGGCTTTTTGGGAGCCTTTTTCTGGTCCGCGCCGCATTTTGGGCATAGCGGCTTTGGCTTGTTCATGTCAAAGAACTTGGTTCCGCATTGGAAGCAGCTATACCGTAGCCCGTATTTTGGAGGAGTCATCTTCGCATATCTTCAAGTAATTGGTTTTCGTGCATGTATGTCATACCCAAATGGCGCGAAAAAGGCAACCAATTTTTTAATCTCCGGTCATTCCCACTCGATGGTGCCTGGGGGCTTGCTGGTCACATCATAGGTCACGCGGTTGATTCCGCGCACTTCCCCCACCACCCGGTTGGATATTCTGCCCAAAAGATCGTATGGAAGCTGAGCCCAGTCGGCCGTCATGGCGTCCCGGCTGGTCACCGCCCGGATGGCCAGGGTGTTCTCATAAGTGCGCTCATCGCCCATCACCCCCACCGATTTCACCGGCAGCAGCACACCGAATGCCTGCCACACCTTGTCATACCATCCGGCCCTGGAAAGCTCCTCGAGGATGATATCGTCCGCCCGGCGCAAAAGCTCCAGCCGCTCCCGGGTCACCTCGCCCAGCACCCGGATGGCAAGCCCCGGCCCGGGGAAGGGGTGGCGCCACACCACGTTTTTCGGCAATCCCAGCTCCTCGCCCAGGGCCCGCACCTCGTCCTTGAAAAGCTCCCGCAACGGCTCGATCAGCTTCAGGTGAAGCTTCTCCCCCAGTTCCAGGTTGTGGTGGGTTTTTATCACCGCCGAGGGCCCCTTGGTGTGGGTGGACTCGATCACGTCAGGATAAAGCGTCCCCTGGGCCAGAAACTTCACGTTGGGCAGCTTTTTGGCCTCCTCCACGAACACATCCACAAAGGTGGGCCCGATGATCTTCCTCTTCTTCTGAGGGTCCGTGACCCCCCGCAGCTTGCCCAGGAACAGCTCCGAAGCGTCCACCATCCGCACTTTCATATGAAAATGGCCGGCGTACATCGCCATCACTTTTTCAGCCTCGCCATTGCGCAGCAGCCCGTTGTCCACGAATATGCAGGTGAGCCGGGGGCCGATGGCCTCGCTGATCAGCCGCGCCGCTACGGAGGAATCCACCCCTCCGGACAGGGCCAGCAACACCTCGGCGTCCCCCACCTGCTCCTTGATCTGCTCCAGCATCGTGTCCGCGAAGGAGCGCATTGTCCAGTCCCCCTCAAAGCCGCAGACGCGGAAAAGGTAGTTCTCCAGCATGGCCGCGCCGTTTGGCGTGTGGGCCACCTCCGGGTGGAACTGGATGCCGAAAAGCGGCCGATCCCCATGGCGCATAGCCGCCAGGGTGGAGCCATCGGTCTGGCCCGCCCCCACAAAGCCGGGGGGGAGCTGTTCTATCCTGTCGCCATGGCTCATCCACACATCCTGCTGGGCCGACAGGCCCCGGAACAGGGCGGATTGAGTGTCGCAATCCATCCTGGCGTAGCCATATTCGCGGCGGGCGGCCTTGGCCACCTGGCCGCCGAGCAGGTGGGCCATCAGCTGCATGCCATAGCAGACCCCCAGTACCGGGACCCCCAGTTCGAAAATCTCCCGGTCCACCGTGGGGGCGTCGGCGTCGGTTATGTTGGCCGGGCCGCCGGAGAGGATGATCCCCCGGGGCTTCATGCTTTTAATCTTCTCCAGCGGCAGGGAACAGGGATGGACCTGGCTGTAGACGCGCATCTCTCGGGCGCGCCGGGCGATAAGCTGGGTGTATTGCGATCCGAAATCCAGGATCAGCAGAGTTTCATGGTTCTGGCTCATGACTGGCTGCTATAGTTGGGGGCTTCCCGTGTCACCTGGATATCATGCACATGGCTCTCGCGCAGGCCAGCGGCCGAGATCCGGACGAACTTGCCGTTCTTTCTCAGGTCGTCGATGGTCGCCGCTCCGCAATATCCCATGCCGGAGCGCAACCCGCCGATAAGCTGGGTCACCACGAAGGAGAGGTTGCCCTTGTATGGCACGCGCCCCTCCACCCCCTCGGGCACCAGTTTCACGCCGGAGAGCTTCTGGTCCTGGAAATATCTGTCCGCGCTTCCTTCCGTCATGGCGCCGATGGAGCCCATGCCCCGGTACTCCTTGTATACCCGGCCCTGATACAGCACCTTTTCGCCCGGGGCCTGGTCCACCCCGGCGAAGAGCGAGCCGATCATGACGGTTTCCGCCCCGGCGGCCAGGGCCTTGACGATGTCTCCGGAATGTTTTATCCCGCCGTCGGCGATGATGGGAATATCGTCCTTTGCCGCCTCTATGGCGCAGTCGCAGACTGCGGTGATCTGGGGGACGCCCACCCCCGCCACGATCCGGGTGGTGCATATCGAGCCGGGCCCGATGCCCACCTTCACCGCGCTGGCGCCGGCGTCTATCAGCGCCCGTACACCCTGGGCGGTGGCCACGTTGCCGGCGATGATCTGCATTCCGCCGGGCAGCTTGGCCAGGGCCCGCACGGTCTGCAGCACGGTCTCCTGGTGGCCGTGGGCCGTGTCCACCACTATCACGTCGCACCCATATTTTATAAGCTCCTGGGCCCGCTCCAGCTTGTCCGGCCCGGCGCCCACGGCGCCGCCCACCCGCAGCCTGCCCTTGGAGTCCTTGGTGGCCTGGGGGTACATCAGGTCTTTTTCAATATCGCGGATGGTGATCATCCCCTTCAGGTTTCCGGCCGCGTCGATGACCAGAATCTTTTCCACCTTGTGGATGCGGAGCATCTCCTGGGCCTGGGCCATGGTGGCCCCCTCCCGGACGGTGATCAGCTTTTCGGCGGGGGTCATGATCTGCCGCACCGGCGTGGCCATGTCGGTAATGAAACGCATATCCCTGTTGCAGAGGATGCCGGCGATCTTGCTCCCCTCGATGACGGGGAATCCGGAAAAGCCATACCGCTGGACGAGGTTCATCGCGTCGCCCAGGGTGGCGCTGGAGTCCAGAGTGATAGGGTCGGAGATTACCCCCGTGACGTGACGTTTGACCCGGTCCACCTCCTTGCGCTGCCTGTCGATGGAAAGATTCTTGTGGATGAACCCGATCCCACCCTCCAGGGCCAGGGCGATGGCCATATCGGCTTCCGTCACGGTGTCCATCGGCGCGGAGACCAGCGGGATGTTCAGGCCGATCTGCTTGGTCAGCCGCCCCTTGACGTTCACCTGGGCGGGGATCACCTGGGAGTAGCCTGGGATCAGCAGAACGTCGTCAAAAGTCAGGGCCAGCCGGATATCCTCGAACTTGTTTTCCATGTTTACCTTCACTGCAACTGGTGCGGATTACAAATTTTGGTTAAACGTTAAATATTAGCGCAAATCGGCCGATCTCTCCACAAGTAATGATGCGCGGGGCGTGCCGTTTTCTTTCCACTCCGCTGGGCGTATAATCATTTCAGGCGTCCATAAAAATATTTTTTGCCGGCTGCCGCTAATCGTAAGCTTGGGCGAAGGCGCCGAAGGTCTTTAGCCTGCATGGGAGGAAGCATGTCTTCATTGGAGCCGGAGAGGCCGTGGGAAAAGAAAGCGTTCAAATATTTTCTGATATTCGCAAAAATCCAGGTAGCGCTCATTGGCTTTAATATGACAGTTATTCTTCTCCATCTTCTTTCCAGTTTTATTTTTTCGGCCATGGGCCTCCATTTTCACAAAAACTCAGGCTTTGCCAGAGTTGTCGCCCAGTTCCCCCCCATGGATCAAAAAATAGAGCTGCCGGAAGCGGGCGAATATGCGATTTTCGGGGACGCGGACACATGGAAGAAATGTTCTCTGGCCAATACCAAACTGGAAGGACCGACCCCCCTTGTTATCTCCGGCATGTCCGATTGGCCTTCGATAGGAAAACGCCAGTTTGGGCTTGGCCAAGTGGCCGGAGTGTACAGTGTGGCTGGCAAAGGGATTTACTTTGTAAATTGCGCTATTCAGCCAGGCGAGGCCCATGCCACATTCACCATGGTGGTGAAACCAAAGACAGGGGAACTGGCCGAATTAGATGAGCCGCTTGGTCCTGTTAAACTTGTCATTTCGTTGTTTCTTCTGGCGCTTCCCGTCATAATTGTTATTTTATCCATTCGCGCTGTTTGGCGGCATGTTAAAACCGGCGGAATGTAGCGAAATTGCGGCGTTTAACAGCCCCATGGCCAAGGAATGATAGTATGAGCGAAAAATTCGGCAAGCCGATCAGCGGCGACTCCGTCCGGGAGCTATCCGGCGGATTCTTCTCATTTATAGCCAAGGCTCTGCTGATCTCCACTTTCGCCCTGATGACCCTGCTTTGGGGGTTGTTCGTCATCGTGGAGTACCAGGAAAAATTCGAATCCAGGATCTCCACACCCGGCAGGGTGATCCTGCGCATCCAAGCCACCGGCATCTACAAGCTGGTGGTGGAGAAGGGGACTGGGTCGGACTGTCTGCTGTTTTCTATGGGAAAAAAACCGGCGTCTCTGTTTGCGCCCGGCCAGGCATGGTACGGGGCCCTCTCCGGCGCCAGCACGGCCTACCTTTCCCATATCGAGGCGCCCGGGGTATATAACCTGGTGTGCGGCGGCGAGGGCGAGCCGTCCAGCATGTTATATACCAAGGCCGCGCTAGAGGGGATGCTGTGGCTTTTCGCCTGGATGGTGGCGCTGCCCGTGGGGCTGATGGGAGGTTTTCTTCTGCTGGGGTGGCTATATGTCGGCTGGGCGGCGCCAAAGGGTGATTATGCGGCCTACCCCACCACCGACGAGAGCCTGCTGGCCAGGATGAGCCAGGAGGACAGCCGCAAAAAGTAGCTCCCGCGCCGCTCGGCCGCGCCCGCCATTCAGCGTATCCACACTCCCGTTTCCGGCGCCGAGCCGGTGACTATCCACAGGCCAACGGTGACCCTGGCGAACACCCCATGCACGACGCCGCTGACGGACTGGCCATAGTTGGGCGAGACCGCCGTGGAGTTGTCGTAATAAGTGTTGTAGTAGAACCCGCGATAGCCCAGGGCAAAATCCACCGGCGCCGCCCCCATCCTGTAGCCCACATCCAGCTCCCACTCCGCCCCCAGCGGCAGGCTGACATCGTTAAGCACAACCTGGTTGTTGTCGCTGGTGGTGGTGGAGAGCAGAAAGAGCCAGAAGAGGGTGGGGGACATCAGCTTGATATTCATGTATGGCCCGGGGGCCACAGGGTTGAAGGCCACGGTATACCCCATGGTCATCTCGAAATATTCATGGTCCCGCAACAGGTCGGTCTGGGAGGCGAACTTGAAGTCATAATAACGCAGACCCACGTATATCCCGTTGGACACCTCGCCGGGGGAGCGGGTCTCGAAGTTGAGCGCGTATCTGTGCCGTGTGGAGAGGCCCATGGCGGGAAACTCCATCTCGGCGGTTTCATACTCGAGCATGGTCTTGAAAGCGGCGTTGGAATATGAGAGCCGAAACAGCGTGGCGGGGCCCCATGGGGCCACGTCCCAGTCATCCCCCTGGCCCCGCAGAGTGGTCAGATCGTCCGACCAAACGGACCAGGATTCATAATGGGGTTCCACGGTGAAGCCTACAAAGGCCCATTCCTCCTGGGCCAGGGCCTGGCCGGGGAGGAGGAAAAACAGCGCCATGGCAAAAGCGCAAAAGGACGCCAGCCATGGCCGGCCTATGCCCAGGTAATTTTTCACTCAATGCCTAATATGGAAAATTGGCCAAAAATGTTATCTTATATAGTTTATATCAAAGCATGGCGTCTTTGAATCTATCTTCATGGCGGGAGGCCGGGGGGAATTCTGGCGCCTGCGAATTTTTGCCGGTGGAATGAATGGTTGATTTCGATACGCTGGGCCGCTACCAGGTCATCAAGCGGATAGGCCAGGGGGGCATGGGCATGGTGATGCTGGCCAAGGATCCGAAAATCGAGCGGCTGGTGGCTCTGAAGGTGATCCATCACAAGAACTTCGCCGACCCGGAGCATGAGGAGGAGTCCGTAAAAAGATTCCAGCAGGAGGCCAAGGCCGCCGGAAAGCTGAGCCACCCGAATATCGTGACGGTTTTCGATGTGGGAGACCAGGACGATGTGAGCTTTATCGCCATGGAATTCGTGGAGGGCAAGGATCTTTCCGCCATCATCAAGGAGCATACCCGCCTGCATTTCCACCAGGCCACAGACATCGCCGCCCAGATAGCCTCCG
>Ga0224495_10002207_pt1 | contig 12936 bp, 11 predicted proteins | sample SF_Jul11_sed_USG_FD_168128 | JGI IMG/M metagenome (GOLD analysis project Ga0224495, IMG submission 168128) | Sediment microbial communities from San Francisco Bay, California, United States - SF_Jul11_sed_USGS_4_1 | ecosystem: Environmental > Aquatic > Marine > Sediment | place: USA: California... | reverse complement strand
AAACCAGCTCATAACTTTTCAGCCGTTCGTTGATATTGCCTGCGATTTTGTCGACACGAAAATCGAATTTCTCCCGTTCAACCTGCCGGATGTCCTCTATTGCCGAGTTCCATGCCATAAAGGTCATAGATAAGCCGAATACCAGGACGGCAACTGGAGCCAGTTTGTTCATCGAAAAAGCAATGGAAGAGGGAATGCTCATCGTGGCCTTTCGCTTCAATATAACCTGGCGGACACGTAAATATCAGGAACTTCAGCACACCATGCGCCCACATTCTTGACAGAAAGCACAGCTTTTGGCCGGTTGGTCATGGGCTATTCAGGGCGCAGCATCCTTGTTGATCCATGGGTCGTTGGAATTGAACGATACAGCCGGGCTATCCGGCAGCCCCACAACAGCCCGGACTGCACGCATCAGCACATCTGCCTCAAAGGGTTTGGTGATATACCCATCTGCGCCCCCAGCCAGCCCTTTGAGCACGTCTTCCCGTGTAGCCTTCCCTGTCAGCATGATAATGGGCACTTGTTTAAATGCCGGGTGCTGTCGCAACTTGAGCAGAATTTGAAAGCCATCGGCATCAGGCATCATCACATCCAGCAGGATCAGATCCGGAACCGGAGGTTTGCGAAGCTCGGCAAGAATTTGCTCGCGGTTTCCCGCCATTCGGACATGAAAACCCTCGAAGGACAGATAGCTCTCGATGAATTTCGCGAGCATCAATTCATCGTCCACGACAACTGCCGTAAGGGTCTCACCGGGCGCCAGTTTGCGAACCGGACCACGCTTGCGGGCAATGCTTACATAATAGCCCGCCTTCTTGAGTGACTGGGTGCATGAATCGGCCTCTGGCCCGGCCAGAGACAAAGCCATTTTGTCCAGTTGAATCTGGAATTGGTTGGCAAAAGGGTCGATCTCAGCCAGCTTCAACAAGCGGCGATTCAGCAAACCCCTCAAGGTTATGGAAAGCGCATCGGCTGGAACCGTGGGCATACCCGACTTGATCTGCCCGAACGTCAGAACACCATCGATTCTTACCAGCAGCTCGACTTCCTCCGGCAGCAATGAGGTCATACCCCCATGCAGTTCCTTTTCGCCTTGTGGAGTAAGCGTATAGATGTTGTCATCTTGCATAGTCGCTGGCTTCCTTCAATTCAAGTGTGCTTCTACAGGAAAAACATCAAACAGGTATCTGCACACCACATCTGTGTTACCACAATGAAAACAACACAGCGGGCTTTTCAGATCATTCTGACGGCCCCGATAAATGCGCAGTCATGTACCACAGAAAACCAGGCAAACGGATTTATTGATCAGTCCGGCATACTTTAACAAACTGAAATTCAACAAGAAATCAAATCGTAACACCAGACTTGCGGCACATTAAACCATCTTCAAGATATGGTCAAACTGCCATTGCGTAGCCAACAATACTTGCAACCTCGCTTAACAAATCCGCAATCACGCAGCGAAGCTCATACGTGATGCAACAGGCTGCTTGGCGCTTATTATGACGCTCGTCAGCTTCAATATGGAATACGTCAGCGCCTGAACTGGAGTTGCTTTTATCAGCCCTTGATGCAGATCAGCGGCACCACCCGCGCGACCTTGCGCGCCAGCCCTGCCTGGTCGGCCGCATCGACCACCGCGCCGACATCCTTGTATGCGCCCGGCGCTTCTTCTGCGACGCCTCGCATCGACGGGCTGCGGATCAATATTCCGTGCCCGGCGAGATCGTCGACCACCTTGCGCCCGCTCCAGCTGCGCAGCGCCTGGTGGCGGCTCATCGCGCGCCCCGCGCCGTGACAAGCGGAGCCGAAGGCGACCTGCATGCCCCGCTTGGTGCCGGCCAGAATGTACGAAGAGGTGCCCATACTGCCGCCGATCAGCACTGGCTGTCCGGCATCGCGCAGCTCTTTGGGCAGGTCGGGATGCCCCGGCCCGAAGGCACGCGTCGCGCCCTTGCGGTGCACGTAAAGTTTTTTGGTGCGCCCGTTTACGTTGTGATCTTCCACTTTGCAGGTGTTGTGCGACACATCATAGAGTAGCGGCAACTTTGCCTGCGGCAGAATTTGCTCGAACACTTCGCGCGTCAGGTGGGTGAGTATCTGGCGGTTGGCCAGCGCGCAGTTGATCGCCGCGCGCATCGCGCCGAGGTATTCCTTTCCGAGCTTCGATTGGATCGGCGCGCAGGCCAGTTCGCGGTCGGGCAGCTCGATGCCGTGGCCGGGCGCAGCGATCACCATGCGCTTGAGGAATTCGGTGCCGATCTGGTGGCCGAGCCCGCGCGAGCCGCAATGGATGCTGACGACAATATCGCCCTTGTTCACGCCGAACGTGGTAGCGATTTGCGGCGCGTACACGTCGGCGACCTGCTGGATTTCGAGATAGTGGTTGCCGGAACCGAGCGTGCCCATTTCGTTGCGCTGGCGTTTCTTCGCCTGGTCGGAAACCTGTGTCGGGTCGGCTCCTTTCATGCAGCCGCCCTCTTCGATGCGCGCGAGGTCAGACTCATTGCCGAAGCCGCGCTCCACCGCCCAGCGCGCGCCGCCCTTCAGCATCATGTCCATCTCCACGGCATCCAGTCGGATCGCACCGGTACTGCCCATCCCTGCCGGTATCGCGCGGAACAGCGATTCCGCGAGCCGCTCCTTCACCGTGTTGATGTCTTCAGCGCGCAGGCCGGTCAGCAACGTGCGCACACCGCAGGAGATGTCGAAACCGACGCCGCCCGCTGACACCACGCCGCCTTCATCGATATCGAACGCCGCGATGCCGCCGATCGGGAAACCGTAGCCCCAGTGCGCATCCGGCATTGCAAACGACGCGCCGACGATACCCGGCAGCATCGCGACGTTGGCGACCTGCTCGTAAACTTTGGTGTCCATCTCGCGCAGCAGCGCCTCGCTGGCGAAGATCACGCCGGGCACGCGCATTTTTCCAAATGGCTTGATGCGCCATTCGTGTTCGGATGCGCGTTCAAACAGGGCGGGATCCATGGGTTCCTCTCTTTAAACATCCACGACGCACTGCGCCAGCCAGCTACCGTCAGGTTGTTGCTCAACCTTCAGCGCGGTATAGGTCGCGCCCTTTACTTCGACGGCGGGATGGTGGCGGGCCGGTTCCAGCGCTTCGCCCCACACCTGTGCGGCAAGGCGGGTTCCGTCCAGATGCACCGCGAAACGTCCAAACAGCATGTTGCGCGTCGCCATCTCGTAAATCAATTTATTCAGCCAGTCAACCAGCAACAACTCGGCATCTGGTGCTTCGCACAAAAGCTCTATCATTTCGCCGGGCGCCACTTCTGAGGGGTCTGCGATCACCGCCGTCAGCGCCATTGCCGCCTGTTCGAAAGCCTCTTCCAGCATCGATCCGATGCCGCGCACGCCGACGTCGGCTTGATGCGAAAAGTGTTCCCAGCGGGCAGCGGTTGTCATTTGGTATCCCAGTTTTTCAAATCACCTTGCCACCAAACGCCGCCGCCACCTCGGCGCGCAACATTGTTTCTTCATTGCCCGTATAGCGTGGCGAGAAATGCAGAGGAATGACGCAACCTGCATTGGCGGCGCGGGCGATCTCGCCTGACTGGCGCGCGGTCAGGTGGAATTTGCGCTGGCCGTGTTCGGCGTCACGTTCCATGAACGCCGCTTCGATATACAGCAGGTCGGCATTGCGCGCCAGCCCGGCGATGCGCGCCACATTATCCTGATGCCAGGCAACGTCGGTAACATAGACGATCTTCTGGCCAGGCACGATGCGTAGCGCGGGCCTGAGCTCGGCCAGCGACACCATCCGTTCACGCTCCGCACCATCCTCATTCCAGGAAACGCGTACCTGCCAGTGCTCCGGTTCATTGCGCAGCACCGCCTGCTTCATTTCGCGCAGCCATGCCCCCACCGGCAGGCCGAGTTCCTGGAGACGGTTCGTCCACACGTTGACGTGCTCCTGCTCCTGCAACGCATAAGCCAGGCAGGGGATCCCGCCGTGGTCGAGCAGCGTACAGCGCACCTGCATCGCCGGTTCGTCCAGCAGGATATTTTCCGGGCAGGCGACGTTTTTATCATCTTCGCGGCGAAACAGGTTGTGGCAACGGAAGCTGGCGCACCGTCCTGCCCCATTGCCATCTACTTCGGTAACGCGCAGGGTAAAGTTGGCCTCATAGTTCTGCACCAGATTCCAGGTGTAGGCGCGCAGTTTGTGTTCCACCTGTGCCAGGAAGCCGGGCGGGCCGAACAACTGCAGGTCCTTTTCCCGCCCCAGCAGGATGCGCAGCAGCCAGTCGAACCCCATGAAGTGATCCATGTGTGCGTGGGTGACGAACACATGGCTGATGCGCATCAACTTGCGCGGCGGCAGCGCCCGGATATCGCCAAGATCGAACAGCAGCGCGCGCCGTTCGAACAGGCAGTCGACGAACAGCACTGGGTCGCCCGTCGAGCCGTTTACCAGATGTGGATGAAAAGTCGGGCGCATGTCAGCTCCGCTTTACGCCGCGCAGGCTCGTTGCCTCAGCGGCGCCTGTTATGAGTGCGCCCTCAGCAGCGCGATCACTTCGCCGTCGCTCACCTGGGGGAATGACTGGTAGAACTGCCCGACCGCGTAGAACATCGCCGGCGCGCTCAGGCACACCACCTCGTCGGCATAGGATTCCACTTTTTCGAGCGTATCCGGCGGCGCCACCGGTACCGCACAGATCAGTTTTTTCGGGGATCTTGCGCGCAGCGCATGCAGCGCGGCGATCATCGTCGAGCCGGTCGCCAGGCCGTCGTCGACAACGATGACGGTTCGCCCCGCCGGATCGAGCGGCGGGCGTATCGGGGTATAGCTGGCGCGCCGCTCGCGCATCACCTCGAGCTGGTGTTCCTTTTCGGCTTCGAGGTACTGCGCATTGCCACCCTCGCGTGCGGCGTATTCGCCGAGATAGGTCCACCCGGTTTCGTCCACCGAACCTAGCGCAAATTCCGGGTTGCCCGGCGCGCGCAGTTTGCGCACCAGCACCACATCCAGGTCTCCGCCCAGTTCATCGGCAATGATCCTGGCCATCGGCACCGCGCCACGTGGTATCGCCAGCACCAGCGGGTTTTGCCCGCGATATTGTTCCAGCGCTTCCGCCAGCCTGCGTGCTGCATCGTTGCGATCACGAAACATCATGCTCAGCCCCTTGTGTCCGGATTAACTGGCGCAATACGTTCCTCTATTACGAAGCATACGCCAAAGGCAAACTTTCCTCTACAAGCCACTCGCGTTTGATTTGTTTCCTTCGCCAGTGCATCCAATGCGTGCTATCCACCGCCGCCCTTACGCTGCCGCCTTGACTCAAACAGGCAAATACCGGTGCTCACCGAAACATTCAAACTTTCGACGCTGCCGAGCATCGGGATACGCACCAGTTCGTCGCAGGTCTCGCGCGTCAGGCGGCGCAAGCCTTCGCCTTCCGCGCCCAGCACCCAGGCCAGCGCACGGGTGTACCTGAAACCATTCAAGTCCTGCTCGGCATCGCCCGCTGCACCGACCACCCAGATGTCGCGTTCCTTAAGCTCACGCAGCGTGCGCGCAAGGTTGGTGACGGTGATGTACGGCACGGTCTCCGCCGCACCGCAGGCGACTTTTTCCACGGTGGCGGTGATGCCGACGGCGCGGTCCTTCGGGGCGATCACCGCATGCACGCCGAACGCGTCGGCGCTACGCAGGCAGGCACCGAGGTTGTGCGGATCCTGCACCCCGTCGAGAACCAACAGCAACGGCGGCTCCTGTATCGTATCCAGCACATCCTCCAGATGCTGCACTCGGCGCGAAGCATCAACACGCGCTGCCACGCCCTGATGGCGCGCACTGCCCGCCATGCCGTCGAGTCGCTTGGCATCTACCGGAATGATGCGAACACCGTTCGTTCCGGCGAGCTTGATCAGATCGCGCATCCTCGGGTCGTTGCGTTGTTCCTGCAGGTAGATTTCCAGTACGCCGTCAGGGTTCTGGCGGATGCGCGAGGTGACTGCGTGGAAGCCATAGATCAGCCGCAAGTCAGCCATGGCGCTTTTTTCCCTTGGTTGATTTTTTGCTGCCCTTCGGTTCAGCCAACTGACCGGGCCTTTCTATTATCCCATCCAGCACAAAATCGACCTTGGTGCTTTCCATGTCCACCTTGACCACACGCACCTGCACACGATCACCGAGACGATAGCGCTGCCCGGTGCGTTCGCCAAGCAACTGGTGTTTGGCGGCATCGAATTGATAATAGTCCTTGCCAAGCTCCGAGATGTGCACCAGACCTTCGACATACAGGTCGTCCAGCGACACAAACATGCCGAAGCCCGTGACCGACGAAACCGTGCCGGTAAACACGCTGCCGAGATGGTCGCGCATGTAGAAGCATTTCAGCCAGGCCTCGACATCGCGCGTCGCATCGTCGGCGCGGCGCTCGGTCATCGAGCAGTGCGCCCCCAGCTCGGCCCATTTCTGTGCGGGCTTGTATTGCTTTCCTTTCAATACCGCCTTGATGGCGCGGTGCACCAGCAGGTCTGGATAGCGGCGGATCGGCGAAGTGAAATGGGTATAGGCCTCATAGCCCAGGCCGAAATGTCCGACGTTTTCCGGCTCGTACTTGGCCTGGCGCAGCGAGCGCAGCATCACCATCTGCAGCAACCCGGCATCGGGGCGGCCCTTGATGCGCTTGAGCAGACTGGAATAATCGGCGGCCTGCGGTTCGTCGCCTCCGGTGAGCTGCAAGCCGAATTCCTTCATGAATTCGCGCAGCCCTTCCAGTTTTTCCGGTGTCGGTCCTTCGTGGATGCGATACAGCACGGTATGGCCATGTTCGTGCAAATAGCCCGCCGCGCATACGTTGGCGGCCAGCATACATTCCTCGATCAGCTTGTGCGCATCGTTGCGCACCACCGGCACGATGCGTTCGATCTTGCCCTGGTCAGTGAAGATCATCTGCGTCTCGACGGTTTCGAAGTCGATTGCGCCGCGCTTCTCGCGCGCCTTCAGCAGCTTCTGGAACAGCTCATAGAGATGATGCAAATGCGGCACGATGGAAGCAAAGCTTTTCGCCAGCTCGCCGTCAGGCTCGGCCAGCATCGCGGCGACCTGATTGTAAGTCAGCCGTGCCTGTGAATGCATCACCGAGGGGTAGAAGCGGTATTTTTCGATATCACCACTGTTACTGACATGCATGTCGCACACCATGCATAGCCGGTCAACTTTTGGATTCAGCGAGCACAGGCCGTTGGACAGCTCTTCCGGCAACATCGGGATCACACGGCGCGGAAAGTACACCGAATTACCGCGCAAAATCGCCTCACGGTCCAGCGCATCTCCGGTATGCACATAGTGGCTGACGTCGGCAATCGCCACCACCAGCCGGTAGCCGCCTTTTTCCGGCGCGCAAAAAACCGCGTCGTCGAAATCGCGCGCAGTCTCGCCGTCGATCGTCACCAGCGGCAGGTTGCGGATATCTTCCCGCCCGGCCCAATCCGCCGGCGCCACAGTGGGCGAAATCACCTTGGCCTGTTTTTCGGCATCCTTGGGGAATTCGAACGGCAGGTCATGTTTGCGTACCGCAATTTCGATCTCCATGCCGGGGTCGGCATAGTTGCCCAATACCTCGACGATGCGCCCGATCGGCTGGGCATGCTTGTCTGGATGCTTCAGGATCTCCAGCACCACCACCTGCCCGGCCTTGGCCTCGCCGGATTGACCGGGAGCCACCAGGATATCCTGGCTGATGCGCCTGTTTTCTGCAACCACATACTGGATACCGTGCTCCTCATACAAACGACCTACGACACGATCATTGGCGCGCTCCAGAACTTCGACGATCTTTGCCTCCGGACGGCCGCGCCGGTCTGTTCCACTTTGCCGCACCAGCACGACATCGCCATGCAGCACCTTGTGCATCTCCTTTTCACTAAGGAACATGTCTGGGCGGCGACTACGACACGGTGCGGCGGAGCCGGTGGGTGCGGGAGCAGTCGCCTGGTCGCCCTTCCCGCAAACGGCTGACTGCGTCAGTAACGTGTCTGGGCTACCGTCTTCCGGGATCAGGAAGCCGAAGCCGTCCGGGTGCCCCTGCACCTTACCCTTGATCAGATCGAGCTTCTCCATCACGCAGATCGCGCGTTTGCGGTTGCGCATGATCTGCCCATCGCGCTCCATAGCACGAAGACGGCGCACAAACAATTCCTCCTCATGCGCCTCGATGTGCAGCAACTGCAACAGCTCCTCATCGCCGACCGGGGCACCCTGTTCGGCCAGTATCTGTAATATGAATTCACGGCTCGGCAACGGGTGCTCGTATTGCTCGCGCTCGCGCTCAAGGTACGGATCCTGCAGACGCAAATTATTTTTCTTTTTCATCGCTTCGCGCCCCCTATCCAACTTTCCCCCGCAAGCGGGAGAAAGGGCAATCGTGGAAAACATTTAATATTCATTGACAATAAATCCTTTAACAATTAAATTGCGCGCCTTCAACAAGTCTTGGCCCAGATGGCGGAATTGGTAGACGCGCACGGTTCAGGTCCGTGTGCCGCAAGGTGTGGAGGTTCGAGTCCTCTTCTGGGCACCAAAGATTAAACAAAACGGTTCGCACAAGCGAGCCGTTTTTGTTTGATGGCGAGAACAAGCGAAGCACACACCGCAGCCATTGCGAAGCGTTGCTGCGTTGTACTTCAGTCTCCAGCTTATTCGAACGGGTGGCGCAGGACGATGGTTTCGTCCCGGTCTGGCCCGGTTGAAACCATGTCTACCGGTACACCGCAGACCGTGGCGATGCGCTCCAGATAATTGCGTGCAGCCAATGGCAGGTCTTCATAGCGCTTCGCACCCACCGTTGTCTGGCTCCAGCCCGGCATTTCTTCATACACTGCCTGGCAATCAGTCAATGCATCCGCCCCTGCCGGCAGGATGTCGCTCTCAACACCGTTGATGCGGTAGCCCACACCAAGGCGCACCGTCTCCATGCCATCCATGACATCCAGTTTGGTGACACACAGTCCCGACACACCGTTTATCTGGATCGAACGCTTGAGTGCCGCAGCATCGAACCATCCGCAACGCCGTGCCCGCCCGGTGGTTGAGCCGAATTCGTGGCCTCGCTTTGCCAGGCCTGCTCCGATCGGATCGCATTTGTCTACGGCATCGTACAACTCGGTAGGGAATGGCCCGGATCCGACCCGCGTGGTATAGGCTTTTGTTATCCCCAGCACATAATTAAGCATCTGCGGCCCAACTCCGGCACCTGCGCAGGCTGCACCGGCAATGCAATTACTGGAAGTGACATAGGGGTATGTGCCATGATCGATATCCAGCAAGGCGCCCTGGGCGCCTTCGAACAGCAGACTTTTACCAGCCTGATTGGCTTCATACAGGGCGCGCGGCACATCCAGCACCAGGGGCTTGAGACGGTCGGCCATCGCCAGCGTATCGTCCAGGGTTTTCTGGAAATCCACGGGTTCTGAATTGAAATAATTTTTCAGCACGAAGTTGTGATAATCCAGAACTTCTCCAAGCTTGGCAGCAAGGCGCTCCCGGTGGAAGATATCCTGTAACCGTATCGCACGGCGCGCAACCTTGTCCTCGTAGGCCGGGCCGATACCCCGCCCCGTGGTGCCGATCTTGCCCGCACCCTTGGCCACCTCGCGCGCCTGATCGATTGCCACGTGATAGGGCAGGATCAAAGGGCAAGCTTCGGATACCCTCAAGCGGTTATTGATATCGATGCCGGCTGCCTGCAGCTCGCCCATTTCCTTGAGCAATGCCTCCGGCGACAACACCACGCCGTTACCGATGTAACACATCACATGCTCACGCAGGATACCGGACGGGATCAGGTGCAAGACGGTTTTTTTGCTCCCGATCACCAGGGTATGCCCGGCATTATGGCCACCCTGAAAACGCACTACGCCATGCGCCCTGTCGGTCAGCCAATCAACAACCTTGCCTTTTCCTTCATCACCCCATTGGGTGCCGATCACAACTACATTGTTAGCCATTACAGAATTTCCGATTTTAATAATTAAAGCGCCACGACCTGCCATGCGCCATCACGAAGAATCAATTGGCGGTCGCACTGCAGCTCCCCGCGCAAAGACTCATCGCCAAGCAGATCCACCACTACCATCTCTCCTGCCATGCGCAGTTGCTTGATCTTTTCCTCCAGGCTGGCATCGTTCAGATGGGGAGCGCACACGCCAAGCCTGACCGCCCGTTGTGGCAACAAGCGGTACAGCTGGCGCAAATCCATGCTGAACCCTGTTGCCGGGCGGGCACGACCAAAACTTTTTCCGAGATCGTCGTAGCGCCCGCCCAGAGCGATCGCATCATGGCTCCCGGAATGGTAAGCCGCAAACACCATTCCTGTGTGGTAGTGATATCCACGCAAATCGGCAAGATCCAATCCAACACCGGACGCAAGCGGCTGCAATTTGCCGGATATGCTCTGCAAATCATCCAGCGCTGCGGTGATTTCGGCATATTTTGGCAACACCTTGCGCGCCCGCATCAGCACTTCATCGCAGTCGCCATACAATGCGGGAAGGGCAAGCAAAGCATCACGCAGTTCCTTTTCCATCATGCCGGTCAGGGACTGCAACGCCGCGCTGTCCTTGTTCTGCAATGCCACGAATATTTCGTTCTCTTGCTCCAGGTCAAATTTTGCGCGGCTTGCCAATGCGCGGAACACGCCGACATGCCCAAGATCGAGATGCACGTTCTTGACTCCCAGCGAGGCCAGCGACTGCATCATCAATTGCTGGATCTCCAGATCGCTTTCCAAGCCGCCGTGCCCGTATAATTCGGCACCGGCTTGCAACAACTCACGCGTACGCGTCAGCCCTGCCGGCTGAGTGTGCAAAACGCTACCCGCATAACAAAGCCGTGTCACTCCCTTGCGATTAAGCAAATGTGCATCGATACGCGCCGCCTGTGATGTGATATCGGCGCGCAACGCGAGAGTTCTCCCGCTCAATTGGTCAACCAGTTTGAAAGTGCGCAAATTCATGTCTTCGCTGCCATCAATCAGCAAGGACTCAGCATATTCAAGCATTGGCGGTGCAACCACCTGGTAGCCATGCAGGCGAAGCAAATCGAGGAATTGAGCCCGCATCTGCTCGACGTAATAGGCCTCGTCGGGCAACATGTCCTGGATGTGTTCGGGAAGAAGCCAGTTTTGCATTATCTGTCCAGTACAAACTCAGAATCGCAGGCCGGCGCAGGTTCAAATCCGCCAGAGACAGCAGCAACGGCACACAGCCACGACCTGCAGCAGGCTGCCTTAACACACGACTCCAGAATGCTAATCATATAACCAGGTACAACAACAAGAGCCCGGACAGCATGGATACGATTCCGACAAAGCGTAACTGCCCGTCCGATAACAGCACCAGTTTGCGAAAAGTGTCTCTCCACAGCTCGGGAAGCAGGAACGGCAACAATCCTTCAATCACCAGCATCATCGCCAAGCCGAGCAGCCAGTATTCCAGCACTACCTGCCGCCCTTGCCGGAGTTTTTCAGATATTTGAAAAAGGCAGAGCTCGGGTCGATCACCATCACATCGTTTTTATCCTTGAAGCTTTGTTTATAGGCTTCCAGGCTGCGGTAGAACGAGTAAAACTCTGGATTGCGACTGAATGCAGCCGCATACAAAGCGGATGCCTTGGCATCGCCCTCGCCCTTGGTTTTTTGCGCATCGCGATAAGCCTCGGCCAGGATCACCTCGCGCTGTTTGTCCGCATCGGCCTTGATCTTTTCACCTTCGGCCGCACCGGAGGCGCGCAGCTCGTTTGCCACGCGTTTTCGTTCGGCATCCATACGGCGATAAACAGAGTCACTGATCTCCATAGGGAAATCGACACGCTTGAGACGCACGTCCAGCACCTCAACGCCGATCTTGCGCGCATCGGCATCGGTCTTGGTACGCAACACTTCCATAATCTCATCGCGCTCACCGGACACAACTTCATGAATGGTGCGCTTACCGAACTCCTCACGCATGCTGGAATTGACCGTTTGTAACAGGCGCGTCTTGGCGCGCTCTTCATCGCCACCCACGCTGATGTAATATTGGCTTACATCCACGATGCGCCACTTGATGAAAGAATCCACCAGCACGTTTTTCTTTTCTGCGGTGATGAAACGTTCCGGGTCGACGGTATCCAGCGTCAGGATACGTGAGTCGAAGAACCGCACGTTCTGCAACAACGGCACCTTGAAATACAGCCCAGGCTCAAGTTTTACACCCACCACTTCGCCCAACTGGAACACGATCGCTTTCTGGCGCTGATCCACCACAAAGGTACTCATGCTCAGCACCACGAGCAACAGCGCCAAGCCAATCAGAACATTACCCAATTTCTTATCCATTAGCGCCCCCCCCTTTCGCGGCTCAGTAAAGAGTCCCTTGCACGTTGCGCTGCGACGTTATCGCTGGACTCTGAAGTTACAGTAGCCAGCGAAGAGGCAGAACTGGCAGCACGCGAAGTCTCCATCAGCTTGTCCAGCGGCAGGTACAACAGGCTGTTGCCGTTCTTCTGGTCGACCATCACCTTGCTGACGTTTCCCATCACCTGCTGCATCATGTCGAGGTACATGCGCTCACGCGTGACGGCTGGTGCTTTCTCATACTCAACCAGAATCTGCTTGAAACGACTGACATCACCCTCGGCATTGGCGATCACGCTTTGCTTGTACCCTTGTGACTCCTGGATCAACCGGGCTGCCATCCCTCGCGCGCGGGGTACCACATCGTTGGCATACGCCTGCCCTTCGTTCTTCTGCCGTTCGCGATCCTGCCCGGCCTTGACCGCGTCGTCGAAAGCCGCCTGGACCTGTTCCGGCGGTTGCGCATTCTGCATGGTCAGCTTGCTGATCAGGATGCCTGATTTGTAACGATCCAGAATTTCCTGAATCAGTTTCGTCGCCGAGGCTGCCACCTGCTCCC
>Ga0224495_10002206_pt1 | contig 12945 bp, 13 predicted proteins | sample SF_Jul11_sed_USG_FD_168128 | JGI IMG/M metagenome (GOLD analysis project Ga0224495, IMG submission 168128) | Sediment microbial communities from San Francisco Bay, California, United States - SF_Jul11_sed_USGS_4_1 | ecosystem: Environmental > Aquatic > Marine > Sediment | place: USA: California... | reverse complement strand
GATAGTTATCGTCCCTTGTGTTAAGGAATTTTTGCCATAGCAGAGGGACGTCTCTGCCGCTTATCACCGGCTCGTTAAAATAGTGCTCCGCATGGGAAAACAGCTCGTCCAGCTTCGGCCACTTGAGGTAAAGCGCTTCGGCTTTTTCCTTCCAGGGTTGGAACAAGTCGACCCCTTCTATGTGAATCCCTTTAGCCTGGAGAAATCCCTTCTCGAAGGAGAGATTGTAGGCATAGAATGGTCTGGGGAGAGTGGAAACGAGTTCAGCAAGCTGAACAGTGAACGGTGCTTCCTTTTCCGAATTCCGGCAAATTACCTCAAGGCGACTCCCTTGAATATAGCCGAAGAGCACTATTTCATCGTGGTCTACATCAAGACCTGTGGTCTCCAGGTCAATCAAGGTTCCTTGAGGGATACCTAACATTAACTTGCGACTGTATGAGGTGATCATGCCTGCATCTTCTTGTTTTTTGCCAATATTATTATACAAGCCGGATTACACCAAAGATAGCATGATTCTGAACCTTGTCATCCGTCTATTTAGATGATGAATGCCAGAGAGGCATAACAGATAATTAAGAAGAGCGAGCTCCAGATTCTGGAGCTCGCTACTGAATGTCGCTATTCAGTTTCAGATCACCCCTACTCTTCCACTTCAGCTTCCGGCTGAACTGCCGTTGCCCCTTCTTGGGAGCCTTGCCTTACAGACGAAGAGCTCGGGGCTTCCAATTGCTCTCCAGCAACGCACTCTACCTATTGAAGCTACCTCACCCCTTAGGTTGTCGGAGAGCTCCGATAAGGAAACACCCATCGGCATAACCAGGCTTCTGTCCGTGTCATGCTCCACCTCCTTGCTAGGCATCGACTCTCGTTGCCTAACATTCATATACTAGCAAAATACGGGCGTCGTGTCAAGATTTGTGCGCTGATTCTCTTCAGATTGGAGGCGGCTTGCACCTGTCGCAGGCTAGTTGAGCCGCCCGGCTGCCGTGCTCTACCTGGTGATCCGCGTGCCGGTCTTGTCTTGGAGTGCGGCTAGAGCGGTTTCAGGAAGGGTTATGATCACCTCTCGTTCCCCGCGCTGGTCAGGGGTCGCTTCTTCCAGAAACATTATGGCTGCCCGTATCTTTGGCTCCATGCTTCCCTTGCCGAATTGGCCTTCGTCCAGGAGCTTCTTTGCTGCAGCCACACTCAGGTTCTTCAAGGCCTTCTGGTGAGGTGTGGCGAAGTCTCGATATACATACTCCACTGCGGTAAGGATAAACAGGACATCAGCATCTACCTCGATAGCTAGGCGAGCCGAGGCGTAATCCTTGTCAATTACGGCTTCAACGCCGCGCAGATTGCGGGTATCCTCTCTAATGACGGGGATACCACCGCCGCCCACGGCGACCACTATCTCTCCCGCATCAAGCATACTCTTTATGATCCTGGCTTGCTGGAGGCTGACGGGCATGGGCGAAGCGACTACGCGCCTGTAGCCGCGGGCGCTGTCCTGGATGATATGCCAACCCTTCTCCTGGCGCAGTCGTGCCGCTTCACTCTCAGTGTAGAAGGGGCCGATCGGTTTGGACGGGTTTTGAAAAGCAGGGTCATTTCTGTCCACGACAACCTGACTTACCACAGTGGTGATGTTGTGCGGCGCCCCCGCCTGTCTCAGGCAGTTAGCCAGCGTGTTCTGAATCATATAACCCATAAAGCCTTCCGTGGCGGCTCCACAGATGTCCAGCGGCATGGGCGGCACCATAGCCTGCGCCATCGTGCTGGCCAGCAGCAAGTTGCCTACCTGTGGCCCGTTGCCGTGAGTGATTACGATGCGGCTCTCACCGCTGAGCAAGCCCAGCAGCTGTTCGGCGGCGCGCCTCAGATTCTCATATTGCTCCTCGATAGTTCCCCTCTGCCCTGCCCTGAGTATGCAGTTGCCACCAAGTGCGATGACAAAAGTCATGGTTCTATCCCTAGTCATTGCTTTTTCTTTCCCGGCCGTGCACCGTGATAGGTACAGGTGGCACTTTGGCTACCGTCGTTCTCCCAGCTCTCGGGGAGATTGTGAGCGCGTGCAAACTCTGACAATATGTCCTCTAGATTGGGCGTGCCCATATCTTGCAGCTCATAAGAAATCCTGGTGTGTGGTTTTCTGATGTCGATGATTCGGCTTAAGTCAATGGGTGTTGCCACCATCACCGCATCACAGTCGACCCTGTTGATAGTCGTCTGCAGATGTTGTAGCTGACGTGTGCTGTACCCGATAGCCGGCAAGACAGGTCCAATACTGGGGTAGTTCCTAAAGGCTTCAGCGATGCTCTCGACCGCGTAGGGCCTGGGATCCACGAGTTCTGCTGCGCCGCCTTGCTGGGCAGCGATGGTACCCGCACCATATGCCATTCCCCCGTGTGTTAGCGTCGGTCCGTCCTCGATGACCAGAACCCTCTTGCCCTTGATAAGCTTCGGATCATCAATCCGAATCACTGACGCAGCATCGATCACGGTCGCATTCGGGTTTACTGTGGCAATGCTCTCCCGCACCTTCCGGACGTTCTCCGGAGCCGCGCTATCGATCTTGTTGATAACCACCACATCAGCCATTCGCAAGTTGATTTCCCCTGCGTAATACGAGACCTCATGGCCAGCACGGTGAGGGTCGGCGACAACAATCATTAAGTCGGGCTGGAAAAACGGGAAGTCGTTGTTTCCCCCGTCCCACACTATGGCATCACAACCTTCTGGGTCCCCCTCGGCAGCCTTCAGAATGGCCAGGTAATCGGCCCCAGCGTATACGATAGTTCCCCGTACCAAGTGTGGCTCATATTCTTCTATCTCTTCGATGGTGCAGTTGTGTTTCTTCAAGTCGTCCAACTGGGCAAGGCGCTGCACCCTTTGTTTGATTAGTTCGCCGTAGGGCATCGGATGACGTACAGCGATGACTCTGAGTCCCTTTTTCTTCAAAAGCTCTATGATTCTCCTCGACGTCTGGCTTTTGCCAGAGCCTGTCCTCACCGCACACACTGCGATGACGGGTCTGTCGCTCTTCAGCATTGTGTCCTTTGGGCCAAGCATCATGTAGGTTGCCCCGGCTGCATTGACGATTGCACCGATATGCATTACGTGCTGGTAGGAGACATCACTGTAGGCAAATACGCAGTCGTCAACATTCAACTCTTCTATCAGTCGGGGCAGTTCTTCCTCTGCATAGATTGGAATTCCCTCCGGATATAGTTCACCCGAGAGCTCAGGGGGATACTTTTTCCCGGAGATGCCCGGCACCTGCTGCGAGGCGGTGAAGCCTACCACATTGTAGCGTCTGTTATTCCTGAAAAACACGTTGAAGTTGTGAAAGTCTCTTCCCGCTGAGCCTATGATGATGACGTTTCTCCTTGTCACGATGGTTCTCCTCCGGCCTTCGTGTTTCGCCTTCATGAATGAGCCGAATATTAGCACATGTTGCCCTATCATGAACACTCTGTATTTGCTGATCGCATGGGCAATGTCTGGCATAACGGCATGCCGGGCGGCGTGCGGTATTGATTGCGCCGTTCAGGCAGGTTGCAGTTGACATAAAGCTCATCCAGGAGACAAAATCGTAATTCAAATTGACAATGGCGTATTTAACACAGTAGAATGAGCTTCCCATAGCTTCAGGAGACATACAGAAGTCCGATGAAAACAAAGAGCCTTGTCTGCGGAACCATTTGCTGCGCTCACTTCGACGTCAGCATCTATTGGGCTTGGTGTGTCTCCAACTTCAAAGAAACGTAAATCCACTACTAAGAGTATTAGGAGCATCCAGCCCGGGGACAGAAGAAAGCCGGGCTTACTATTTTTCTGAGGTTATTACATGCCATATTTAAGCGAGCATGGTGTCCGGTCTTGTATTCGATTGCTGACAGCAGGACTAGCTCAAGGAGAAAAGGAGGGATTCAAATGTTAAAGGGCAAGAGAGTGCTTCTACGGCCGTTTAAGAGGTCGGATATCTCATATTTTCTGAAATGGTTCAACGACCCGGAGGTCGTCCAGTATCTTGATATGTATCTGCCGATGACTGAAATGTCCGAGGAGAAATTCATCGAAGAATTGGGCACCACGAGGGCGAGAAGCGATGTTCTTTTTGTTATCGAAGCGATCGAAGGTGACTCAACTAAACCAATCGGCAATTGTGGCCTGCACCAGATTAACCCAAAGGACCACAATGCCATTTTTGGAATCATCATAGGCGAGAAGGATTACTGGAGCAAAGGCTATGGTGTGGAGGCTACCCGGCTGTTAATCAACTATGGCTTTCAACAATTGAATCTACATCGCATCTCGTCTTCTGCAGTTGCCTTCAACGAACGCAGCATCAAGCTTCACAAGAAACTTGGCTTTGAGGAAGAGGGCCGTCTGCGGCAAGCCATGTTCAAAAACGGGCAATATCATGACCGGGTGGAGTTCGGCATCTTAAGGGAGGAGTGGAGAGGATTGTGACGGCGAAGCCCGGTGAGAAGGGGTTACCGGAACAGGATTTCGACCAACGCAATTGACTACTCCCTTCGCCAAGAAAACATGGAACTACGGATGAGTGGTAATCGGGCCTCTTCAGGTTATCAATGTCATGGTCATGGGCGTTACCTTTGCCCTTGGTATTTGGTATAATGTTGCCGGTCATTAGCAATGACCTAGGGATGGACCTACGCCAGAGATGATGAAATTAGCTGTCCCTGCTGTGGGGCGGCAATGGGCACATACCATTGCCCAACCTGCGGCTTCTCCCGAAGTCTCTATAGGGTTTCCTCTCTCCTCTGAGTTCGGCATTCTAGCGCTAGCAGTATTTTGCTAGAATTCTTGAGATTGAAAAAATAGGGATAGAATGAGTGAAAGCAGTGGCTATTTAACAGCAAAGGATGGCACAAAGCTATTTTATCAAAGCTGGCAGCCACAAAAGGTTGAGCTGGCATTGTTATGCATACACGGTGCCTGTAGTCGCTCTATAGAATTTGCCTACCTTGGGGACTACTTAGAGTCTAGAAATGTAGCGACTTACGCTTTAGACCTGAGGTCAAATGGGCAGTCGGGTGGTGAAAGGGGAGACCTGGCCGATATCAAAATTCAGTTGGACGACATAGATGAAATGGCTAGCTTCATCAATAAAAAATGGCAGAAGCCAACATACATGCTAGGTCATAGTTTGGGAGGTTCGTACGCTTTATGGTATGGTAGCGAACATTCTGAGCACCTAGCTGGGCTAGTGCTTGTTGCACCGGCTATAAAGGTAAAGATGCCGCTCGGCATGCCAGCACCGTTATCGGATGTGTGGAAGTTTCCCATTTACGGCATCTTCAGGCCTCGCGAAAAGTGGGATGTCTCAAGAGGCTGGTCTAAGCGGTTTAGAGATGGTGAGGATGCCAAATATATCTTGAGTGATGAGAAGTGTGTAAAAGAATTTAGTTTCCGTTACTTGCTTGGGTTAGGAAGAGTTGGAGGAAAAGCCGGATTGAAATTTGCCTCTAAAATAAATATTCCGACTTTGATTCTTCAAGGGACGAATGATGACATGGCTGACCCAAGGGGGGCTAAAGAGCTTTATGAACGTTTGGCAACGCGCAGCAAAGAAATTAGGATTTTTGAAGGTGCAGACCACGGCTTGTATGGGGTGTTTTCCTTCACACTTGCAGTGGAAGCGGCAAAAACAGAGAAAGAAGAAGTATGCAAGATTATTTATGAGTGGCTAACAACGTCTTCGCATCATCCTAGTGCGGGAGCCGTTGTCCCTAGTTAGTAGCTTGATTACCTCCCTTGGCGGGAGGTTGGGGAGAGGAGTTATATCAGCTAGTTCCGTGGCTCCCGCCGGCTGTGATAAGAGTGGTAGGCAACTTATTAATGGGGTGGGGATAAACGTATACTTCGGCTCCGTAAACCTCCTTGATATTCGGCGCTGTGAGTATGTCGGCTGGTGTGCCTTCAGCGTAAACTTTCCCTCCGTTTAGCATGACCATCCAATCGCAGTATTGAGCAGCAAGGTTCAAATCATGTAAAGCGACGATGACAGTCAAACTTTGCTCCAGGCAAAGGCTCTTGACTAAATTGAGAATCTCGACTTGATGGTTTATATCCAGATTAGCAGTGGGCTCGTCCAGGAGCATCACCTTTGGCTGCTGGGTTAGTGCCCGAGCGATAATAAGCCTCTGTCTCTCTCCTCCTGAGAGCTCACTTACTCTGCGCTCGGCGAAGGACTGGGTATGCGTGGCCTCCATGGCTTGCCAGGCGATAGCCAGGTCCTTTCCTCCCTCGTAACGAAGAAGCCCGAGGTGAGGCGTCCGTCCCATAAGCACCACTTCAAAGGCCGTGAACGCCCCGGGCAAAGCCGGGCTTTGCGGGACCGTGGCCACAAGGCGAGCCAGTTCATCGCGCTTAAAAGTTCTTATGTCGCGGTCGTCAATCAAGATGCGCCCGGAGAACAGGTCTATTACCCGAGCCATTCCCTTGATTAACGTGGACTTCCCCGAGCCATTGGGGCCGACCAGCCCCAGTATTTGGCCGGGCCTGGCCTTCATATTTACATCATGCAAGATGGCTCGATGGTCGTAGCCCAGGCTGACATCATCCAGTTCAATCATGGTGTCTTATCCTTTCAGAAGAAAGCCAGCCCCTTTCTTCTGCGCAATAGATAAAGGAAGAAAGGTGCTCCACAGAAAGCAGTAATTATTCCTACCGGGATCTCAGTAGGGGGAATTACTGTACGGGCTGAAGTGTCGGCTAGGATGAGGAAGATGGCGCCAACCAACGTGGATAGAGGGAGCAAAAACCGGTAGTCCGGCCCCCAGATAAGCCTCACTGCATGAGGGATGAGTATGCCGACGAAACCGATAAGGCCAGTGAAGCAAATCGCTGAGGAAGTAATAAGGGTGGCGGCAGCCAGTAGTATGAGCTTGACCCTTTCCACATTAATGCCCAGTTGTTGGGCTTGCTCTTCGTCGAGCTGCATGACGTTGAGCGGTCGGGCATGAATCCAGATGACTACAAGACCCGCCAATACGCAAGGGAGGACCGTCCATACCTCAGACCATTTAGTCAGGTACAGTCCACCCAGCAGCCAGAATACAATCCCGTGTAGGTCTTCGCCGGAGATGGTCATGAGGTAGGAGGTGATGGAGGCCAGAAGAGCACTTAGAGCTACTCCAGCCAGGATAAGCGTGGTGGCGGGCAGGGTTTTGCCGACACGAGCCAGCAAATAGACCGCAGCCACGGCGCCTATGGCACCGATGAAGGCAAATAATGGCACAGCCCCAAAACTCATCCAGGCTAACGTGAAAGGAGTAAGCATGGCAATGGTCGCTCCCAGTCCGGCTCCTGAGGCCACACCTAAAAGATAAGGGTCGGCCAGAGGATTACGAAACAGTCCTTGATAAGTAGCTCCGGCTACTGCCAGGGCTGCTCCTACTAGACCTGCCAGAAGGATGCGTGGCAGCCTGATATCCAGGATTATCGTTTTCAGAATTTCCAGACTCAAGGGCGCGCCGAAAATTTCGGGAGAAGAAGGGGTAATATGAATGAAGGGCAGTTGAGAGAGAAGGACTTGAAAAGTAGTGGTAAAGGGTATAGAAACGCTTCCCAGAGTAGTGGCAAACACGATTACCACTACTAGCAGTGCAGCAAGCCCCAGTAATGAGTAAACTCTGCTTTGCCAGCGAATGGCAAAAGGGATAACGGGCTCGCTAAATACCTCAGCTACAGTACGTGCCATGGTTAAATTCTAAATCCGAAATTACAAACTCTAGACAATCTCTAACAAATATTAAAAATTAGAGATAAAAAATTAGAATTACAATTCAAAATGCAAAAAGGCCTTACTAAACTGATTTTTGAATTTTGGCCTGTCATTTTGCATTTTCACTTTTTCATCTTGATTTTCTCTTAGTATTCAATGCCTTCCCGGCTTTTTATTCCTTGACTATAAGGATGCTTCACTTCCTTCACCTCGCTGACCAAGTCTGCTTTTTCTATAATCTTTTCTGTGACGCCCCGACCGGTTAAGACAAGCTCTAGCTTCTCCGGCTTTGCCTCCAGAAGAGAGAGAACCTCTTCTTCTTTCAGAAAGCCGTCGCGCACGGCAATGTTTATCTCATCCAGGACCAGCATATCCCAGGATGGGTCCTGGAAAAGCTCCTTAATAAATTCCAGCCCTTGTGAGCATTCCTGACAGATATCGTCAGGATTCAATTCCTTATAGAAGTGAGGATGTTTCTTGGCGAAAAGGAAAGTCTGTATTCCCAGCTTTTTCAGGGATTTATATTCACCGTACCCGAATGCCTCGGGGTCTTTGAAAAAAGATACGAAGCCGACCTTGAAACCATGCCCGGCAGCGCGGGCTGCCTGACCAATAGCGGCAGTGGACTTTCCTTTGCCGGCCCCGGTATAGACTTGAATCAAGCCTTTCTTTTTCATGTCAGCCCTTTTACGTTTAGGAGGAAAAAGCCTTCGCTTAGCTACCCTCAGGCTCCTCAAATATCTCGGGATGAACGAAATGAGCAAACCATTCTAAGCCCTCGACCAGTCTGGGGCCCGGGCGTTGGGCTAAGTCATCATCGAATGTATAGATTCTTCCTGTTTGGCTGGCGTTGGTGTTGGCAAGCTCGGTTGCATTGAGCGCCCAGTCATACGACCATTCGCTGGTGATGATTACTTCCGGGTTGAGGAGGATGACCCATTCGATCTGGACCATGGCACCACTCTCGAAGTATTGGGAAAAGATGTTCACACCGCCGGCTATATTGATCAGGTCGTCAATCCAGGTGTTCCTGCCAACAGTCCACATAGGGTCATGCCATGTCATATAGAAAACGCTCGGCTTTTCCTCAAGCTCCTTGGTCTGCTCTTCTATTTCTTCAATCTTGTTTCTCATTCCGTTCACAAGCTGCGAAGCCTCCGCTTCCTTGCCAGTTACCTCTCCTATCTTCTGAATGCTTTCCAATACATCATCCAGAGTCTGCGGCGCCACGGCAAACACTGCAAACCCTTGCTCTGCCAGGGCCGGAATAAGATCAAATCTGTGAAAATCAGTGGCCAATATAAGGTCAGGCTGCAAAGCAATTATTTTCTCTATATCTGGTCCGTAGTAATCTCCCACCTTTTCCTTGTCCTGGGCTTCGGGAGGGTAATCACAATACATGGTCACTCCCACCACCTTGTCTCCCAGGCCCAGAGCAAACAAAATCTCGGTGTTAGAGGGAGCCAGGGAGATGATTCTTTGGGGTGTTCCGTTAATGGCGACCAGTCTTCCCAGGTCATCAACTACATACTGCGTTGGTGTCTGCACGGGAGTAGTGCAGGCTGCCAGGACAAGGACTATACTCAGAAGCGCCGCCAGGAACCAATTAGTGCCCCGGGCGAGGGTTTGGTTACCGAACATCTTCATGCGAGTCCCTTTCACCTCCCTTTAGACAAAAGCACTTGATTTTATACAAGTGCACTTGTTTTCCGCATTCTAGACGGTGTCAGATGAAATGTCAAGGGATTGTCCTCGTTCAGTACCTTAGTGACGCATCAGCTCCTTTCTTCTATTTGCCAGGTCTTCAGGAAGCCGCAACACAGAGATTCGACCAGCTATTCGAATCCGGTCAACACACTGAAATTGGGGAGCCTGATGTTAGCAGAATGTTAGCAGAAGAAGAGGTGTTACGAAGTGAGCCGTACAGGATTCGAACCTGTGACACCCTGATTAAAAGGCAGGTGCTAATTTCCTCCCAATTTCACCATATCCCAAATACGAATTCCCCCGAAATCCAGCCCTCTTTTTGCCGAATCAGGTGCTTTATTTTCAGTCAAGTCGATGATCGTGTTAATAACTACTCTGGGCCCTGAAAAGTCGTCACAGCCACCCTTGTTTAATGTACCATAAATTGTGCCTTGGCGTCAGACTTCTGTGGTGGCTGACCACATGATTGACACTCGGCAGCACATTTTGGCAAGTTCTTTTCCAATATACTCTACGGGAGTACGATAGGCAAGAGATTGGTGCGGTGTCCAAGACATACTATGGAACTGGGGAGTCACCAAAACGTCAGAAAGTGCATCTGGTGATGATCTTGCAGAATGGACTGGAGTTTCGTAAACTTACCCCAAGTTCGTAGTGATTCATGATTGGTTTCACGATTATCTAACGTTTGGAGGTGGGATACAATGAGAGACCAGAAAAATCAAGCAGCAAAAGAGGCCAAGCGTGAAGAGAAGCGCATTGAGGAAGAACCTGCGCAACTGGCCGGAGAGCAGGCAAGAAGAGAAACTGATTTGGCTAGAGAGCAAGGGATTCAAAAAGAGCAAGCAGGAAAAGAGGCTAAGCGTAAAGAGAAGCGCATTGAGGAAGAACCCGCGCAACTAGCCAGAGAGCAGGCAAGAAGAGAAACTGATCTGGCTAGAGAGCAGGCGATTCAAAAAGAGCAAGCAGGAAAAGAGGCTAAGCGTAAAGAGAAACGCATTGAGGAAGAACCCGCGCAACTAGCCAGAGAGCAGGCAAGAAGACAAACTGATCTGGCTAGAGAGCAAGCAATTGCCGAAGATCAGGAAGCGAGAAGGCGAAAAGCCAAAAATCAACCACCAGAGTAAGTTAAATAGGTGTGGGTAACGGGCAAGCCCGTACATCGTTTGCAGTTGTGACTCATTTACAGGTGTGGACGGTTGAAATTATGCACAATTAGCCAATTTGTGGTGGGGACCTTGTTGCATTTTGTAGTAAGATAATTACTGGATTTTGTATTGATTGATTAACGGCGGTGGTTTGCAGGTTAAGGAAAAGAGAATGCTATGCCAATAACGAGGAAGGAATTTGACGATAGTATAGACACATTATCGGCCAAAGTGCTCAAATTTCTGGAATCAAATCCGAATGATGCATTTGAAATTGAGGAACTGGCAGAGGCTGTGGGCGGCAGACAGTTGGAGGTTTGGGCCATACTCGATGCCTTGAAACAGCGAAAGCAAGTCTCCGGTAAGTGCGTTAAAGGGACAGGCTACTATTGTATTGCTAAATAGGCAAGATGTCTCTCAATATCCTCAAAGGCACCGGGCTGATCCGCATAGTAGCTCGTCAATTCTTGTTTTTTCCCAAGCGTAACGAAATGAGTGATTGTTACATATGGCCAGTTAAACATTCCCGAGCATTGTGCAATCCCCTTTCGAGGGTTAGTTCCTCTCTCACCCTTTAAGGAGAGAGGGAAAGAGAGGATTAGAAAGGCTCCGCCCTTCTTACTTCTTCTTCTTTGCTTACGGACTTTTCTTGCTCCTTCTTGACTTTTTTCACATCGCTTCTGCCTTTGGTTCCCATTGCTTGTTCTCCTCATTGTATTTCGGAATCGATTATTCTTGCTCTCCGTACTCTCTTATTATGGACAAAAAGGCAAGTTGCCTAAAAAGATGGGTACTATGCTTGATATGCCATTTAGGTAAATCAGTCCAGATAGCCCTTAAGCTTTCGACTGCGGGAGGGATGACGTAACTTGCGCAGAGCCTTGCCTTCAATCTGCCGTATTCTTTCCCGAGTTACACTGAATTCTTTACCCACCTCTTCCAGTGTTCGAGCACGTCCGTCTCTAAGGCCAAACCTAAGCTGGAGCACCTTTTTTTCTCGTTCGGTAAGTTCATCGAGCACTTTATCTATTTGTTCTTTGAGTAGCTGCTGTGAAGTGGCTTCAGTTGGTGCTAAACTGCTACGATCTTCAACAAGGTCACCTAGACGGCTATCAGCATCTTCGCCAATGGGTATGTCTAGCGAAATTGGCTGACGGAAAAACAAAGCCATGACTTCTTCTACTCTTTCTGGCGACATATCTAGGGGGCCGCCAATTTCTTCATAACTTGGCTCACGTCCAAGTTCTTGAACTAACCGCCGCATTGTGCGTAATAGCTTGTTAATTGTTTCTACCATGTGTACCGGAATGCGAATGGTACGAGATTGGTCAGCTATAGATCGAGTGATACCTTGCCTGATCCACCAGGTGGCGTAGGTACTGAACTTGTAGCCTCTTCTATACTGAAATTTCTCTATAGCTCGGATGAGGCCAATATTCCCTTCCTGGATAAGATCAAGGAAGGGAATGCCACGCGCGATATGCTTCTTAGCTATGCTAACCACCAGGCGCAGGTTTGCTTCAGTGAGGTGCCTTTCTGATGCTTCTGCTTCGGTCCTCACCTTTTCAAAGTAAGCTTTGCACTCACTGCTGTGAGAATCGAGTTGAGACAGGAACCTGTTGTTACTCAGGAGAGTCTTTAGTTTTCGCCATGAAGTCTTATCTCTAGCCAGGAGCTCTAGCAATTGCTGGGGCAGAAGTTGACTGTTTATGGAAAGATTTACTATGGGTTCTTCGTCCGCAGTGATCCCTTTATCTATCCCCTTAGCGATTGCAATCATTAGCGATGGATCTATAACAACGTCGATGGCGGACCGAAATTCAGGATTCTTGATCGTCTCTACCACATTGCTGGAGGGATCGATACCAATACGGTCTTCGACAATCTGAACAACGAGATATGCCCTGGATAGTTGAGAAATTACGTGAATAACTATGTCAACGGGTAAAGGGAATTTCTGGTATCTCCTGAAGTGGTTATCCTTGACCCTTTCTACGTATCTACCCAGCTCTATCTTCCGGCATAGTACCCTCTCTTCGTGAGCTGTAAGCAGTGCCACCCTGCCGACTTCCTGAAGATACATACGAATTGAGTCGTCAATTACATCGTATTCCCCTAGTGCTGCCGGAGGCTTGCTCTCTTCAGCTTCATCGGGAAGGGATTCTTCGATTTCTTCTTTCTCTTCAACTTCCTCGACTATGGCGCTGACATCTTCAACTCCGCCTTCATCGCTGAGTAAGCCTTCAGCCAATATCTCACCACTATCTAGATTCATGCTTCTTCCTTTAGCCATTGTTATTTTTCTTTCTTGAGGAAGGCCTCCTGAAGTTGTTGCCCGGAACTTATGGT
>Ga0224495_10002204_pt1 | contig 12950 bp, 14 predicted proteins | sample SF_Jul11_sed_USG_FD_168128 | JGI IMG/M metagenome (GOLD analysis project Ga0224495, IMG submission 168128) | Sediment microbial communities from San Francisco Bay, California, United States - SF_Jul11_sed_USGS_4_1 | ecosystem: Environmental > Aquatic > Marine > Sediment | place: USA: California... | reverse complement strand
AAGATCGCGGAATTGGAGAAGAAGTGACGGTCTCTGGTACCGAGACACTGTCGGATCGCCTGAGGCCTCTGAAGTACGAAGGTGGGGCGAGCATGGCACTGAGGTACATCCCGCAGCAGGATCCTGAGGTCGCCGCTGCGATCGACGCGGAGCTGGCACGCCAGCGCAACACGATCGAGCTGATCGCATCGGAGAACTTCACCTCGCTGGCGGTGATGGAGGCCGCGGGCAGCGTGCTCACGAACAAGTATGCCGAAGGACTGCCCGGCAGGAGATACTACGGCGGTTGCCAGCACGTCGACGCAGTGGAGGAGCTGGCGCGCGAGCGCGCGAAGACGCTGTACGGCGCGGAGCACGCGAACGTGCAGCCGCATGCGGGTGCCCAGGCAAACATGGCCACCTACTTCGCCTTCCTCGAGCCCGGCGATCGAGTGCTCGGCATGGATCTGGGTGCGGGCGGGCATCTGACGCACGGCTCCCCCGTGAACTTCTCGGGGCGCTTCTACGACGTCGCCTCCTACGGATTGAACCCCGAAACCGAGATGATCGACTACGACGATGTCCAGAGCCTGGCCGAGAAGACCCGGCCCAAGATGATCATCGCAGGTGCTAGCGCGTATCCGCGCACCATCGATTTCGAGCGCTTCGCAAAGATCGCCGCCGGAGTCGGCGCGATCCTGCTCGTGGACATGGCGCATATCGCCGGTCTTGTCGCGACGGGGGCGCATCCCTCACCGGTCCCGCATGCGGATGTCGTGACCTCCACGTGCCACAAGACGCTTCGAGGCCCGCGTTCGGGCTTCATCCTGTGCAGGAAGGAGCATGAGGCGGCGATAGACAAGGCGGTGTTTCCCGGATCGCAGGGCGGCCCGCTGGAGGATGTGATCGCCGGAAAGGCGATTGCGTTCAAAGAGGCGATGCAGCCGGAATTCGCGACGTACATCGACCAGGTCGTGACCAACGCCAAGGCGATGGGTGAGGCGATGACCGAATGCGGTCTTCGGCTTGTCTCGGGCGGGACTGACAACCATCTCGTGCTCGTCGATCTTCAGCCTGCGAAGATTACCGGCAAGGAAGCCGAGGACCTACTGGAGCGCGTTGGGATCACGGTGAACAAGAACGCGATTCCCAACGATCCAGAGAGCCCGTTCGTCACCAGCGGGATCCGCGCCGGAACCGCGGCCATGACGACACGTGGTTTCACCGAGGACGAGGCTCGCTCGATTGGATGTCTGATCGCCGACGCGATCTTCCAGAGAGAAGACGAGCAGGGACTCGCCGACGTGGCTGCCCAGGTTCGCGAGATGCTCGACGCGCACCCGCTGTATCCGGAGCTCGACTAGGCGGTCGCTCCGCCGGAGTGCGCAAACGAAGCAAGGGGCGCGAGGCGTCGCGAGCAGCCGGCTTGCGCGAAGGAGGATTCCGAGCACCATGAATGGGACAGAATACCCCAATGTGACGGTGATCGATCATCCGCTCGTCCAGCACAAGGTATCCATTCTCCGGGATGTCGGCACCGGCGCGAAGGAGTTCCGCGAGCTGGTCAAGGAGCTCGCGATGCTCATGGCGTACGAAGCGACGCGAGACTTCCAGCTGGCGGAGACGACCGTAACGACGCCGCTCGCAGAAACCACCACGTCCGTGCTCGCGGGGAAGAAGGTCGCCATCATACCGATACTGCGTGCGGGTCTCGGGATGGTCGAAGGCATCCTCGAGCTGCTTCCGGCGGCCAAGGTCGGACACGTCGGCTTGTACCGCGACCCGGAGACGCTTGAGCCTGTCGAGTACTACTGCAAGCTGCCCGAAGACATTCGCGAGCGTGACGTGCTCATCGTCGACCCCATGCTCGCGACCGGAGGATCGGCTTCTGCGGCGATCGAGTTTCTCAAGGAACGCGGGGCTACCGACATCAAGTTGCTTGTCATAATCGCGGCACCGGAGGGAATCGCCGAAGTGGCCGAGTCCTGCGACGACGTTCACATCTACACGTGCGCCGTTGACAGTCACCTCAACGATCACGGGTACATCGTCCCCGGGCTCGGCGACGCCGGCGATCGGCTCTTCGGCACGAGATGAGCTCGCGAGAGTCGCGCGCTCGGTAAGGACACACCGCATGCCCCGCCCATCGTGGGACGAGTACTTCATGAGGATCGCCGAAGAGGTCTCCGGACGCTCGACGTGCTTGCGCAGGCGAACCGGTGCGGTGCTCGTGAAGGACAAGCGCATCCTCTCTACCGGCTACAACGGTGTTCCCAGTGGGCTGGCTCACTGCGAGCAGGCAGGCTGTCTGCGCGAGCAGCGCGGAATAGCCTCCGGGACTCACCACGAACTGTGCCGCGGGATTCACGCCGAACAGAACGCTGTGATCCAGGCGGCGCGTCACGGCATCACCATCGACGGGGCGACCGTGTACTCCACGCACCAGCCGTGCGTGCTGTGCGCGAAGATCCTGATGAACGCAGGGGTCGCCGACATAGTGTTTCGCGATCCGTACCCGGACCCGCTCGCAGAAGAGCTTCTCGCGGAGGCGGGCATCGTGCCGCGTTCAGTGACTCTGGGGGATGGACAGGCAGGTGAGGGGGCGTGAGTCTGCGCCACCTCTTGTTCCTGGGTGTGCTGGCCGGAGGGGTGACGATCGTTGCGACACCATTCGTGAAGCGCTTCTGCCTGCGCTTCGGTATCGTCGACCACCCGGGCGGCCGAAAGGTGCACGCCTCGGCTGTGCCACGCCTGGGCGGCGTAGCGCTGTTCCTCGGCTTTCTCGTGGCGCTTGCAGCTCAGATGGCAGGGGAGACGTATTTCGGCTGGGGAGGGGGTCTGCTCGATTCGACCAGGCAGTTGCTGACGGTTCTTGTCGGCATCGCGATCGTCTTCTTCGTCGGCGTCATAGACGACGTCTTCACACTGAGCGCGGGTGCGAAGTTCGTGGGACAGCTTGCGGCTGCCGCAATCGTCATGTCGTCGGGTCTGCGCATCGACTACGTGGGAAGTCCGCTGACCGGCGGGCTGATCCAACTCGGCCTGCTGGGCATCCCGATCACACTGCTCTACATCACCGGCTTCACGAACGTGATCAACTTGATCGACGGTCTCGATGGGCTGGCTGCGGGCGTGACGGCCATTTCGGCGGGAACATTCCTCGTTCTCGCCGCGCAGAGCAACCACCTGCAGGCCGCAGCTCTGTCCGCGACGCTCGTGGGAGCTTGCCTCGGCTTCCTGCGGTTCAACTCGCATCCGGCATCGATCTTCATGGGTGACTCGGGTGCACTGTTCCTCGGTTTCACGCTTGCGGTGATCTCTCTCGTGGGCGTCATGAAGACGGTGGCTGCGATCGCGCTGGCGGTGCCCCTCATCATCATCGGCGTTCCGATATTCGACACGGCGTCGGCGATAGTGCGCCGCCTTAGGCACAAGCGCCCCATCCAGGAAGCCGACAGCGGTCACATTCATCACCGTTTGCTCGGCCGGGGTTTCGACCAGAGGCAAACGGTTCTGATCATCTACGTGTGGTCGATTGCGCTCGCGGTTGGCGGGTACGCGATGCGGTGGGCCCCGTCGCCGATAAAGTACGGCGTACTCGCGGTTCTCGCGCTGCTCACGGCTGTGATGTCGTACTGGCTCGGCCTGTTCGAGGCGGCTCACCATCATGCCGAAGAGGGCGACGTGTAGCCGCTCGCTCCCGGCCCGGTTCTTGCTTGTGCGTCAATTGGCCTTCATGTACCATTGGGGCGTTTTCCGAGACCCCCCGGTCGGAACGCACCTGGCGCTGCTGCGTCTAAGACTTACGTCGCACGCACGCCTTTCGTGAAGCAGCCGCTCGCGGTTGGTCTTGGAGCACGCAGAATGAGACCCTACACGAAGGGTGGGCGCGATAGCTCCGGTGCTCGTCGATGAACTCCTCTCGCTGCTTTCGCAGCCGCACATCGCCGTCTTGCTGGGCGCTTCGCTTGGCGTGGGTTTGCTGCTGTTCTCTCGCGCCAGCTTCCGTGGCGTGACTGCCGAAGACCCCGCTCGCGGCATCATGTTTGCTGCTATCGGCGTGGTTCTGCGTCTGGCGTTGTCGGCGCTCTTGCTATGGGCCTACCGAACGGTCGCCCCGGAAGGATTCACGCCGTTTGCCGTCGCGCTCGCCGTCGGCTTTCTTGCGACCTACACGATCGAGCTCGTGCGCTTCGCCGGACTGCACAGGTACGCTCGTCCCCGGTCCAACACAGGGGTAGGAGGTAGATAGACGCGTGAACCCGATGGATCTGCTTCCGGAGAAGATCGAACACCTCGTGCACGAACTCTCCGTGTTGCCGTTCAACGACATGGAAGGGACCGTGGCGGGCGCCGCGGTTCTCACGAACTACACGTTCTGGGGCATCGTCGCGCTAGTGACGACTATCCTGATCTTCACAGTCGTCGCTCGTCGCGAAGCGCGCCGTATCGCGCTTGCAGCCGAGACCGGCTCCGCCGCCGAACTCGCACCGAGGAGCCGCTTCACGTCGATGATCGAAGCCGGCGTCGAGTTCATACGAGACATGGCAATCGACGTGATTGGGCCAAAGGACGGCCCGAAGTACACGGCTTTTCTCGGCACCTTCTTCTTCATGATCCTCGTCTCGAACTTCTACGGTCTCATTCCCGGCGGCAAGACGTTCGCCGGCAGCATCGGTGGCACCGTCGCTCTGGCGTTGATCAGCCTGCTCGTCTTCGTGTGGGTCGGGTTCGCCAAGAACGGGTTCATCGGATACTTCAAGAGCCTGATTCCTTCGGGCGTGCGCGAGATGTCTCTGGCGGGACGGCTGGCGCTGGGCACGTACATCTTCGTGCTCGAGTTCATCTCGACGTTCATCGTGCGACCGCTCACGTTGGCCGTCCGACTTTTCGCCAATATGTACGCGGGACACATCATCCTGGGCGTGTTCGCGGCGTTCACGGCCCTCTTCTGGCCAGTGCTCGAGGAGGGACTCTCCTGGAGCATCGGGAGCATCACCGTTGGGGCTGTGTCACTCGTATTCCTCGTGCTCATGTACGCCTTCGAGGTCTTCGTGGCCTTCATACAGGCGTATGTCTTCACCATACTGACGGCGGTCTACATCCAGAGCTCCGTGCATGCGTCGGAGCACTAGAGATAGGTGCGAACCCGGCTGCTAAAGCGGCTGGTGGAAGTTGCGAACGGAAGCCTGCACTGCGGCTTCCAGGAATGAAGGAGGAAGGACCAGTGGAAGCTCTCGTCCCCGGCCTCACGGCCATAGGCAAGGGTCTCGCGTACGGCCTCGCCGCCATCGGCCCGGGTGTGGGCATCGGCATCGTCGGCGGCAAGGCACTGGAGGCCATGGCCCGTCAGCCTGAGATGGCGGGTCGCGTCCAGACAACGATGTTCATCGCAATAGCGTTTACCGAGGCGCTCGCGCTCCTCGGATTCGTCCTCACGTTCCTCCTGTAATCCGAGCCGACAGACGGAGGTTGTCGTCGTGTTCATCGAATTCGCATACGCGGCCGAACAGGCGGCGGAACACGGAGAAGAAGCTGCGGAGGGCCTCGCCGGCACGCTCGGAGCCGTCTACCCCAACCCCGCGGACATCTGGCCGACGTGGGTAGCGTTCCTCATCCTCTTCTTCGTTCTCTACAAGTTCGCCTTCCCGATGATCGTCGGGATGCTGGACAAGCGTGCCGCGGCCATCAAGGAGTCGCTCGAGAAGGCTGAAGACACGCGCGTCGAGGCCGAGCGGCTGCTCGAGGAATACAAGAAGCAGGTGGCCGAGGCACGGGCCGAAGCGGGCAAGATCGTCGATCAGGGTCGCAAGGTCGCCGAGTCGATGAAAGAAGAGATCATCGCAAAGGCGAACGAAGAGTCCACGCAGATCGTCGCGAAGGCTCGCGAGGCCGTTGAGGCGGAGAAGAAGGCCGCGCTGGCCGAACTGCAGGCGTCGATTGCGGACGTTTCCGTCGCGGTCGCAGGCAAGCTCCTCGGCGAGACACTGTCGGCCGAAGATCACGCCAAGCTGATCGATCGCTACATCGCCGAAGTCGGGAGCCTCAATGACAACTAGCGAGATCGCTCGGACCTACGCGAAGGTCCTGTTCGACCTCGCCTCGGCTGCCGATGCGGTCGATTCGGCCGATGAGGGCATGCAGGCGGTGGCCGACGCGATACGCGACCACATCGATCTGCGTGATGCCCTCGCCGACGCGCAAGTGCCGGCCGAGAAGAAGCGGGACGTCTTGCGTGACATCTTCGGCGAGCGCGTAGTGCCCGAGGTGCTTGCCGTGGTCACTTTGGCCGTTGAAAGAGGTCACACCAGACTTCTCGGTGACATCGCTCGCGGTTTTCGAGAAACCGCGGAGGGACAGCGTGGTGTCGTGGTGGCCGAGGTCACGACGGCCATCGCTCTCGACGATGGTCTGCGCTCTGCAATCGAGGAGAAGCTCTCGGCGTCGCTCCGGCGTCCGGTGACTCTGCGCGAGCGGGTGGACTCGTCGATCGTGGGCGGCATACGCATCAACGTCGCAGGTCGCGTGCTCGATGGGAGCCTTGCCTCCCAGCTGGATGCGATGCGAGCGACGCTTTCCGCAGTTCCACAGGAAGGTGAGGCCTAGAAGTGGCGGACATCAGCGCCAGCGCCATCAACGAGGTGCTGAAAGCACAGCTGGAGCGATTCAAGGCCGAGGTCGACGTCAGGGAGGTCGGCTCGGTACTCCAGGTCGGCGACGGGATCGCCCGTGTCGACGGCCTGCGTGGAGCCATGGCCGGCGAACTACTCGAGTTTGCGGGAGCAGGTGGCCGCTCGATCATGGGCATGGCCCTCAACCTCGACGAACACGAGGTCGGTGCCGTCCTACTGGGAGAGACCGAGGCGGTAGGCGAGAACGACGCCGTTCGCACGACTGGTCGTATCGTCGAGGTGCCTTGCGGCGAGGCGCTTGTCGGCCGCATCGTGGACCCTCTCGGCCAGCCGCTCGACGGGAAGGGACCCATCCAGGCCGAAGGCTACCGGCCTATCGAGTTCCGGGCGCCTGGTGTCGTGGAGCGCAGGCCTGTTCACCAGCCGCTGCAGACTGGGATCCTGGCCATCGACGCGATGATCCCTATCGGTCGCGGACAACGCGAACTCATCATTGGCGACCGCCAGACCGGCAAGACCGCTGTGGCGATCGACACGATTGTCAACCAGAAGGGCGAAGACGTGATCTGCGTGTACGTGGCCGTGGGCCAGAAGGCTTCCACTGTCGCAGGCGTCGTCGAGACTCTTCAGGAGTACGGCGCGATGGACTACACGATCGTCGTCGCCGCAAACGCGTCTGACCCCGCGCCCATGCAGTATCTCGCTCCAATGTCGGGGGCTGCCATCGGCGAGTTCTTCATGTACAGCGGCGAGGACGGCAAGCCTGCTTCGGCAGACAACCCCGGTCGCCACGTGCTGTGCATCTACGACGACCTGTCCAAGCAGGCCGTCGCGTACCGCCAGATGTCGCTCACACTGCGCCGTCCGCCAGGTCGAGAAGCGTACCCCGGCGATGTCTTCTACCTGCACAGTCGCCTGCTGGAGCGTGCCGTCAAGCTCAACGACGAGAACGGCGGGGGCTCGCTCACGGCGCTGCCGGTCATCGAGACGCAGGCCGGCGACGTCTCAGCGTACATTCCAACGAACGTCATCTCGATCACGGACGGGCAGATCTTCCTGCAGACGGACCTCTTCTACCAGGGTGTTCGCCCAGCGATCAACGTCGGTATCTCGGTCTCCCGCGTCGGCGGCAACGCACAGATCAAGGCGATGAAACAGGTGGCCGGGAGCCTGCGTCTAGACCTGGCGCAATACCGCGAACTCGAGGCGTTTGCGCAGTTCGGCTCCGACCTCGACAAGGCGACCCAGGACACCCTCAACCGTGGTGCACGCCTGGTCGAGTTGCTCAAGCAGGGTCGCTACGTACCCATGCCGGTCGAGAACCAGGTCATGGCAATCTTCGCCGGCACGAAGGGATACCTCGACGATCTTCCTGTGGAGAAGATCCAGGAGTTCCGTGAGGGGTTCCTCGGCTTTGTCAGCAGTGGCTATCCGGACCTGGGCAAGGCGATAGCGACCGAGAAGGTTCTCTCCGACGAGGTGGCGGAGCTACTCGGACAGGTCATCGAGGACTTCAAAGCCCAGTACGTGCCCGAGGAGTAGCCGAAGTGGCCAATCTTCGCGACATCAAGAAGCGCATCGGCAGCGTGCAGAGCACGCGGCAGATCACGCGCACCATGGAGATGGTGGCGACGGCAAAGATCAAGAAGGCGCAGGAGCGCATCGAGGCCGCCCGCCCCTACGCGATGTCGATGATGGAGGTTCTCGGCAACGTGGCGCGCTTCGCGAAGGCGGCAAGCCACCCGCTCCTACTCAAGCACGACAAGCGCGAGCGGGTCGTCGTGATCGCCTGCACCTCCGATCGCGGACTGGCCGGCGCGTTCAACTCGAACGTGATCCGGCTGGCAGAGGACGTCTCGCGCGACGAGAAAGCCGCGGGTGCACAGGTGGACTTCGTGACCGTCGGAAAGAAAGCCGCGGGCTACTTCCGCTACCGCGGCATAGAGCCCATCGCCGCGTATCGCGACATCTCCGACAAGCCGACATTCTCCGACGCGAAGTCGATCGCGGCGCACGTCATACCGGGGTATTCGGCGGGTGAGATCGACGCGGTCTTCATCGTGTTCAACCGCTTCAAGAACGTGGCCGAGCAAAGGCCGGAGATCTACCAGCTGCTGCCGATCGAGCGCGAGGTAATGCACGAGGCTGCCGATGACGTGGAAGCCGCGGCGGTGTCCGCGGAGTACATGTTCGAGCCGAGCGCGGAGAGCGTCCTCGAGCTGCTGCTCCCCACCTACGTGGAGACGCTGATCTACCGTGCACTCATGGAGTCGGCGGCGTCGGAGCACGGTGCGCGCCGAACGGCCATGAAGTCTGCGACGGACAACGCGTCCGAGATGATCACGACGCTGACGCGCAGCTACAACCGGGCTCGCCAGGCTTCCATCACGCAGGAGATAGCTGAGATAGTCGGCGGCGCTGCCGCTCTGGAGGACTAGGAGCAAGCAAGTGACGACAAGGACACTCTCATGAACGCCGGACGTATCGTACGCGTCGTCGGCCCCGTGCTGGACGTCGAATTCGCGGCAGACGCGATCCCTCCGATCTACACGGCGCTCAAGGTCGACGTGGACACGCCGATCGGGCACCTGACGACGATTGCCGAAGTCCAACAGCACCTTCCCGGCAACCAGGTGCGGGCGGTGGCGATGTCATCGACGGACGGGCTGACCCGCGGCATGGAGGCGCTCGACACCGGCGGTCCTATCAAGATGCCCGTGGGTCCTTCCACCCTGGGCCGCATCTGGAACGTGATGGGAGAGCCTGTCGACGGCATGCCGATGCCCGAGGTCGAGGACTACTACCCGATTCATCGGGAGGCGCCGGAATACCAGAACCTCGAGCCGAAGACCGAGATATTCGAGACCGGCATCAAGGTCGTAGACTTGCTGGAGCCCTACATCAAGGGTGGCAAGACAGGCCTGTTCGGCGGGGCGGGCGTCGGCAAGACGGTCATCATCATGGAGCTCATCAACAACCTCGCTCAGGCGCACGGTGGCACGTCGGTATTCACTGGCGTCGGCGAGCGGACTCGCGAGGGCACGGACTTGTGGATCGAGATGAGCGAATCGGGAGTCATCGAGAAGACGTGCCTGGTGTACGGTCAGATGAACGAGCCTCCAGGTGCGCGCCTGCGTGTCGGTCTGGCTGGCCTGACTTCGGCGGAATACTTCCGCGACCAGGGCCAGGACGTCCTGCTGTTCATCGACAACATCTTTCGTTTCACGCAGGCGGGATCCGAGGTATCGGCTCTGCTCGGCCGAATGCCGTCCGCGGTGGGCTACCAGCCCACGCTGGCGACCGAGATGGGCGAGCTTCAGGAACGCATCACGTCGACGAAGACGGGATCGATCACGTCGGTGCAGGCCATCTACGTTCCCGCGGACGACCTGACCGACCCTGCGCCGGCGACGGCGTTCACGCACCTCGACGCTACCTCTGTGCTCTCGCGAGGAATCGCCGAGCTCGGTATCTACCCCGCTGTCGACCCGCTCGCGTCCACTTCGCGCGCGCTGGACCCGGCCGTCGTGGGCGAGGAACACTACCGCGTCGCCAGAGATGTACAGCAGGTGTTGCAGCGGTACAAGGACCTGCAGGACATCATCGCCATCCTCGGCATGGACGAGCTGTCCGAAGAGGACAAACTCACGGTGTCGCGCGCGCGCAAGATCCAGCAGTTCCTGTCGCAGCCGTTCCACGTCGCCGAGCAGTTCACGGGCATGGCCGGCGTCTACGTCAAACTCGAGGACACGATCCGAGGCTTCGGTGAGATCGTCGCAGGTCAGCACGATGACGTGCCGGAGCAGGCCTTCCGCTACGTCGGCACTATCGAGGACGCACTCAAGAAGGCTGAGCAGATGGCCGCGACGGCCTAGGGGGAGCGACGCATGACCGAGCGCACGCTCATGTGCGAGATCGTCACTCCCGAGCGCATCGTGTACACGAACGAAGTGCGCATGGTCGTTGCGCCCGCCATCGACGGCGAGGTCGGCGTCCTGCCGCTGCACGCACCGCTCGTGAGTGCCCTCCGGGCTGGCGAGGTCCGGGTGCGTTACGGGGACGGCGATCGCGATGTCGAGTGGTTCGCCGTTTCCGGCGGGTACATCCAGGTCCACGAGGACAAGGTGATCATCCTTGCAGACCACGCACTCGCGGCTTCGCAGATAGACGTCGAGCGCGCCAAGCAGGCACTCGATCACGCGCAGACGCGCATGGCCGAAGTCGACGAGAGCGCCAAGCATGAAGTGGACGTGGACGAGCTGGACCGCGAGCTGAAGTGGTGCGAGGTACAGCTGGAGGTCGGGCGGCACCGCTCCTGACGCTTCTGGGCGCAACTCATGAGCTCCGTGAAGTAGACAAACGCGCGATTCGGGAATATGCGGGTCATCTGGGCGATTGGGCCGAGGTGGCCCGTCTATACCGTCAAGGTGACGGTCGCGTCACGGCCTGACCGGCGCAGTTGCCGCTGCAATCCAGGTCCGATACGTTGGTGTCCGATTCGCTCGCGATCCTAGTGGGGTATGGATGCGTTCCATCGTCGTTCGCGGCGGGAAGCGGCTTGCAGGTCGTGTTTCCGTCGAGGGGGCAAAGAACTCTGCACTCAAGCTGATGGCCGCGGCGCTGATGGCGCCGGGCACTTCGCGCATAACCAACGTCCCGGATATCGCAGACGTCGACATCATGGCCGAGGTACTCACGGGCCTAGGTGTCACCGTGAGCCGCAGCGATCATTCGCTCGAGATCGACGCGTCTGGGATCACTTCGGTGGAAGCACCCTACGAGATGGTCGCCAAGATGCGCGCCTCCACAGCTGTTCTCGGTCCGCTAGTGTCGCGAATCGGTGAAGCGAATGTTGCCATGCCAGGCGGCTGCAACATCGGGTCCCGCAAGATCGACATGCACATTCGTGGGCTGGAACAGCTCGGTGTCGACATCGTCCTCGGCCACGGGTACATCCATGCTTCGGCAAAGGATGGCCTTCGCGGCGCTGACATCACACTCGATTTTCCGAGCGTGGGCGCCACGGAGAACATTCTCATGGCGGCCGTGCTCGCCGAGGGACGGACCACGCTCGAGAACGCTGCACGCGAGCCGGAGATCCAGGATCTCGCATCCTTCCTCGTGTCGATGGGGGCGTCCGTCGACGGCGCAGGCACGCCGGTGATCGTCGTGGATGGTGTCGAAGCTCTGCACCCGTGCGAGCATCGCGTGATAGGCGACCGGGTCGAGGCGGGCACGTACCTCGTGGCGGGCGCGCTCGGAGGAGGGCCCGTCGCCGTAGAAGGATTCGATCCGCATCATCTTGACATGGTGCTGTCGAAGCTCGAGCAGGCGGGTTGCACTGTAGACAGACGAGCCGACGGTGTGACGGTGGCGCTGGACGGTCGCGCGCAGTGTGTGGACATCCAGACACTTCCGTATCCGGGCTTCCCAACAGACATGCAGGCGCAGTTCATGGCGCTGCTGGCGATTGCGGATGGGAGCTGCGTCATCACCGAGAACGTGTTCGAGAACCGCTTCATGTTCGCCGACGAGCTGGTGAGGATGGGCGCAGACATCCGAATAGAGAGCCATCACGCGCTCATAAAGGGCGTGAGTCAGCTCTCGGGAGCGCCGGTGCGCTCTCCCGATCTGCGTGCAGGTGCTGCGCTGGTGCTCGCCGGCCTCGCAGCAGACGGCGAAACCGAGGTGGGCGAGATGCACCATATCGAACGCGGCTACGAACGCTTCGTGGAGAAGCTCGTTGGCCTCGGTGCGGACATTAGCGTTGTAGAGAGCGACACGCCGGAAGGAGCGTGAAGGATGCTCGACCGTGACGCCATCATGGCGATCATTCCACACAGGGATCCCTTCCTGCTGGTTGATCGGGTCGACGAACTTCGGCCAGGGGAGAGCGCCACCGGATGGCTCGCTGTGACCGAGGACGCCTTCTGGGTGCCGGGTCATTTTCCCGAACATGCGGTCATGCCAGGCGTGCTGATCGTTGAGGCCATGGCGCAGGTCGGGGCGGTAGCCCTGCTGTCATTGGACGAGAATCGGGGCAAGATCGCCTTCTTCGGCGGAATCGATAGGGTGCGCTTCAAGAGGCAGGTGCGACCGGGGGACGAACTCCGGATGGAAGTGACCGTCACGAAGCGTCGCGGGCCGATTGGATTCGGCGAGGCCAGGGCCTTCGTCGGGGAGGAGCTTGCGTGCTCTGGCGAGCTCATGTTTGCGATACAATGACCAGGTTGCGAGCCCTCTTCTCGGCTCGTGTTCGACACCGGTTCGCGTGCGTAGCGGACAGTCCAGCAGTGAGGTGACGATGGGATTCGAACAACGACTCGCCGACGGGACGGC
>Ga0224495_10002203_pt1 | contig 12952 bp, 14 predicted proteins | sample SF_Jul11_sed_USG_FD_168128 | JGI IMG/M metagenome (GOLD analysis project Ga0224495, IMG submission 168128) | Sediment microbial communities from San Francisco Bay, California, United States - SF_Jul11_sed_USGS_4_1 | ecosystem: Environmental > Aquatic > Marine > Sediment | place: USA: California... | reverse complement strand
GCCTTGCCGGAGCCTGCAATGTGCCCTTGGACACCCCTGCCCAAGGGTATATTCTTTTGTCTAACACGCAGGTATAATGTGTGAAAGCTAAGTGGCGTCGAAGGATACACGTACGATAAATTGGATGATAATTAGTTTAAAGTGTAGGAGGAGTCCATGGTAGATGACATGGTCAGCTATTTCGTCTCTTTCTTTGAGACCCCCAGCGCCTGGGGGGTTGGTCTGGCTATAGCCTTCGGTGCGGTCTGGCTGGCCAGTTACCGGCCGCCGCTCTTTAAGAAACCCTGGCTCTGGGCGGTCATCGTAAGCAGTGCCTTTCTAACCCTGGCTGCTATTTGCTTCATTCAAATTCCTCTCCAGACTTGGGCTGGACAGGCACTGAGCCATTTCTGGAGCCAGGAGGTCCTCACGCGCTGGATTTTGCTGGCGGCAATACCATCAATACTCCTCACCGGACTGGTTCAGGAAGGGTCAAAACTGGTGCCGGTGGTTGTCTACTGGCAGCGTAGCGGCAAGAATATTGACCCCAAGTTGGGACTGGTCATCGGCGCTGTGGCCGGAGCTGGATTTGGCATCTTCGAAGCGCAGTGGGCACTCAATGACATCTTCGCCTCAGGGGTGACCTGGGAAGCAGTGCAAAGTGGCGGCTTCATGGCACTGATCTATGGTGGATTTTGGGAAAGGTTCTTCGCCGTAGCTGCTCATATTGCTTTTTCCGCCCTGGCCGGCTATGGTCTGGCCAAGGGTTGGGGATGGCGGTTTTACCTCATAGCTTCCGTACTGCACGCACTACTGAACTACAGCATAGTTTTGTTGCAGGCAGGGCTCCTATCTGTCGTTCATGCGGAAATCTATATTGCTGTGATAGCCGTGCTGGTAACGGCCTCCGCCCTGTGGCTCCGCTGGAGGAAAAGGGCAGCCACGGCTGAGGCTGCAACATCATCTATGTGAAGTTATGACCGTGAAAAAAAGCATTTTGCGCTGGGAGCTAGGGGGAATCGTCTTTATAGTTGTTTTGGGAACGTTACTGCACTTTGTCTTCGAGTGGTCCGGGCGCGCGATTCCCATCGCCCCGATTGCCGCCGTGAATGAAAGTGTCTGGGAACATCTGAAGCTGGGTTTCTGGCCGGCACTGGTATATGCGGCTTTGGAATATAGCCGCTTTGGGAAGTCGGCGAACAATTTTCTCTTTGCCAAGACTCTAGGAATTTATCTAATACCAATCACTATTGTGGTCCTTTACTATGCGTACACAGCTGTCCTGGGACACGGTCTCTTACAAGTCGATACTGCAATTTTCATTGTAGCTGTCATAGTCGGGCAGTTGGTGAGCTATAGATTGCTGATTGCCTCTCCGTTACCGGCAAGGCTTAACCGTTTTGCCCCGATTGCTTTAGCGGTCCTGGGCATTGTCTTTGTGCTGTTTACTTTCTATCCACCGCAATCGTCGCTCTTTAGAGACCCCGTCACCGGTGGCTATGGCATTGTGGGATAGCACTGAGAAAAACATGAGCTTAGAGAGTGAATATCTTCAATGCAAGAGAGCAGCACGCGGTGAATTGTAGCCAAAGTTTCTTCGGTTCTATTTCAGGTCTTGCTATCCAGCAAAGTTATCATTAAGATATTGCCGGGAGAATCGTCAAATCAGGAATAGACTATCCTGCAAAAGGAGGAACGCATGGCAGAGGAAAAGAAAAGACATTGGGACGGCCGCCGCACCCCGTGGTTGATAGGCCCTATTTGGTTCATGGGTTGGCTATTTACGATCGGCTTTGTCGGCCTGGTCTGGTGGCAGATCTTGCTGGCCATCGTAATCTGGCCGTACTTTTTGGGCCAGGCACTGGGCTAACCGGGCAAGGAGCATTCTCTAATTCCAGCTATCAGAAGAAAAGCGGTGGTGGCAGCGGCTGGATTTGAACCAGTGTGCATTCGTGGATTCGGAAACCATCAGGTTATCTACCCGTTCTCTGTCTAGTATTACTGAATTACTATTATCCTTTACTCAAGTAATACGCATACATTTCATATGCCGGCCTTATTGGGTTGTAAACAAAACCATGTATCCAGTCTGGGAGGAAGAAGACACCCAAAAACTGAGATACCATGATACTGGGGACTTCGTCATAATATAATTGTGCTATCTGATCATAAAGTGACTGCCTTTCTGAGTGGCTACTTGAGGAGATTGCCTGTTCAATAAGATCATCGACTACCTCATTACTATATCGCTGCGACTGCGCGAATGCGCCTCTGCTATGCATATAAGGAAAGACGAAATTGTGGGGATCAGGATAGTCGGCTTGCCACCCATTCAAATACATCGGTAAACGTCCTAACACCATATCATCAAGTATGGTCGGGAACGCCATTAACTGAAGATTTATTCTGAATAATGGATTGATCTCAAATAGATTATTCTGCAGTATTTCACAGGCAATCTTTCCCGTGATGTCTCCTGATGAATATACGAGTGTCATTTCAAAACCATTTTCCCATAGCAGTCCATCCCAGGCCGCTTTCAAGCGCTCCTCTGCTTTTGCCAGATCCAGTTCATAACTTGGCCAGTCGGGTTCATAGTAAGGTACGCCTTCGACTATCGGTGAAGGTATTTGTTGCCCATAGCCTGTCAGTGCCTGATCAATATAAGTATCCCAATCGAAAGCATAGGCAAAACCCTTGCGTACGTCAACATCGCTGAAAAAATCGATGGGTATACCATTGCCATCTAACTGGCCACTACCGATCAATGTGCTACCAGGATCAATATCAAATTGGAAGAACAGCGCTTGGTTGATTAACGTAGGTACACTTTCATAAACCAGGATTCCTGGCATTTCTTTTACTTCTTCGATTGCTTCACTGGGAACAGCAGCGCAATCAACATCACCTAATTCCAGCATCAACTTTCTGGTGCCCCATTCGTCAACTACTTGAGTGACGACTCTTTCAAAACTGGCCGGTGCACCCCAATAGTTGTCATTTCTCACTAACCTTATTTGAATTCCAGGTTCCCAGAGCTCTAACATGAATGGGCCGGTACCGTTAGTCATCGAATTGATTGGAGAGCCGCCGGGAACAGGGCTATTCAAAGCCTCGTATGATTCCTCAGTTCCATTCCAATCACCATTCTCTATACACCAATTCATATCAACTATAGAACCCCAGGAGGAGGCAAGAATCTGCAAGAACGGTTCATACGGGGTGGCCAGATTGAATTGTACCCATTGGCCATCGACTTCTACTTTGCTCTTGATCTCATCAAGTGAGATCAGACCATCCTCGGTTCGAGATGTGTAATTCCCCAGACCAAAAAGGGGTTCGAAAATCATCCATTGTGGTCCCAGGACATAGTCTTGAACCATCCCTCTTTCAAATGAATACTCCACATCTTCCGGGGTTAATGGATTTCCGTTATGAAAAACTACTCCATCCCGAATCTTGAATCTGTAGGTCTTTCCATCGTCAGAAATCGTCCACTCCGTCGCCAGGCACGGAATGAACTCGCTTGTACTATTGCTATCAAATTTGATCAGGGTTTCATAAATATTTATTAGTTGTCCAGCACTTGGAATATCATAGGCGTAGGCGGGATCTAAACTGGCAATATCGGTAATTGTCGCTATGACAAAGATATCGGGATTCTTAATTTCGCCGTCATTACAGCCGGAAAAAGGTAGTACAGAAAAACATATGATAATTATGACTATATTAGCCAATCTTTTCTTTGTCATCTTCTTACTCCTCAATATTTGAGTTTAGGCGACCAAAGGTATTATCTAAACTAATTTATAGCAAATACTAAGGGCTTTGTAAATCTATTTAGAATGTTTGAATTTCTTCACGATATAAGAAGGTGCATCAGAAGGCAGAGAGTGATGTTTATCTTATTGACGACCAAATAAAATAAGTGACTTAGCTTTGTGACGGTCACATTACCAGTATCACTATGAGTGAAACAATAGGGGGCGGCGGCGGGATTGAACCAGTGTCTGAACTCTAAGTGCTATAATTATGTAACGCATATTACATTGGCTGGAACTCGCAATGGGGCGTAGAAGAAAACCAGTATCGTTCCGTACCTCAGAGGTATCACACGTGGTCGGCGCTACCTATAACCAGCTTGTGTACTGGGACAAGACAGGCCTGGTGAGGCCGAGTCTGAGAACAGCATCCGGTAGAGGTTCGCGCCGTCTCTATTCTGTAGAGGACATCTTCGAGCTGAAAATACTGATGAAGTTGCTGGATAGCTCGCTGCCTTTGCAGCGGATACGCTCGAGCTTCCGCTTCATAAGAGGTCAATCCAGGACTTTATCATCCTTTGTAGTGCTCACGGACGGGAAGACAGTCTATTTCTACGAGGACTATGATGTTCTCGTGGACACGTTGAAGCAAGGCCAGACAGTGTTACGTATCGCTGTTCAAGATCTGATTGCAGAAGTGCAAGCCAAATTGACCGGCGGGCAGTGAACATGGAAGGCAACCAGCCTGTGCCAATTGGAGAATATGGCAGCGGCGCCCTGAACCATTGTGCGTTTGTCGGGTCACCTGTGTTGGCAGAGGATCGAATTGGTGATATGATTTCGGTATGATACAGGCAAGGAGGTAACGAATATGTGCAACACCTGTAAGGCCCACAACCCTGGGCGATCCGCCGCTAAACCTGCAGCGAAGATGGCAAAGAAGAAGGCGCCTGCCAAGAAGAAATAGCAAAATACTCGAAGTGGCAGCGGTGAGACTTGAACCACACGGGATAGGTGGTCAGTCTCGGAAAAGATTCATTTAGTCGAGAAAATAGCTGCAATACCGACGATCGCCAGTACTATCCCGATTCCCACTAGCATTATGGGGAAATAGCCGCTGCCGGCGTCTTTACTGGACAGGTATGCCAGGATAAAAAGCACCGCGCTAAGACCTAATGGTGCAACTATTCTAGCTACTTTCATTCGCCCTCCTCGACAACACTATTCCAGATGATAACACACCTAACTCAATACTCACAATCTGTTGGCCGTTGTTTTGCCATAGCGCCAACACAAGGCTTGACAAAGCGAGACAATAGGTTTAAGACTACTAGGCTTCAAAACAAGAGGGAACAAGGAGGTGTGATATGAAGAAAGCAGTAATAATAATTGCGATAGTGGTAGCGGTAGCGGTAATCTGTACCTTGTTAATTGTAAGGGGTTGGCCGGGAGGTCTGATTGGGTCCGGAAATCTCGAGACTGAAGAGTATGCTTTTACTAATTTCACGAGAGTTGAGATCAGCTCCGCTTTTGAATTTGATATTACACAATCTAGCTCGTACAGTATAAATGTTACCGCGGATGATAATGTAATAGACTATGTCCAGGTTTCCAAAGACGGTCAAACTTTGAAGATAAGGCTTGGGACACTCAGATGGTTTGGGCCCGTAACCTTGAGAGCTTCGGTGACTATGCCTCAGCTTAGCGACCTGACTGTCTCGGGGGCGTCACGCGGTACTGTTTCCGACTTCAATTCCACTGACGATTTGGATATCACGGTATCTGGAGCCAGCAGAGTTACCGGGGACATTACGGCAGGCAATGTCGAGTTTGACATAAATGGAGCCAGCACTATTCAGTTGGAAGGATCTGCTAACGACATGGACGCTATTGTAAGCGGCGCTAGCCGTTTCAATCTTGACGATTTCATAGTTAATAATGCCGACGTCAATTTTAGTGGTGCTAGTTCGGGCACTGTAAACCTGAATGGCAGACTGGATGCTGACCTTAGCGGTGCATCAAGACTAGCATACATTGGCGAGCCTACAATGGGCGACATCAATACATCCGATGCGTCTACACTTAGCAAGAAATAAAAACTTCACTGGTGTGACCGGTCGGGTCAAATGGCCAACGGTCTTGTAGTCCCTTCGTTTATCTACAAGCACCAGTGTTCTGAAGCTAAAATAAGCAACGGTCTATTAGTTCCAAGCCAGATGTCCCAGACAGCCTCTTCATGTATAGAATAGAACCTTTGTGCCAATCAGCAAAACCCTGTTTTGTTCGTGAAGTCCCATTGTGTCCTAACCCGTCCCAAACAATTTAGCGCCAAAATAACGCCAATTTTTCAGATATGGCATGAAGCTACCGGAGCAACAATAACGACAATGGTGGAAGATAACCCTATACCAATAAAGAAACTAGAAGCCAAACCGCGCCCAAAATGAACCAATAATCTTTATTAAATAAATAGCAGCGGGCATCAGTACTGACATCGCCAAACGACGGACAATGTCTACGCTAAATGGCCATGTTGGGGTCTCTTTTACTCTCTTCTCGTAGGTTACCAGCGCAGAAATGGTGGAGGAGAGGTCACTCATTCCTACCAGCTGCCCCTGTGCCACTCGGTCCTCCAACTCATGGGAAAACCCCGCCAGATGTTTTCGCGCCAGGTCCAGATGACGCGTTTTGGCCTTGGCCATAGCACTGTGGGTACCCCATATAGACAGAAAAAACAACAGTACCGTGAAGCAAACTAGAATTACCCATACAGTGATGTTACTCCACATCAGTAGGTCTTCTGGAGTTTGGAAGACCAGACTCAGGCTGATGCCACCAATGAAAGCAACGGAAAAGCCTAGACTTGAGCGGGCGATGGGTGTCAGCACTCCAGGATCAAATATATCCGGGTTTATGTGTTGACGACTTAATCGCCGAATGTACTGGTTGCCGGTAAACGAACTGTAGATCAGCCAGCTTAGTAGTCCAAACAACATCGTTTGTGTGACTACATCATACGCGCTTAACCACATTGCACCGGCTCGCCAACTGTCGCCCCAGGGTTGCCACAGAGACAGCCAGAAGACTGCTCCTATAAGTATTGCCACCCGCTCCCAGCGACGGTTGGGTATAGGAACTTCCACCTCCACCCGATGTGAGTCACCTTCGTCTATAGGCAATAACGATTGTAAGGACAGTACAGATCGCCACCACAGTCGCCATATGAAAGGATACACCACCAAGATATACATTATTAAAACTGGCCCATCCAGAAGACTTCGCCATAGACTCCAATGTGATAAGTCGGTGAAGACACCGTCTAAATAGGCTGCCAGGACTAGGAATAGGAGTAACAGAACGGCAACTATGACCATAATCCAGCGCCACTGCAGCCGAGAACGCTTCATCAACTCCATAACCAAGGGGTAGGCGCGGGGTTCTTCTGTCATGTATCACTTCCTGTGCGCTGCCGCCATTTACGGCAAGACCTATTAGTTAGGACTCTAAACAATCGAGACAAGCTTTGTCAACGGCGCAAATAGAACCTTCAGTGCGATCCACTAAGACCAGTACATCGAAGACAGCACCCACAGCAATAAAAACAACGGCGGGGATAACAACGATAATATTGGACTAAACGTGGTATGGAGATCTGCTTATTTTGGTGAAGTTTGAGGATAATCTAAGCCATAATTTAAAGCTAAAGGTAACCCTTGACTGGGTTAATTGTGGCTCCACAGAATTGACCTAGTCACTACCTTCTGTGTAGCAGCTACCATGCAGGATGGTAAGTCGGTTATAATCTCGGCTGTCGAATGTATCAATAGACAGGTCATTATGGAAAGGTGCTGCGGCGCGAGCTGGTTGCAGAGGAGAAGCGGTAGTATTATAACAAGTCGGGTACACTGAACTGGCGAAGGGTTTTCGGATTAGTACGAGCTTGGAGTAACTCTTGGAAACCTGATTGCTAAATAAGTGGGGGAAGTGCATTGCATAATACAAGTACAGTTACAGAACAACAGGCTTCCAATAAAGAACCTGTCCGGCTATATTATCTTGACTGGTTACTCGTACTAGCAATTCTAGGTGTAGTTTTATTCCACACTATGCATCCATTTGATGAACTAGGTGACTGGATCATTAAGAACGTGGAACGAAGTGCCATAGTGACCTTTTATGGCGGGTTTTTTACTCTCTGGGGGATGCCGTTTTTCTTCTTCATGGCCGGTGCGACCACTTGGATATCGTTGCAGCGACGGACGGTGGGTCAGTATATTCGTGCGCGTGTCACGCGGTTACTTATTCCGTTCATCGTTGGCACTATCATACTGACGCCGATCCAGGTTTACTATGAACTAATTCATAAAGGATGGTGGAAAGGAGGCTCCTTCATCGACTTTATCTTAAGTAGCGAGGTGCGCAACTACTTCTTTTTTGAGTTCCATCAACTAACCTTTGGCCTTGAGTTTTTTGGCCGCGTGGGATATCACCTGTGGTTCGTGGCCTTCCTATTTCTCTTCGCTATCATCACTCTGCCAGTCTTTTTGTGGTTAAAAAAGGAGACTGGGAAAAAATTCGTTGCCGCGCTCACGTGGCTGACAAAATGGCGTGCAGGCCTCCTAGTGTTTGTCGTCCCAATGGTGTTGGCTCGCTTCCTACTTCAACAGGACATACCATCTGACGATTACGGCTTAGCAGACTTCGTCTACTACCTGTTTTTCTTCGTCTCCGGATACATCCTCATCATCAATGAACGGTTCCTGCAAGCTATCCACCGGGATTGGTGGCTCTACTTAATTCTTGGCATCTTGTGCACGCTGTTCTTTTTTTCTATATCAGTAGGGATACCGGTGTGGGATTGGATGGGATCACCCGGTACGCCGGGTTTTTATCTCTCCTGGACCCTACACGGTATTAATAGCTGGTGCTGGATAATAGTCATGTTCTGCGTCGGGATGCGTTTCCTGGACTATACCAACAAATGGCTCCAATACTTACGGGAGGCGAGTTATCCCATCTTTATTGTCCACCAGCCAGTTATTGTTTTCATCGCCTTTTATGCCGTGCAGTGGGAGGTTGATCTCCCAATCAAGTTGTTGGTCGTCGTGCTTGGCACTTTTGCCGTATCGCTCGGCTTTTATGAGTTTTTGGTCCGGCGTATCAACCCGGTTCGCGTTTTGTTCGGCATGAAACCTCGCAAGAAGTGAACCGATTGCGTTTGCTTCGCACTGCGGGAGACAGTTTGGCTAGTTACTTATAAGAGAGCTCGGTTATGGCTGTCCCTTTTTCATCTTCTCAACTTCCTTCTTGATAGCTTCATCATCTGACCCTTTCCCAAAAACAAAAATGCGGAGATAGTCACCAATTACAAAGACACCCCAGATACCCAACGGCCATAGAAACCAAGGAGAACCTCGCCCTGATAATGCCCAAATAACAACAAGTACTGCATTAACTACAGCGTAAGTTGCGAGCCCACTATAAAAACGTTTCCTCTCTTTGACCCTCTTGCTAGCTTCCTCATACATTTGCTCTTCAGATGGTTTCTTTTCCATTTGTGCACCTCCTGTGTTTCTTGTATCTGGACAGTCAACACAATTAATTCGTCTATTTACTATGCAAACTAAAGCCAGCAATCAAGATGCGAAGGACTACATTCTAATCTCCAGCTTACTTTAACAATATGTCCAGGGCACGCTGCATCAATGGATCGAAGCAAGCTATATCATCACGGTAGTTGACTGCTCCCGACAGTGTAATATCCTGGTTAGGAAAGTAGAATACGAAGACATTGAAATCAGCCGAAGTGCCACTATGTCCGATGGCCTCAATGCCGCCCGGGTACTCTACTTTCATGAGTCCCAGACCATAGCCAGTTATCCAAGGGCTTAGAGGATTACCATCTGGCCAAGCTTCGAACGTCTGCATCTCGTCAAGAGTTACGGCATTCTGGAACAATTCACCGGCAAGCAGTGCTTTCAGGAATTGTTCGAGATCCTCAGCCGTTGTTACCAGTGCCTGTCCTCCTGATGTTGAAGCCATCGACGGATCAACTCCGGCCTCGGTAACGTCTAACAATCCAGCACCCAAATCAACGTAGCCGTGGGCCTGGTTGGGCGGACTTGAATTGTCACCCGGTTCAGGCAACAGTGTGTCCTCCAAATCAAGTGGTTCGATGATACGCTGGCGTACCTCTTCACGCCACGTCTTACCAGTAGCATTCTCGATGACCATCCCCAGTAAAATGTAATCCGTATTGGAGTATGCTTGACCTTCCCCGGGAGCGAACAATGGCTCCTGCGCCGCCGCAAAATCAAGCCATTCATCATCCTGCCATACTCTTTGAAGGTCAGCAAGGATATGAGGCATTGCCAGATCAAGAAAATCCGGCATACCTCCAGTATGGTTCAGTAACATGCGTACAGTAATATTACTGCTATTGGCAAATTTACTCGTGATGTTTTCCGCTAATACCGATGTCATCGGGTCATCAAGTGAGAATCTGCCCTCCTCTACTAACTGGAGAACAACCGCCGAGACAAAGGGTTTTGTAAGGCTGCCGCCACGGAACTGGTTGGTGGGCCTCATGGGTGTTGCCTCTTCGATATCCGCGAGGCCGGCAGCACCGGTCCAGGTGCCAAGTTCAGGACTGCTAATACGGAGCAATGCCCCGGGCCATACTGTCTCCTGACTCTGCACTGCATCTTCAAGTGACGCCTGCAATGCAGCTCTCGTTTCTGTACGCTCATCCTTAATTACTGTGGAGTCTCCAGATAGGTTAATATCGCCTAATGTAGGCTCACCAATATAAATGACATGTGAGCCACCGCTGAGGTTAACATCCAGAGTTCCATTTACATTGACGGTAGCTCCTCCGCCCCCGCTAAGGTTGACATCAGCGTTGTTCACAGAGAAAGCCTCTAGAGTTAAATGGCTACCGCCTGAGCCGTTGACATCCAGGTTATCGGCTGTACCCTGCAGATTGACTTGGCTGCCTCCGGAAAGGTCAAAGTAAGCGTCTCCTGCTGTTATGTCACCGGTCACACTGCTGCCCCCAGAGAGCCCGACCGACAAATCGTGCGACGAGCTAAAACCGGAAATGCTGGCTCTAGAACCACCAGATAGTTTGATTTCGTAGAGATCAGGCATGGTGATCTTGGCTGTTAGGGTTACGGAACGGAAACTGCGATTCCACTGGGGTCCAATCTTCAGTGTGTTACCGGATCTATTGACATCAATGTAATCCATCACGTTGTCATCGGCTGTCACCTCTACGCTAAAAGTGCTTGACTGGACTAGTTCTAATTGGAAGCCGCTATGGGCCGCAACCTCAGTAAAATCACTCAAATCGAAGTTTCTAGTTGTCAGGTTACCGGAGCCTATTACAACTCCTCCCAAGACTCCAAAGACAGCCAACAGTACTACTGTCAAAACTACTGCCGCCACTATTCCTATAATTACCTTCTTCATTGTTCACCTCCTTTCATTTTATATCCTTAATATATTTCAGCTACCAACAGCTGTCGTATCTATCCAATAAAATATGGCAGCAGTCAATGCCCTGGTAATATTCTCTTGCTTCATGTCTTGCCGGATATATCAAGATGGGTACCCCGAGAATAGTACCTACTGGAATCAGAAAAAGGCTGAGCATGGCAACAACAATACTAACGATTGTCCTCTGACTTCTTAAGATTATAGACACAATTACATGATGTATCAATACCTTTCGAGCCCAACGACCCCTTTTGGTGTCATGGAACTATTAAATAGTTGCTTAGACGCTGTTCTGCGGGTTGGTTTTTGTTTGGTGTGCTAATCTGCCTCATTTTCGCCTGAGAGGTAGCAGGTTAACATTTGAAGTTGCTATCAGCGAAATTCCTACAATCCCCATGACTGTGGAAATACCCGTGGTGTTTTCTCCCAGGATATCGCCATCAAACATAAAGATGGCAGCTATTACTGCTATAACAAGCCCTATTATCCACTGTGCGAAGAATATTTTCTTTCGCTTATTGCTTATTCCTTCTAGTTTCCCCTCTTTTCGCCCCCTCCAAGCTAATAATGCTACAACTACCAATATAACACCAATAACAATAACCACAATCGGTATACTACTGACCATCTTCAACACCTCCAATTATTGTTTTCCCGGTATACTACGTTTCATCTCACCGGGTTGTCAAGCAGACTGAATTTCTGGGAGCGGCCGAATTTGAACCACCTGGGATAGAAGGCCAGCCTCGAAAAGGGTTCATTTATCTGAGAAAACAGCTGCAATGCCAACAATTGCGAGTACTATCCCGATTCCCATTAGCACTAGTGGGAAGTAGCCACTGCCAGGATCTTTGCTGGACAGATATGCCAGGATAAAAAGCACTGCGCTAAGACCGAATGGTGCAACGATTCTAGCTACCTTCATTTATCCTCCAAAACAATACTATTCTAAATAGTAACACAATGAACTCCATCCTCACAATCTATTAAGGGGAACTCGCCAGGGAAACAGTAAATGGCAGCGGCTGGATTCGAACCAGTTAATGGGCGATGTGTTTTTCCATTTCAATGAAGTCTACTTGCCCGATAGGGGTGTCCCTGATTGTCTTGTTAGTTTCTATGAAACCTACTCTTTGATAGACTTTGATAGCGCGTTGGTTAAAAAGAGCAACAGCGAGCTTGATGGTATGTTTAATCAATTTATATTGTGATATTGCATATCTTACACACTCCAATACAAATTCCTCACCCAGTCCGTGGCCAGTTAAGTCAGGTCTCAGACCTAATGATAGCCAGAATTCATCGTTTTCAGTATAGAAAGACGCCCATCCTACCAATTCATCACTTTCATTCAATACGGCCCTAGTAGTGTTTTGCCAGTTTTTGGTGTCCATAAATATCCTGAGGTCATCTTCATCTGCTGCCATATCATAAAACGAATAGACATCATCGTAGTGCCAATCGGAAACAATGTCATTGGCATGTTTCTGGTTCATGGGGGTAAAAACGAAGTTCATTTTATACTTTGACGGGCTGTATCCGGAAAGATAATCTGGCAAACAAATAGACAAATGGCAGCGGGTGGATTTGAACCACCGACCAAAGGCTTATGAGTCCTCTGCTCTACCCCTGAGCTACGCTGCCAGGAAAAAATAGTTTAGCATTGGCTAGAGGAGACGGTCAAATAAACGGTGCTTCTTCACTGGCCATGACAA
>Ga0224495_10002202_pt1 | contig 12953 bp, 11 predicted proteins | sample SF_Jul11_sed_USG_FD_168128 | JGI IMG/M metagenome (GOLD analysis project Ga0224495, IMG submission 168128) | Sediment microbial communities from San Francisco Bay, California, United States - SF_Jul11_sed_USGS_4_1 | ecosystem: Environmental > Aquatic > Marine > Sediment | place: USA: California... | reverse complement strand
CCGCGTCCTTCCCAACTCGGAGGGAAGTGCTTAATCCCGGCATGTTTGCAGGCCGAATCGATTTCCGAGCGGTAGTCTTTGGCTTCATCACGCAGTTCCTCTTCGTCGGCTTTCTTTCCCAGTACGCAGGCGGCGTCGGCCGTACACAGCATTCCCCGCAGGTTCCACAAATCGTAACCGACAATGTGGTATTTCCCGTCCCAAAGGCACTCGCCGTCGGCAGGGGCTGTCGGCAGTACACCGGTAAAAGGCGAAGCAGTGGTGTGCCGGGCCTTCATCGTCCACCGCACGGCACGCAGCATCTGCGGGTACACCCGCTCGAGAAACCTGCGGTCGCCGGTTATCTTGTAATACTGCCATAAAGTCCAAACGGCCTGACCGTTCGCATCGAACTGGTTCTTCTGCGATTCGAATCGGCCGTCGTCACGCTGGCGCACGAGGTAGAGTTCGATTGCCTTAGCGGCGGCGTCCATTAACCCGGCTTCCTCGAGCTCCATTACCTGGTAGGCCCCATCGCGGATATAGAACGTGTCGTAGAAATCCTCGCCGCCGTGCACCTCGCCGTGGTCGTTGGCAATCAACTGGCAGACGTGGGCCGCCCGCAGCGCTTCTGTGGCCTTGCGGCAGGGAACCTCTATTCCGGCTGCGCGATCAATCACGCCCTGCCAGTATTGGGCCGTGCGTTTGAGCCACAGGTGTGCATCCTCTCGGTCATACTTGCCGGGCTTGTCGACGGCAAAGAATGTGTATCGTCCAACGCCCTCGGCCGATCCGCCGCCCGGTAGTTTCCACAACCAGGAATGTTTGCGGCGGGGTACATTATCGCTCTTTGTTTCGCTCTGTTCTTCGGGCGTTCTCGGCGCCTTCACTTGAACGGTCGGCCCGACTTCAACGTTTGCTTGGACCTGCTCCTCGGACGTATTGATGGCTTTGACCCGAATCCAGACCAGGAAGTTCTCGCCCTCTGTCGGCCAGTCGAACGCTTTCTGCCAATCCTTGACATCCGGCGGCGGCGTCGCCCAGTAGGCAATCTCGTAGCGAACCGGACCTTCCACGGCCTCGACCAGGATGATAGGCATCCACCCGTCCATTGCTCGCTTGCCGTGTGCCCGGCTCAAGGGCTTGCGGTTGGCGCCGATGCGAACTTGTATCACCGTCTTGCCCGAAAGCACCACCTCGTTATCTGGCGTGATTCGGCTGCCGTGAATGTAGTCTTTCAGGCCGACGACGTTCCAGTTGTTTGCGAAGTAGTCAAAGCCTTCCCACGTCGAAGCCTCCTCGCCTGCCGGTCTCCCTGTGGACCCGCCCAGACACACGAAGAGGGCGACAAAGATTACAGCGTATATTCTCATCATTCCTGCTCCTTGCGTTCATCATTGTCTGCTGTTTGTAGTTCTAAGATTTCCCATATATCCTTGCTTACTTATACCGCCAGGCTTTGTTACCCGTAGCATATCAGCTCTGTCTTTCGCAGTCCATTAATTGTCAAACGCAGGAGCATTTTTCCCCTTTCTGCCCTCGCCCTTTCTCTTGATTTTGTTTTTTCTTTTTTCGTGCAGGAATGTCCGCTATGCCTGAGGATTTACGGTTTTGGCTATTTTGACACGTTTTATTCTTCTGGCTTCAGCGGAAACAATCGTAAATTTCAGATTTTCGTATTCGAAGCTTTCCCCCGTTTTGGGGATGTAGCCTAAGTGCGAAAAGACAAAGCCGCCGATAGTGTCGTAGTCCTCGTCTTCGGGCAGATTCAATTCGAACTGGTCATTGAGGTCGTCGATGTATGTTCTTGCGTCGGCCTCAATAGTATTTTGGTCGATTTTCTTTACAGGTTTTGGCGGTATTTCTTCGTATTCATCTGCTATTTCCCCGACAAGCTCCTCAATGATGTCCTCTAATGTTACGATACCCGCTGTCCCGCCATATTCATCGAGCACAACGGCTATGTGCAGCTTTTGATTTTGGAATTCGTGCAGCAGCGTCCGTAGCGATTTTGTTTCAGGTACAAAATAAGCCTCTCTCATATTTTCTCTGAGCTTGAAATCCGCCGGCTTTTTTCCAATTTCGGTCAGCAGGTCCTTGGCGTAAATCATGCCGATTATCTTGTCTATATTTTCCTCATAGACCGGCACACGAGTGTGACCGGCCGTCGTAATAGTATCAAGAACCGCCTGCAGGTCGGAGTTTACTTCGACGGCTGAAATGTCCGTGCGAGGAGTCATAATCTCATCCGCCGTGGTTTCGTCCAGCTCGAGCACACTTTCAATCATCTCCTGCTCCTCTTTGTCGACCACGCCTTCTATCCTGTGTTGCTCAAGGTCGGTCAGGAATTCTTCCTGCTTTTCTTCCTGCTGCTCTTCCGGTGTTGTTTTTGCCACGCCCGCCAGTCGCTTGACAAGGCTGTCATACAAGCCAAAGACGTAAAGAATCGGCAGGGCCATGGTAGCAGAGAGCATCAGAAGTTTGTACGTTCGGGACAGAATTTTTTCACCTGCATATTTTGCCCACGCGTGAGGCGTGGCCAGGCTGAATATCGAAAATATCACGGCGGCAATAATAAACGTAAGCAGATAGTCACTGATTTGAGGCCCCTTTTCGTGCAGGGACACGAAGACATGAAGCAATAGCAGCAAAATGCCACAATTCGCGATGAGACGATATAAAGAGCAGGTCAAAATCAGTTTTTCGGCGTTTTCAACCAATCCATCGATTAGGTTTTCTCTGTTTACCGCTTTGAAGGCATCCTGCAATTTTGCCATTGAAAATATCCTCAGCGCCGAGGCGTTAACGGAGAAAAAAAACGCGCAACCGGCGAGAATGAAAATCAGAAACAAAATCCAGCCAAGACTCACTTAAGCCCTTTCAATTACATTAACGCAAAATTTACACTGCCTAAATCACTGCACTGTTTTGTTCTTATTATATACCATACCGTATCCAAGTTGTTGTAAAATTTCGTCTTCGGTATCATGCATTTTTTTTGCCTCTGCCTTTGTTGAGTCATCAAATCCAAGGTTGTGCAGCAGGCCATGGGTTATGTAAAGTGCCAGTTCAGCTTTGCCGGAATGCCCTCGTAATTTTGCTTCTTTTAGGGCCTTTTCGCCGTTAACGACAAGCTCGAATAATTTGCTGGCTTTGGAGCGGTTGCTTTCGTCCGACAAATCGAAACTCAAGCAATCAGTAGGATTGTCGCTGCTTAGAAACTCTTTGTTTACTCTGCGTATTTCCGAGTCATCCACTATTGCGATACTTACGGTCGCTTTTGAGAGCCTGAATCGAGAGCAAACGCTTTTGACCAGTTTGGTTAACTTGGCAAAGTCAACATCCAGCCCATCGAAACTCTTGGTGATTTGAACGGTTATGTTTTGCTCCTGGTTGGCCTGGCCCATAATTATTAGTGGTTGTTCTGGTGGGATTGAGATTTTGTTTCCTGTGGTTCGTCCGGTGCTTTTGGATATGCGATTCTGCCGTGATGGTGTGCAGCAAGCGTTTTGGAGATACTGGCCTCTATCTGACTTAATTCCCGCAGCGAGAGTTCGCATTCATCGAATTGACCGTCCTGCAGACGTTTCATAGCCATATTATGCACGGCTGCTTCTATTTTCGTTGGAGTTAATTCGCCATGCATGGACCTGACGGCGCCTTCGACCGTGTCGGCCAACATAACGATGGCCGCTTCTTTTGTTCGTGGCTTTGGGCCGGCGTATCTAAATTCACTTTCAGAAGGCGGTGACTGTTTTTCATCTTGTTTCTTTTTGGCCTCGCTGTAAAAATATTCGATCAGCGTTGTGCCGTGGTGTGTTTCGATGAACTGCCTCAGCACGGCCGGCAAGCCATATTCCTTGGCCATTTCTATGCCGTCTTTGACATGCCCGACGATTATCAATTGACTCATTGCTGGAGACAGCTCAGCATGACGGCTGGTAGAGCCTATTTCATTTTCGACAAAATAGCTGGGCTTATTGATTTTTCCGATATCGTGGTAATAAGCGCCGACCCTGCACAATAGCCCGTTACAGTCGATAGCCTCCGCGGCGGCTTCGGCGATAGAACCCAACAGCAGACTATGGCTGAATGTCCCCGGGGCCTCCATAGCAAGTCTTTTCAGAAGTGGTTGATTGGCATCGGAGTAGTCCAGAAGTGTCATACTTGTCGCTATGCGGAATATCTTTTCGATTAGCGGAAGCAAGCTTTGTATGAACAAGCCCACCAGAAAGGTTGCCAGGGCGTGCCATCCTGCGTTTTTAAAGATATCAGCGGTCGGCTTTTGTGCCAGATAGTCCAAAGAAATCACCATTATGAATACCATGGCTGTGGCCAGGGTGCTTACCTCAAGAAGTTTCATTCGCGTGCGTATCTCTTTCAACGAGAAGCAGCACGTGAAGATGCCGGCCGACATCGTTAAAAACAGCGATATGTCTTTCTGGCCGGATACTGCGAAACAGGCTAATACGGCATAAAATATGCTCATACCTATTGCAAAACGCTGGTCATAAGCAATTGTCAAAATGATCGCTGCCGTAACGGCCGTCCCCGTCGCCCATGAAGTCTGCTCGTTAAGTAAGAAACCGAGTTTAGTTGTCCCCAGCAATAAGATAAACAGCCCACCCAAAATCAGGGCCCTGATATGTTTTTTTATAATCCGGCTCTGGTAGTGGTGGATATAAAAAGTCGCGGCTAAAGAAATCAATGCTACTATAATAGTTATCGGAACAAGGTCACGATAAAGCTGATCACGAATCTGTTCGAACGAAAGAATTAAAACGCAGAGGCCGACGAAAAGCAGCCACAGCAGGGAAGAGATTATACTATCCCTGTTGGCAAACCGGCTTATTTGCAGGAACCGCTCGGCCGTAATGTTCTTTCGGACCTGACTTCGTCGTGGACTTGTTTTTTTGAACAACCGCATTTGTATATCCTTCTATAGTCAATAGAAAAAAACCAACAAACGCTACTCGTTTTCTCTTTTCCCGTTATCTTTGGGATATTGAATTTTTTTGTATGCCTGCACTATATTTTGAACCAATCGATGTCGTACGATGTCTCTACGTGTTAACTCAACGCAGGCAATTCCCTTTATTCGGCGTAGTATTTCAATGGCTTCAATCATTCCGCTTTTCTGCCCTTTTTCCAGGTCAATCTGCGTTATATCACCGGTTATTATCATTTTCGACCCATGCCCCAGTCTTGTCAAGACCATTAACATTTGCAGAGGCGACGTGTTTTGGGCTTCGTCACAGATGATGACCGCCTGGTTTAACGTTCTTCCCCTCATGAAGGCAAGTGGGATGATTTCGATAATATCAAGCTCTATGAATTTTTTCATCTGTGAGAAATCCATCATATCTTCGAGAGCGTCGAAAAGTGGTCGAAGATACGGATTTACCTTTGCCTGGATATCACCCGGTAGAAAACCGAGTTTTTCACCGGCCTCGACTGCCGGCCGGGCAAGGACGATTCTCCTGATTTGTTTTTTCTTGAGCATGGAGGCGGCAACTGCCACTGCAAGGTAGGTTTTGCCGGTACCTGCAGGACCTATACAAAACGTCAGGTCATTGGCAAGCATCGCTTCAATATATTTTAGCTGTCCCTTGGTCGTAGGCTCAATTACCTTTTTGCCCGAATAAACGGCAATGGCCTTGCCCGTCTCGGCGGTTTTCGATGGGCGGCTGATAAATCCCTCTATATCTTCAGCCGTGAGCGATTTGTGTTTGATTAAGTGTTTTTGCATTCTGTCGATAATTTCGGCGGCCTTGTTTACATTTTGTTCCTTGCCGGTGATTATTAAATTTGACTGCCGTGCCGTGATTTTGATGTCGAGAGATCGGCGCAGAAGGCGAAGGTGACTGTCGGCGGAGCCAAACAATTCAGGCAGCGTCTGGGCTGAATCTAATTGTATCGTAACTTCCAATGTCTTACCCTATTTGCCGACGGCGAATGTAAAAAAAAGATACGCAAACGGTGCTGAGAACAGCGGCGAATCAATGATGTCCAAAATTCCTCCGAACCCCGGCACTTTGTTCGAAGAATCTTTTGTCTCTGCATCCCGTTTCATCATAGACTCTACCAAATCGCCCACCTGTCCTGTAAAGGCAATAAAGATACCAAAGATTACAGCCGAACACCACGACATTATATCACAACCTGCTCCAAAAAGAAAACTGACTATTATCGCTGCTGAGACCGCGCCACCCATGCCTTCCCAAGTCTTTCCAGGGCTGATATTGGGAGAGAATTTGTGCTTGCCAAATAAAACTCCGATTGCATAAGCTCCTATATCTGCAAACTTTACGACAAAAATAAACATCAGCAGCCCCCATAGCCCAAAGTCGATTCGAATCCCGACTACGAAGGCGCTGAAAAGCCCTAAGTAAATAATTGAAAAATAACCTGCCCCACAGTTGGCAATTACCCCTGAAGTGCCGAATCGAAAATATTGGTATAAAAGCAATGCCCATAGCGAAAAAGCTGAGAGGAAAAACAAATAAATCAGGGGCCGAATTTCGATGAGCTGCCGCCAATACCAGCTTCCTGCAAACAGGACCGATGCGATGATGGCAGCAGGCGTGAAAATCCTCAGGTTTTTGGCCTTGGCCAGCTTGGACAATTCGAGCTGTGCCGGAATTATCAGACCGGCAATAAGGATATAGAGAATTGTGCCCTGTACGGTCTTGTCGTCGGCGGCCGAGGCAGTCAATGAGCCATCCAGCCATCCGTCGAAAATGACAATAGCGGTAAAGACCACCGTCATTAATATGCCATAAAGCAGTCTGTATTTGAGCATAATCTCTCGTATCTCGTTTTTCGTTCCGGATATGCGTTACGATCCACAGGATGTGCTTTTGATAGTGCCGAAGCGTCGGTTACGTTTTGAGTAGGCCAGTATCGCTTTTTCCAAATCTGTTTGTTTGAAGTCCGGCCAGAAAGTTTTTGTAACGTAGAATTCACTGTAGGAAATTTGCCAGAGCAGGAAGTTGCTGATTCGCATTTCGTTTGCAGTTCGTATCAAAAGGTCCGGATCGGCAAGGCCGGCGGTGTAGAGGTGCTGGCTGATGCACTCTTCGTTGATATCTTCCTGTTGAAGTTGACCCTTTTTGTATTGTTGTGCGATTTTTAGTGTAGCGTCTACGATTTCAGCTCTGCCGCCGTAGTTCAAAGCCAATGCGAGCGTCATCCCTGTATTGCCCGCCGTGATTTCTATGGTTTTTGCAAGTTCCTTTTTTACGCCTGCCGGCAGCTGGGCCAATCGGCCAAGGTGAATCAGCTTTACGTTGTTTTTCATTACCGTAGAACGAATCCCTACAAGGTATTGGGCATAGAGGTGCATAAGGGTATTGACTTCGTCTTTGGGTCTTTCCCAGTTTTCCATACTGAAAGAATATATAGTCAGAGATTCGATCCCAAAGTCGACGCAGCACTGGGCTATTTCCTCGACGGTCTTTCCGCCCTGGCGATGACCTTCGGCCCGTGGCAGTCCTTTTTTCTGAGCCCATCGGCCGTTGCCGTCCATAATTATGGCAATATGGCGCGGAATCTGTTCAGTCGACAGCCCAAGACGTTCGGCGGTTTTTTCAATCTTTTCTTCGAAGCTCTTCATGTAAAACAAAAATTAACACCACAAAAGTATAGTATTTTAAGCTAAACAGGTTTTTATTCGATTTAGTTTCAATTATCTGAATATCGTTTGATTTCGTTTTGGCCCCACACCTATGATTGTAACTGGTTTTCCCGTCATTTCTTCGACCCGGCAAATATAGTTTTGAGCATTCACTGGCAAATCGTTGAAGTCACTTACCTCCGTAATCTCCTCGTCCCAACCCGCGACGGTTTCATAAATTGGAGTCGCCCGTGAAAGTTGGGCCGCATTTGTTGGGAAGAAGCAGATTTGCTCTCCGTCGATTTCATATGCTTTGCAGATTTTTAATTCTTTTAAGCCGCTCAAAGTGTCAAGGTGCAGCAATGCGATACAATCGATTGCCCCGATGGTTATGGCGTATGAAACGGGGACCGCGTCGAACCATCCGCATCGGCGGGGCCTGCCGGTGGTCGTTCCGTATTCGTTTCCCCTGTCACGGATGTATTGGCCGATATCGTTGTCCTGCTCGGCTGGGAAGGGACCGGCACCCACCCTTGTTGTATATGCCTTGATTACACCGATGAATTTGTCAACTATTTTAGACGGTACTCCGCTGCCGGCCGGCATTCCAAGGGAGCTCGAATTTGAGCTGGTCACAAATGGAAAGGTCCCGTGGTCTATGTCCAGAAGTGAGCCTTGGGCTCCCTCAAACAGAATTGACTTGCCGTCTGCAATTGCTTTATGCAGAAATTGCGTTGTATCGGTTGTAAACGGTCTCAGTTTTTCTGAATAAGTTTTACACTTCTCAAATAGCTCATCGGCATTTATCGGCTCCGCGTTATAAAGTGCGGAAAATATTTTATTCTTATAGTCCACGATGGCTTGCAGCTTGACCTTGAGATTCTCAAGGTCTGTTAAATCATCCATACGCACCGCATAGCTTCTGCCTATTTTGTCTGAATAACACGGCCCAATCCCTCGAACAGTTGTCCCGATTTTGTTGTTGCCCAGCGACTCTTCCCGCAACCGGTCTTCGGCCTTGTGATAATCCATCACCAGGTGGGCGTTTCCACTGATAAAGAGCCTGTCGTTAAGCGTAATACCTTTTTGCCCCAGTGTCTCAATTTCCTCTATAAGGACGTGCGGGTCAACTGCGACACCATTTGCAATTACGCAGGTTGTATCGGGCCGAACTGAACCGCTGGGCAAAAGGTGGAGGGCGAATTTGCTGTCACCTACCACAACCGTATGGCCGGCGTTGGCGCCGCCGTTGTAGCGAACAACTATATCAATGTTCTCGGCAAGGATATCCACAATCTTGCCTTTACCCTCGTCGCCCCACTGCAAACCGACAACACAACAATTCATTTTTACTTACTCCCTGTCGTTCCCATTTCCTTGAGGGTCCCTGTATATTTCTGCGGGATACCCATTTTGCGCCGAATCGCAAAACGCAGGCCCAAAGATAAACCGCAACGGCTCAGGCTCCCAGCCTATTGCGGTTAAACCATTAAATTCCAGGACGGTGAATTATAACCAAGTAATTATGTTGGTTCAAGTTTTTTTCGAGATTAGAAAAACGGCCCAAAAAGGCTCTTAATCCCCAAATTCTTGCCCTGAGTGTGCTTGTCCTGAGCCGAGTCTAAGGAATCGCTTATCATTAATTATTTATTTCCTCGGCAAGGTCGGGGGTTGTCATTCCCAAAACACGGTAATCTCTCTCGATGTCAGGGTGAGCAAATTTCAATCCTCCTGTAAATCAGCAGGCTGTCCTCGATAGACAGCCGTTCTTTTCCAGGAGTGTCCTCAGAGGGGGGCTTACGACATTCTCGGGCACGCTGTGCGCCGGTCAATCCGGACTCACACCTTAAATGAAATAGCCGGCGTAGAGGTCGACAAAAAAAAACAGAAATTCATCTTTTCAAAAAAATTATCGCCTTTTATTGAGGTGTCAGGTATAGTATTGGTGTTTTCGCCGCTCGATTTCCGGGATATCTAATGCTTGATAAAGAACAAATAAAACGCCGGATAATATGATCCAAAAGCGGTTGCTCACGCTTCACGAAGATACCAGGATTTCATTGCATCAGGTCCTCCGCAAAATTGTATCTTCGGAGTCGACGTAACTCTATAGACGAGGGCGATTTTATGGAATGCACGAATTGCCGGACACAGGTTCCCGATAGTGCCAGGTTTTGTCCTCAGTGCGGCTGCACCCAGGCCGACACGGAGGACCTGCGGCAGCTCTGCCTTGCGGATGTAAAAGAGTGCGAGCGGGCTGTGAACGCCGGCCAGGGCAGCAGAGCATTCATCCGCAGCAACTTTGACAAACGCCTGACAGAATGGACACAGGCGGCTGAACTTGGAATTCGAGAAGCACAGTGGCTGCTCGCACGATGTTATGATGAAGGATTTGGAGTCGAAAGAAACGTTATACGGGCTGTCAGTTGGCACCTTAAAGCCGGCGAGCAGGGTTATCCTCCTGCAGAGAATCACCTTGGTTCCTGCTATCAGAATGGAGATAGTGTCCCGCAAGATAATGCTGAAGCTGTACAATGGTATCGAAGGGCGGCAGAGCAGGGCTATGCTATCGCGCAGGCAAATCTCGCCTGGTGCTACGATACGGGTTGTGGCGTTGCGCAGGATGAGGCCGAAGCAGTCAAATGGTATCGCCAAGCTGCCGGGCAGGGCGATTACACCTCCCAGTTCAATTTGGGCGTCCACTATGAATGGGGTAGTGGTGTAGAGCAGGACAAACAAGAGGCCATAAAACGCTATCGCAAAGCTGCCGACCTGGGATACGAAAAGGCTGCAGAAGCCCTGGAAAGGCTGACCAGCGAGGTCGCTGCTGAGGAGAAGGACAAGGAAGAAAAAGCAAAAGCTGCCGAAAAGCGGTTTCGAAAGGCCTGCAATGAGGTCTTGGACGAAGGCACGCTTGAACTTGATGCCAGCGACAGACTTAGGGTCATAGCCGACTCGCTTGAGATCTCTGAGCAGCTCAGGAAACAGTTTTTTGAGCAGCAGAAGCTGATTTTCCTTAAAAGTCAAAAAGCAAAACCGGATACAAGTGCCCAACTGAAGTTTCGAATCGCATGCAAAAACGCCATCACCGATGGCAAAGTAACCATTGACGAAAAGCATGAGCTCAGGAAGCTTGGCAGGTCATTAAATCTGTCTAAGGAAGTTATGAAGCGCCTTTTCGAGGTTGAGAGAAGAATTTTCAAGGCCAGCCAGAAGGTACAGCCGACCAGAAACATCGAATTGCAGTTTCGTAAGGCCTGCAAAAAAGTCCTGTCTGACGGCAAGGTAACACCCGAGGAGGAGATTCAACTTAAAACTTTGGCAAGGTTCTTCAAAATGTCGAACGACGTTATGAAACAGATATTGACCGATGAGGTCAGGATTTATCGCGAGAGCCGCAAAAAAACACCGGCCAAAAACGCTGTTCTGCAGTTCAGCAAGGCGTGCAAAGAGGCCCTTGCAGACGGTAAACTGACACCCGATGAAGAAAAGCAGCTAAAAAGTCTGGCCAAATTCCTAAAGATACCAAAAGAAACCATGAAGCGGATATTCAGTCATGAGGCAAAGCTTTATCAGAAGACACATTAAAGCCAACACAACTTTATGGCTTCTGAAAAGTACCTCTTGGCGGGACAGTTTCGAGCTTCTCGGCCACGCTATGGTCCGTACATACCATCGGCCTCAAATGGCGAGATACGAATCACGCTTCACGAGATACGAGAGCAATCCTGCTCTAAATATGCTTATTGATGACTTTCAGGTGATTTTTGCCACTAAGTGGTCCAAAATGGGTGCTAAATTATCGTAAGTTCTATCGCTTATTTTACGGTCCACTTGCTTTCCGTTGTTATCTTTGTAAGTGATAACAAAACGTCCTTTGGACTTAAAATAGGTCTTGTCTATTTTTTGGATGGAATCATAAGAAATTCTCTCTTTATCGTTTATGACAAGCTCGTTTTCGTCGGCGATAAGTTTCTTATTTCTAATTGCAAACCAGTATGCCCCCAGAAGTAAACCGGCGCCTATAAAAAACAGTGGTGCTTTCCGATTGAACACAAGAGTGCTGTCCGGCGAGCCGTCTTCATTGGTGTGTTTTGTCTTGAACTTTTCGTTAAAATACCCATCGTAAGCGCAATAGGCCGCGACTGCAATACAGGCGACAATCCAGATAATAAGGCCGTTTCTTTTGAATTTGCTTATAGGCGCTTCAATAGCCATATTAAAACCTTATTATAAACCTATTTTATTCGTTTTTGAGCGATAACGCTTGTTAAGGGCTGCACGAAGCTGGGGATGATTTTTTCAGCCATGAGTTCCTCCGCCAGCCGGCATTGCTTTTCGAAAGAGGTCATAGCGTCAAATTTTTCAGTACTCGATGGGTATTGCCGGATTGTAAAGAAAAGACTTATTGCTTCATCCGACCTGGACTTTTGTTTTACGTTCTCTATCATGCCTGTTTTTGACTCTACGCTGATTCGTGCCTGCGTCCGGCAATCCTCGGAGAGCGCTACCACCACGGCCGGCGAAAAGCTCACCGGGCTGGCCGAAGGCATGTCCAGAAGGCAGCTAAACGCCGTTGAGCCAAACAGCGCCTCGGCGATAATCTCATCGTGGCTGCCGATGTAATCGAAATCCATCGCGAAAGTAACATCCAGCGAATCGATATCAAGATGGTTTACGCCCAGCATGTAGGGAGCAAGCTCCAGCACTAATCTGTCCTGGCTGTAAGCGTGTTCGAACTTCGAGGGATTGACAATGCCGGACCCGATTCGGTCTGTTTCGAGAACGATCCAGCGGTATTGGCCGACATTGCGGTCCTCTTCCAGGCAGAACTCGTTATTTTCCCGGCGGTAGAAACTGCACATGGAAGGAAACTGCTTTTGTATCCGCTCGAAAAAGTTCAGGATGGTATCGCGCTCGGTTGGCAGGTCAAGCTCGGTATTGACGTGCATATCGAGATAAAAATCATCACACAGGCAGTTATAATCGTCCGACATATCAGAAACACACCTCCAAAAGAAATAAGAGATTAAACAGGCAGTAATTATCGCATAAATTCAAGCTTATCTCAAGAGATAAACTAACACAAAACGGGGCAAAATATAACAATATAGGGTGAAAAACTGAAAAGTCTATCACAAAATGAGGTTTTTGATATCGGCAAATCCGGCCTCCAGTTATCCAAAGGGGGTCAGGAATCGCAAACAGACGCCGGGGGTTAATCTTCATACGCGGCATATATTGGCTCTGAAATTGGGTTTGTTTGGGTTTGAATTGGGTTTGTTTTGGCATATTATTGGCTTTAATTGGCTTTGGATTGGCTTTGATTGGCTTTGATTGGCTTTGAATTGGCTTTGTT
>Ga0224495_10002201_pt1 | contig 12954 bp, 13 predicted proteins | sample SF_Jul11_sed_USG_FD_168128 | JGI IMG/M metagenome (GOLD analysis project Ga0224495, IMG submission 168128) | Sediment microbial communities from San Francisco Bay, California, United States - SF_Jul11_sed_USGS_4_1 | ecosystem: Environmental > Aquatic > Marine > Sediment | place: USA: California... | reverse complement strand
TAGTGGACCGGGATATTGGACCTGACAAGTTGGTAATAACAAAACAGAATCAGACCATAATTGATTTAGAATCCTCCAAATGAGGGTACAATGTTGGCATCAAGACCATTGATAGAGTTCAATTCAGTCGTGAAAAATACTAGCAAGGTTGACGTACTCTTTGGATACTGTTACCCTTCAACCTATCGTGCAGGTATGACTGGTCTTGCCCTTCAAATTATATATTCTACATTGAATGCCAGAGAAGATACATCATGTGAGCGATACTTCAGACATCAGACTCAATCGCCAGTACATTCAATTGAGAGCAATCGGCCATTGCGAGATAATCATATCATAGGGTTCACGCTTACCTATGAGGAAGATATACTGAATCTCATACAAATGCTAGATTTAGGCAAAATCCCGGTTGTTGTTGAAGATAGAACAGATAATGATCCAATTATTGTGGTTGGAGGACCAGTCGTTAGCTCAAACCCAGAACCCTATGTGGATTTTGTGGATGTTTTTGCCATAGGGGAAGGGGACATTATCGTTCACAATATCGTAGAGATTGTCAAATCTTCAGGCTCACGTGATGAGGCAATAGCAGCTATGGCAGAAATTGATGGTCTTTATGTACCAATAACCAAGCCCTCTTCTGTGAGCCACATCACAATAGCAGATCTAGATGCTCTCGAATACCCTATAGCTCAAGTCATTCCTGATGTAGATGAGGAATCAAAACTCGAACCAGTTTTTGGAAAGTCTTTCCTGCTTGAGGTAACCAGAGGCTGTGGCCATTCGTGCAAGTTCTGTCTTGTGGGACACATATGTCAACCAAGAAGAACGCGTTCATTAGAACGCTTGCAGGAGCTAGTAGAGCAAGGAATTGAGCGGACACCAGTAAACAAGGTGTCATTAATCGGGTCATCTTTGGGAGACCTAGACAGTTTGGAGGATCTTGTATGCTGGATTGTGACACGGGGAGTGGAAGTTTCTGCACCATCCCTGAGAGCAGATTCTATTTCGAAGAATCTCTTAGAATGCCTTGTTAAAGGAGGACAACGGACACTTACAATCGCCCCAGAAACAGGTTCACTTGCACTCAGAAAGAGTATGGGAAAAGGAATCACTGATTCTGATATCGAAATGGCTGTGAAGACAGCTGAATCAGTCGGGTACACCTCACTTAAGCTGTATTTCATTATCGGTCTACCAGGCGAAACACAGGCGGATATCGATTCGACTGTGAGAATGATACAAAACATAGCCAAAAACTCAGCCATGAGAATCACTGCTAGTGTGAATCCTTTTATTCCAAAGGCAAGAACAAGATGGGAAATGGAACCACAACTAACGCTAGATGCGCTTCGAGGAACGCTTAGGTATATTGAAGATGAATTGAAGAGCATACCAAGAGTGACATTAGAAACTCTTGATTTGCGTAGTGCCAGAATCCAAGCGGCTCTATCAATAGGAGGTAGGTCACTAGGAGAGGTAATTCGAACTGCTGCAGTCTATGGAGGCTATGGTGGTTGGAGAAGAGCTGAAAAGGAGACAGGAATTCCATTTCTCTCACTCGCAAGTGATCCTGATCGGTTTCGTAGTGGAATACCATGGGCATATCTCAAAAGGTAGTGTGTTCTTTTTAATAAGGGCCATCTTGGCAAAGCTCTTAAGTCAATCCACGAAAATGACTCCTGAGAGATGCCATGGTCAGAATAGACTACAGGCATCTGGTGAAAAAGATGTCCGAAGACGATGAATTTCGTCAATCCTTTCCAGCCCTAACAAAGGAGCTTGAAGAGGGTAATACTCAATCCTTCAAAATAGATGGTGTCCGAACAATGTCTGAAGAATCCGATCAAGGTCAGGAGAAACAGACATTCACTCCTGATGTCGTGGACTACATACGTCGTTGTGATACAGTACCTCAGGCAGTTGAAATAGTTGACTTCCTAGCAAAACAGGGAGAGATTACAGCTGCCCAAGCAAAAGCAATCAAAAGTCAAATCAAGACTGAAGGACTTCGTAGCTTTGGCGCAAAGAAGGAAAAGGATCACTACTTGCACCACGGTCTTGAATAGAATAATATCAGATATCACTCCATAGGTAGGCGCTTGTCTGACCTATCAGCGCTTATTTTCTAGTAGTTTAATACACATTCTATTGAACTAGTGCACAGTAGAACGCGCAAGCACATGGTTTTGCCATGCGGGGGAGAGTAGTATCTGTGAAGAAGAAAAAGTTGAGTAAAGTGCAGATCAAGTACATCGAAGAGTTTGTTATCAAAAAACTGGAAAGTAGAAGTCTCAAATCATGGCAGCAAGCCTGCGAATCACTTGCGCCTCCCAATTATGAGAACACAACACGTAGTGCATGGTTTGAAGAGAATAAATACCGGGCCACAGCTGGGAGAGAGATTGTCGAGTTTGTAGAAGAGGTGTGTAAAACTCTCCAGAGAACCGCAATGCTATCGAATGTGCTGGTTTCTGAAATCCGCTCAGGTATCGTAAAGGGGATTAGAAAGGCGGAGAGCGCACAAAACATCACAAAGTACCTTCTTAATGATGTGAAACTAGCTTCACTCAGGACGATAGTAGGGTGGATTGATCATCCTTACAGACTCGATGAAGTCAATGCAACGACTCAAGAACGAATTAGACAAAAGTCGCGAAGGGGAAGGAAAGCGGAAAAGGGAAAGTATCGCCCCCCAGAACTAAATCTAATTAAAGAATGGGAAGTCATTGACAATACAACAATCCGAATTACATCCCTGTTTATGAATAGGTATCTGCACCCTTACCAAAACGTTGAGGTGGAGATTGATGTTGATTCAAATTTGATACTGACCAATGTATCGCCCTACAGCTGGCTGCCAGAAGATAACCGAATCAGGGTAGGGTACCTTCCAGCAGAGCTTGGTATTGAGCCATCAGAAACTGAGTTTATACTTGATTTGAGTGTGCGAAATTGGGCGCCATCCTATAGGTTCTCATGGAAAGTTCATTGTGATAATTGCGAGAGAGGAGTTCGGGATGTATCTGAGAAAGGTAAAGCGACAATCAAGTATGCCCATTAGATTGGATTATAGTCCGCCCAATCTTTGAATTAGATTTTGAAGATAATCGTGGTTTCTCCATCTCGTGACCTCATAGAAAGGATCATCATGCTCTGTTGCGAACTGTGCGAGGATTCTCAACAGGTCTCCCTTGAAACCGACTACTCCATGAATAATGTGGCCCCGCGATGAAAACGTACTGACAGTGCGATAACCTGAGGGGATGCAAACAACTCTTGGACCTGCAAGATTCTTGTCGAATCCGACCACAATGGATGTAGTCACTGACTTCCATTCATCGCCAAGTGCAAGTAGGTAATTTCTGCCGAGCGCGAGATATACAATATCAAATCCAGATGAACAAATTCGTGCAAAGTCATATTCTATCATCAAGTCATTTTTTCGAGTACGAATCTCCCACTTCCGCATACCTGAGAAACTGCAGTCATAAGGAGGAATTAACTCATTCTCTCCAATAATACCAAAACCAGCTGAAACTATGACTAATTGAACCTCTAAACCTTTAATCTCCCTCAAAAGATCGACGCCTTTGGTAAGTTCTTGATTCAAGTATCCCGTGTACATCTCTCTTGCTCTGACTATGTATTCCCGAAGAAGCTCCTGCCACTTGAATAGAGCATCCTTTGTTGAAAGATTGTTGCATGATGGAGCGTCCTTGTGTTGTACCAATTTTCGCTTGCTGCAGCTTCCTACTACAAGAATACGCACGTTGTCCCCCACTCACTATCATAGTAGGAGGGTTTTGTCTTAAGAACTCCGTGCGTTAGCTTGGCTTGTACAGAGCCTGTTCCTTAGCCCACGTAATTGTTTCAGGATCAATTCTCTTGAGTTCTCGTTCAGGGAAGTCACTGAGTAGATTCCATCCAATATCCAGAGTCTGTTCGAAGGAACGATCCTCAAACTCGCCTTGATTGATGAACTCAGACTCAAACTTGTCAGCAAACTTGAGATATTTTTGGTCACGATCTGTTAGCGCCTCTGAACCAACCACAGCAACAAGGTCACGAAGGTCGCGTCCCTCTGAATAACCGTAGTAGAGCTGAGCTTGGATTTCTTTGTGATCGAAACGAGTCATTCCCTCACCGATACCCTCTTTCATCAGACGACTCAGAGAAGGACCAGGGTCAATAGGAGGATAGATACCTCGCCGATGCAGCCCACGTCCAACGATAATTTGACCCTCAGTAATATATCCGGTAAGATCAGGAATTGGATGTGTCATATCATCTTGCGGCATGGATAGGATTGGCATCTGTGTAATGGTTCCTTTTCTCCCATGAATACGGCCTGCACGCTCATAGATGAGGCTGAGGTCCGTGTAGAGGTAACCGGGATAACCACGCCGACCGGGAATCTCAGACCTTGCAGCACTGATTTCACGTAATGCCTCTGCGTAGTTGGTCATATCAGTAAGAATAACGAGAACATGCATATCGGATGTGTATGCCAAGTATTCTGCAGCAGTCAGAGCAGCTCGGGGTGTGATTATTCGTTCAATTGCGGGATCATTGGCCAAGTTTAGAAAGAGTGCTGTATGCTCCAAGGCACCTGTTTCTTCGAAAGAATCCATAAAGTACTGAGCTTCTGTTGCAGTGATACCCATAGCTCCGAAAACAATGGCAAATTCACTCTCTTCTCCGGGTATCTTGGCTTGACGAACAATCTGAGCAGCTATTCTATTATGTGGGAGTCCAGATCCTGAGAAGATTGGGAGCTTTTGACCTCTGACAAGGGTATTCAGACCATCAATTGAAGAAAGTCCAGTCTGAATGGGTTGACGGGGATATTGTCTAGCATAGGGATTAATCGGAGACCCATAGATATCCCAATGATCTTCTGCAGTAAGTGGAGGCCCTTTATCAAGAGGGTTCCCAGCACCATCTAGAACCCTTCCAAGAATCTCTGTGGAAACGGGTAGTTTCATGGTTTCTCCGGTGAATCTGACAGAGGTGACATCAGTATCCAGACCGCTTGTCCCTTCGAAGACCTGGATTACAGCCCTGCCCCGTCCAGTTTCAAGAACAGTCCCTGTTAACAACTCGCCACCCACTGGAGAACGTATCTTAACGACCTCGTTGTAAGAAACATCATGAGTATGTTCTACAACTAAGAGGGGGCCACTGACATCCGATACTGTGCGATAGACAATTGAGGCTTCTTTTGACAATAGCTATACCTTCCGGGGCATGTTTTAGTATCGGGGCGTATCCATGACTGAGTTTTAAGAGTTGCGAAGTGCAACTCAGAGTAATAATGGAGTAATGTGGAAGAAAACAAGGATAGGAGCAAGCATAAGAGACCGGACGATGAGAGATTGCCCTCGCGATTTGAAATCGTTCGGGCTGGGAGTGAAATACAGAATTGCTCCTGTAAGACAACAAATTCCTGCGATTACGTCACCGACCCATACGAGGACATACACAATCTCTGCATCAGTCATACCAAAAAGCTGTAGCCATGCAAGTGTTGCACTCTCCATCGTAACGGGAGCTATACTTGAGAAACTTGCAACAAGATTCACTACTAACGGACCTCCGAAGTAGAGTCCAATCCCAAATGCCACTAATACTTTTGAGAGTCCATCACTCAGACCTGTAGCGTATAATATCAGACCAACAAGAATGAGAAGGAGATAACCACGTATCGCGAAAGCAAACAAGGCGTTCAATATCTGACTCATTGTAGCGAACCAAGCTTCTGGTAACGTGATATCGAAGGGAGATTGCGCAATCATGAATATGACTACTGGAGGAATCATTGGTCTCACAATATGGAATAGATATTAGCAAATTTAATGACCACTCAAAATAACTCGGAACTTAGAATTTTGAAATCTTCAGTCATTGACACCTTAATTTTAGGAAAACGTAGAGCAGCCGCAGGATGATACGTCATGAAGTAGGTACGACCTTTTGCTTCAAAGAACTTGCCATGAGACTCTGAAACACTCCACGGCCCAACCATTGATGCAATTGCCACTCCTCCGAGAAGTACTACAATTCGAGGCCGTATTAAATCAATCTGCCGTTCAACATAGGGACGACATGTTTCAATTTCTGATGGAACGGGAGTCCGATTATTTGGTGGCCGTGATTTGAGTACGGATGTTATGAAGACTTCATCTCGAGTTAGTCCAATAGACTCTATCATTTGTGTCAACAAATCACCAGATCGGCCCACAAAGGGTCTTCCAGACTCATCCTCCTTTGCACCTGGTGCTTCACCAATGAAGAAGAGTTTTGCATCAGATGAGCCCTCACCTGGAACAGCATTCAAGCGTGTGGCATGTAAGGGACAAAGCTTGCATTCTCGAATAGAATCATGAAGTGCATTCAGTTCTTGCTCTCGTGTCATCTCACAATCACAAGCCACATTTGAAGGGATAAAGACCACGCTGTACCTATAAAGCGTGTTCAGCAAGATACCCGGATTCGGACATTTCTTGGAAGAGAGACTGAAACTCACGTTCCATCTTTTTCTCAATAGCATCCATTTGGGACTCATAGGAATCCCAAGGGGTGATTTTCATGCGTGCGATGTTATCAAGTATACTCAATTCTAGAACTCTTCTAACTTGAATGCCCATCTTCACAGCCGTTGTCATTCTCTGTGCGAAACCGATTATTATTCTGAGCATCCGATAGGTCTTGCCAATCGGAGAATAGGTATCGATCTCATGGATTGCACTCTGAGTAAGGAAGTCTTCCTTAATCATACGTGCAGCCTCAAGGACAGCGCGTTCAGACTCAGGTAGTGCATCAGGACCTACAAGTTGAACAATTTCGCGAAGCTCTTGGTCCTTCTGGAGTATGGCAAGTGCTTCCTTAACAAGATTAGGCCAATCATCACCAAGATTTGCCTTGTGCCATTTCTCCAACGTATTAAGATAGAGTGAATAGCTTGTGAGAGTGTTTATTGCAGGGAAGAACCTTCTAGCAGCTAGATCTTTATCAAGAGCCCAGAATACTTTCACAATCCTAAGAGTTGCTTGTGTTACAGGTTCTGAGAAATCCCCGCCAGGAGGCGAAACAGCCCCGCATACTGTGATTGATCCAAGCCGGTCGCTTGAACCGAGAGCCTTCACTCTGCCACCGCGCTCGTAGAATTGTGCGAGTCTCGAACCAAGATAGGCTGGATAACCTTCCTCTGATGGCAATTGTCCAAGCCGTCCAGATATCTCACGTAACGCTTCAGCCCAACGGGATGTCGAATCAGCCATCAACGCAACGTCATAACCCTGGTCTCGGAAATACTCTGCAATAGTGACAGCTACATAGATGGACGCTTCTCGTGCGGCAACTGGCATGTTGGATGTATTAGCAATCAGTACTGTTCGTTCCATGAGCGGCCGACCGGATTGCGGATCTTTCAGATGGGGCCATTCTTCAAGAGCCTCAGTCATTTCATTTCCTCGCTCTCCGCAACCAACATACACAACCACTTGCGCATCAGCCCACTTAGCAAATTGATGTAGTGTCACAGTCTTGCCAGTTCCGAAACCACCAGGGATAGCTCCTGTGCCTCCCTTAGCTTGAGGCATGAAAGTGTCAATGACGCGTTGTCCAGTGAGTAATGGTGTGTCCATTGACACGCGATCCTTGAATGTACGACCAATTCGGACTGGCGTCCTTTGCATCATCATGACATCATGGATATCACCGTGACTATCTTTCACCTTGCAAATAGTTTCGATGACAGTATATTCTCCCGTTGGCACTATTTCTATAATTTCTCCCACAACTCCAGTGGGAATCAAGATTCTTGAGGTAATAATACCAGTTTCTGGAACTTCACCAATGATATCGCCAGGTTCGACTTTTGCACCTACTTTTAGAGTTGGCTTGAAAGTCCACTTCTTTTTCTTATCCAATCCATCGACATTAAGTCCTCGCGATATGAAGTCACCAGATATATCACGGAGGGTCGGAAGCGGACGCTGGATACCGTCATAGATGGAACCAAGAAGACCCGGGCCAAGTTCGACTGATAGTGAGTCGCCAGTAGAGATAACAGGCTCACCTGGAGCAAGACCAGATGTTTCTTCATAGACTTGTGCAGTAAATTCATTTTCAGCTACTTCTATGACCTCACCGATGAGATTTTGATTTCCAACTCGCACAACTTCGTACATCCGAACAGAGGGGAGTCCAGAGCATACTACTACAGGGCCTGCAATGGTTTCGATTCTTCCAATTAATTCTGTCAACGGTTCACATCTCCATGATAGCTTTTTTAGATCTTTATCTCTATTCCAACGGCTCTTCGTATCAATTCTTTCAGAACTGTTTCATATGCCCCTGTGGATCCATTCCTATCTGGAACCAATAGAATAACAGGAACTGGGGATTGTGAAAGCTCAACAATGGTATCTTCGACTTGCGATGCAAGAGCCTCAGTGATTATGATAAGCCCCATACTTGGGTCCCGAAAGAAATCAAGGAGGAGTTCTCGTGTTTCTTCTGGCGATTTCGGAGTGGCACATTCACTTACTCCAACTAATCTGAATCCTGTGACTGTATCTCTATCGCCTATGATAGCTATTTTTTCACTTGACACAAGTACTTCCTCTGCAGCCGAATTGCACGCTTCTTTTTATAGTCTGCCTAAAAGCGTTTGGAAACTGGCGTATGTTTCTTTTTCAAGCTATCTGACAGTAAAAAGGGGAAGAATATCGAGTTCATCAATCAATGTCCAACAATAAAGACACTTGAGTTGGATTGGCTTTCGTGACACAACTTGGTACTTACCACGGATCGGCTCACGTTCTTTATTGGTTACGCATCGTTCATTGGGGCATTTCATTATGCCAGTGATTGTTTCTGGCAATTCAACACGGGTCTTCTTGATGACCTTAGAGTCCTTGATCAGGTTTATTGTTGCTTCTGGGGCCACTAACGCAATACGCGCAACTTCAGCTGAGTCGAGAGAACGATTCTCAACCTTCACAATGTCCTTCTTCTCTATCCTTGAACTACTAATATTCATCGCTAGAGAAACAACGCTACCACTCTTGCCAGTGATTCCAAGAATCTTAAGGACTTCAAGAGCGTTTCCTGCTCTAATATGGTCGATTACTGTTCCATCTACAATCTTTACGATTCGTATCTTACCACTGACTTCTTCAGACATTTGTGTCACCACGGATTTGTTTGATGATACAGCTCAGTATTAGACCTTGTCCCTTGCTTCAAATCTAGCCAGTTCAAGGCGAAAGTTGATATGGGCTTCGGTATGACCTCTCGCAAGATAGACGGTGTGATGGTCTTGGTCCTTGAGAATCTCGGTAAATCACTCAACTCAGCGCTGAAGAAGCTCTTTGGTGCAAACATTATCGATGAGGAATTAGTCAAAGAACTAGTGAAGAACATCCAACGAGCGCTGCTTGTAGCAGATGTGGATGTCAATCTAGTGATGGCTATCACAGATAGAGTGCAAAAACAGGCTTTAGATGAAACTCTTCCGAGAGGTGTATCACGCCGTGAGCATATCATTCGAGTCGTCTGGGACACTCTAGCCTACTTTCTTGGAGAGAAGACAGTACCTCTGACGATTAATCCTGGCAAGCCCAATCTTATCATGATGGTTGGTATTCAGGGATCGGGAAAGACTACAACAATAGGAAAACTCGCACGTTACTACCAAAAACGAGGAATTAAGAGCGGAGTTATTTGCGCCGATAACTTCAGACCAGGTGCATATAGTCAGCTGAAACAATTAGCAGAACGATCCAATGTGCCATTTTGGGGCGATGAGAGCGAAAAGGATGCTGTCAAACTTGCAAAGAAAGGATTCAAGGAGATGAAAGATAAGGGTGTAGAACTCATCCTTTTAGACACCTCAGGACGTCATAGAGAAGAAACTAGTCTCATCAAGGAGATGCGGGATATCTCAAAATCTGTTAGTCCGCAAGAGATAATACTGGTCATCGATGGTACTCTCGGTCAGCAGGCAGGCATCCAAGCAGAGGCTTTTCGTAATGCGACAAATATAGGTTCAATTATTGTGACAAAACTCGATGGCAGTGCAAAGGGTGGTGGTGCCTTATCCGCTGTAGCCGCTACGAAAGCACCAATCAAGTTCATAGGAACTGGGGAAGGAATGGATGCAATCGAACCATTCAATCCAACCAAATTTGTAGGCCGACTCTTGGGTATGTCAGATATCCGAGGGCTCATAGACAAAGTCAAAGAAGCACAGATTGAGGTTGAGGAAGACGCTGTCAAACGGATAATGAAGGGACAGTTTTCGCTGAAGGACATGATGGCACAGCTAAAACAACTCAAGAAGATGGGACCGATTGGTAAGGTAATGGAGATGTTAGGTCTCCAATACAAGCTACCCGAGGGCATTGCAGAAATTCAAGAAGAAAATATGAAGAGATGGGAAGTCATCATGAACTCTATGACCAAGGAAGAGATGGATGAACCCAAGCTCATTAAAGCTTCAAGAATAAAGAGGATTGCCAAAGGCTCAGGTACATCTCAAAAGGATGTACGCGATCTGCTAAAGCAACATGAGCAGATGAAGAAAATGATGAAACAAATGGGCAAACAACGGAGAGGCCGAAAAGGTGGTATTCCGGGACTCCCTGGCGGACTGCCCGGAATGTAATCAGGATTTGAGTTCTGATGCGACAATTCCTAGTGTTGTTTGATGATATTCCAATAGACAAGGCATCTGTAAAATCGGGGCGCAATTCATCAGAAGTCGTTACAGCATGCAGGTGTGTGAATGTAGGTCTATTTGTGTCAGGGAACCTGCGAAGAGATGTAATTGTTTCAATTGCTAAAGGATCAATTAATGACATGAGTATAGTATCATTTCCAGGAAAATCTTTGAAACGTGTATCGCCTGATGAAAGATCAATCTCATTTTTTCTACTGAAATCATTAGGTGTCGCTGGAAATTTTCCACAAGGCTCACAGAAAATTCTAGAGAATGGAATTATTGTGACAAGAACAGGATTTACAGAATTCATTTCCGAACATATGCCAGACCGAGTTTTCATTGCTCGAGAAGGAGATGAGTTCACCCTTAATTCAACTTTCTTGCCGGATGATGTAATCTTAATCTATGATACTAGAACGCACGTTGATTGCGCTGGCTCAGAATCCATCAATTTTAAGGATTTTAGAGCGTATTATACTCAGCCATACGCATTACATCCTGAAAGATTCATCTTGGATGTCAATGAGCGAATAGATAATGAAGAATAGGGCACATGAAGAAAGCTTCATAATCTTAGTATACAGAAAAAAGTTGACCATCATTGCCCACTAATGTGACTCCAGAATTCGATAGACAACGAATCATATACGAGGAAACAGAAGACTTAGCTCAGAGGATAGTAGAGCTTGAGAAGCTTCTCTCTCTTGCACCTAATCATAAGGGCGGAGAGAGGATGGTTGCGGATTACCGAAAGAAACTTGCTCAGCTAAAGGCCTTGCTTGAGAAGAGAAGAGAGCAAGAACGGGCGCGACGATCTGGAGGCGGTGTAGAAGAAGGAGTCATCAGAAAAGAAGGAGCAGGCCAGATTTGTCTGATTGGCGTGACAAACAGTGGCAAGTCTACGCTCATCAATGCAGTTACAAATGCCAAGTTGGATGTGGGCGATTATCCATTCACAACACCCCTGCCGACCCCTGCAATGTTGACTCTGGAAGATATCAACATCCAGCTCGTTGAGATACCAGGTTTATTCGAGGGTAGTCATGAAACAGGTATAGGAAGACAGGCACTTGCAGTTGTAAGGAATACAGACTGTATTGCAATAATTGTCGATTTATCACAGGATATTGAGTCACAAATGAAGGTAATCCTTGGGGAGTTAGATACCGCAAGAATTCGCCTGAATAAAGAGAAGACTGCAGTTCGAGTAGAGAGAGTCGGTCTTGGTGGTCATATGATTTATGGAGTACAAAACTACCAGGGGGACATCGAGGAGGTCAAGGAGTTTCTTAGTGCGCGTAGAATCTCAAACATTATCGTCAGATTCCAGAAACCTGCAACATTCCAGCAGTTGGTTGATGCATTAGATACTAGCGTTGCCTACGTTCGGGCAATGATAGTTGCAACCAAAGGAGATGTTCAGGGTTCAGTGGCAAGATTCAAAGAATTAGAAGAGAATTATAGTTCTCGATTCGATATCATACCAATCTCAGCAGAAAAGAGAGAAAATCTAGATGGAATGAGCTGGGCATTTTATCGGCATCTCGATATATTAAGAGTCTATACAAAGATACCAGGAAAACAGAGAGAACGCAAGCCTATTGTTCTTCCCGAAGGCTCTGTTGTAGAGGATGCCGCAGCAAAGATTCACAAGGAGTTGTTTATTGAACGATTCCGCTCTGCTGTAATATTCAGAGAAAATGATAAGATAAAACGGAGAGTGGTTGGTTTAAACTACCCACTCCAAGATAGTGATGTTATTCAGCTAGCTCATACCTGAATAGCATTAGGAGTGTGAATCTTTGGCAGAGCTTCCAAACATCATCGTTGTCCTTGTAGAGCCTGAGAATCCAGGTAATGTCGGATTTACTGCGAGAGTCCTCGCTAATTTTGGTGTGAAGGAATTGAGGATTGTAGGTCCTGACCCACGTGAAGACTATCAAGCACATATCTTCTCTGTCCATGCACATGATATCCTAGACTCAGCAGGTATCTTCAAGGACCTTGAGTCTGCAATTGATGACACAGATGTTGCATGGGCGACAACTGCAAGATCTGGAGGTAATCATAGTGTAACTAGAGCCTTGGTCCCATTACATGAGTTGCCTGACCCGACCTCGCTTGATGGCAGGATTGCGCTCGTCTTTGGTCGTGAGAGTTCTGGCCTTACAAATGAAGAGATTGGGCTTTGTGACCTTTCTTTCACAATCCCAACCTCGGAA